>Ga0335070_10005240_pt1 | contig 15224 bp, 17 predicted proteins | sample Lox_Sample_13_FD_206722 | JGI IMG/M metagenome (GOLD analysis project Ga0335070, IMG submission 206722) | Soil microbial communities from Loxahatchee National Wildlife Refuge, Florida, United States - Lox_Sample_1.3 | ecosystem: Environmental > Terrestrial > Soil > Wetlands | place: USA... | reverse complement strand
AACGACCGGTGCCGGATGTTCCGGCCAGCGGAGGCACGACCGCGTCGAGGCCGGGAACGAACTTGTCCAACACCAGAAGGGGAGGCCCATGGAGGGCAAACATCCTTCTCGATCTGCGATCGGCGGCGTGAGGATCTGGGGTGAAACGGTGGATGAAGTGCAAGACCCTGTCGCCCCATGTCCGACCAGCCTCGTACCACAGCCAGTCGGCCAGAACACAGGCAGCGACAGCCAGACCCAGCGCGGGGACGAGGCCCAACTTCCCGGACGCTGCGAGCGCCCCGGCCGCCAGCAGAAAACCGGGCGCCGGCACCGGTAAACCTATCTGACGCGCGAAGACAGCAGCAAACACTATGGGGTAGCCATGTCTCACAACGAACTGGACGATAGCCGTCATCGTGTGTCGTATGGCCACTTCCAGCCGCTGATCTCAGGGCTGTCGATTCCGTGCTCGTAGGCATAGCGACGGCACGCGATCTGGCAATCACGGAATGCCTCTTTGGCGTGCGCGCCGATTCGTTGGAGTTTCGGGATGCGGTCAATGGCGTCGATGGCGAGAGAGAACCGGTCCGTCTGGTTGTTGATGGCCAGTTCCATCGGGGTGTTGATGTTGCCCTTCTCTTTGTAACCGCGCACGTGCAGGTTCCGGTGGTTCGTGCGGCGGTAAGCCAGACGGTGAATCAACCAGGGATACCCGTGGAAGTTGAAAATGATCGGTTTGTCGGTCGTAAACAAAGAATCGAAGTCCGCGTCTGTTAAGCCATGTGGATGTTCCGTGTTTGGTTGCAACTTGAACAGGTCAACGACGTTGATGAATCGAATTCTAAGATCAGGGAAGCGCCCCTTCAGCAGTGCGGTCGCAGCCAGAGCTTCCTGGGTAGGGATGTCGCCGGCTGCAGCAAAGACAACATCGGGCTCGTGACCTTCATCATTGCTGGCCCAATTCCAGATACCAATGCCTTTTGTGCAATGGGTAATCGCGGCATCCATGTCGAGGTACTGCAGATGCTTCTGTTTGTCCGAGACAATGACGTTGATGTAGTTTTCGGATCGCAGGCAATGATCGGCGACAGACAGCAGACAGTTGGCATCCGGTGGGAGATAGATGCGCGTGACCGCGGCGCTTTTGTTGAGCACTACATCCAGGAAGCCAGGATCCTGGTGCGTGAAACCGTTGTGATCCTGACGCCACACGGTTGAGGTAATGAGAAGATTCAGCGATGCGATCTTGCGGCGCCAGGATAGATGGTTGCAGATGGACAACCACTTGGCATGCTGATTGAACATCGAGTCAATAACATGGACGAAGGCTTCGTAAGAAGAGAGAAAGCCGTTGCGGCCCGTAAGCAAGTAACCCTCGAGCATGCCCTCCATGGTGTGCTCACTGAGCATCTCGACAACGCGACCGTCTGGATCCAGGTCGGTTCCGTCATGGTCCTCCGGGAAAGTTTCAGCAATCCAGAATTTCTTTGACGCTTGATAAATCGCATCCAGCTTGTTGGAAGTATTCTCGTCAGGCGCGAAGACGCGAAAGCTGTTCATGTTCCATTTCATGACATCGCGCAGGAAACGGCCCAGCGGCGGCACATTCTCGACTTCGATGTTTGCTGGGTGGTCGATCTTGATAGCGTAGTCACGGAAATCGGGTAGGCGGAGGGTCTTTCTGAGTTCGGCATTCGCGTGCGGACTCGCGCTCATGCGTTGCCCGCCTGTTGGCGCGAGTTCGGCAATCTCCGGTCGCACCCTTCCGTTTTCGTCGAAGAGCTCTTCAGGCTTGAACGACCGCAGCCAGGTTTCGAGAATCCGTAGATGTTCCGGATTGCCCTTCACGTCGGCCAGCGGGACCTGATGCGAACGCCAGAATCCTTCAAGCCGATGTCCGTCAACTTCCAACGGGGCGCCCCACCCCTTTGGCGAGCGCAATACCACCATCGGCCAGCGCGGCCGAGCTGCAAGTCCGCTCTTCCGACATTCTTGCTGATAGCCTTTGATTTCGGCGATGCAACGTTCAAGTGTGGCTGCCATCGCCTGATGCATGCTGTCGTGCTCGGATCCTTCAACAAAGTACGGATTCCAGCCATACCCGCGCAATAGACTTTCCAGCTCTTCGTGAGTGATCCGCGCTAGCAGGGTAGGGTTGTTGATTTTATATCCGTTCAGGTGAAGTATGGGCAGAACGGCCCCATCGCGGGTGGGATTCAGAAACTTGCTGATGTGCCACGAGGTCGCGAGCGGGCCAGTCTCGGCTTCGCCGTCGCCCACCACAGCCGCCACGATCAGCTCGGGGTTGTCGAAAGCGGCTCCGCAGGCGTGTGAGAGGACATATCCCAGCTCCCCTCCCTCGTGAATAGATCCCGGAGTTTCCGGAGTGCAGTGACTGCCAATGCCGCCCGGGAATGAGAACTGTTTGAAAAATTCTCGGAGACCCTTTTCGTCCTCGCTCTTTTCGGGGTAGATTTCACTGTAAGTGCCTTCCAGATAAACGGGGCCCAAAACTCCCGGAGCGCCGTGACCGGGGCCTGCGAGAAAGATCATGTCGAGATCGTCTCTTTTTATAAGACGACTCAGGTGGGCGTAGATGAAGGCGAGGCCCGGGCTTGAGCCCCAATGACCGAGTAGGCGGCTCTTGATATGTTCTGCTTTCAGCGGTTCCCGTAAGAGAGGGTTTGCCTGAAGATAGATCATTCCCAAAGCCAGGTACTTGCACGCGCGCCAATAAGCATCGAGCCTGCTCAGTTCATCTGGGCTGAGCGGTGCACCGGCAACGGTTGACCTCGCTCTCCCTACAGCGCTCAGAGCCTCGATTGATTTCTCAGTTTCTACCAGCAATGTCATATTCACTTCCCTTGCTTCATCGTTCTGCACTAGCATCAACGTTATTCCGGTGGTTAATTTCGGCAGGTACCAGTCTTCGCACGCCTGAAAGCATTGCAAACACTTGCTCGCTGGCCTCAGTTAATCGCTCCGGAGCTCCAGTTTGGCACCCCGCCTCTGCGTTGCAGTTCACGTTGAATTTGCTCGATTTCCGCTGCATCACTTGCAGTGATGGAGACTTCACCGGCGAGGATCATGTACAGCATGTCAAGGAGTGTGTCAGTCGGGATGTTTGTCAGTTCTCCCAGCATGGCCAAGTTCCTGGAGCGAATTTGAAGATCGCAATTTGTACTCGCAATCTGGCTGCCAGACGTGAACACATGGAAGTGGGCTAAAACGACTAGAAATCAAGTAGAATCGGAATCTCCAAGGCGGGCCTTGCGTGACATGCCAAGGGCACTGACCGAATTTGGGCAGCCAACCGACCCTCATTCCGACCGCTTGCCTGCACCCGTGGCGATGCACAACGATGAGAGTGACCTATTTCCGCTGCTCGGAGGGCGTTTGCTGAATCTGAATGGTGGGAATCCGGTCCGACTTCGTCGTATCGACCGAGACTATGCCCAAGCTGCCGTTCGAATCACGCGCTCGAATGGTTACCGTGGACTGTTCTCCCGACGGCCCGGGGACCATTTTATCGTTGACTAATATAGACACGCGGAGACCTGCGCCGGGATCGCCGGGATTGGGCTGTTCCACTTTCTGTTCGCTGGTTCGCCCGCCACTTGCGTTGGTCTGGCTGGAGGTGCTTGCACGCTCAACCAGGTGGAGGTTTCCGTCTCGAGTTGTCCCCGGGACATCGACGGAATAGGTTTCCGCTATCGTGCGTTGTTCGCCTGAACTGCCGTTCGATTGCTCACTCACTACACGAGAGACCTCGACTAGTTTTCCCTCGGCATCGCGCCGCAAAACGCGCTCCTCCGTGGTGCGGTTTGCCCCTTCCTGGCTAGTCGTAACTTGCCGCATTTCGCTCAATTCCCACTTTCCAGCGCCATCTGCTAACAGCGTAATCTTTTGAGATTCAGTCGTACCATCCCCTCGCAGCTTCCGGAGTTCGTGCGTCTTGAAAGCGGGAGCTAAACCGCCGTTGATGTTGGGAAGCATCACCGTCGTGTTCGTTTCCTCCACATCCTTACTGATCTTCCTCGTCTCCACCATTTCGCGCTGTACCGGTTGAAGCCGTCCATTGACATCGGGATTGGAGGTTACGCGTACTATATTCGAGTCATCGCCGGGCAGTACGTGTTTCTCTTCTTCCGTTACCTGCACGAGGGCTTTTACCCCATTTACATCCTGAGCAAACGTGCGCGTCGTGGTTCTCACTGTCGCAGTGTCGACCGCCACGATTTCCGTCTCGATTTCTTGATAAGGTTCTAGACGCCCATCGGTTCCACGGATCTTGACCAATCGCTTGTCGATCGTCCGATTGCCATTCTGGCTATGGCTTTCGATAATTTGCACGGGAATACGTGTGGGAAGGAGGTCTCCGCTCTTCAAGTCGGTTGTGGCCGTCCACGACTTGTTTGGCTGATCTGTCGTAGGATCTGAGGTCTGCGCAACTGAGCTTAAAGCACAGCAACACAAACCGCCAATAATCAGCAGCACCCGTTTCAGTCGAAGAGCACCGATGCCGCGAGAACTGCACGCAGCTGATTGACGAGCAAACCGCCGAGATTGCACGTGACCATCCGGCATTGGCATGCTCCTTAGTCGGCCGACCAAGGCATTCGCGGCCCAGGGTCTCCTTGTTTGTCACCGGCCAGCGCCCAGGCCATGTGTAGGTGACGATATTCTGCCTCGCCCTTCTCGCGAGAACAGGTGTCACGGGACATAACATGGCAAAGTGAGTTCGTCGTCGCTGCTGCTTGCCAACCTGAGATTGAAGAGCACATAAGCGTTCCTTTTCGTCTTGGAACTGCCTTTTGGAAGGCCTTCCCATGACAGCAATCGCACTCTGGTTTCCAAACCCGCGCTGTTGCAAGACGCTCCTCAGCAATGACCTACGCGCGAGCTTTTTTTCTGGAGGCTGCCCGTATTGAGGCATTGACCACTGCTGGGCAGCCGACATGGACACAAAGCTGGTCGCAGCATTACAGCCTCATGCGCTTGAATGGAAAGCCGATTGGCAGACAAACTGCGTCACCTCGGTTGTGTATCAGAATGAGGTCGGTCATGTTCAAGATCACACAAAACACGATTTGTCGCCTCTCTTTCGCACAACTCCTAATCATGATGGCCATAAACGAAATAGAAGCCAAGCGAATGCTTCCGCAACCAGGAGGAGGCGTGAAGGAGCCAGTTACGAGTTGACCATGACTGTGTGCAACGAAAAAAAGACTAGAACCCAGGTTGCGTCTTTGGAAGTGGTTTGGCGGAATTCGCTCGCGCTCATCCAGGCACGCTTAAGGTCAAGACAGGAAAGCAATCCTTACTGCTGGTGAGCAGATCAAACCAGACGTATCCGCGCACGCCGGTCGAATTGGGACGCAAACCGCATCTAGGCAGCATGAATAGCTCGATTTCACGCTGTTGTCGACAGTGCAAGCCTGAAAAGCCACACGAGTTGGGCACACCTAATGGAATAGCGATGCTGACATCAGACCATTCTCAACCGCCAGCCTGGCACATTCATCATCTTCCAACATCCTAAGTACAGGCGCAAGTTCTTCTAATCCCGTTGCGAGCGCATTACCCCATTCCTCAGCAACAAACACTGCCAGCGAGGGTTGCAAACCCTGCGCTTTGGCCGTGAAGTTTGGAATGTCCAGCGTATCCTGGGAACAGTCCATGACCATGGCATCGAAGATTTGTGCGCGCATCATTGCTAGTGCGTCTGTGCTGCTGCTCGCGGTCGCTACCTCGTGCCCCCGCTGACGCATTAAGTCGACGCACTGGCCGTGAGCAGGTTCCGGATTGAAATAGAGTATTTTCGTACGATTGCCTCCTGCAGGATTGCGTATGAATCACTGTCAGCCTCAGGGCCGTCGGAGGGGGCGTGCGATGCGTATAGCTTGTTGGCGCGATGGGTAAAGCCCCAGCCATCCGCATCGCAAGTATCGCCCCGTGTCACCGCTCCGCCGGGCCGGCATAAACACGCTTAGGTGACGAGTGGATAGTCATTCTGGCGGGGCGCGCGGTGCACTCAACGTGGCCGTGGACTTGATGAACAAGACCAAAGTGCACCGCGATTCCCGCCCCGCATCCACTGCATCCCAAATCAACCCACCTCGACAGCGTCATAGTGCACCGCGAGACTTCGGCGTGCTTGCTGGCTTGATCTCGACATCGCAACTAAACATAAGAGCCCCATGCCCTTCCAAAAAAGGGACCTTGCGCGCCGGCATAATCCCAAAGTCAATCCTGTGGCACCTGCAATACCGAGTAGCCGAGTGAGAATCATGTTCCCGCCCTCATAGGTGCCGAAGTTTCCAGGATTCAATGCGCCAACAACATTGATTAACTTGGTGAAAGCTTCGAACACCAGCGCTCCGAGAAGCCCAGTTCTTGCGCCCATGAAGTACAACAGTAGATAAACCTCCAAAATTGCCATACCATGACATGCCACGTTGAGAATCAGGCTTGCCCAAAAAGCCTTGGGTGCGTTGTGGTGGAAGCTGAAGAGAGTGCTCTCGGCGGAGTCGATGACTGACTGCTTGCCTTCCACCCAATTCTTGAACCGCGGCAAACGCCCTATCACGCGTGCAGCGGCCGACAACACTGGCCAGCGCCTTCGAATGGCCATTGCTGTCACCACAAGCAATACCGCCAAAGCGCTTGCAAATAGGAGCGCATACAGTCGCCAGGTTCCCGAAAGCGATAGCTGGAAAAGAGCAGCGAGAATTCCCGTTACGCTCACCAACGCTGCGGTCACGATGTACAGCCCGCGATCAAGTGTCACTGACGAAATGCTATTCGCGACAGGCAGCGCGGAACCCAGCAAATACACCCGTGCGGTCTCGCCGAGTACTTGACCCGGAAGACCAAAGCTACCTATGGTCTCTGACACCAGCCGAAGGCCGAACGTACGTGCGAACGAAACATTGTGGATGTCGCACGAGAATGTGAACCGCCACGCTAACGTCTTTGTGAGATGAGAGATCCCTCCCAAAGCGATAATCAGGAGCAGCCCCCACCCAACGGTCTTTACCTGATCGACCACTGTGGACGGTCCGGTTCGACGTATCAGAGAAATCAGCAAAGCGACGCCCAGGAGTACGGCAGCAAACCGGAACATCTGCTCTCGCCAGCGAACGTTAACCATTGACGACCCTTCCGCGCTCGCTACCTCTTTCAAGAGCCTGCGAGCGTTGAACTTAGTGCTTACCTCTCTTTGTGAATTTGCCAAAAATAAACTCCTGGGCAAGACTGCCGACGACATGCAGACCCATGTCAATCCCAAAAGTCTGGAATACATGCCCGGCAGTACGATCCGAACTCGGGTAGTAAGCGGTCGAAATGGAATATCCAATTAGACTGCCACCCCACTGAGAGTAATTCGGCTGCCAAGCCCCGTTGTCTCCCTTGCAGACGAATGGAGCCAACATCGCATGGCGAGCCCGAGACCACTTCGTGCCGGTACCCTGGTAGAAGTAGCGAGGATCCTGATGGAGAAGCGATGGCAGAATAGCGTTGGTGATCAAGCTGCCGGTAACGGCGTCTGCGAGGCCAGCCCCCAACCGCTTGCCATATCCTTCCGCACCTTGCCCCCATTCACTGGGGTTGTCACGGGCCTGCTGGACCCCAGCCCATGCCGCCGCGCGGGCGAAGAAAACTGGATGGGTCAGACTCTTATAAGCTAAACGAAACTTCATCCCCGTGGTGAGAGGCTCGGGATGGGGTTCGTAGGTCACATAAAGATTCGGTATAATCCGGAGAATGCGCTGCTGTTCTTCTGCTTTCAGCTGTTGGGCAGCAACCTCTTTTGAGGAGTAGCTCACCGTAACTGCCCGCTGCACAGCCAAAATGCGGAGTTTGACGTCGGCTAGAGTGTTCCCCTGCCCGGGTTCGACCGTAACGGAGGAGTTCCACTCTTCAAATCCATCAGCAGTGACGGTGATCTGATACGCAATTCCCGGCACGACATGGTGGAATTCAAAGGATCCATCGTCCTTTGTGACGGCTGTGAGACGAGTACCAAATGGCCCTTGAAGGACCGCGTTGGCACCAGGAATGGGGTCGTCGTTCGTATCGACCACTTTTCCCAAGATGCTTCCCGGCTTCGTGTTTGCCGCGTCAGCAGACTGTGCGCACACCGGTATGGCAAGGACCGCTCCGCTCAGGGCGATCAGCAGCAACATGTGCATTAAGTTCAGGAATCCCTGCCAAGAGTTATTTCGCAACGCATGTGTATTGTTGTACATCGTCATTATTCCTAGCTCGTGGAAAGTGTGAAGTTGATGGTGATTCGGGAGGCCACTTCCACCGGTTCTCCGTCGATCATGTACGGCTTGTAACGCCACTGCTTCACCGCATCGATAGCCGCTTGCGCGAGTATCGGTAAACCGCTTTCGACTCGCAGATCCTGGACCATACCATCCCTGCCGATCACTGCCAGCAGCACGACCGTCCCTTCAATCCGAGCCCTACCAGCCTCTGCCGGATACTGCGGGGGAACGTCGTGGATCAGGTTCGCCTGCACTACCCGTGAGGCCACACGAATTCTCATACTCGGCATCGGCTCAGGCGATTTCGCAAGGACGGGCACGATTGGGGCGCTAGACGGCATTTCGGTAATCACTCCACCGGGGATTCCTCCGATCATTCCACCGGGAACGCCCCCGGCCACTGCGCCGATTGTGCTGACCGCCGGTGGCGGCGCTTCTTCCGTCTTGCGTAGTGGGGTGAGAATGGCCGCGCTTGTTGGCGTGTATGAAGACGTGGGCCTAGGCGCTTCAAGCCTCCCAGGACTGGCACCGGCGGCCGGCGGCGGCTGTAGATACAACATCGTGAGCGTTTCCCTCTTGGGGAGTGGATCCGTGTGGAAAAGAGGAATGACGACGAGCGCCAGTAAGAGGAGACCCTGCAAGGCCAGAGCGCCAGCTCCCGCAAAGGGATTTCGTCCTAACCTCGCGCCTGATTCAATTTCACGGAATAAGGAATCGCCTTCCATTCCTTGCTGACTGGAGGGGACAATCGGGTGCTTTTCCCCTTCCGCTGGCAATGCTGCAACCCGCAGATCAAGTCGCAGCCCTGGCCTCTGAAGGGTCGGGTACGCAATACCACGGACTAAGCCCGAAGGATGGTCACAAGTTGCCATAGCGCATTTGAGAAAAGCATTTTGTGGGCCAAGTGGAACTCCTTGTCAGAAACGGACATAGACCATGGAAATCGCGTTCGCAGCTGCCCTCATGAGGGCAGCTGCCTAGAAAAGGTCATGACGGATGCAGGTGATGGGCACGGGGGAACCGCAAAGTCGTTGGTCAACTTGTCGAACGATGAGTCACGTGGATCGAACCCGTGAGCACCTTGATTGGCCGGCCGTTATGTTCCTAAGAAAAGGCGCCCTCGATTTTGCTTCGAAAAGGAGATCGACATCCAGGCTGCCCTCTACCCGGAATAGCTGAAGAAGTGATTGTGCGCTGCTCCCCCACCACGAGCGTCCCAGGTGGGTTAAGCTCTCGTTTAGGGCTACTGCCCGTCCGACGGGTTCTCGTGGGAAGAAGCCACTGTCGCGCCAGTTGGTGTAATTTGGTACTCACGATATTCGATGGTCAGGAATGCTGTTCCGAAAATGCGTACCTTGGTTTCGCTCTCGTTTGATTCGGGCAGCCAAAAGTCACCGATCTTTTGATAGCTTCGTTTGAAGTCAGTCCTGACCGTCCACCAGGAAGGATTGACAGCGGGCTGACCTTCGACTCGAGTGATGGCAAAGTCTTTCGCATCTACCCAAATGCGGCCACGAAACAGAAACTTGTTCTTGATCCGCGGCTCGGCGTCGAGCACGTAGAATTCACCCGCATCGGTCTTTTGGTAATCCAAGAGTTGAAAGGCATAGTTCTCAGGAGTCATGGCGGTACGCTGCTGGTTCTCGTCGCTCATGGACTCCTGTTCGGCCTCCAGGAGCTTCTTGAACACTTTCTGGCGAACAGTGCCCGATCCGCTTTCCGAGAGAATCGTGAATTTCTTCGTATTCGGCGAGTGGTAATCAGCACGAATGACCATATCTGCCTTCTTGTGAGACAGGCAGTGGCATTCAAGGTGGTAAATGCGGACACTCGAATAGCTGTCGAGTACCTTCCCGCGCAGTTCGTTCATTTCTACCACGCGCCGCATCACCTCATCAGCGCCCAACGGCGCAGACACGACGGTCTGCTGTGCGGCTGCTGGCAGGCAGACGACCAAGCACGCAAATCCATAGAAAAACCACCGCGCGTTGGAGTTCTTTGTTTGAGGAAACCGAGTCATTGTTTGGTCCTCGCTGGTACTGGTAGGAAAGCGAAAATGGAGTTCGTCATTGCTGGTTCCGGCTGTAGCGTTTTGGTATGGAATCGCGACCCTGATTCCCGCAATTGAGTGAGAGTTGCCTGTTCTCCTGTGGGCACCGCTACCGATGCGTCGAACTGATAAATAGTGCTTGCCAGAACTGGTCCGACATGAACTTCGCGGTGTGACATGTGAGAGTCCGCTAGAGCATCGAAGAATTTCTGTGTTTCGAAAAATCGCCGGGATGGCTCGAGAATGATCAGATCTCCGTACCGCGGCGCGTAATGGGCATCGTACAGCGGCACAGTCTGAATGTCGGTGCGCCCGCAAGCCTCGAGGTAGTAAACCATGCTCATCGGTCTTGCGGTTGCCACCGTTGCCGTCCTGGGGGCGAACGGGCAGACCGCTTGCGCGACCTCTCGTGAGTCGAATTCTGATACCTCATCCGGTGCAAAGTAGCGGGTGATACTCCGTTTTCCTCCGCCGATTGAGTTCAAGTAGAAGGGGTAGTACGGCGTCCATGCCCGCAACTCAACCAGAGGCCACCCAAGCAAAATTACTGTGGCAGCCGTTACACAGGCAAGGGACCGCCCTTTCGCTCTCGCAAAGCTCCATATCTGCTGTACAGCATATCCTCCAGCAAGGTAGAGAAAAGGCAAAAGGGGAAGCGAATAGCGGATCCATTTCGCTCCACTGACGGACAGCCCGACTAGTTGAACAATTCCGAGCGAGACAACAAAACAAAAAGCAAGTGTCCGGCGATCTCGCAGAAGCATTATGATTCCGAGGAGGACGGCAGCCAGAATCGGAATGGGTGTCTTGACCAGCAGTAGCCACAAGTAATAGAACCACGGAACTCCAGCCAACAGGCGCGCAGGAAGATTGATGTAAAGCGTGCCATCGAAGTCGTAGCCAATATGCTTGATGCCATCGTGGTGCAACCAACTTACAATCGCATGAAAGTTGCTCGGAGATAGAACAACCGGGTTCACGAGAATCAGGCTGATGAACAGTATGAGAAAGAAGCGTTTGTAGCTGAACCGTGAAGGTTCTCGAGTGATGCCCATTTTCCCTGCGATCAGCCAGGCAAGCGCATTCAGACCGAGAAGGTGAACAATGTACTGCGAGGCAAAAGACAAGCCAAAGCTGATTGCGCTCAGGTCGTACCATCGCCGTGCATTCACGTCCACGTCCGCCTGTTGGGCCCGACAGTAGAAGTAGCAAGCCAGGAGGGTAAAGAAGGTGAGCGGCGTTTCCTCCTTAGCAAGTCGATTCAACGCGATCGGCAATGGCGAAACTGCCCAGAAAAAACTCGCTGCAAAAGAGCCCGCAATCCCCATCATTCGGCGGCACAAGAAATAAAGGACTGCGCTGCCGAGGGCACCAAATAGCACATTCGGCAGCCGAAGCCAGCCCTCCGGCAGCAGGGAAGGCCAGTCATGGCTTGCGGCGATTCGATTCCAGCGTTCGCCTAATGTCAGACTTGCCCAAGCCGACATCTTCAGCAGCATCGGGTGCTCGCTGTTGACGCCGGCAAAGTGTCCATGCCGATACTCTTGCACGGCCGCCCATTTGGCCGACTCGTCCTCGGACAGACTGTTAAAGTCGACCCGGTAGATGCGAACTGCGAATGCCAAGACCGTCAGCAGGAGCACGATCACGGCTTCCCGATACCTGACAAACCAACGAGCGTGAATCTTATTCAGCACAACTGCTCCCGTTTGCGCCGGGCGATGGCTGGATCACACTTTCGATCAATTGAGCTTCTCGAACAATGTCGCTCAACCTCGCATGTACTCCCAGTTCAGCCAATACCTGCTCGATCACCAGCGCAGTTGCACTCGAACTCGCTCTTCCGCTGGAGCCTCTTTCTGGGTTGCTCTTCGTGGTGCGAGTAATTTGCGAAGTCCTCATAGACGCTCCTCAGGCGTGGTAGCAAGGCTTTGGTTCGTATGGAAATGAAGTACCTCAGATACCGCGTAGACCCTCCGTGCAGAGGGGTTGAAGTACTGCCACACGTTCAACTCTCCAAGGAGTCCGAGCGCCACCAGTTGGAGCCCGATCAAGATCAGAACGGCTGCAAAGACCAGCAGCAACCCGTGCTGCTGCACAACATTGATGCCGGCAAGGATTTTCCAGATCAGTAGCCAGGCTGCAACAGCTGATCCAAGACCAATGTTGATTACGCCAAGCCGGCCGAAGAAGTGCAGAGGACGCGACATATAACGCAACAGAAATCGGATCGTCATCAGGTCGAAAAAGACCCGGAAAGTGCGAGACAGGTTGTAATGCGACTCACCGTGCTTGCGATGATTGTTCTGAATGGGCACTTCACAGATCGAGGCTCCGTAGGCTGACGCGATTGCCGGGATGAAGCGATGCATTTCGCCGTAGAGTGGTAATTGCCGAAGCAGTTCTCCCCGATACGCCTTAAACGTTGTGCCAAAATCGTGAATGTTGACACCGCTGAGCTTGGCCATCAGCCAATTGGCACAACGGGAAGGGATCTTCCGGAGCAGCAGATTGTCAACGCGCTGGCTGCGCCACCCGCTCACGATGTCGTAGCCCTCTTCGATCTTTTCCAAGAAAACAGGGATTTCCGCAGGATCGTGCTGAAGGTCGCCATCCATGGCGATCACATACTCACCGGTGCTGTGCGCAAATCCAGCAGCCAGTGCGCCCGTCTGACCGAAGTTTCGACGCAGCCGGACTGCGATTACGTGACGGTCGATTTCGGCGAGCTCTTTTAGCAATTTGTACGTATGATCCGTGCTGCCATCATCGACAAAAACGAACTGGTAATCGCAACCATGCTCCTCCATGACGCCTTGCAGACGGCCATATAGTTCAATGACATTCGGTTCCTCGTTATGAAAAGGAACAACAATAGAAACCGTCGCTGGAATCTTGCGATCAGGCACGATGTACCTGCCTTCCGAAGCCGCCATCCATCGCGTTGGGCGATTCCTGGGCCTGTTCATTCAGCAACAAGTCGGGGATGTGGCCCAGTTCGTTGAGTAGCGCGCATAGCCAGTTTGCAAATTCCCAGTCTTGGTCGCAAACCCTCAATACGCTTTGTCCATCGCGTTGGATCGCGGGAACGCCATTGACTGCTTTTGTGGCGTACATATTGACTCCTTTGTTCCTAGTTGCCGACTCGTGCCGCGGTAGATCTGTCGGAATTGCTCTCTCGAAGCAGTTCAGCCATCGACGCAGGCGGCCTTGCTAACGCACTTAGCTCGCCAAAGCAGCAACAGAGCCAACCTGCTGAATTACAGGCAAGATCGGTGTGTCTGTCGCTGGGGATCGGCGCCCACATTGTGGCAGTGCCCTTGAAAGGTCACGACAGCCCGCGGGCAGAGTGCAGGGATTACCCGAAGAATTAACGGCTTAGCGAGATGGCAGAAAGTGGTTGGTGTGGCAAGCCTTTTGCAGTGCGCACAATGGCAACGCCAGCGTTGAACTCACGAGTGCGATCTCTAGTAACCGAATACGGCGTATTTTGGCAATTTTGGCCGCAATTTGAACAGACACACGGCCAGCGCGGTCTGGTTGGCTTCGAAGTGGAGCTGATTGGTTCTCACATGTCTGATCTCAACCACCTCGATCCCGCCTGTCCTAGATGCCGGAATGTCAGGGCCGTATTGCTGGCGATCGCGGACCTTTTGCCTCGAGAGGCAAGCCTCGGCCAAAACTCCCTCACGTACAATATTGACTCTCATTCAAACTCGATTCTGTGTTTGCCTGCCTTAGGCAACCGCTCGGCCGTTTCAGTGAGTATTTACGTTTCCTGGAGCCGGTCAAATGGCAAGTCGTTTGAGACAGATCTGTTGACCGAAATCAAGAATTTCCTGAATAGGTGGGGCATTCACCAGCGTTAAACAGCACTATTTCGGCGTGGCTCCTCCAGCCGAACTCAACCGAACGATTCTGCCCTCATTCGGAAAGATGACCCGAATTGCGGCAGTTGCCTGCCTAGAAGGCTGCAGCGAAGGGTTTTCGCTTGCGCTTGGCAATTGGAATGCTCTTCACCAGGCATAATGGTCTTCGTTAAAACCTCACCTGACCAGTCCACCCGATGGCGGGCTCCATGCCCGCCACCTTCCTGATCGACTCCGTTAACCGACCTCCCTGCCCGCATGGGGACAATGACCGCATTGAGGCAATCGGTCGACTCGATCCGTACAAGCAAGCAGTCCCCATCAATCAGATAGCGACTGCAGCATTGGCAAACAACTTGCGTGGCTAATAAGGACGGGGAGCGTAACGCACGCCGTTCCGAGGAGAAGCAATGACTCGCGCACAAATTCTCTGGCTGGCGAACGGGCCGACCCTGAAGATGGAGGGCAGGCTTGGCGGTGAGTGGGCGGAGGCGGCCAGACGCCTAGTTACCACTGACGTAGTACCGAAGGGGTTGATCGTCGACCTCACTGGGGTGAGCTATGTCGACTCAGCCGGCGAGCGGTTGCTGAGTTGGTTGGGTAGTGTCGGTGCAGTATTTGCCGCCAGCACCGTCTACGCAACTGCAGTATGCGAACGGCTGGGCTTATCGCCCGTGCGGAGGATACCCGCACGGCGTAACGGATGTAAGGAGAAGAATGCTTCAATTACGTATTCCCATGCGGGTTGAAGCCGGTGCAGGGCGGCACGAGAAAGAGGAGAGATGATGTCCTGGTTTCCTGCGAGCACAACGGCTGCGGATGCTCGCAATCATGCATCAGCAGCCGATGTCATGGCCTGCTTTCGGGATCAAAACAACGTTCTGGACAGGCTCGCGTTTTTGATCACTGCCGACGAAGCAATCGCGGAGCAAGCAGTCGCCCAAGCTTGTGAGATCACCCTTCAGGGAAACAGTCCTTTCCGCAATTGGCTTCTCGAGTGGGCGAAGGCCGCGACCATTGCCGCCGCGATATTGCTCCAGGGCGATG
>Ga0335070_10005239_pt1 | contig 15229 bp, 13 predicted proteins | sample Lox_Sample_13_FD_206722 | JGI IMG/M metagenome (GOLD analysis project Ga0335070, IMG submission 206722) | Soil microbial communities from Loxahatchee National Wildlife Refuge, Florida, United States - Lox_Sample_1.3 | ecosystem: Environmental > Terrestrial > Soil > Wetlands | place: USA... | reverse complement strand
CCACGTCCATCACGCCGGCAATTCGTCGGGCATTGTCGATGGTGCGGCGGCGGTACTCCTCGGGACCAAGGATGCGGGCAAGAAGGCCGGTATCAAACCGCGCGCCAAAATCCGCGCCTTCGCGTCGATCGGCTCGGAGCCGTCGATCATGCTGACGGGCCCCTCCTACGTGACGGAGAAAGTCCTGAAGCGCGCCGGCATGACGACCAAGGACATCGATCTCTTCGAGCTCAACGAAGCGTTCGCGTCCGTCGTGCTGCGCTACATGAAAGTGCTCGACATCCCGCACGACAAGATCAACGTCAATGGCGGCGCCATCGCCATGGGTCACCCCTTGGGCGCCACCGGTGCGATGATCCTCGGCACCGTGCTCGACGAGCTCGAGCGCCGCAACCTGTCCACCGCGCTCGTGACCCTCTGCGTCGGCGCGGGCATGGGCACCGCCACCATCATCGAACGGGTCTGATCAATCATCAGCGTGTCATTCCCGCGCAAGCGGGAACCCAGAGGGATACGGATTGGGTCCCCGCTTTCGCGGGGATGACGCTCAGGGAGAATGTTATGGAACTCAAGAACTTCAAATGGGATCAGGACGCCGACGGCATCGTCACGCTGACCTGGGACGTTCCCGGCCGCACCATGAACGTGCTGACGAACTCAGCCATTGCCGAGCTGGCTTCCGTCGCGGAAAAAGTCGCGAGCGACGCCGCGATCAAAGGCGTCGTCATCACCAGCGGCAAGTCGAACGGCTTCTGCGCCGGTGCAGCGCTCGACGAGATGGAAAGCAATGCCAGCGGCGCGAGCACGAAATCGTTGACGCCCGAACAGGCGGTGGCCGCGCGCTATCAGGGCGTAATGAGCTTCCATCACGCGCTGCGCAAGCTCGAAACCTGCGGCAAGCCGGTTGCGGCTGCGATCAACGGCCTGGCGCTCGGCGGGGGTCTCGAAGTGACGCTCGCCTGTCATTATCGCGTCGTGGCCGACAATCCGAAAATCCAGCTCGGTTTGCCGGAAGCGAAAGTGGGACTGCTGCCCGGCGGCGGCGGCACGCAACGTCTGCCGCGTCTTGTCGGCGCCATGCAGGCGCTGCCGCTTCTTCTGCAGGGCGGAAGCCTCGATCCGAAGAAAGCGCTCGGCATGAAGCTCGTGCACGCGGTGGTGCCGCTGGCCGACATCGTGACCGCGGCGAAGAAGTGGATCAAGGAAACGCCCGATCCCGTGCAGCCCTGGGACAAGAAGGACTTCAAGATCCCGGGCGGCGGACCTTACTCGCCCGGCGGCGGCCAGGTCTTCACCATGGGCAATTCGATGCTGCGCAAGGAGAGCTACGGCAATTATCCCGCGCAGCGCTACATCCTCTCCTGCGTCTATGAAGGCCTGCTCGTGCCGATCGACGCAGGCCTGCGCATCGAAGCGCGCTATTTCACCAAGCTCTTGATGGACCCGGCGAGCCGCAACATGGTGCGTTCGCTGTTCCTCTCCATGCAGGAGCTGGGCAAGGGCGCGCGGCGGCCGAAGGACGAAAAGCCGACGGACGTAAAAACGCTGGGCGTCCTCGGCGCCGGCGTGATGGGCGCGGGCATCGCTTACGTTTCGGCGCTGTCCGGCATCGAAGTCGTGCTGCTCGATGCGACGACGGAGAAAGCCAATGCCGGCCGCGATCACGTCGCGGGCATCATCGATCGCCAGATCGAGAGGGGGCGTTCGACGCCCGAGAAGAAGGCGGAGATCCTGGGCCGCATCAAGACGACGACGGATTTCGCCGAACTCAAATCCATCGATCTCCTCATTGAAGCGGTGTTCGAAGACCGCGCGGTGAAGGCGGAGGTGACCAAGAAGGCGTGCGAGGTGATGCCGAAATCGGCGGTGTTCGGCTCGAACACGTCGACGCTGCCGATCACGGGCCTTGCCGAAGCGAGCGACCGCGCGGAAAGTTTCATCGGCATCCATTTCTTCTCGCCGGTCGACCGCATGGGCCTTGTCGAGATCATCTTGGGCAAGAAGACGAACGCGCATGCGCTCGCCGTCGCCATCGACTATGTCCAGAAGATCAAGAAGACGCCCATCGTGGTGAACGATTCACGCGGTTTCTACACCTCGCGCTGCGTCGGCACCTATCCCGGCGAAGGCATGGCGATGCTGACCGAAGGCATTCCGCCGGCGATGATCGAGAATGTCGGCCGCATGGCCGGCATGCCGATGGGCCCGCTCGAGCTGATGGACTCCATCGGCATCGACACGGGGCTCAAGGTTGCGCGCCAGACGAAGAAGGATCTCGGCATCAACGAGACGACGCCGCAGGAGGAGTTTTTCTCCTGGATCGTCGAGAAGGCCAACCGTCCGGGCCGCAAGACCGGCAAGGGCTTTTACGACTACGACGCGAAGGGCAAGCGCCTCAGGCTGTGGCCGGAGCTTCTGTCCTACAAGAAGCAATGGAACAGCGACGCCAATGTGCAGGAGCTGAAGGAACGCTTCCTGACGATCCAGGCGCTGGAAGCCGCGCGCTGCTTCGAAGAGGGCGTGATCACCGATCCGCGCGACGCCGATGTAGGCTCGATCCTCGGCTGGGGCTACGCGCCCTTCACCGGCGGCACGATCTCCTACATCGACACGGTCGGCACGGCGGAATTCGTGAAGCGCTGCGACGCGTTCGCCGCGAAATACGGCGACCGCTTCAAGCCCAACAAGCTCCTGCGCGACATGGCCGCGAAGAACGAGACGTTCTACGCGCGGTTTGCGCCGCAAAAAGAGGCGGCGTAACGGATTGCGGTAGCGGCTCTCGGGAAACCGGGAGCTGCCGCCCGATTTCCGCCGACACAATGAGGTCGGAGCGGGCGCCTCGCCCGCACATTGCGTATCCCGTCCGGTCGATTGCTGTTAGTGTGTAACCTCATTGTCGGGGGGACGCATGCGCACTTTCACACTCATCTGCTTCGGCCTTTTCGCGTGCGGATTGGCTGTCGCTCCCGCCAAGGCATCTTCAGAGATGCAGCCGGAGGACATCGTCCGGCTGCTCTACGCGGACTACATGTCCGGCCCGGGGAAGAATCTCCCGACGCAAAGCGCGGAAGACAAAATCCGGCCCTACGCCACGCGTGGCCTGCAAAAAGCGATCGATGAAAACGATCGTTGCGAAAAAAACAGCAGGGAAGTCTGCGCTATCGATTTCGACTACATCATCGCGGGGCAGGATTGGGGCAAGCTGCTCGGTTTCAGGATCGACCGCAGGACGGTTGGGGAATCCCTCATCGTGCGCGCGCGATTCCGGGAGCAGGGCATGGGACCGGATACCCAGGTCGTCCAGTATACGTTCGTGAAAGAGGATGACGCCTGGAAGATAGACGATGTCGCTGACGGTGGTGACTCGCTCAAGAACTCCATCGAGAGTTATTTCAAAGAATACGACGACCACAACAATCCGCGGCATCATAAGCCGAAGTAATTGAGAGGCGGCACTTACGCCTTCGCCAGCGCCGCGACTTTTTCTGCCGGCACCGTTCGGCCCGATCGGATCATCAGGAACCGTCCCGCCCATGACGCGCGGATGATCCAGCGTCCTTCGATCTCCGTTCCGTCTTCGCTGAGCGTGCCTTCGTAGTGAATGGTGTGCGTGCGGCCGCCGCTGCCGTCATAGGTTTTGTCGAAGGTCACGGACATGCCGTCGCGGCTTCCCGACAGCGTCGCGTAAATCGTTTCACCTTTGTTGGGTCCGACATCCATCGGCTCGTGCGTCGTCCCGGTCAGCCAGCTCTGGCTTTCGATCAGCGTCGCCGTGAACTGCACGGGTGCGAGCGCGCGCGGATAGGAGTAAAATCCTTGCCACACGCCGGTAAGACTATCGCCCGCGTCCACAATCTTGCCCCAATTCCCCCGGGAACCATACGCGGCGGGCGCAATCGGCTCAACGAGAAAGAGGCTTTCGATGGTGCAGCGCATTGCACGTCTCCGTCGCGCACATCACGCCGCCGTGCGCATCGCAGCCGCATCGGAACCTCTTCGCCCGCGCGCTGTTTCCAACTGGCATTGTCCGGGACGATATAACATATGCTCGGTACTATACTGATCATCATATTGGTGTTGATCCTGCTCGGCTCATTGCCGACCTGGCCGTATAGCAGCGGCTGGGGCTATTATCCGAGCGGTGGTCTGGGCCTCATACTCATCATCATCATCATCCTGGTACTACTCGGGCGGCTCTAGTCGCGCGAGAGTAGAGAGCCCAATTTCGTCGGACGCGATTCTGCTTTAAGACGGATGCGTTCGATGGAATGGGCTCTCGTATTATGGACAAGGTTTCCACGCTTCTTTCACCCTGGACCGGCCCTTACGGGGGCGTGCCGCCTTTCGCATCCGCGACCCCTGCCGCTTTCAAGCCGGCGCTCCTTGGCGGCATCGAAGAGAATCGCACCGAGATCGCGGCGATCGCGAACAATCCCGAACCGCCAACATTTGAGAACACGATTGCGGCGCTGGAGGATTCGGGTCGCGCGTTTCATCGCGTGGGCGTTGTCTACGGCGTGTTTTCCTCGACCCTCAACGACAAGGAGATGCAGGCCGTCGAGATCGAGATGGCGCCGGTGCTGGCCGCCTTCGCGGACGAGGTGATCCAGAACGCGACGCTCTTTGCGCGGGTGAAGGCTGTGTACGAGGCGCTGGGGACCGCCGATCTGACTGCGGAGCAGAAGCGTCTTGTCGATGTGGTCTACAGGAATTTCGCACGGCACGGCGCGGCGCTGGACGAGGCCGGCAAGGTGCGGCTCGCCACGATCAACCAGCGGCTGGCGATCCTTTACACCGAATTCGGCCAGAACGTGCTCGCCGACGAGGAAGAGCAATTCCTCGTGCTCGACAGTGAAGCCGATCTCGAGGGACTCTCGCCCGAGCAGCGCGATGTGGCGCGCGCGGCGGCCGTGGCGAAGAACCTCACTGGCAAATGGGTGATCGCCAACACGCGCTCCGACATGGAGCCCTTCCTGACTTACGCGGCGCGGCGGGACCTGCGCGAGAAAGCGTTCCGGCTGTGGACGTCGCGCGGCGACGGCCGGCATGACAACAAACCGCTGATCGGCGAGATCCTCGCTCTTCGCGCCGAAAAAGCGAAGCTCCTCGGCTTTAAGACGTTTGCGCATTGGGTGACCGACGACCAGATGGCGAAGACGCCTGATGCGGCGATGGCGCTGATGGAGAAGGTCTGGAAGCCGGCTGTCGCGCGGGCCCGCGAGGAAGTCGCCGAGATGCAGAAGCTGGTCGATGCCGAGAAAGGCGGCTTCAGGATCGCGCCGTGGGACTACCGCTACTACGCGGAGAAAGTGCGCCAGGCGAAATACGCGCTCGATCAGAGCGAGATCAAAGCCTACCTCTCCGCCGACAGGATCATCGAGGCGGCGTTCTGGGCGGCGGGCGAGCTCTACGGCTTCGAATTTGTCGAGATCAAGGGCGTTCCGGTCGCGATGGGCGAGGTGCGCGTGTTCGAATTGCGCAAGGAGGGGAAGCCCGCGGGGCTGTTCTATCTGGATCCGTTCGCGCGGGCCGGCAAGCTCTCTGGCGCTTGGATGAGCGAATACCGCACCCAGGAGCGGTTCAGGGGGAATGTCACGCCGATTGTCTCCAACAATTCCAATTTCATGAAAAGCGAGAGCGGCGTGCTCATCTCCTGGGACGACGCGGTCACGATCTTCCATGAATTCGGCCATGCGCTACACGCGCTCAATTCGAACGTGACTTACCCCTCGCTCTCCGGCACCAATGTCGTGCGCGATTTTGTCGAATTTCCGAGCCAGCTGAACGAACGCTGGCTTGCGACGCCCGAATTGCTGAAGCGTTTTGCGAGGCACCATAAAACCGGCGAGCCGATGCCCGAGGCGCTGATCCAGAAGATCCGCAACGCGCAGAAATTCAACCAGGGTTTCGCGACCGTCGAGTATCTTGCTTCCGCGACGGTCGACATGAAGGCACATCTGGCGGGCGATATACCGATCGATGCCGCGACGTTCGAAAAGGAAACGCTCGCCGCCATCGGCATGCCGGCGGAAATCGTCATGCGCCACCGCATGCCACATTTCACGCATGTCTTCTCGGGCGAAGGCTATGCCGCCGGCTATTACAATTATATCTGGGCCGACACGCTGGTCGCCGACGCGGCGGAGGCCTTCCGCGAAGCGCCCGGCGGATTCTACGACGCGGAGCTGGCGCGCAAGCTTCACGACGACATCATGAGCGTCGGCAACACGGTCGACGCGGGCGATGCCTTCCGCCGTTTCCGCGGCCGCGACGTACGCGTCGAAGCCCTGATGCGCGATCGTGGGTTTCCCGCCGGGCCTTGACGCGTCGCGTCCTTATCCGCGGATGCGCGATCCCGCCGCCACGGCGAGCTTGGAGAATTCTTCTTCGGCCCGTGTCGCAGTTCGCTCCTTCAGGCGCAGCGCAAAGAATTGCCGCTGGGGTAGCGGAAACTTGAGCGCGATCAGCGTTCCTGCCCGCAGTGCGGCCGTCACGGCGAGCCGCGACAGCGCGGCGGCGCCTGCGCCGTCGAGCACTGCCGAGCGCACCGCCTCGTTCGACGGCAATTCGAGCAGGATGTCGAGACGCGCCGGATCGATGCCTTTGTCGGCCAGCGCGCGCTCGAAGATGGCGCGGGTGCCCGAGCCCCGTTCGCGGAAGACCCAGCGGAATTGCCTCAGGTCGTCCGGCGACAAGAGGCGGCTGTGATAATGCGGGCTGACGACGATCACCATCTCGTCGATACCCACCGGCGTGATTGCGAAGGCGGGATCCTCCATTGTGTCCTCGATGAAGCCGAGATCGGCGGCGTTGTCGCGTACCAGCCCGGCCACCGCCTCCGTGTTGCCGATGACGAGATCGAGCGAGATGCCCGGATGGGCTTCGCGGAAGCGGGCCATCACGGGCGGCAGCCAGTAATTCGCAACCGTCTGGCTCGCCGCGAGCGTGAGCGCGCCGCGCTTCAGGCCGGTGATGTCATGGAGCAGGGTCTCGGCGCTCGCCGCGCGCGCGATGACCGCGCGGGCTTCGACGAGGAAGAGCTTGCCGGCCTTGCTGAGCGCGATGCCGCGGCCGATGCGGTCGAACAGCTTGACGTCGTAGCGTGTTTCGAGGGCCGCAATAGCCGCGCTGACGGCCGATTGCGTGAGATGGAGATCGTGGGCGGCCTGCGTCACATGCTCCCGCTCCGCAACCGCAATGAAGATGCGCAGCTGCTCGAGCGTCATGGCGCAAGCCTCACATGGTGAAGTGGACCAATGTCAGGCTGAACGTCGCGATGAAGAGGAAGGCGGCGAGGCCGACAAGGAGCGGCTTGATGCCTTTCGCCTTGAGCTTGCGGAAATCGGTCTCGAGCCCCATCGCGGCGAGCGCCATGGAAAGAAGGAACGTCGTCGCCGGCACGATCAGGCCTTTCATGTCGGCCGGCACCGTGATGATGCTGTTGAGGCCCGCGAGCGCAATGAAGCCCAGCACGAACCACGGCAGCGGCACGCTCGCGCCTGCGCTGCCCGCGTCGCTGCTGCGCCTGCGCCGCGCAAGAAATCCCAGCGTCAGCACGACCGGCGCCAACATCATCACGCGCGAGAGTTTTGCGATGGTGCCGAGTTCGCCGGCCTGCTTGCCGTCCTGGAACGCAGCGGCCACGACCTGCGCGATCTCGTGGATCGAAGCGCCGGTCCACAATCCGTAAGCCTTCGGCGTCAGATGCAACAATGCGGGCAGAAGCGGGTAGGCGAACATCGCGATGGAGCCGAACACCGTCACGCAGGCGACCGCGTAAGCGACGTCCTCGTCCGGCGCATCGGTCACCGTGTTGGTCGCGATGACGGCGGACGCGCCGCAGATCGATGTGCCGGCTGCGATGAGTTCGGCCAATTTGCCTTCGACGCCGATGCGCGCGGCAAACCATTTGGTGAAGAGGAAGGTCGCAACGAGCGTTGTGACGATGACGGCCACGCCGCTTGCGCCGACTTCGGCGACCTGCGCCGCGGTGAGCTGCACTCCCAGAAGGATGATCGCGAAGCGCAGGATCCGGCGCAGCGAGAATTTGATCCCGGCTTTGGCGGCGTCCGCCGTGCCGACCATGTTGTGGTAGGCCATGCCGATGAGGATCGCGAGGATCATCGGGCTGAAAGTTGCGACGCCGGGGATCCGGCGCAAGGCGAAGGCCACCGCCGCGATGGCGGCGGTGAGGGCCAGTCCGGGGAAAACACCGTAAACGCCGCGCAGCCACGGCATCGGCTTGCGCAGGGGCTGTGGAAGCTGGACGTCCTGAACGCTCATGGCGTGGCCTCGACTCTGCGAAGCCGAATCTGGACGTTACCGAGATATCGATCCAATTCATTATTATCGATAGAATAATCGAAAAGAACGAACAGTCCAGCGCCGATCGCTTTTCCTACCCCCGCAAAGCGGGCGCGCGGAGCGCGACAGACGGAGGGAGCACGAAGTCTGCGTTGGGGCCCTCCAGGGGAAAGCGCGGCCATGCGCATGTGGATGGATTGTCGATAAGCGCTATGGCGGCGCGGTTCGGGCTTATATTGAACAGATTGACGGATCGGCCGCGTTACGAACTTTGTCGGACTCCATGGCGCTGAGTGAGGACACCCTGTTCGGAGACAATCAAGACGACGTCCGCGGGTACGGACGTCACTCCACCGGGATTCTGCCCTCGCACATCCTCAAGCGCGAAATCCGCGCCAAACGGCTCGTCGTCTCGACGGAGGACATCAGCGAGGGGCAGGTGCAGCCGGCCAGCCTCGACCTCCGGCTCGGGTGGTGTGCCTATCGCGTGCGCGCGAGCTTCCTGCCGGGGCCCAATTCGACCGTCGAGGAGAAGCTCGGCCGGGTCTCGATGCATGCGATCGACATCGCCAACGGTGCCGTGCTCGAGGCAGGATGCGTCTATGTCATTCCACTGCTGGAGCGGCTCGAGCTGCGTGATCGAATCTCGGCGATCGCAAACCCCAAGAGCTCGACCGGCCGCCTCGACGTTTTCACACGGCTGATCACCGATCGCGCCGAAGCATTCGATAAGGTCGAGGACGGTTATCGGGGGCCGCTCTATGCCGAGATAACGCCGCGCACCTTCCCGATCCTCGTGCGCAAGGGCACACGCCTCAATCAGCTGAGGCTCCGCCACGGCTCCCCGCAATCCTCGGATGCAGAACTTCGCCGCCTGCACGCGGCCAGCCCTCTTGTCGATCATTCGCCGGACATCGACAACGGCTTGAGCCTCAGCGTCGATCTCAAGGGCCGCGAGGGCGACATGCTGGTCGGCTGGCGCGCCAAACGGCATGCGGCCGTGATTGATGTCGATCGCGACCGCAGTCTCGATCCGCTGGATTTTTGGGATCCGGTCTACGCCCGCAACGAAGCGGCGATCGTGCTCGACCCGGAGGAGTTCTACATTCTGGTGTCGCGCGAGGCGGTCGCCATCCCGCCGGACTATGCCGCCGAGATGGTGCCGTTCGATCCGCTGGTGGGCGAGTTCCGCGTTCACTATGCCGGCTTCTTTGATCCGGGCTTCGGTTACGAGCCGGGGCGGACGCCTTCGGCGCGCGCGGTACTGGAAGTGCGCTCCCGCGAAGTTCCCTTCATCCTCGAACACGGTCAGACCATCGGCCGACTCGTCTTCGAGCGCCTCACCGACTCGCCGCCGGAGATTTATGGCCAGGGCATCGGCTCAAATTATCAGCGCCAGGGGCTGAAACTTTCGAAGCATTTCCGCGCCGCTTAGGCCTGCTAGCAGACATTTTTGCAGCGCGGCATGTTGCGACAAATCCACACTATGTAGGGAAAAACATTAGAATTTTTGCGCTCCCATTGCGCGCCGCGCACTTCCCGGCACACTTCTTCTCGCCGCGGGCCCACGGCAAAGGGGGCTAGGCTCGCGGTGACTGAGGTCCGCATTGAAGGGGGCAGTCTGAGGCGGTTACGGTGCTGAACAAGCGCCGGCCGCCTCTCGACTTTCTGGGGTTCATTCGGGCGTACCGAGTAGGTTAAGGCGCCGGACGACTTATCTACATAACCAAGCTCCGGAGCGCGGCGCGAGCCCATGCACGACATCGTTCACACTTCCATCGAGTTCATTCGGCATCACGCCGTCTGGGCGGGACCGGTCCTGTTTCTGGTCTCGTTCGGCGAGTCCTTCGTCGGCTTAAGCCTTCTTTTCCCCGGCACAACCATCATGGTGCTCGCGGGTACCATCGTGCGCTCGCCGCTCAATCCGCACGGCGTGCTCGAAGTCTGGCCGCTCCTGATCGGATCGATCCTCGGCGCCGTGCTGGGCGACACAATCTCCTACTGGCTTGGCCTTCGATTCGGCCATCTCGTTGAGAAGCACTGGTATTTCGAGCGCCATCCGGACCTCCTCCCGCGCGGCTACAGATTTTTCGAGCGCTGGGGCGTGGCGAGTGTCTTTATCGGACGCTTCTTCGGGCCCGTGCGCGCCGTCATCCCGCTCGTCGCCGGCATCATGGAGATGCCGTGGCGGCTTTTCTGGGTTGCCAATGTCGGTTCGGCGCTGATCTGGGCGCCGGCGCTGCTGCTCCTGGGGTCTGCGGGGCTCGGCGTCATCAGCAGGCTGTTGGCCGTGCCGAAAGGGTGGCATCTGACTGTGACGGTCACGGTTATCGTCGCGGTCATGGCGCTGATCTGGGCAGCGCACAAATATGGGCTGTTCGGTCGCGTGACGCGCTATCTCGGTCGCTGACTTTCGTCGTCGATCTGTTGCGAATTTCGATCAGGGTGTTTGCATGCGCCTTCCCGCACTTCTGCTGATTGCATCGCTCTTCCTCGTCAACGCGGCGCATGCGCAGGATGTCCTGTCGCGCTGGGTGCAGATGGCGCCGGGCGGCGTCTCGGAAGCGCGTGCCGTCGTTCGCGGCGATACCTGTCCGGCGGCAGTGATCGATGGGGTGAGCGTCCCGATGCAGACGCGCGCGTCGCCCAACGATGCATTTCCGGTTCGCCTGTGCGCAGTCACGCTGGCGCCGACGGTCAGACAGGTTTCGGTCGGCGGTGCGAAGCTGCTGGCGCCGAAGCCGGAGCCGGCGCGCATCCTGGTGCTGGGCGACACGGGCTGCCGCATCAAGGGCTCGACCGTGCAGGCCTGTAACGATCCGGCGAAGTGGCCGTTTCCGCAGGTCGCCGCCCAAGCCGCGAAACTGAGGCCCGACCTCGTCATCCATGTCGGGGACTATCTATATCGCGAATCCAAATGTCCGGCCGGCGATGCGCGCTGCGCCGGAAGTCCTTCGGGCGACAACTGGACGACGTGGGATGCCGACTTCTTCACACCGGCCAGGCCTCTGCTGGAAGCAGCGCCTTGGGTGATCGTGCGCGGCAATCACGAAGAATGCGCGCGCGCGGGCACCGGTTTTCTCAGACTGCTGGGGCCGCTTCCCGTCGTCGAAGGCGCGCCGTGTGTCGAACACGTCACGCCCTACGCGGTGTCGCTCGGCAAGGTCACGCTGATCGTCACGGACAATGCCAACGCCGTCGACATCATGCCCTCGGATGCGCTGGTCGAGACTTACAGGCAGGATTTCCGGGCAATCGGAAAGCTGGCTTCGGGCGAGACCTGGGTCGCGGGACATCATCCGATCTGGGGCGTTGCGGGTCTGAAGTTCGGCATGGTGTTCGGCGGCAATTCGACTTTGATGGATGCGGAAGACTCAATCGGCCTGCCGCCGAATGTCGATCTCCTTCTCGCAGGACACATCCACACCTTCGAAGCGATCAACTACGACAAGGGGCTGCCGCCGCAGCTCATCGTGGGCGAGGGCGGAGATCTTCTCGATCCGGCGCCGTCGAACCTGTCGGGAAGGTCTGTCGGCACCGCGAAGATCACGCAAGGCCTGTCGCTTCCGGGCTGGGGCTTCACGCTCTTCACCCATGTCGGCGACCACTGGACGGTGGACGTATTCGATGCTGCCGGCGCACATGAGCGCACCTGCACGATCGCCGCGCGTCACATCACCTGCTAGAGTTTCCGCGGACTGCGAGGCGACATGGTCCGGATGAGTGACCTCTCCGAGCCAGAGAGGGATGTGCGCGACGACGCGCTGGGGCTCGAGTGTCATCTTTACGGCTGGTGCCCGGTACAGGGCGAAGGCACACTTGCGGGCTATCCGATCTATTTCCGCGCGCGGCATGCGGGGTGGACGTTCACAGTGTCGGTGACGAAGGATCGCCCACGCGATTTCGCGGCGTGGCTGAACGCGCCGGACGACGGCTTCTTCGAGGATCTCGGCGTTCTCGGCTACGAGCTCAGCGGCCGATACGGCACCGAGCACGAAGCCGGCTACATGCCTTACGATATCGCCGAGAAGCTGATCGTCGCCTGCGCCAAGCGCTTCACGAAAGCGCTGGCCGCGCGAAATACGGTTTAGATCAATCTCATCCCCTTTCGTCATTGCCCGGCTTGTCCGGGCAACCCAATTTCCTTCGAGCAAAAAATGGGTCGCCCGCTAAAAGCGGGCGATGACGGATGTTGGGATGACAAAGGCCACCGCGACTTCGCGTTGAGTTCTAGAACCCGAACATGTGGTCGAGGCTGAAGCTTCCGGCTTCGCCTTCGACGCCGTGATAGCCGAAAAGGCGGCAGGTTTCGTCGCGGACGATCACGTAAGGATTGGGCCCGGCCGCAGTCAGCGCGGCCGCATCGAACATCTCGTCGACCCGCCAGAAATGCGAGCCCGACTGCGCGATCGAGATGGCCTTCTTCGCGATTTCCTCGCCGTGTGTGTCGCGCAAGGTCAGCGAGGTCTTCGAGCGCGGATGCCAATTCCCTGCAGATGACGGATAAACGAGATGGCAGAAGGTCCGCGCCGGTTTCTCCGCCACGCGCAGGAACAGCCGTGTGGACAGTCCCGGCGGCGGACCGGCATAGGATTGCGGTTCGCCCTTATAGGTCAGCGCGGTGTTGAAGATGTGCGAGCCGAAGCTCGTCTCCGCCTGATGTCCGCTCTGGATATCGCGATAGCGGAAGAGCGCATGCAGCCAGCCGTCGGCGACGTCGCCTGCGTCGAAATCGTAGACCAGCTCGAGATGGCCGAAGCCCTTCGGGAAGTTGGCGAGTCGCGAAGCTTCCAGCATGGCCGCATGATCACGCGCGAGATTGCCGAAGCTGTGCGTCGCGACAAGCGCGCCTTCGGCGTCGTAAACGAGCGCCTTCACCGGCATATGCGTCTGAGCCGTCGACATCGGCGTCGGCAGTGCGACGGTGGCATAACGTTCGACGGGCAGGATCGCGGCCGGCAGGATGTGACCCTTGCCGAATGCTTCGCCGAGACGCGCGAGCTTCGGATCGTTCTTCAGATCGCTGCGCTCCACATTCGGGTGCGCGATGCGAGAGCGGCCGTTCTTTGCGACGATTTCATAGCGCGGCCGCACGAAATGCTTGCCGGCATGGATTTCGATCTGCTCCGGCCATGACAGATCTGGCAGAAGCTCGCCGACCTTGATCGCGCGCGTCGCGTAAGGCGCGATCGCCTCGTTGAGTTTCGCGATCTTGCCATTGCCCATTCGTGCAAGGCCGATCTCACCCGCGGCGATAGTGACCGGATGGCTGTTCTGCGCCCACAGGATGACGTCCTCGCCGTCGGCCGGCGCGGGCAGGCCGGCATAGAGATCCGAGGGCCAGGAATTGGCATCATGCGTGGCGGACAGAACCGTCGGCGCGTCGCCATAGGTGTCCAGCGCATATTTGACGATGTCGTGGCCGGCGACCCCGATTGCGTGCACAAACAGCTGGCCGGTGAATTCCGGCAGCGAAAAGCGCGCGCGGATGGCGCGGCTGTCGAGCACGATCGAAGCTTCCGGCGCGCCGGCCTCTTCGATCCAGGTCGCCAGTGCGTGCCCCTTGGCGTCGAACAGCCGGCACCAAAGCCTGACGTCCCCCGCGCCGTAACGCGTCCAGTAATTCGCCGTGACGAGGCGGGTGTGGTGGCCGCCCGCATCGCGGAAAAACGCGAAATTGGTCGCAAAATTGAGGTTCGACAGATAGCGCGCCTTGTCGGTCAGCATGTCTGCCGGCAGGCGCAGCGCCGCGAAACTGAACACTTCCATCGCGCGCGGCAGAAGATGCTTGATGTGACCCAGCGGACGCGCCGATTTGCAGGGAGATTTTGCCAGAGCCGTGACGGGCTCGGCTTTCCGGCCGCGGAATGTACGCTCGAAATTCTCTACGTTCTGCACATAGAAGCCGCCGATCTCGACGTTGCCCAGCGGATAGAACTGGTCGAAAGCTTCGACGATGCCGTCGGGATCATAGATCGCGACAGGGCCTTGCAGCCCGGCGATCAGCGCACGCGCCGGCTCCGCCGCCAGCGGGTGCGAAACCGCCTTGTAGATCGAGCTGCCGCCGATGTCGTTTCGGAACGTTTCAATACGCAGCGGCATGCCGGGCGCTCTTACCGACCAAGCGCTTGAAGAAGGCGCTGACGCGATGGCGCGCCTGTTCGCGGCGCACGACGCTGTCGTCCGTCACCCAATTGACCTGGATGACGCGGCGCGGACCCGAAAAGGGCTCGAAGCCGTGCCAGGCGTTCGGCGTGTTGCGGAACACCAGGAGTGTCGCTTCGTCCGCCGGCACCTCATACGCCATGTCGTCCAGATCCGACGGCGAGCGCAGGAGGCGCAGGCGGCCGCGATCAGCATCGGCGTGGTCGTTCATATAAAGAAGCATGGTGATCAGCTTCGTCTTCGAATCCGTGTGGATCTGCCCATCGCGCGCCTCGCAGCGGCCGCGCACGGTCGCCATGGTCGGGCGGCCCTTTAGATCGATGCCGACCTTTTCCTCAATGATCTGCGTCATTTCGGGGCCGGTCAGCGCCGCGATCAGGGCCTCGAAGGCGGGGCCGTAGTCGAGGCTCGGGAGGGGGAAGCTGCCCGCCTTGCTGACCTCGGGAAAGTCCTCCGTGATCGCACGCTTCGTCGCACCCCGGATCACATGCGTCACCGTCAGGAACGGAAATGGAACATCCGCGACAGGTGCCGCCCGCAGGCGATCGAAATCGAGCACGTCTTTGGGATCGCGGGTCATGCTGTCCTTGGATAAAGCCGCCTTCGGGGCTGACCTAACAGCCCGCCGACCCGAAGGATAGGCCTTTTTTCCCGCGGCCTTAAGCCCACAGCCGTCGCGGGAAAACGGTCATCATGCTACTTTAGGGTCTCAGCTTGATGGGAATGGGTGGTGCGGTTTTCGCACCGGAGGGGAGAGTAG
>Ga0335070_10005237_pt1 | contig 15231 bp, 10 predicted proteins | sample Lox_Sample_13_FD_206722 | JGI IMG/M metagenome (GOLD analysis project Ga0335070, IMG submission 206722) | Soil microbial communities from Loxahatchee National Wildlife Refuge, Florida, United States - Lox_Sample_1.3 | ecosystem: Environmental > Terrestrial > Soil > Wetlands | place: USA... | reverse complement strand
GTCATAGGCGAGCCCGACACGCGGCGCGAGCGTTCCCCACTGGGGCGCCCAGAGCCCACCAATCGAGCTGTCCGGAGCCAACTGAATGGTCGCGGTTCGGAGCTGCTCAAAAATATTCGAGCCTGGCCCCCAGTACAGGTTCGAGTCAAGTTGTGGGTCGCCGTTGTGCTGCACTCCGTAGTGTTCGTAGCGCAGGCCGTAGTTTAGCGTTAGCCTCGCAGTAGCGCGCCAACTGTCCTGCGCGTAGAGGGCCCAGTCGTTATAGCGATAGCTCCGCGAAAACGACGGTTGCGTCACGGGTAGCTGGACGGTGCATTCTGGCGTCTGAACCAGCGAATTGGTAATGAAATCCCTTGCACAGGGGAGCTTGCCCTGAGGATACACTGCCGCCTGGAAGTTGGTGAGAAGTCCATTGGTCAGGGCATCGAGACCCGTGGAAAACGAGGTTCCCAACTGCTCTACCGCTTGAGCGTACGCCCCGTACGACTTGTTCATCTGGATGTAGTCGTACTGGCCACCAAGGCGAATGGTGTGTGTGCCCTTTGACCATGCGAGGTCTTCGAAGATTTGAACGGTGTTTTGCGGGCCTCCATATGGAAGACCGCCCGTGCCGGTGAAGTTGTCATAGAAGCCCGGCAGCGTGATGGGCTGGCCGAACAAGCTGGCGCCGTTGTAGAGGTACAGCGTCGGCGTGTCGTGGAGCGCGGTGTTGTATTGGTTGTTGCGGCTGTCTCGCGAGAAGCCGATGCGCGTATTGCTCAGTAGATTCTGCGTGAAATTGTGGGTGGCGGTTCCCAGGTATGTGTCGTTTACCAGAGTGAAGCCGACATTGTACTGAGCGTATGGGCTATTGAACGCAGATCCCGGGATCAGAGCCAGGCTCTCACGGCCATAGCGAAACGTGAACTGGGTGCGATCGCTATAGGTATAGTCGGCACGGACAAGAAGATCGTAGGTGTTCTGCGGTGAGTCGCCACCTGCGTCCGACGGTGCGAAGTAGTTGACCAATCCGAAGATCGGTGTGGCCGGATTGGATATCGCATTGTCGAACGCGCCGCCGGCGGTGTACTGCCCGGCTAGATCGGCTTTCGTCACCGTACTGATGAACGGCAGGGCCCCGCCGTTCTTGCTGAAGTACGCCTGCACATTGCTTGGCGAGGCCGCAATGAACTCGGGGGCCGGTACATAGCCCAACAGGCTGGCGTTGCTGCGCACGCGGAGCCACTCCGCGCTGCCGAAGAAAAACAGCTTGTTTTTGATTGCTGGACCGCCAAAGGTAAATCCGAACTGATTGCGCGTATAGGTGCCTCTGGGAATATCGTTGGCATTGTTGTCGTAGGTATTCGCGGTATAGGCGGAAAGCCGGTTGTAGTCCCAGGCTGAACCGTGAAACTGATTGGTTCCGCTCTTGGTGCTGACGTTGACCACTCCGCCCGACGCACGGCCATATTGGGCGTCGAAGTTGTTAGTCACCACGCGGAATTCCTGGACGGCGTCCTGAGGCACGATCAACGACACCGACGTGTCGAAGATGTTGGTGTTTTCCATGCCGTCGAGAAGAATCTCGGTGCCGGAAGCGCGCTGCCCGTTGAGGTAGAAACCCACGCCACGGTCGGTGCTGTTCTGGCCTCCGCCGCTGGTCTGAGGATTGCCGGACTGCGAGCTCCTGTCGCCACCGCTCACGTTTCCCGCCAGGGCTACGAAATCGTAGGGATTGCGCGTGAGGCTTGGAAGCTGGGCAATCTGCTCCTCGGAAACAATTTGCGATTGCTCCTGCGTTTGCGTGTTGACTTCGACCGCAGCGGACTGCGCAGTGACTTCGACAGTGGTGGACGCCGCGGCAACGCCGAGCGTGGCATCGACCGTCGCGAGACCGCCGACAGTGACTTGCGCGCGGTCCTTGTGGGGGGTGAAGTCCTTGCTGGCAATGGTGACTTCATACTGTCCGAGCGGCAACGCGGGAATCGTGTAATACCCCTGCGCGTTGGTCTGTACGGTCCGTTCGTAACTTGTATCGAGATTTTTTGCCGTTACGGTGGCGTCCGGGACAACTGCCCCAGCCTTGTCCCTCACCGTTCCGCTGATGACGCCGTAGTTCACCTGTGCAAACGACGTCAAGGTGGCCAACATCAGCCCAAGGGCCAGAATCAAGCGTGTCCGCATCGTTCCTCCTGTAATACCTCAGTCGCAGGGCGCCGGTTTCAGCGCCGCTGGAATGGCCGACGATCTGTGCATTGCAACAGAGGTTCCACTGCTGCTAAGTTGGCCAACGATGACGCAGACGCACGACTTGCTGTGGTGAATCGCTACACTTGGATGACTGCATGGATTACGTCGAGATAGGAGGCGCCGCTCACAAGTTCGGCGAACCGGGTACGAATCCTACTTCGTCACTCCGACGCCTAAGCGCATCTGATATTTCTTGGGACGAAAATTGGGATCGCTTCAGGGAACGACGTCATGCGCTCACGCGACGACCAGCGTTCTCAAGCCGATCTACTTCAGACCGATAATTTGGCCCAACGGGGATTTCGCTGCCGTCGCTCAACGCAAGCGCCACCGCCGCGCCATCTTTGCGCAGCACATTGGTGACGTGGGACCGATTCACAATGAACGAGCGGTGCACTCTGCGGAAAACCGAATGATCGAGCCGCTCCGAAACCGCAACCATTGTGTCGCGAAATTCGTGGACTCGTCCCCTGGCGTACACCTTCATGTAATTACCGTCCGCCGCAATGTAGGTAACTTCCTCGACAGGTATTTCTATATTGCAACCTACTTGAATTTTCGCGGTTCGGGGTTGCTGCCTGCTTTCTCCAGAATAGTTCACATAGCGGTGTAGCAAGCAGGCGAGCTCATCAAGTTTGCGTCGAAGGATTTCACAACGTGCGCGCGCCAAAGCTTCGCAAATCTTCGCGGGGGTAATTGGAATATCCATTGTCTCGAAGGCATCACGATGGACAGCCCTGAGCCCGGCGGCCCGTAACTCTATACGAAGCGGAAACGGTCCGAGCGCTCGGGAAAATGCCGAGGAGTGCTCGGTCCGGGCGATCAACAGCTCGGGACCAAAATCATCCAGCAAGGCGGCACAGTCCGCACCGCAATGTGACTCGCCCACCAGTCGGAAGTCCGGCTGCTCATCTATGGATTGCCGAAGAATTCTCCGAATTTCAGAATCCGGCTCCAGGATGACAACTCGCATGGAACCCACGGAGTTCGCAGGTTGCGCGTTGTGGCCTTGATTCTCCATGCCCCCGAGCATCGACTTCCCCAAACGTAAGGCTTTGGCTGTTGCCGATTTAGACGACCGCATGTCGCGACCGGTTCGGACGCGTCAGCCGATTTGGGATGAGCGTACGCCTGCGCGGATCGAACGCAAGGGGGAGTGGGACAGTCCCACCCGACTTTGGGACACGTCCAATGACTCCGGGAATTGCAACTCGACTGCCATTCGATGGGAACCGTATCTCGCTACTTTCGTATCACCGCAATTAACAATTGCGGCGAAGCTGCGTCTAACTCACAAATGGACGCCACCGCCGTAACTAGTCTGCAGGGGGTAAGGGGTATGGTGTCGTCAAGCATTGCCACCTTGATCGTTGATGACGAAGAGTTAGCTCGCAAAAAGCTGCGTGTCCTACTCGAGCGCGATCCCGAATTTCGAATCGTCGACGAGTGTTCAACCGCCTCCGACGCGATCCGTGCGGTACAACGATATCGGCCTTCGCTGATGTTTCTCGACATCCAGATGCCGGACGATGATGGCTTCACCGTGATCAATGCGATTGCACCCGAGGCCAGGCCGCTAGTGATCTTTACGACAGCGTACGACCAGTATGCGATCCAGGCGTTCGACGCGGAAGCCATGGACTACCTGCTGAAGCCGTTCGACGAAGAACGCTTCGCCCGGGCCCTGCGGCGTGCGAAGAACGAAATTCTAGCGGAAAGGACGCAGGAATCCGGTGGCGAAGCGAACGGGAAAAGCGGAGTCGCCCGTTCTTCGCTGGAGCGCTTCGTCGTAAAGTCAGAAGGACGAATACTGTTCTTCACGGCGGACGAGATCGACTGGATCGAAGCCGCGTCAAACTACGTCAAACTCTTTAGCAATGGCAAAGGCCACCTGGTTCGTCACACGATGAACGAAATGGAAAAGAAGCTCAACCCCGGCCACTTCCTGCGGATACACCGGTCGATCATCGTAAACGTAAAAAAAATCCGCGGAGTCCAACCCTGCAACAGCGGCGAGTTCATTGTGACGCTGGTAAGCGGTAAGGAACTGCCTTCGAGCCGCGGCTATCGGGAAAATGTCGGCTCGCTCCTTCGGTCGATGTTGTAAACGCCTCAGCGCAAGCCGTGAATGGCTTCCAGTTGGTACATCACCGGGACTGTTCCCGCGTGATAGGGCAGGCGCACTCGCACGGTGGTCCCGCGGCCAGGCGCGCTGATGATGTCGAGCCGCTGGCACGCGCCGTAGAAGACTTCCAGCCTCTCTCGCGTCGCATTTAACCCGAGGCCGTGCTTTGCGTTCCATTCAGGAATCGGCGAGAAGCCAGGTCCGTTGTCGCCGACCTCAATGACAACGTCGTCATTTTCTCGCGCCGCCGTGATCCACACTTCTCCTCCGGCAATCCGCTTCGAGGTGCCGTGACGAATCGCGTTCTCGACCAATGGCTGCAGCAATAAATGTGGTACATTCGCGTCGAGTGTGTCAGGCGACACGTCGCATTTCACACACAGGCGATTGCCGAAGCGCACTTTTTCGATCTCCAGGTAACCTTCAACGAACTGCATCTCGCGATGCAGTGTGGTCTCCTGGACGGCGTTGTTTTCGAGACTGAGCCGAAGCAGGTCGCCGAGCCGCACAAGCATCGAGTCCGCGGCCTGCACGTTGGTCATCATCAGCGTTGAAATGGAGTGAAGGGTATTGAACAGGAAGTGAGGCTGAAGCTGGCTCTTGAGGGCGCGAAGTTGCGCCTGCGCTAGTCGGGTCTCCAATTGCGACGCACGAAGTTCGCGCGAGCGCGATTCCTGGTAGTACGCGATCATGTGGGCGATGATGACGACCGGCAGATAGATAGAGAAACAGTCGTCAGGCAGGTTATAAAAAAACAGCCGTCCGAACAGCGACCACCCAACCGGGAAGGGCTGCTTTGACATCGAATCCACCACCGGATACACGAGCATGCGGATAACGGCGTGAGATGCAGTGAAAAGGATCGCTCCGGCGAAGTGCGTCGGAAGGTGTGTCTTCCAACAGGTCCTGTCAACTCGCCAGCGCAGCGCAAACAACAGCACCAGCGGAGTAAGCGTGGCAAAGATAAGGTCGTTGATCAGCGGAAGACGGAGCGCATCCCAGTATGTTCCCGGCGTCTTCCAGTACGTCAGATTCAACCGGTAAACGGAAACACTGGTGGTTAGTGCGATGAACGTCCAGATCGCGTAGCTGGCGAGCCACACTTTCCATATCGAGTTCCGTCCGAGCAACCGCATGCCGGTTTGACCGCGCAACCTCGAAAACCTCTCGCTGATGGACCCGAGTTTGGTGAGATGACTGTCAGGCAAAGCCTGATGGAATGACATGACGGACTCGTATTACACCACGTACAAGGAGTGGGAGCGAACCGCATTCGTCCCGGATCGGCGTCGACTCGACCCTGCCAGGAAGCATCCAGCAGCAAGTTAGGGGACCACGTGGGCCAATCTGTCGTTGGGGCTTTCCTAAACGGGGCTTATTTGCCGGTAGAAGGCCTTCCAGCAGCGTCGGGGGCGTTCGCGCGGCATGCGCCAGCGAGAACGACCCGGCAAATCTGCTCAATGAACGGCTCAGTCAACCCATCCTTCCAGATGAGGAAGCGCATATAAACGGCACCGTATAGCGAGTCGAGGATCAAGTCGAGGTCTGCCTCACCTGGCAATTCTCCACGTTCAATTCCTCTCTGCAGGGTCGAGTAAGCCTCAAGTCTTCGCGGCCACACGAAGCGGTCGCGAAATGCCTCAATCAGCTCGGGATCGGTCTGCCCTCCTCCGATCAGCGCAGCGACGAGCCCGCCGCGCCTCGAACGAAACAGGCGCACGAGATGGCTCATTTGCACGGTGAGGTCCGCGTACACCGAACCTGTGTCGGGAAACAGCAGTTCCCGGCGAACGCTGGACGAAAAGGCCTCCACCACGAGCGCGCCCTTGTTGGGCCACCAACGGTAAACTGTCGTTTTGCCAACACTGGCCTCGGCGGCAATAGCCTCGATGGAAAGGCCGTTGAAGCCTGTCTCGCGCAGCAAGCGCAGCGTCGCCCGCACAATGGCCCGTCTCGCTGCTTCGCTTCGCGGTCGGCCTGGCGGCCGCCTGGCGTTGCCGCTGCCATTCGACGACGGATCCGCCGGAATGGCGTTCTTTCCGCGCATGGTCATAAGGTATCATAATTGAATCCGATACGTACCGTATCGAATCGAAGACAATAGGCGCGCCGGCCCGGGGCCGTCATGCGCTTACAGGAGCTGAAACCGCGCCGTGTGGATCGTCTGGCTAGCCCTGAAACGCCCCTACACGTTCGTTGTGTTGGCGCTGGTCATAATCATCCTGACCCCGCTCGTAATTACGCGGATGCCGGTTGACGTCCTCCCGGACATCAACATCCCGGTCGTCAGTGTCGTGTGGTTTTACGGCGGTTTGTCGCCACAAGAGATCGCGGACCGCATTATCAGCAACTCCGAACGCGGCATGACCACCACTGTAAATGACATCGAACACATCGAGTCACAGTCGTTGACAGGCATCGGTGTCATCAAGGTTTTCTTCCAGCCCGGAGCGAATATCCCAACGGCGCTCGCACAAGTGACGGCAATTGCCCAAACACAATTGCGTAGCCTGCCGCCCGGCGCGACACCCCCACTCATCATTACGTACTCGGCGTCGTCGACTCCGATTGTCCAACTCGGCCTGAGCAGCAAGACGCTGCCTGAGCAGCAACTCTTCGACCTGGGCCAGAATTTTCTGCGTACACAATTGGCGACCGTGCAGGGAGCGGCCTCCCCTTATCCCTATGGCGGCAAGCTGCGTCAGATTCAAGTCGACATCAGTATTCCCGCGTTGCAGGCCAATGGGCTCTCTCCAAACGACATCGTCGCCGCACTGAATGCGCAGAACCTCATCCTGCCGTCGGGTACGGCGAAGTTCGGACCGCTCGAATACCAGGTTGAAATGAACGGCGCGCCGCGCACCATCGAGGATTTGAATTCTCTGCCGGTGAGGACCATCAACGGGTCCACGATTTACATGCGGGACGTCGCGCATGTTCGCGATGGATTTGCGCCCCAGACCAACATTGTAAGGATGGACGGTCAGCGCGGTGCGCTGATGTCAATTTTGAAGATTGGCAGCTCGTCAACACTTACCATCGTAGAAAGCGTAAAGCGGATGGTAGTTGTGGCATCGCAGTCGTTGCCTCCCGAGCTCAAGATTTCATCGCTTTTCGATCAGTCCGTGTTTGTGCGTGCCTCCATCGCCGGAGTGGTGCGCGAGGGGCTGATCGCCGCGGCGCTTACTGCGGCAATGATTCTCCTGTTCCTGGGAGATTGGCGCCCAACTATCGTCATCTCGATATCCATTCCACTCTCGATCTTCATTTCCATTCTGTCGTTGAGCGCCCTGGGACAGTCCATCAACATCATGACGCTCGGCGGATTAGCGCTGGCCGTAGGAATTCTTGTCGACGACGCTACGGTTGCGATCGAAAATATTGAACGTCTGCTCGCGCAAGGCAAGGACCTTGAATCGGCCATTCTCGAAGGGTCGCAACAAATCGCGGTGCCCGCTTTTGTTTCGACCCTGTGCATTTGTATCGCGTTCGTTCCGATGTTCTTTCTCACGGGCGTCGCCAAGTTTCTCTTCGTGCCGTTGGCGGAAGCCGTGGTGTTCGCGATGATGGCATCATACTTTCTGTCGCGGTCCTTGGTCCCGACGCTGGTGATGTACCTGATGCGCGGCCACCATGAACGCGCAGCCGCTCAGAAGGGGTTCATGGGCCATCTGCAGCAGAGCTTTCAAAACAGCTTCGAGAGGTTTCGCAACGGATACTTTGAGCTGCTCGAGACCACGCTGCAGTTTCGCGTTCTGTTTGCCTCCTGCTTCCTGGCTTTTTGTGTGCTCTCGCTGGGCTGGTACTTCTTTCTGGGCGAGAATTTCTTCCCGTCCGTAGATGCCGGCCTGATGCGGCTGCACCTGAGAGCTCGCCCCGGACTGCGCGTCGAGGAGACTGCGCGTCTTTGCGATCAGATTGACGCTTACATCAAGCAGCAGATCCCTAGGGACGAATTCGTGAATGTTTTGGACAACATCGGGTTGCCAAACTCCGGCTTGAACCTTTCGTACAGCAATTCCGGCGTCATTGGTTCTAGCGATGCGGAGATCCTGGTCGGGCTCAACCCAGAACGCCATCGTCCGACGGCTGACTACATCAAGCAATTTCGTCGCGATCTACCGGAGAAATTTCCGGGCGTGGAATTCTTCTTTCAGCCCGCCGATATCGTGACGCAAATCCTAAACTTCGGCTTGCCAGCTCCAATCGACATTCAATTAGTCGGCAACGACATGGAGCACGACTACGAAATCGCGCAGCAGATTGCCAATAGACTTCGTCGGGTTCCGGGCGCAGCTGACGTCCACGTTCAGCAAACGCTGAACCTTCCGACGCTGCAGCTCGACATCGACCGCAATCGTGCCACGCAAGTGGGAATGTCTTCACGCGACGTCGCCCAAAGCGTCCTTCTTACCCTGAGCGGGAGCCTTCAGACGACGCCCAGCTATTGGCTCAACCCCAAGAACGGGGTTACGTATCCAGTAGCAGTGCAGATGCCGCAATATAGTATGACGGCGATGACGCAGTTGATGAATACTCCGGTCAACAACGCTTTCGCTCCGGGTGCTCAGATCCTTGGCAACCTGGTGCAGATGATTCCGGCCGCGCGCCCTGCCGTGATATCGCATTACAACGTCCAGCCGGTCATTGACGTTTACGCCAGCACGCAGGACCGCGACCTCGGTGCTGTTTCGAAAGATACGATGAACGTCCTGAGACCTTTCGAGGGTCATTTGCCGCGTGGCACTCGAATTGTCGTCCGCGGCCAGGTGGAAACCATGAGGACTTCATTCCTCGGCCTGGAGATCGGGTTGGCGGGCGCGATCATTCTCATCTACTTCCTGATCGTGGTGAACTTTCAATCGTGGATCGATCCCTTTGTCATCATCACCGCCTTGCCCGGCGCGCTGGCCGGGATTGCATGGATCTTGCTCCTGACGCACACAACGCTCAGCGTTCCGGCACTCACGGGAGCCGTGATGTGCATGGGAGTAGCGACGGCAAACTCCATCCTGCTAGTTTCATTCGCGCGGGAGCGGATGGATTCCGGGATACCAGCCGTACAGGCGGCACTGGAAGCGGGCTACACGCGAATTCGTCCTGTGCTGATGACGGCGCTGGCGATGATCATCGGAATGTTGCCGATGTCGCTGGGGCTCGGAGAAGGCGGCGAGCAGAATGCTCCTCTCGGGCGGGCTGTTGTAGGAGGCTTGCTGTTCGCAACCGTGGCAACCCTCTTGTTCGTACCGTCAGTATTCGCGATCGTTCATAGCCGTCGCGAGAAACCGGCGGAAGGTAAGAATCATCATTAAGAGTTACCGTCCGCAAAAGAGGTTGAGTAGCATCATGCAACCCGAAACTGAAGCGCATCGGACCGAGACGCACGTACCCCACCGGGGCGATGCAGCTGTGACGCCGCCTGACCTTCCAGCCGTGCCTCCGCGGAACGGGCTACTGATTGCAGGCATCTTCATTCTGCTGCTGGCAGTTGGCGGTGCCGTCAGCATGTTGAGCCGCAACCATGCGGCCCGGGCGCTCGCAGACGAAACGCAGCAAGAGGCGTTGCCAGTGGTCGCGGTAATTCGCGCCTCAGCAGCACCTTTGGACCAGCAACTAGTTCTGCCCGCGTCCATCGAGGCCTATGAGGAGTCGCCGATCTATGCGCGTACAAACGGCTACCTTTTGCGGTGGACGAAGGACATCGGCAGCCGGGTAAAGAAGGCCGAGTTGCTCGCGGAAATCGATACTCCGGAAATCGACCAGGAACTCATGCAGGCGCGGGCTGCGCGCCAGCAGGTTGCTGCCCAGCTCGAAATCGCCAAAATCTCGAACGAGAGATGGCAAAACTTGCGCAAGACGGACTCCGTATCGCAGCAGGAAGCGGACATGCAGCTCAGCAACTATCAGCAAGCAGTTGCGAACCTTGCCGCCGCCGACGCCAATGTTCGGCGCCTCGAGCAACTGGAGTCATTTAAGCGCGTGTACGCTCCCTTCTCGGGAGTACTAACCAAGCGCAATGTGGACCCGGGCGCCCTTATCAATGCAGGATCGAACGGCAAGGAACTCTTTGATATTGCTCGAGTTGACCCGCTTCGCGTCTTCGCCAATGTTCCGCAGAGCTACACTCCAGCAATTAAGGTCGGGATGCCGGCATTCGTCGTACTACAAGAATTTCCAGGAAGGAAGTTCAACGGCAAGGTCGCCCGCACCGCGGACGCTATTGATCCTCTTACCCGTACGTTACGGGCAGAGGTCGATGTCCCGAACCAGAACGGCGAGCTGCTGCCGGGAGCATTCGGCGAATTACACTTCAAGATTGACGTCACTGCCAAAAAGCTCACAGTGCCGATCAATGCCCTCCTGTTCCGCAAAGAAGGGGCCCAGGTCGCGGTCGTCGGGCCGGACGGGAAAGTACAACTTCGCCATATTTCGATTGGGCGGGACTACGGCACTTCGCTGGAAGTGCTTGAGGGTATTGGTGTTGAAGACCGGATCGTGATCAATCCGCCCGATTCGTTGGAAGAAGGGCAGGCGGTACGGGTAAATGAAGAGAAGGCCGGAGACAAGACCTCGTGAGGCGGAACCATTGGATTGTCGCCGTGCTAACTGTTGCAGGATTCGCTGGATGCACGGTCGGACCGAAATATCAACGACCTACGGCTCAGGCGCCAGCCGCCTGGTCGGGCGAGGGGCCGTGGCGGACGGTAGCGCCAAAGGACGCCATACCCAAGGGCAGTTGGTGGAAAATCTTTCACGATGAACAACTTAACCAGTACGAAAAGCAGTTGTTAGCGGCGAACCAATCGCTGACGGCGGCGCAATCGAGGCTGAACGAAGCCCGGTCGCTGGCGCGGGTGGCGTCGGCAGGGCTATATCCCACCATGTCCGCTGATCCGAGCGTGGTTGGGGGGCGGATTTCCGCTAACCGGCCGGGAACCGCATTGCCGCAAGTTGCTCTGACTCAAGCTACTTACACGATTCCGTTCGATATTAATTACGAGGTGGATCTATTTGGGAGAGCGCGCAAGACGCTGGAAGCAGCCAACGCTAACCTGCAATCCGCGGCGGCCGACTTGCAGAACACGCAACTTGTTCTAACTGCCGAACTTGCGGCCGACTATTTCTCCCTTCGTGAGCTGGATGCCGAGGCGCAAGTTGTTCAAGAGTCGATCGATATTGAGCAAAAAGGGCTGGATCTGGTAAACCGTCGTCATGACGGTGGGTTGGCGTCCGGACTCGATGTGGCGCAACAGCAAACTACGCTAGAGGCAACCAAAGCCCAGCTCCACCTGATTCAGCAGCAGCGTGCGACATTTGAGCATGCGATTGCGGTTTTGACCGGGAATCCCGCATCTAAGTTCCAGATAGCGGCGGCGCCGCTCGAGACCCCGCCGCCGCCCATACCCCTGGGAGTACCTTCTGATATGCTCGAGCGTAGGCCGGATGTTGCTGCTGCAGAACGACTTATGGCCCGACAGAATGCGCTCGTTGGGGTGGCGAAGACAGCATTTTATCCACAATTGACGATCTCAGCTGGCGGCGGAGTTCAGAGTACCAGTCTAAGCTCCTTATTTACAGCACCTAGCGCGATTTGGGCGGTGGGCGGAGACCTGCTACAGCCTATCTTCAACGGCGGCCGTAACCGTGCAAATCTTGCTGCAACCAAAGCTACTTACGACGAATCGGTGGCGAACTACCGTGAGTCGGTTCTGATAGCGTTCCAGCAAGTTGAGGATGGTCTGACGAGCCTGAACGCACTGTCGCAGGCGGCCACAAGCCAAAGCGCTGCAGTCACTTCCGCGAAAAAGTCGCTAGAGCTTTCCAATAATAGGTACGTGGGGGGACTAGCTTCGTACCTGGACGTAGTCACGGCCCAAGTGGCAGTGCTCGAAAGTCAGAGACTCGAGACGCAACTGCTTGGGCAGCAGATAGTTACGTCGGTGTACCTGGTGAAGGCGCTGGGCGGCGGCTGGGACGCATCAGCCATCCAGGACGAAGTCGTTCATCCAACAGCCGGCCAGGCGTTTCACCAGTAGCGGGGTGGGGCGAGGTGGGGACGGTCACACATAGACCGCCCGGCGTTACATTCTTCATGTGAATAGCGAGAACCTTGCCCTCTGACAAGTTCAAAACCGTGATCGAGATTCGCGTCTTGCAGCCCAAATGTCTCAAGCATCGAACTAAGGGGGGCAGGTGTGATCCTTGCCAAGAAATGAGGCCGAGAAATAGTACGATTCGTACTACTTGAATTGCTTTGCGGCGATCAGCCCCGGAAGGAGCGGTGCTAGCCCTTTCCGCGGAAGAGGAAGATAAGGTCGATGATCAGTATGATGACGACCATAAGTTCGAGGACGAAGCCGCTGCTCTGGTGGAACTCGTCGATGTAGAAGCGGTACACGCCTTCGGTCATCTTCAATTTTTCGTTCACCAGGTTTTTGTACTCGGGGACGCCGACTTTGGCAGCGGCTAGACGGTAGAGGCGCGCGGCAAACATGTCGCTTACGAACTTGATCGCGGTGTCGCTGCGCTCGACGAGGTCGGTAACTTCGAGGGCGACAGTGTTGAGGCGCGTGGCCTCGCGGCGCATCTGGTAGCGCTTCCAGATACTGGCGTGCGTTTTGATGGACCTGTAAACGGCGTCGAGTTCCTTGGTAAGGAGCTCGTCGTAGTGGCGGAACTCGAGGAGTTGCGAATTGACGTACTCGAGGATCTCAACGGAAGTGGCCGCGCCAGCTTGGGTGTCATAGATGAGCGCAGCGTTCCAGCCGATGATGACGAGGTCGCGAGGGTAGTAAGAGAGGCGCGCGTTGAGGACGTCGTCCTGTTCGGCCGGGGCGAGTGGCGATGGCTCGCCACAGACGGCTTGGGCGATGTCGGGACCGTGCTGCTGCAAAAGGTCGGCGCCGGAAGGCTGGCCGTCAACGCTGTTGAGAAGAAACACGTAATAATCCTCGGAGAGCCAACGTTCGTAGGGGCGCACCATGGCGGCGTGGATTTTTGCCAGACGCTGGCGGACGACGTCCTGGGCTAGACGCTCAAGTTCCGCGTTAGGAACCCAACTCGCGGCGAGTTTGGGAAGCGATTGCCAGTCGCCCTGGAAAGGAAGCTCAATGACGACGCTGACGACGCCGTAATCGTAATACTTGACCTTAGGCTGGATGCGTTCGCCACTGCTGAGTTGGATGAGGTCCAGGACTTCGACGACAGGCGGCTTCTCGAAGCGTACGTGCTGGGGTGTAGCGTGCTTAAACACTGCGTCGGTACGCTTGGCGTCGAGAATGCCGCGCAGTTCGTCGAGGTTGATCTCTTCGCAGACGTCGTGGAGGATGATGCCGAGGATAGACCCCTTGAGTGATGATTCGTCGCCGCTGGACACGATCGTGCTCCTCTATCAATTCTCCAATAGAGGCGCGGGTTTGCGCCATCTCGATTAGATATTCGAGATGCTGGAGACCGGGTGGCGGTGGAATCCCAGTATGATGTTGCAAGTAAATTGGCGGCGAAGAGCTGGATTAAAATTGTGCATAGACCGAGATTCCATCAGGAGAATTCATGGGAACCAAGTATAGGGTGATTCAGGTAAAGGGCGCGAATCCGGAGTCGTTTGTGGTGATCGGGATAGATTTTGGCGAGCACACGATCAAGAGCACGTCGGTGGCGATGTCGGAAACGGGGTTGCGCCAACACCTGCGCCACGCGGGAGCGACGGCGGAGGAGATCGACCAGTGGATCGCGCAGAGCCGAGCGTACCCCGGCTAGCTACGGCGGTGTCGCTGTGAGGAGATGAACGGCCATGGAGGAAGTGGACGTGCTGTTGGCACCCGTAAAAGGGGCGAGACGCCACGAGGCAGGCGGGGTGCAGATCGACATGGTACCAGCCGCAGGCTGCAACGTGAAGCGACTGATTTATCCTGTAGGATTTCGCTGGTCGAAACACATGAAGCCGCAAGTTGGGACGGACTTCTGCATGCACGCGCATGTGGGATTTCTCGCACGCGGCGCGATCCATATGGAGTTCCCGGACGGCTGTATTCTCGATTACAAAGCGCCGCAGGTGATCTGTATCGAGCCTGGGCACGACGGCTACGTCGTGGGCGATGAACCTGCGGTGGTCATTGAATTCGACTTTGGCAGCGAGACCGTCAGCCGGCTGGGCATGCCGGAGAAGCACTCGCACGCGTAACGACCCGCCGTGCTGGGCGACGGCGGGGTTGTGCTTTATTGCGCTGGCGCTCCTTCGAGCACGAGAACTTCAAACGGATCCAGAGAAAACGTGTGTGACCTGCCCGCGGTGAGCCGCACGCTCCGTTGCGCGCTGTCTCGCTTCCATGCACTGTGCAGATTGTAAGCGCGCGGCGAGTCACGCGGTAACTCGAATCCATTTGCGATGTCGATCGCAATCGACTGCGGCTTATCGGATGGATTGCGCAGCACGAGGATTGCCCTGGCGGGTGACCACGACGCCCATCCGTAAACCTCCAGCATCGCCGGGTCGCCGCCGATCCAGTGGGTATCGACCAACACGTCGGCGTTGGCGCGCGACCAGTTCGCAGCCTCGGCGAGCGTGTCCCAATTGGCCTGTGAAAGCAGCGAGGGCGTGATGTACATCTCCTGCATCTGCGTACCGTTGCCGAAGAAGTCATGTACTTCGTTGGCAAAGGCATTGCTGGGATCGGTGTCGAGGTTCTTGGCGTAGTGCGCGTAGATCATGCCGTGGAGCATCAGCGAGTTCAGCGGAAAGAGCGGGCCCTCCAGGACGATGTGCTCGTACACGTCGGCGTCGCGGTAGGTGATCCACTGCTCGCGCCTGGGGCCGACAGCGAGGAAGTCGTGGTCTTCACCGCCGCGCCAAATAGAGTCGGCATAGCGGAGCCAGA
>Ga0335070_10005236_pt1 | contig 15232 bp, 13 predicted proteins | sample Lox_Sample_13_FD_206722 | JGI IMG/M metagenome (GOLD analysis project Ga0335070, IMG submission 206722) | Soil microbial communities from Loxahatchee National Wildlife Refuge, Florida, United States - Lox_Sample_1.3 | ecosystem: Environmental > Terrestrial > Soil > Wetlands | place: USA... | reverse complement strand
CACCGGCAGCGAGGGCCGTAATCGTCGGCGCCGGACCGGCAGGTCTCACGGCTGCGTACGACTTGAGCAAAGCAGGAGCCCCGGTTGTAGTTCTCGAAAGCGACCCACAGTACGTGGGCGGGATCTCGCGGACGGTGAGCTACAAGGGCTTTCGCTTCGATATCGGCGGCCACCGCTTCTTTTCGAAATCGCGCGAGGTAGAAGACTTCTGGACCGAAATAGCGGGCCAAGACTTGCTGAATCGCCCGCGCTCGTCACGTATCTACTACCGCGGGCAGTTCTACACGTATCCGCTGAAACCGTTCGAAGCGCTCTCGAAACTCGGAATATTCGAGTCGCTCCGCTGCATGCTTTCGTTCGCGGCCGCCCAGGTTCGTCCGAGCCGCAATCCGAAGAGCTTCGAAGATTGGGTGGTCAACCAATTCGGCCGGCGTCTCTTCGAGATTTTTTTCAAGACCTATACCGAAAAGGTCTGGGGCATGAGCTGCCGGGAGATTTCTGCCGACTGGGCGGCGCAAAGAATCAAGGGCCTCTCTCTTGCTTCGGCCGCCAAGCACGCCTTGTTTCCACAGAAGCGTAAAGATCGACAGCAGGTTGTGAAAACGCTGATTGATCAATTCCGGTATCCGCGCCAGGGGCCTGGAATGATGTGGGAAGCGTGCGCGGAAAAAGTTCGCCGCCAGGGCGGAGCGGTTTTGCTTGGCCGGCGCGTCATTGGCGCTCACTTCGACCCTGACCGTAAAACCTGGACAGTGACGTGCCGCTGCAGCGATGGCCATCTCGAACAACATCACGGCGAACACCTGATTTCCTCGATGCCGATTCGTGAGTTGGTGTCGCAGCTGGAACCGAGTCTCCCAGAAGACGTGCTGCAGGCAGCGCGGTCGTTACGTTATCGCGACTTTCTGACGGTGGGCCTCATCGTCCGAGATCGCGACCGTTTCTCCGATAACTGGATTTACATCCACGACCCCAGCGTGCAGGTTGGGCGCGTGCAGAATTACAAGTCCTGGTCCCCGGAAATGGTTCCCGATCCGGCGTATTGCTCGTACGGTCTCGAATATTTCTGCTTCGAAGGTGACGGTATGTGGACGTCACGTAACAAGGATCTTATTGAACTTGCAAAGAAAGAACTTGTATATCTGGGTCTGGCCTCGGCTGTCGACGTCGTGGATGGCTGCGTGATCCGTCAGCCGAAGGCCTATCCGGTGTACGACGATTCGTATCAGAGTAATGTCTGCATCATTCGAGCTGCGATCGAAGAAAATTTCCCGACGCTGCATCTGGTTGGCCGCAATGGGATGCACAAGTACAACAATCAGGATCACGCCATGATGACCGCCATGCTCACCGCCGAGAATATTCTGGCAGGAGAACACCGGTACGACGTCTGGGCCGTGAACCAGGATGCGGAATACCACGAGGGCGGTACGGCGGGCGAGTCCGGGAAACTAAGTTCCCGCGAAGTACCCACGCGCCATCCTGCCGCCGCAAGCGGGCACGCTGCCGACGATTAAGTGCTGGCATGGCTGATTCTGTGCTAACAAATCATTCCTTGTCCCAGGAAGGCGCCGGTCCCAAAGTCATGGAACAATTGCGCGCAATGCTGCAGATTCGTGTCGTGCAGTTGAGCGCGTTAACGGTGCTGCTCGCTGGCGTGGGCGCCATTGCCATGCTCCTGAAGTTCAGTGTTCTCGATGTGGATCTCTGGTGGCATCTCAAAGTGGGCGATTGGATCGTCGAGCATGCTGCCGTTCCACACACCGGCATTCTGTCGCGGAGCGCGGCGAGCCGGCCATGGGTGGCCTATAGCTGGGGATATGAAGTCCTGCTCTCGCGCGCTTATGCGTGGTTCGGGCTGATCGGCATCGGTGTCTTTGGAACGCTGCTGACGGTCGCAGTTGCCTATTCCGCTTATTGGATGCTGCTGCGGCTTTCAGGGCGCTTATGGGTCGCTTGCCTTGGCGCGGGCGTCACGTGCTCGGCGTTTCTGTTCAACGGAATGCCGCGGCCGTTTTTCTTTTCCATCATATTGTTCGCAGTTACGATAACTCTGCTGCTGGAGGCGAACCGCACTGGGCGCGTCGAAACCCTTTACTGGCTGCCACCCATTTTTCTTCTTTGGGTTAACCTTCATATCCAATTCATTTATGGCTTGTTCCCGATCGGCGTGCTGTTTGCCGTCAGTGTGAGATATGAACTGCTCCAACGCCTGGGAAAAGAACCGGGATTCGTTCTCGCTCCTCGGCTCCCCGCGGCGAAACTGGGAGTTATTTTTGCCGCTTGCATCCTGGCGACATTAATCGGACCAAACACGTATCATCCGTATGTCTCGGTTTACGAATATTCGCAGGCCAAATTCCCTTACAAAGTAATCATTGAATTGCAGCCGCTGTCGTTTCGAGGCTACAGCCATTATGCGGAGCTTCTGATAGCGGGAGCCGCATTCTTTGCTCTGGGATGGCAGAAGAAGATGGATGTTTTCAAGCTGATGCTGCTGAGTGTCGCCGCCGTGGTGGCGTTCCGCACCATGCGCGATGCCTGGTTCCTGTCGATCACGGCAGCGGCATGTATTGCCGATTCACTGGCTTGGTATCGAAATGAAGCGGCCACAGGCGAGATCGGAAAGTCTGAGGATCTCTCCCCGATACGCATGCGATGGCGTGAACGACGCGTCTGGCTCGAAGCAGCCGGAGTCTCGGCGGCGCTTCTAGTACTCCTGCTGATGTCAGCCTCGGCAACCGACTTCACGGAACGTGGCATGGACCGTGCCATCAGCTCCGATTATCCTGTGAATGCAATTAACTTCCTGCGCCGCAATCCCGTTCCCGGACCTCTGTACAACAATCTGAACTGGGGGGGATTTCTGATGTGGTATATGCCCGACTATCCGGTCGTCGTGGACGGGCGCAACGATCTTTATGGGGATGAACTGGATAAGCTCTTCTACGGGACACAGAATGCCGATAATTCCTACAAAACGGATCCGTACCTGAACGAGTCTGGAGTTGTTTTACTGGATTCGACATTGCCGCTGGCGAAAGTCTTGACAGTAGATCCGCGATTCCAGCTCATATATCACGACGAAATAGCCACCGTGTTCGCGCGCCGTTGAGCGGCCAGCGCCGCCGTCCCGGCAGCTTTGTCGTGCTTCGTGTCAGGTTGGTATCCGCCCACAAGCCGGCGGAACGCCGGCACTACTTAGAACAACGTTTTTATGTTGTTTGCGTTGTTGGCTTCGTTGGAAAAACGGAAGTGGCACTGGCGGCAGAACTGCGCGCTGGAAGTCGTGTTGCTTCTGTCCACGACGCTACTGCGATTGGGATTATACGGGCCGTTCACGAAGAAGAATGTGGCGTAGTTGCCCGTGCCTCTATCGCCAGCCACGGGGCTGGCTTGCCGTGATGGATAAATGTTCATCGCGTGCTGGTTATGACAGGTTGTACAGACCAAGTACGGTCTGCCTTGGTGGTCAACTCCGTAGGGGGTTGAGTAATCGCGCGGAGCCAGACTCGGCCACCCGTAATTGGCAACAAACTGAGCGTAAGCGGACCCGCGGATGACGACGAATTTGCCGTCGCGAAATTCCAATCCATTGCCTGTTTCGATCGTTGCAGTGGCACCGAAGGGATGATCGACAACGTCTCGTAACGTCCAATCCTGGTCGAGCACGGATCGAACCCGTCCCGGCAGTTCCCGTAATCCGACCTTTTGTTCGTAAGACTCGGTTGCCAGCATGTTTTGCGGTGTGACATTGCCATCATGGCAACTCAAACAAAGTACGACTCCCATGACTTCAGCACCCGGGGTGACTAGGCGCGCGGAATCAACTTCTACCGAACGGCCGTCCTGGCCGAACCTGACGGTCTGCTGTGTCACCCTCGAGGACAACGGTTGCCATAGACCCGTGCCGCCGGGAACACCTGCTGCAGAGGATGAATCGGCATGGGGCGCATGGCAGGCGCCGCAACCCCGGCCACCGACATTGTGTACTCCCAGGACGTCGCTTGCAGGTGGTGTAGATGCTGACGTCTGCGCCGTTGGGTTGGGAGCACTCGAGAGCAGCACCGAGAGCACAGTTACCGCAACTACGCGCCTTGAAATTTGATGCGGACGAATAAGAGCTACAGGGAGAACGCCCGTTGTTCGCAACCGGCGCATAGCAAACTCCAAGACCCTTTAAATGATGGCGCCGGCAATGAGGTCGCGCAGTGACTCGGGTCGCGCAACGTTGTGACTAGAATGAGGTTCACAGCAAAACGAAGGTGACTCCCCGGTTTCCTCGGCCTAAGTCTCTGTCCAACAGTAACTCTGCGGCTCGTCCTATCAATTTCTTGCTTCTGCTGTCGAAACGGGAAAAGCCTTCACCGTTGACGAACAGCTTGATTTCACCCCGTTCTTTGGCCTGGCGCAGAAAGTTGCGCACCACCGGGCGCAAGATGCCGCCTACACCGCTGGAGCCGTAACCATGGATGATCTTAAGGACTCGGATTTTATGTTGGCGAGCACGGGCTAGCGCCGCCTCCAGTCGTCGGAGAGCCTCATCCCGGGTGGGAAATCCCTCTTCCAGGTTTACAATCGGAATGTTGCTGGACATGGCGGCCGCTGGGACGGAATTTTTTTTCGCTGTGAACAACTTTCAGCACTAATTCCGCAATCTAACGTTCGGCTGGACGGAGATCTCTTATTTGCCCTGAACCGACCGCGCCTGCCATTTTCTAAAAATTCTGACAGGGGTTCCCCATGAACCAACGGTTCACCCTGGATCGCAAATCGTTCGAGCAGTTCCTGGCCGCGCTATCTCTTGTACAGCAACTGAACAACCAGGCGAGATATAAGCGTGCCCTTGGCTATTCCAATCAACCCTTCTTGAGTTTGCTTCAACTGCAACAAGACATCAATGCCGGAAAAGTTGATCTGCCATCGGTTATGGCGAGCATGGTGAAGCTGACCCAGTCGGTAGTAGGAGCGAACGCCGCGGGAATATGGCTGTTTCGAAATACTGACGAGTTCTCCTGTTGCGCGCAGATCGGCAGTCTGTACCAGCCGGAACGGCTCAGCATCTATATCCTCACCCATCTTGCCAGCTCGAACCAACCGGATTCCGATTCGCGTGCCTTTTCCCGCGCCATACGGGGAGCAAGCCATTACCCGGGATATCCCAACTCAGTTGCCATTGCTCTATTGCGGGTCAACAGAAATGTCGTGGGCGCGGTTGCAGCTTTTTCGACTGAATTTGACGCCTTTGCCACCCGTGATCTCGACAACTTGCACTTCCTTGCCGGCCTGCTCGAGCAAGCTCTGCAGAAAGCCATGCAAGCCGGATACCGCGAAGCTGTCGCGCTTGAACACTCCGCATTACTGCAACTGCTGGAGAGAATTGCCCCGCAATTGAGGGAATTCGAAAGGCAAACGTCATCGCCAAAGCACTCGGACGTTCCGAAGAATGGGGAAGACGCTGCGTTATCACGTGTGCGCGGTGTTTATGCCAGGCTGCCGCAGCCAGTTGCCCCTGTCGCTAATTCCGCGGAGGCTGAAGAGACCACGGCAAACAGCGATGCTGATCCCGGCAGGGCAGACATCTCTGTGCCCGGGGTCGGTGTACGTGCTGCGCTTGGCGATGTTCGCGAGTTCACGGGCAAGGATTCGCCTTTCTTCTTATGGCAAGCCGTGCGCAACGGGAGCGCCCGGGCCCGTAAACTGGCCGCACAGAGCTGGTCTGGAGTCCTCGGGCTGGTTGTCGGCGCCCCCAGGGGCATGCAAAATGTGAAAACTCATTTCGGTCGTGCACCCCGCGGGTTCGTAGTAAGGGGCTCTTCCGCATCCGTCGGGCTTGGTGCTTCAGTAATCGCGCGCAGACAGAATGCGTTCAGTAAGGTTTGCCATTGGACGTTGAAGGTGCGTTTGGTAGGCTTAGCTCGCCTCCGGTGCCCCAGCTTGCCACAGTTAGGGTCATCGTGGTTGCGGACCGGGCGCTCGTTGGCAATGCAGGTGCGATCTTTCGCCGTAGGCTCGATGCAGGGTGGCAAATACCGACTCAACGATGCGCTGCGCCTGAGCGGGATTCGAGCTCGCTCTGTTCGGCGCGATCTCCGTCAGACGATAGCCGACCTCTCAGCCACAGTGGCATATCAAAGAAAGCGGGTGCGGATCGCGCAGCGCCGGCATAAAGCCACCTTAGCAAGCTCGACCGAGGTGACCGGCGAAGCTCTACAGCAAGCGGGAGAATCACTGGCGGGCGTGGCGGCGTCAGCTGGACACTCCACGATCACTGCCTTTGCCACGCTGAAGGCCCACGTAGCCAATACGATAGCCAGCATCAAGGCGACGCGCGTTAACCCCCGTGCTCTCAGGAGTTCGGCGAGTGCGATCGGTGTTTTGGCCGTTATGGCGACCTTTCTGGCCTTGCAGGCCAGGTTGCGCCACTCGCTGGAGCACGTGAATGCAGCATCAGCAGCAGCACGGGCAGCAGTCCCGAATGTGCCTGCCGCTGCAGCAAGTCCGGTGGTTCACGCCACAGCCGAGCCGAACAGCCATTTGGAGATTACGGACACCTCGGTCGCAGACACGCTTCACGACCTCACCCGCTACGAGATCGTGAGCCTGCAGCGCGCCGCCGAATACGGCGACGACGAAGCCGCCTTTCAGCTTGGGATGGCTTATGAAACCGGGTATTACGTCCGGCAAAACTGTTCCAAGGCGGCGCACTGGGTGAAGATAGCGGCGGAATCGGGAAATGCGGCGGCCGCGTACAATTTGGGTCTGCGCTATCGTCGTGGTGACGGCTTAACCGCCGACGAATCTGCGGCTGAGCACTGGCTCCGCATGGCATCCGCCCTGCGGTATTCGCCCGCCAGGTTGGCGCTGGCTGCTGTCCGATAGTCGACTTCAGGGTCGACCAGCCGGATAGAGAGCCTGAACCCCTCGTCGGATGCCGATTTTCAGTCCCCAACCCGGGAGGGGCACCCGATTCGGCACCCTTAACAAAGCAGTAATCCTCCTTTCGTCAGGGGTGTATTCCGTGATATAACCTGCCCTGAGCAGCAAAACATAGCTAAGCTCCGCCCAGGAGACGTGGTATGAATCTGGCTTTCGTACGTAAAGACGGCCAGGATGGAGGAGGTTTTGTGTCGGAAGCACGTACCGGGAAAAGATTCCCGCTGGAATTGCCGATAAAGATTCATAAGCAGGACTCGGCTGGCGAATCAAGCGGAGTAACGGGAAATCTGAGCGCTGCCGGCGTTTATATTCGCGCCGACGCCGCGCTGGATGTGGGTTCGCCGGTCGAATTCGAAATCGCTTTGCCACCGGAAATGACCGGCGCCAAAGAGAATGTGGTTATCCAGTGTCGAGGCCGCGTGGTTCGCACCGACGAACCGGCCTCGGGGGGTAAATCGGCGGACGCCCGCGGGGTGGCGTGCGTGATCGACTCCTATGAATTCGTTCGCAACTCTTAACGGCGGGGTCTGACGCGATGCTGAAATTAATTCTGGCCGATAATCAGGCAATCTTTCGTGCGGGAATCGCTAAGGTTCTCGCGGTAGAAGACGAGATGCGCATCGTGGCACAAGCGCAGACTCCGGAACAGATGATGATGGCACTGGACAAGTTCCGTGCTGCCGTCCTCGTCGTCGCGGGCGGATTCTATTCCGACTTCACCGCCATCGTGCAAGCCGCCGCGCGGGCGAAGACCAAAGTCGTCGTCCTGGGTGACACCGGTGAAAGCGCTCAGAAATATATGAACGCGGGCGCGAATGGCGTTGTGTATCGCAATGTCACCAGCTCGGCGCTTGTCGATTGCGTCCGCAAAGTGGCGCGTGGCGAAAACTGGGTCCAGGACATCGCCGTACCCAGCGAGCTCACCGAGAACGATATGGTCGGGCTGCGGGTTCGCGATCGCCTGACTGCGAAGGAACTCCGTATCGTGGCTCTGATTGTTCAAGGCTACAAGAACAAGGAGATTGCCGCTCAGTTGGGTACGACTGAGCAGGTGATCAAAAATTATTTGCGAAATGTTTACGACAAGATTGGCGTGTCGGATCGGCTCGAGCTGGCGCTGTTCACGATTCACCACAGAATCTTGAACGAAGCCGCAGCCGCCACTACCGCTGGCATGCAAGCTCCGGCGGCAACACCAGCGGGGGCGAGTTCGTAACGGCGTCAACCCTTAGTGAAAAATGAGGCCACCGATCCGGTGGCCTTTGTTATTGCTGTCGACGGCTGAATGCTGATTGCTCACTTCGGCGGCTGCGACGGGTTCTGGGAGCCAGTCGAGCCCTGGGCTCCTTGACCTGAGCTCTGTTGCGCTTGTTGCCGTGCGCGTTCCTGCATATCCGCCAGCTTCTTCTGCTGCTCGGGAGTAAGCACCGCCTGGATTTTCGGGAACTCCGTCTGCTTGATTTGGCGGACTCTCGCAAGCTTCTGATCCATCGTGATGTGCTGATCGTTGCGAACCGCTTCGATCTGGCTCATCTCTTCCTGGATGATCGGCTGCAGCTTGGCTTTCTGAGCGTCGGTCAGCTGTAGTTCGTCTTCAACGGAACGAGGCCCGGGCGCCGAGCTCGCCGATCCGGACTGTGCTCCAGGTGTGCTTTGCGGAGAACTCGGAGAAGAACCCTGAGCGGAGCTGCCCGCCTGAGATCCCGTTTGACTTTGTGAGCTCGTTTGGGAAGTTGCAGACCCGGTTGCGGGTGACGGCGTCGGCGAGCTCTCTACCTGAGCCCCCTGCGTGCTTGGCTGAACCTGAGAATTGGAGCTGGAACTCTGCGCCGCAGCCACACTGACTGCCAGCGCCAATAGAAGTACCAGTCCTGGGAACGGATAGCGGAATCGCATGTTGCTCCTTCCGACAAAGTGGAATATGCACAGGCCTGCGATCGCCGCCTCGGGCCAGGCTCCGGCGCCCCACAGGTGATTGCAGTCAGATGAAACAGGCTTTTGGGCGGTTGGTCGGGAGAGAGGCTTTTCACGGCCGCATTCAGAAAAGCAGAGAACCGGAAGCACTCTGCTTCCGGCCCCCTGCAATCTGGTTACGCTGACATCCGTAGAGACGTAGCTACCTACGTCGCTAGAGCAGATTGGCAATTACGAAATCTTCTCTCCTACTGATTTCGCCTGGGTAAAAAGATATAGGTAGTCCGGCCCACCGGATTTCGAGTCGGTACCAGACATGTTGAATCCGCCGAAGGGATGCGCCGCCACGATGGCGCCTGTGCACTTGCGATTGATGTACAGGTTGCCGACGTGGAAGTCACGATACGCGCGCTCGATTTTGTCGCGCGACTTCGTGTACACCGCTCCGGTCAGACCGAATTCGGTGTCGTTGGCGATCTCCATGGCGTGATCGTAATTTCGTGCCTTGATCACCGACAGAACGGGTCCAAAAATTTCTTCCTGTTCCAGCTTTGACTTGGGCTCAATGTCGGCAATGACGGTCGGCTTGATGAAGTAACCTTCACCGGCCTCACGCGCCGGCTCTCCACCGGTAATCACGCGGCCTTCTTTCTTGCCGATCTCGATGTAATTGAGGATCGTCTTCATGGATCCTTCGTTGATAACCGCGCCCATGTTGGCGTTGTCTGCCGGATCGCCGATGGTGATCCGCTCCACGCGCGCTTTTAGTTTTTCCAGGAACTTGTCGTAGATGCGCTCATCAATGATGGCGCGCGAGCAGGCGGAGCACTTTTGACCCTGAAATCCGAACGCCGCTTGCGCAACGCCCTCGACGGCCAAGTCGAGATCGGCATCGGCGTCAACGACAGTGGCGTCCTTGCCGCCCATTTCGAGTATCGTTCGCTTGATCCAGATCTGGCCGGGGGCTACATCCGCCGCCACTTTATTGATCCGCTGTCCGACTTCGCGCGACCCGGTAAACGCGATGTAGCGCGTTTTCGGATGCGCGACAATGGCGTCACCGAAGCTGGCGCCTGCACCGGGGCAGAAGTTCACGACGCCCTCCGGCATCCCGGCTTCTTCCAGCAGTTCAATGAATTTTGCGGCGATTGTGGGCGAATCGCTGGACGGCTTCAGAGCCACCGTGTTCCCGCTGACAATGGACGCTAACGTCATGCCGCCCATGATGGCGGCGGGGAAATTCCACGGCGGAATAACGGCGCCGACTCCCAAAGGGATATAGAACAGGTGGTCGCGTTCGCCGGGCAGTTGCACTTCCGCGGTTACTTTCGACAGTCGCAATGCCTGACGGCTGTAGTACTCGCAGAAATCGATCAATTCGGCGATGTCGCCATCGGCCTCCGCCCAGTTCTTCGAAACTTCGAACACCAGCCAGGCCATGAACTCGAACTTGCGCTCGCGCAGCAGGTCGCCCACACGGAACAGCAGGGCAGCGCGGTCTTCAACCGAGGTGCGGCCCCAGCTCTGGAATGCACGCTGCGCGGCTTCCATCGCGGGTTCCACGTGCTCTTTGCCTGCCTTCTGGTGAATGCCTACTACTTGGGAAGGCCGCGCGGGATTCAGGGACTTGATCTTGTCTTGGGTCTTGACGTGGCGCCCGCCAATAATGAGGTCGTACTCACGTCCCAGTTGGCCACGAACTTTCTCCAGGGCGCTCCGCATTTTGCGGACATTTTCTTCCCTGCTGAAGTCGACCATCGGCTCATTCACGAACGGTCCTTCAGGCAGGCGTGTTTGTGGGCGAACGGGAGCTTCAATGGTTGCCATAAGATTGCACCTCGGAGAGATCTGGAACTTACAGGAACGCTTGCGAAACTCCTAATTTTAGCACTCGATGGCCGGGAATGCAGAAAGGCACGCTTGTTCTGCACTCAATGGGAGCGTTGCGCGTTGATATCTTTCCGCGCCGCAGCGGCGGCCGATAGCATGGCTTTCGTGAATTCTTCCTGTTGACCGATGTTCAGCCCGTGAGCAACATACAAATCGTGCGGATCAGTCACAACCCATGAGATAGCACAGCCTTGCGGAGTTGTCCCCAGGCTGGCAGATATCTCGTGGACGGTCCAGCAACCGCCATGTTGGGTAGGGAAGAAGTCCAGATCGCCGCCTTGCGTGATTACGGATTCCAACGCATTCTGGCTGAAGTGCGCGGTCGAAGAATTCTCGGACGCAAAAGCTACACACGGCCTTTGAACAGGCGCGCCGGCAGTCTGGGGCCTTGCCATTGAGCTCAGCCACACCGCAGCCCATAGAATCACCGTTCCCTTAACTATTCGATTCATGGAATCCCCCTAATGTTCGGGCTTTTCGGATGGCGAAGAACGTTCAACGTATGCTGTCGCTACTTACTTTTCTTAGGCTGGCTGCATCAGTTCCTTGTCAGGCCGCAGTATCTCGCCTACTCACCCGAGCATCTACAATAGACGTCTATGGCACTAGAAGAATACAAGCGCAAGCGCCGCTTTGAAGAGACGCCCGAGCCGCCGCCGAAAGTGGAGAAGAAAAGCGGCAACCGCTTTGTCGTGCAGATGCACGACGCCACTCGTCTGCATTACGACTTCCGCCTGGAGATGGATGGGGTCCTGAAATCATGGGCCGTACCGAAGGGTCCATCACTCGATCCCGCCGACAAGCGCCTTGCCATGCAGGTCGAAGATCATCCCGTCTCCTACTTCGATTTTGAGGGAACGATCCCCGAGGGTAACTATGGCGCGGGTACTGTCATGGTGTGGGAGGTCGGAACGTGGCAGCCGCTCTCGCCCGTACCGGTGAATGGCAAGTATGTGCCTGGGACGCCAGTGGAAGCACGCGAGATGTTGGCTAAAGGCGATCTAAAATTCCGTCTGAATGGCAAGCGACTGAAGGGCGACTTTGCGTTGGTGCACATCAAGTCGCGGCGCGGTGGCAGCAAAGGTAACGAATGGCTGCTGATCAAGAAGAAGGATGACTTTGCTGAGCCCGGCTTCAACGCCGAACAGTTCGACACCTCGATACTGACTAATCGAACGCTGGATGAAATCGGCGGCGATCAAAGATCGAAGGAATGGCACAGCGATCGTCCCGCTTCGACGCGTACTAAACCAAAGGCCGCGTGGTTGGCCGATACTCTGGCTCGTGTTGAAAAGAAGAGAAGAAGGGCAATCACCGCCGAGAACGCCGCGCCAAGCAGGGCAAGAAAACCAAGGCGCAGCAGCACGGGGGCTAAAAAAAAACCCCGGAGCAGCCGGGCCACATAGTTAAAAGTTCCTCGGCGAACTCAGCGATCTCGGCGGTGAATGCATCTCCTGCTGCCACTCTCAAAGGCGCACGTGCGCTGCCGATGCCCTCCCGCATTACTCCCATGCTGGCCACGTCGATCGAAAAGCCGTTTGATTCGGATGAGTGGCTCTACGAGATCAAATGGGATGGTTACCGCTCGGTGGCGTTTATCCATGATGGCCAATTGCGCTTAGTCTCGCGCAACCATAACGACATGACCGCCCTCTATCCAGAACTCGGCGATCTGCCCACCTATTTACGGGCACACGGTGCCATCGTGGATGGCGAAGTGGTCGCCATCGACGAACAGGGCCGGCCATCGTTTAGCCTGATGCAGCAGCGGACCGGTATCCGGCACGGAGGTTTCCGCGCGCCAGGGAGTCATGATGTTCCTGTTTTTTATTACGCGTTCGACCTGATCTACCACGACGGCTATGACTTGCACAAGGTGAACTTGGAGGACCGCAAGCGCCTTTTGCAGGAGATCGTCATTGCTGGTGACAATCTCCGCTTTTCCGATCACCAGGTCGGAAAGGGCACGGCGCTATTTCAGGTGGCTGCAGACCGCGGGCTCGAAGGCATTGTGGCCAAGCGCCGCAACAGTTGCTATGAGGAGAGGCGTTCACGCGAGTGGCTGAAGATCAAGATCACGAAGGAGATCGAAGCCGTGATCGGAGGCTACACCGAACCGGAGGGCAGCCGGGAATTTTTCGGATCATTGGTGCTAGGCCTTTACAACCAGCAACGCCAACTCATTCACGTGGGGCAGGCCGGTACAGGTTTCGACCGCAAGATGTTGGCTTCAGTGTGGAAGCTATTGAAGAGCCTGGAGACAAAAACAAACCCATTTCACGGCCCTGTGGATGCGGGTCGCAAGGCACATTGGATAAAGCCCGAACTGGTGGCCGCGATCCGCTTCACAGAGTGGACGCACGAAACCAGTGAAGGCGGCGTAAAACTGCGGGCACCGGTGTTTCTCGGCATTCGCGAGGACAAAGATCCGACGGAGTGCACGTTTGAAGAGCAAGACGTCGGCAGCGCGGCCACGCATGGGAATTCAGATAACTGATTTTTGCTGACCGCCATCCTCAGGCTGCGAGCATCTCATCGAGCCGGCGCAGGTTGAGGATTTCCCTGAGGCGCAGCTGTGCTCGGTTTTGAAAAGTCCACCTTGGGGACTTGGCGCGAGCCTTCACTTGCCGTGAAGTACGCATCGTTCGCCTGAAAACCTGCCCAGCTCGCAAAAATATTATGCGGGAACTGTTGCAGGTAGATGTTGTAGTCCTGCAAAGCGTCGTTGTAGCGGCGACGTTCCACGGCAATCCGGTTTTCCGTACCCGCGAGCTCATCCTGCAGGCGAAGAAAGTTCTCGTTGGACCGCAACTGAGGATAATTTTCCACGATAGCCAGCAACCGACCTAGCGCGCCATCGAGTTGCTGGTTGGCCGCGATCTTCTGTTGCGGGCTGCCGGCAGACAACAAGGAAGCGCGGGCGTTGGCTATATCTCCGAAGACGGTCTGCTCCTGCTGAGCGTAGCCCTTCACAGTTTCAACCAGGTTGGGAATCAGGTCGGCGCGGCGTTGGAGAACAATATCAACTTGCGACCATGCCGCCTTGACCGCCTGGTTTTTCGCGACCAGCGTGTTGCGCACGCCGACGTACTGGCCAAAGAAGATCAGTGCAATTACGACCAGAATGATAAGAACTAAGGCAGCTTTGCCCATTTCGCTCTCCTTCTATTTATCCTATGGATGATCATTATTCCGACACGCCTGCAGCCAGCATTCTATCTACAGTTGCATTGACCTGCTCTATCGCCCACAGATAACTCGCGACCATGTCAGTTGCCCGGAACTGATTTCGTTTTGCTTTCCTCTCCCGAATGTTCAGCAGGGTTTCGATCGAAGAAGCGTCAAATCCTACTCGTCTGGACAATTCCTGCACGCATTCCCGCTTCTGACTCGGAGCAGGTCCTCCCAGCACAAGCAATGCATGTCGAAATAGTGTGAGAAAAGACGGCAACGAGCGCAGAAGCAAGTCCCACAGTTTGCGTTCGCTCTTCGCCACCACAGAAACGGCCTGGCGGAGCAAGAGCAGTTTTTCCCGAAGCTCGTATTCGACCTGGAGACGGTGAAATCGAGTGGGAATCTCCAGCTTTTCGAGCACATCTTCACCCAAAAGGACACGGTGATACTGGCGCATGTCCATGAACTCGATGGTAAAAACATCGGTCGAGCGTTGCAGTTCTTCTCGCGTCATGAACAAGGGCGGAGGTTGACGCTGACGGTCCCACCATTTAGTGGCAGACTCGATTGCTGCCAAGCTCTGAAACGAGGTGTCACGAAGCACACAAAAAACATTCAGGTTGGAGAACTCGGGATGAAAGTCTCCGGACACGGCCGACCCATAGAGAATGACGCTCTGAAGGTTGGCACCGCCCGCATCGCGAAGCAGCCGCACAAATTTGTTGAGCTTCTCGTCTGGAGTCATTGCATTCAGTCTCCTGTTACCAACTGCCGCTTGCTCCACCACCGCCGGAACTGCCGCCACCGAACCCGCCAAAGCCGCCTCCGCCACCGAAACCACCGCCGCCCCAGCCACCACCGCCACCACGGCGACCACCTCCGCCCATTCCTGACAACAACATCCAGAACAGCAAACCGCGCAGTGGAGTAAAAAGAAAGAGAAGAACAACGATAACGAGCAGGAGAATACCTCCGATGGATATCCCCTGGCTCGGTTCCTCGGTCGGTGCAGTGGGGGCGCGCGGTTGCGCGTTGGTCAATTGGACACCGGCATCTTGGGCGATTACGTCCGCAACGCGATTCGCGACCAGCGAGATCCCGCCGCTATAGTCGCCACTACGAACAAGGGGTGCGGCTTCGCGTTGAAAGCTTCCGACTTTTCCGTCCGGCAGAATAGGCTCGAGTCCGTAACCGACTTCTATGCGAGAGCGCCGGTCGCGGATGGCGTAAAGAATCAAGACACCACGGTCGGTCGCCTTGCTGCCGATGTCCCATTTCTTGAAAAGGTCAACTGCATAGGTTTCGATGTCTGAGC
>Ga0335070_10005235_pt1 | contig 15235 bp, 14 predicted proteins | sample Lox_Sample_13_FD_206722 | JGI IMG/M metagenome (GOLD analysis project Ga0335070, IMG submission 206722) | Soil microbial communities from Loxahatchee National Wildlife Refuge, Florida, United States - Lox_Sample_1.3 | ecosystem: Environmental > Terrestrial > Soil > Wetlands | place: USA... | reverse complement strand
CCTCCGTGACGAAGGCTCCGTGCAGGCGCTGCATCTTCGAGGTGCCGGGTGGCAGAAACAACATGTCGCCGGACCCGAGCAGGTGCTCGGCCCCGTTCTGGTCGAGGATCGTGCGCGAATCCGTGCGCGACGAGACCTGGAACGAGATGCGCGCGGGGAAGTTCGCCTTGATGATCCCCGTGAGCACGTCGACGCTCGGGCGCTGCGTGGCGAGGACCAGGTGGATCCCGGCGGCCCGCGCCATCTGTGCGAGGCGCTGGAGCGACTCCTCGACGTCCTTGGCGCAGACCACCATCAGGTCCGCGAGCTCGTCGATGATCACCACGATGTACGGAAGCCGCTCGAAGGGAACCGTCTCGCCCTCTTCCTCACCCGGCCTGGGCTTGAGCCGGAAGGAGGTATTGCCGCTCGCGAGCTCCTTCTGGCAGCGCTCGTTGAACTGCTGGATGCTGCGCACGCCGAGCGCGGCCATCAGCTGGTAGCGCTCCTCCATCTTGCGCACGACGCCCGCCAGCGCCGCGGACGCCCGCTTGGGGTTCGTGACGACGTCGGCGATCAGGTGCGGGATTCCCGCATAGACCGAGAGCTCGAGCAGCTTCGGATCGATCAGCAGGAGCTTGAGCTCGTCGGGCGTCTTGCGGGTGAGGATCGAGCAGAGCAGCGCGTTGAGGAAGACGCTCTTCCCCGTGCCGGTCGCTCCGGCGACCAGCAGGTGGGGCATCTTCGCGAGATCGGCGTCGACGGGATTGCCGAAGATGTCCTTGCCGAGCGCGACCGGAAGCTGCGATTTGCTGCTGCGGAAGCGATCGTTCTCCAGCAGGTCGCGCAGGTACACGACCTCCCGATCCGCGTTGGCCACCTCGATCCCGACGACGGACTTTCCGGGCAGCGGCGCGATGATCCGCACCGAGAGGGCTCGCAGGGCGAGCGCGAGATCGTCGGCGAGGCCGACGATCTTGTTGACCTTGATCCCGGAAGCGGGCTCGAACTCGTACATCGTGATGACCGGCCCGGGGTGCACGGTCACGACGCTCCCGCCGACGCCGAAGTCCGCCAGCTTCTTCTCGAGGATGCGCGAGTTCATGATCAGGCTGTCGCGGTCGTACGTGTGCGCGTCGCGAGGCGGCTCCTGAAAGATCGAGACGTCCGGCAGACGGAACGGGCCTCCCGCAGCGCGCTCTTCGAAGGCGAAGGCCTCCTGGCGCGCGCTGGGCACCCGTTCGCTCGCGTGATCGACGATCTCGGGCTCGGCGTGACGCGCCCGCCGAGGGCGGGGCGCCTCGGCCGCTTCGGGGCTCACCGTGGGAGGCGCTTGCGCCGGTGCCTCGGTCTCCTGAACGTCCCGCGCGGCGGCGACCCGAGCGCGTCGTGCGCGCTGCTCGCGCCAGACGACCGCCGAGCGCCAGCCGCGCTCGGCGCCCTCGACGATCCGGATCGCGACGCGGCGGACCTCGGACGGCACGGCGAGGGCCGCCTCGCCGGCCCGCAGACCCAGTGCCAGCAGCGCCCCGGCACCGCGTCCGAGAACGAGACCGCAGAAGGAGAGCAAGCGGCTGACCGACACGGGCGTGGCGATCACGAGGCCCATCGCGAGCAGCATCGCGTTGAGGACGACGGCGCCCCACACCCCGAACGTCCACGACTCGAGACCCGCCAGGCGGCGACCGAGCCAGCCCGCCTCGACGAAGACGGCGTGGCCGGGCAGGGCCTCACCGATCAGGGGTGGAAGTGCCGCGGTTGCGAACACGAGACAGGCGAAGCCCAGCCAGAAGCGCGACGAGAGCCTCGGGACGCCGCGGCCCGCGGCCAGGCGCAGCCCGAGGCCGGCGACTCCCGCGACGGTGAGCACCGCACCGAGCCCGAGCGTCCTCAGGAGGGCCGCGGCCAGCGCGCTGCCCAGCGCCCCGCCCGCGTTGGCCACCGGGTGCCGCGTCAGCACGAGATCCGTCGGCTCGTAGCTCCAGAGCGCGATCGCGGCGAATGCCGCGGTCCCGAGCAGCGCGAGCCCCGCGCATTCCTCGGCGACCGTGTGGCCGAGTCCGGCGACGCCGCGTCTACGGCTCTGCGCCGTCCCCTTAGACACGACGCAGCTCGGGCAGCCGAGTTCTGTCGCGCATAAGCCCCCGACCGCGCGCCAGCCAGGCGCCGCGGCGCTCGCTCACCCCCCCGGGCCCGCGAGACCCGCTCAGGGTAGGCGCGCGCCGCGCCCGGAACCAGTCCGGCCCCTTCGGAGACTCGCGTTCATCCCTGCGCCGGACTCGCGTGCCACGCGGCTCGCGGGTGGTCGCTCTGGAGCTCGGGGTCGTAGCCCGCCGAAATGGCGCGCCGGACCTCGTCCTTGAGCGATTCGCGGCGTTCGAGGTCGAGACCGGCCGTGGGGATGGGCTTGCCATAGCGGATCTTGACGCGCCCGCTGTCGATCCGGAGCGAACGCTTCGGAGTGATCCGCTGCGAGCCCGAGACCGTGATCGGGAGGATCGGGACCTCGGCCTCGAGGGCCAGGTGGAAGCCGCCGCTCTTGAACGGCCCCATCGATCCGGTCGGACTGCGCGTGCCTTCCGGGAAGATGATCACATTGGTCCCCGAGCGGATGCGCTCCGCGGCCTGCTTCAGGGTCTTCACGGCGCGATCCCGACGGCTGCGGTCGATGATCACGTGGCCGCCCATGCCGAGGGCCCAGCCGAAGAACGGGATCCAGACCAGCTCGCGTTTGGCGACGAAGCGCCACGAGACGGGAATGGTCGATACGATGGCCGCGATGTCGAAGACGCTCTGATGGTTCGACATGAACACGTAGGGCTGCGTCATGTCGACGTTCTCCAGACCCTCGCACTCCACCTCGATGTGGCAGGTCGCGAGGATCCACGAGATCCAGCGGCGGCCGATCCAGATGATCTTCTCTCCGCTGCGGTCGACCAATCCGACGCCGCAGGCCAGGATCCCCCAGAACACCGTGTAGAGGGCGATCATCGCGTAGCGATAGACGTAGATCACGGAGGCCCCTCGATGGGGATCGTAAGAGTCGAGCCATGGCATCGCCAATGCTGGCCCGGCGAGCTCGCGCGTTTCCAAACTGCGTTCGATGCATTCCGGCGACCGTGTGCCGTCGAACTCCCTTGACCTCGCGGTGCTTCGACGGGAACATGCGCCGAGCCCCCGAACTCGACGGAGAAACCCCCGACAATGGCAAGCGTCAACAAGGTCATCCTGATCGGCAACCTCGGCCGCGACCCCGAGCTGCGCTACACACAGAGCGGTCAGGCCGTGGCGAACTTCACTCTTGCGACCACGGAGCGCTTCCCGGCTCGCGACGGCGGGGAGCGCCAGGAGCGGACGGAGTGGCATCGCATCGTCGCCTGGGGCCGCACGGCGGAGCTGTGCGCCCAGTACCTCTCCAAGGGTCGCAGCGTCTACGTGGAAGGTCGCCTGCAGACCCGCGAGTGGGAGGACAAGGAAGGCCAGAAGCGCCGCACGACGGAGATCGTCGCGCTGAATGTTCAGTTCCTCGGTGGCCGCGAGGGCGGGGGAGGGGCCGGTGCGGGCGCGCCGCGCCCGGCCGGCGGAGCGCCGTCGCTCGACGACGAAGGCTCGCCGCCGCCGTCCGACGACATCCCGTTCTAGCCGGGCTGCCTACGCCTCGTCGCGGGAACCGGCTCGGAGCTGGCGGACGAGTTCGTTGATCAGGTCCCGTGACTGGACGTCGAGGTTCTCGAACTCGATGCCCATTCCCGGTCCTTCTCGATGGCTCGCATCGCAGACGCGCACGACCCGGCCCATCACCTGAATCGGCTCGTCACTGCCCGGAATCTGGAACTGGAGCGCGACGCTCGTACCCAGTGCGGGCGGGTTGTCCGTCTCCACGAAGAGGCCGCCCTCGTTGATGTTGCGCGCGAATTCCGAGAACAGCTCGTCGACCGTCTTGTAGTCGACGCGCACCACCAGGTCCGTGCGTTCCCAGCGGCGTCGCTCGATACCGCGCTCGTCGGGCGCGCCCTGCTGGACCGTCGTCTTCATGTGTTCCCGTGCGCGCGGTGTGGCCCGCGGATTCGCTCCCTTCCTGTCATCGACCGGACGCCTGGCGAGCCTTAGCCACCCCCTCTGGAGGGGGCCAGCCGCTGGTGACCCCCTCGTCCCGCAGGCTCCGGAAGCCCCGCTCGCCGACGATCACGTGATCCAGGACCGGCACTCCCAGGAGATCGCCGGCCCGGGCGAGGCGTTCGGTCACGCTGCGGTCCTCGGGACTCGGCTCGGGGTCGCCGCTGGGGTGGTTGTGGACCAGGATCAGCGCCGCCGCGCTCGCGCGCAGGGCCGGACGGAATACCTCGCGGGGGTGGACCAGGCTGGCCGTCAGGGTTCCCAGCGAGACGACTTCCTCTCCGAGGATCCGATGGCGGCCGTCGAGGAGCAGCACGCAGAAGTGCTCCTGGGCGGCATCTCGCAGGCGGGGGTGGAAGTGACGGAACACGTCCTCGGGACCTCGGACCGCGTCGCCCTCCCGCAGTCGCCGGCGGGCGATCCGGCGGCCCATTTCGAGCGCCGCGACGAGAGCGGCCGCCTTGGTCCGCCCGATGCCCCGAAAGGCCGACAGCTCGCGGGGATCGCTGCGCGCGAGGCCGGAGAGACCCCCGAGCTTCGTGAGCAGGTGCGCCGCGAGCTCCGCGACGCGTGCGTCACGGCTTCCGGTGCGAAGCGTGAGTGCGACGAGCTCCGCATCCGAGAGCGCGCGGGTCCCGAGTGCGAACAAGCGCTCTCGGGGCCGATCCTCCCGGCCGGAACTCGCGTTGCGTCGCTCGAGGACCGGTCCTCGAGGCGCGCCCGGATGCGTCTCGTCGTCCCACGGAGCCATGCTCGGCTCTCCCGGGACCGCGGGGGCGCCGCAGCATAGCGTGAGTCAGTGTGGAGACGACGCCGCGAGCCCGCCGGAGCCGCGGCAGCCGCGCTCGCGCGCTTCGGCGTCGTCGACGAGCTGATCGAAGCGCTTCGGAGCCACCTCCGGCGCAACGAGCCCTCGCAGCGTCGAGCGGCGCGAGGACTCCGGCTCGAGCTCGGCCACGAAGCGCCGCAACAGGGAGAGGTATCCGATGGCCTCGTGGGGCTCCGTCGCCGCGGCCATCAGCTCGATCGGAATCGCACCGCGAAAACGACTGCCGTCGCGCATGCGGATCACACCGTCGGGCGACACTTCTCCGAGCCGCTTCATCGCCGCGCGCAGGTAGGCGTCGGTGTGGGCTCCCGACGGCGTGAGGGCTCGCGCGAGTGCGGCGGGGTCCAGAGCGTCGCGCAGCGACGCATCGAACTCCAGCGCGCAGCCGCTCACGTCGCCCGGGGTGATGCGGGCCAGCGCGGCGCGCGCGCGCTCGATGGCGGCGTCGTCCCCGCCGCGCGACACCAGATCCAGAGCGAACCCGTGGAGGCCCCGCACGGGATCGTCCCATTGCCGGGACCGCGTCTCGAAGGCGTCGCTGCGCGCCAGATCGGTCAGATCGACGCGCACCACGAGATCTTCTCCGAGCTGCTGCGGCTGCACGCGTCGGATCAGGGAGCTCTCGACGCCGCGCATCATCTCCGCGGCCTCCGGGGTGTCCGCGGTCTCGGTGAGCACGACGCCGAAGCCCTCCGGACTCTTCTGGAGGCGGAACGTCAGCGCCTCCTTGGTGAGGAAGACGAGGGAGCCGCGGCCGGCGAAGTACGTGTGGGCGAAGACGACGAGGGAGTTCGGCAGCGGCGCCAGATCGATCATCACCCGGTCCGTCCGCGACCGGATCGGGATCTGGATCTCCTGCTGGCGGTGGCCGTCGAGCAGCGCGCGAACCGTCAGAGTGTCGCGCGACGTCGCCTCGATCCGGCTGGGCAGGATCACGCGCGCTGGCGCGTCCGCCTGCTCGTAGCGCTTCTGGAAATTGCGCCGCACGTAGAAGAGATCGAGGATCGCGCCGGGGGGCGTCGTATCGATCTCGACGACGCGCTTGCTGTACCAGTAGCCGGGGCCGCCCAGGAACAAGCCCGTGATCGGCGCAAACAGGTTGGTCAGCGACCACGTGGGCGGATCCTGGGGAATCAGCTCGACGACGTCGTACTCCAGCTTCGAGGACTTCCCGTCGCCTGCGGACGCGTGCACGGGCAGCGCAGCCGCGAGGCAGAGCGCAACCAGGCAGCTCGCTCTCCACAGGTTCATGGCGGGCGCGCACTCTACCGGCGCCGGGAGGCGCGTGACAAGCGAGAAGGTCAGCGATTCGAGGCCGGCTGCATCAGCGACGCCTGCTGCACGAGCGATGCGCGCAGGAACTCGTCGACCATCGGACCCGCATAGGGGTGCGGTACGCCGCGCACGAACAGCGCCAGCTGCGGCGCATCACCGCGACGCGCCGCGCGATCGGCGAGCCGCGCCACGAAGTGCTCGCGGTCCAGGACCCGGTCCAGGCGCCGGAAGAACGCGTCCGGATCGAGCTGAAGCTCGTTGAGCTGGGCGTCCAGCGTGGTGTCGTATCGATCCGGCTCGGGAGCGGCGGGGGTGACCGTCGGAAGCTCGCGCGTGAAGAAGGCGGGCGCGTCGCGGCGGCCGAAGCCGACCGGCATCACGATGCCGGCTCCCTTGCTGCCAGGGCGCTGGAAGGCCTCCGTGGCCCTGACGCGGCTCAGAGCCGACGCTCCGTCGCTCCCTTCGGTCTCTCGCGCCGACAGCTGCAACCAGATTCCCACCGCCGCGCACGCGATCCCGGCGGCGAGAACCGCCCCCGCCCGCGGCGCGATGCGCTGCCGGAAGCTCCCTCGCAACAGCCGCGGCCGTGACTCGATCTCCAGAACCTGTCGCATCACCCGTGCGGTGAGGTCGGACCGCGGCTCGGGATCGGGCAGAGCCCTGAGCAATGCCACGACCGCGTCGATCTCACGAGCCTCGTCCGCGCTCACGGCCGGATGGAAGTGAGGGGTGTCATCCTCGCGGTAGCGACCTGAATCTCTCACGGCTGCTCTCCTGATGTTCTTCCCTTCAGGAATTCGCGCAGGCCCTCTCGCAACGCGCTCCGACCGCGGTGGATGCGTGACTTCACGGTCCCCTCCGGCACACCGAGGACGTCCGCGATTTCTTTGTAGGGACGACCCTCGATGTCGAAGAGCACCACCGCCATGCGAAGATCTTCCGGCAGCTCGAGCAGCGCCTGTTGCACCGCCACCTGAACTTGCGCTCCGTGCGCAGCGGTCTCCGGGTCGGGTCCGCCCGACGGGCCCTCGTCGCCGAGCATCTGGCGCCGCCCGAGCTCTTCGACCCGTGCTCGGGCGCGGCCGAGACTGCGGCGCCGATTGAGCGCCGCATTCGCCGCGACGCGATACAGGAACGTCGAGAAGCGCGCCTCCCGGCGGAAGCGATGGCCGTGCCGGTGCAGACTCAGGAACGCTTCCTGCGTGGCGTCCTCTGCTTCTTCGCGGTTCCCTAGCATCCGATACAAGAGGCGAAAGACGCGCCGCTCGTGGCGGCGCACGAGCCGCTCGAAGGCAGTGAGGTCACCAGCCTGCCATTGCGCGACCAGCTCGGCGTCGGGATCCGTGGCAGTGATCACACCGACCGCAGCCTGGGCCGGATTCGAGCCCGTGACCACCGCTTCTGCCACGAGGGTGTGCATTCGGGAGGTCGGACACCGTGTCTCGGCTTCCGGTTCACGGCCCCTCCGTCCGTGTCCGCTCACGTCCGGGACACCGGGGGGCTGGCCAGAGGGTCGTCGGACCGCTGCCATTCCCCACTCTTACCACCTCGCTTGCTCACGAGGTGCACTCCCTCGATCACCATTCCGCGGTCCACCGCCTTGCACATGTCGTAGAGGGTCAGAGCTGCAGCCGAGACCGCCACCAGGGCTTCCATCTCGACTCCTGTCCGAGCATGGGCATGTGCTCGAGCCTGGATCAATACCCTCTGTCCGCCGGGATCCGGCTCGAGCTCGAGATCCAGGCCGTCCAGCGGCAGGGAGTGGCAGAGTGGGATCCACTCGTCCGTTCGCTTGGCGGCCTGGATGCCGGCCAGCCGCGCGGTAGTCAGCACGTCGCCCTTCGGCAAGCTGCCCTCGCTGATCCGCCGCAGCGTATCTCCGGCCATGCGGACGGCACCTCGCGCTACGCATACCCGGTGCGTCAGAGGCTTGGCGCCCACATCCACCATACGGGCCCGGCCCTTGGCGTCGAGGTGGGAGAGCTCGTCTCTCAAGTCTGCTCTCCCCGCAGGATCTCTTGCAGCCACTCGAGCATGACTTCGAAGACCGCCTCGCGCCCCGGTTCGTTGAAGATCTCGTGGCGCATTCCAGGCAGCTCAAGGTAGCGGCCTGCCGGTACCCCTGCGGCAAAGGCTGCGCTGCCCACCGGCGCGCAGATGGGGTCGTCCGCGCCGTGAAGCGCGAAGAATGGTGAAGAAACCCGATGGCCCCGCCCGACGGTACGCCGCATCGCCGCGAACATCTCGACGGCCAGCGAGGCGGTCATTCTCCGCTCGACGAGCGGATCGTCGAGGTAGGCCTGCACCACGCTGGCGTCGCTCGAGAGGCCGCTCGGGTCGAGGCGGCTCGCGAGCGAGAGCCGCGGTGCCACCCACCGCACGCCTCGAAGCAGCCAGAGGAGCACGCGCGGCGGCGGCTCGGTGGTCGCGAGTGCGGCTCCGGAGGTCACGAAGGCGGCAACCGAAGGCGCGCGTTCACAGGCGAGCGCAGCGGTCACGAGGCCTCCCATGCTGTGCCCGACGACGAAGAGCGGAAGCCCGGGATGCGCATGGCGCGCCCGCTCGGCCGCGACCTCGGCATCGTCGAGCAGATCCGAGAAGCGTCGGACGTGGCAACGCGGGCCGGCCGAACGGCCGTGTCCCTGATGATCGTAGGCATACGTCGCCAGGCCACGCGCTGCGAGCCAGCTTCCCACGTGCTCGTAGCGGCCGCTGTGCTCGGCATAGCCATGAACGAGAAGCACGACGGCCCGCGGCTCGGCCGGCACCCAGGCGCGACCGAACAGGTCGCGACCTTCCGCCCCCTGGAAATGCCCTTCGAGTCTTCTGATCGGTGAAAACAGGGGAGGTCGACCCGACGGCGGTCAAGAGCGCCGTTTCAGGACTCCGAGAATCGCCGTACTGCGGCGCGCGCAGCCCGGACGCGATCCAGGTAGGCCACACCGCGGATCTCCGAGCCCCAGAAATAAGCCGAGATTCCGTCCGCCTCTCCCAGCCGCCGGATGTTCGCGGCCAGGATCGAGCAGCCTGCTTCGATGTTGCTCTCGATGGTGGTCAGGTTCCCGGCCAGCTGCATGCCGCTCACCATGTGCGGCATGACCTGCATGAGGCCGATTGCACCTTTCGGGCTGCGTGCCCACGGACGTCCGCCGCTCTCGACGAGCAACACTGCGGTGACGAGCTCCGGATCGAGGTCGAAGCGCTCGCTGCTTCTCAGCACGGCTCGGCCGATCTGGACGGCCTCGCTCTCGGACAGATAGGGGTTCACCTGACGGACGATCGCCGCAACGCGGGCGTACTCGTCGCGCGGCGTACGAGGGTCACGCGAAAGTTCTTCGCTGATGGCACTGCGCGGGCTGCCGCCCGACAGCAGCGCGAGAGCGAACACGGCGAGGGATGCGGTGAGTGCTCTTCGCAAGTTCACCCCCCGGGGGTCGAGGGTTCCCTAAAACCATCGGCCAATCGGGCGGCCGAGCATAGTCGAGTCACCGCAGGTCGACCATGAATAGCTGACGGGGCGTCAGGTCCCGGTCCGACGCGGCCCCCCTCGCTTGATCGAGCTGGACGGACTCGGATGATCACGGGCATCGAGCTCCGTCACGTTGACCCTTCGATTCGCGGGGTGGTACGATCGCTGCCGTTCGGTGGGGACGGGCCTGTTTCGGGGGTTTAGGGCTTTCGGTCTCCTGTTGCTGAGTTGAGATCCTACGCACCGCACGCGCCGGATCGGTCCGAGAGCACCGCCGCTGAGCCCTCGGGGACGTGGATCCCATGACCGCTGAACTCGCCGGGACGCAGTCCGTCGACGCAGTCGACGTTCGACGCCTCATCGAAGAGCTGTCTCGAACCTACCGATGGCTCTTCGTCAGCGACGCACGTCGGCGCATCTTGTGGATGGGCAAGGAACTCGCGGATCTCTTCGGGTTGGAGCACGTCGAGATCGGGAGCGATGCTCGCCTCTTCATAGAAAGGCTGCCTCGCCCCGAACAGGTGTTCGGGTTCCGACGGGATCTGCGGAATCGCCGCATGCTCTCCGGAGCAGTGATCGAGCTCCACGGCGCCGACGGGAAGACGGTCCCGTTCGAGATCGACATGCTCAAGGTCGAGGGGCGGGAGCCGGGCGGGCCGCTGCTCATCACCATCGCGCGCCCTGCGCGCGCGTCGCACGGGCGGGAGCCGCTGGGGCTCTCGCTCCAGGATGCTCCCGATGCGGTCCTGATCGTCGACGGCGACGGCTTCGTCTGTGGTGCGAACGACGCCGCCTTGCGTCTGACGGGTCGCTCGCGCGAGGAGCTGGTCGGTCGCCCGGCGGCATTGCTGTTCTCCGGCGACGTCTCGAATCTCGAGAAAGTCGCCAGAGCCCTGCGCGCCGAGACCGCGAAGGAGTATCGGGTGGCACTCCGCAGGACCGACGGCCGTACCGTGTCGGTGGGGATCACCGCGCGGCAGCTGCGGGACGGCGACGCGGTTCGCTCGGTGTTGTCCGTGCGGGACGCCAGCGAGTCGGAGTGCAAGGAGGCGGAGCTGCGTCGGGCGATCGACGAGCTCGAACACTGCATCACGTCACTCGCACACGACTTGCGCTCACCGCTCGTGGCACTCCTGGGCTTCTCCAGATTGCTGCGACAGGAATACGGGGAGGCCATCGGCGAGACCGGTCGGCACTTCGTCGATCGCATCGAAGAGGCCGGCCGGACCATCGAGGGCCTCGTCCATCACGTGCTCGAGCTCTCGCGAGCCGGACAGCCGAGCGAGCGGACCGCGCTCGTCGACCCCCGCGAGGTGCTCTCGCAGCTCAAGGCCGAGCTCAAGCCGAGGCTCGAGGAGACCGGGATCGAGCTGCTGCTTCCCGAGCCGGGGCCGCCCCTGCTCTCCTGCGATCGCACACGGCTCTACCAGCTCTTCTCGAATCTGATCGGGAACGCGATCGAGCACATGGGGACGCCGGCCGATCCGCGTATCGAGGTGACCGTCGAGGAACAAGCCGACTCGCACCTCATCGTGGTGCGCGACAACGGGCGCGGGATCGAGCCGGCGAATCGCCAGCGGATCTTCGAGCCGTTCCAGAGCTTCGGGAGCTCCGCGCGAACGCGCGGAGCCGGCATGGGCCTCGCGATCGTGAAGAGGATCGTCGAGAAGCGCGGCGGGCGGATCTGGGTGGAGAGCGAGCTCGGCAAAGGCACCGCGTTCCTCGTCAGACTTCCTCGTCGCTAGCCCGAGACCCGGTCGAGCCAGTCCGGCTGCATCGGTTGCCCGGCCCCACCCGCTTCCCTAGCCTGCGCGACGCCGATGATTCCCGAGCTGTTCACGATCTTCGGCTTCAGCATCAGCCCTTTCGGCGTGATGATGGCGCTGGCCTTTCTGGTCGGATCGTGGATCACGGCCATCCGCATGCGAGAAGAGGGACTCGATCCGGAGCTCGCGACGACGCTGCTCGTCTACGTGATGCTAGGCGGGATCGCGGGATCGAAGCTCTACTTCGCCGTCGACGTGCACTTGCGAACCGGGACTCCGTTCACGCATCTGCTCTTCGCGCGCGATGGGATCACGTGGTACGGCGGCCTGATCGCCGCGACCGCGCTGGGAGCCCTCGGCTGCCGGATTCACAAGGTATCGATCCTCACGGTCATGAACTGCACGGCCGTCGCGGGCGCCGTCGGTCAGGCGCTCGGCCGCGTCGGCTGCTTCCTCGTCGGCGACGACTACGGAAAGCCGACCGATCTGCCGTGGGGCGTCACCTTTCCGCGCGGCGCACCTCCGACGTTCGTGCCCGTTCACCCCACGCAGCTCTACGAGATCGCATGGCTGCTCGTCGTCGCGGGCCTGCTCTGGCGTCGCCGCAAGCGCAGTCCGTTCCTCTTCGGGGAGTACATCGCGCTCAACGGACTGGGGCGATTCTTCGTCGAGACCCTGCGCGTCAACCCGAAGGTTGCACTCGGCCTCACCGAGCCCCAGTTCGTCGGTCTGGCGCTGATCGCTGTCGGCACCGCGACCTGGCTGTACTACCGGCACCAGGTGCAGCGTCGGGTGCCCGTTCCGACCTGATTCCAGGGCGAGGAATCGGGGATTTCCGGAGCCGACGTCTAGGGCGCCGCGGAGCTCGCGCCGATGCGGGTCAGCAGCGCGCTCGCGTCTGCCAAGATGCGCGCGCGCTCGTCGCCCTCGGCGAGCCGGACGATGCAGGCCACCGCGTCGCGCGCCAGCCGCACGCGCGCCGGGAATACGGCGTCGCGAGAGGCCGCCCACGAGGCGAGGGCGGCAAGGCTGCCCTCGTAGTCGCGCTTCAAGTAGGCGTCCATGCCGCGGGCGTAGTCCAGCAGCGGTGCGATCTCGCCGTGGTCCCCGTCCCGCTTCGCGGCCTCCTCGAGAGCCGCGCGGGCCAGGGCGTAGTAGCCGCTGTCGAGGTAGGAGGTCCCGGCGAGCTGGTAGGCCGCAGCGGTGCTGCCGTGGATCTCCGACAGCAGAGCATCGAGCGGGGTTCCGAATGCCTCCTCGGCGCTCGCCGCATTCTCGATCAGGAAACGCGCGACCGCGCCGTCTCCGCGATGCACGCCGAGCAGCAGGCGCAGCTGATCGACCGTCTGCGCGAGCAAAGCCTCCGACTCTCGCAACCCTTCTTCGAGTCGCTTCGACACGCCCTCCAGGAGCCGGTCGAACTCCTCGAACAGCTCGGAGGCGTCGCGTCCCGCGCGAGAGCGCAGCGCGCGGACCCTGGGGCCGTAGACCTCCTGCTGGTAGAAGTCCTCGCGGAGCTTCATCGCCTCGTGGAAGAGCGAGCCCACCGCGAGGTCGAAGAGCGCTTCTCGTTGAAGCGCGAGGCCGCTGGCATCGCGGGAGGTCCGGAAGGCCGCGTGACAGCGCTCCTTCAGCCGGAACAGAACGCTACGCTCGTCGTCGCCGACGAGCTCCCGCAGGTCCTCGAAGCGGAGCACGCCCTCGCGCTGCCGCGCGAACAGATCCTGCATCAGGAGGTAGGCCGAGAGGAAGTCTCTCAGGATGTGGACCAGGGCGGACTTGGCGGCACGCATCCCGCTGCATCATAGGTCCGTCCGCGGCGACGAGGCCATGCGGCGGTACTCGCCGCGCTCAGTGGGCCGGGCTACCGTCGGCGCCCGGGCGTCCTGCGAATCGTCCCGGCTGCCCGGCTCGACGCGGATCCCCATCCCCAGCCAGATTGCACCGAGCGCGCGCGCAGGGAGCGGACCGGAGTCCATTTCCCGGTCTGCGGATCGCGCGCCGCGTGGAGAGGAGCGGCATGTCGCAGGTCGAACGAGAGAGCATGGAGGTGGATGTCCTCTTCGTGGGTGCGGGCCCGGCCACGCTCGCGTCGGCGATCCATCTGATGCAGCAGGTCGAGCGACACAACCGCGAGGCACAGGCGACCGGGCGGCCGAGGCTCGATCCCCCGAGCGTGCTGGTGCTCGAGAAGGCGGCCAACGTGGGCGACCACATGCTCTCGGGCGCGGTGATGAATCCGAAGGCGATCCGCGAGCTCGTTCCGGACTTCGAGAAGCAGGGGTTCCCCACGGAGTACGTGTGCGACTACGCGGGCTTCTGGCTCTTCCATCCCAAGGGCAAGCTCAACGTGCCCTTCGTGCCGCCCAACTTCCGGAAGAAGGGCTATCACGTCGTATCGCTGTCGAACGCGGCCAAGTGGCTCGCCGCACGAGCGGAGGCGGCGGGCGTCGAGATCTATCCCGGCTTCGCCGCGGATCAGATCCTCGTCGAGGGGGACCGCGTGGTTGGCGTCCGCACGGGCGAGATGGGAGTCGACCGGGAGGGACGTCCGAAGTCGAACTACCAGCCCGGCATGGACATCTTCGCCAAGGTGACGGTGATCGGCGAGGGCGTGCGCGGGACGCTCGCCAAGCAGCTGATCGAGCGCTTCGACCTGCAGGGTCGCAACCCTCAGACGTACGAGACCGGAATCAAGGAGATCTGGCGCATCGATCCGGCGAAGCACCGCCCCGGACGCGTCGTGCACGGCCTGTCGTTCCCGGAGATCCTCAAGGGCTTCCACGGGATGTGGTTGTACGACATGAAGGACAACCTGATCTCGTACGGGTTCGTCACGTTGCTCGAGTCGGAGAATCCGCATTGCGACCCGCACCTCGAGGCGCAGAAGTTCAAGACCAATCCCTGGATGCGCCGGCTGCTCGAGGGCGCGGAGCTCGTGCGCTACGGGGCGAAGACCATCCCGACGGGAGGTCTGTATTCTCAGCCGAAGCTGTACGTCGATGGGGCCATGCTGGTCGGCGACTCGGCCAGCTTCTGCAACGCCCAGAACCTGGCCGGCATCCACATGGCGATGAAGTCGGGCATGCTCGCGGCCGAGACGCTCGTCGAGGCCTTCGAGAAGCAGGACTTCTCGTCGAAGACCCTCGGCGGCTACGCGGAGCGCTACCGACGGAGCTGGGCCTACGACGAGCACTACCAGGCGCGCAATTTCGCCCCCTCGGTGCAGAAGGGCATCTTCTTCTTCGCGCTGAACGAGCCATTCCGCACGATGCTGACCAACGGGCGCGGCCTGATCGACGACATGAAGATCGACGAGGGATACACGCACATGCGGCGCCTCTGGGAGCTTCCCGAGCGGGAGCGCCAGAAGGAGGAGTTCGAGTTCGACGGGAAGCTGACGTTTTCCAAGGAGCACCTCGTGCAATTCAGCGGCACACAGCACGAGGTCGACCAGCCGTCGCACCTCGTCGTGGCCGACACGGATCTATGCCGCGACGTGTGCGCCGAGGAATACGGGAACCCGTGCGAGAGCTTCTGCCCGGCCGCCGTCTACGAGATGGTTCCGGATCCTGATCACCCCGGGAAGAAGAAGCTCTTCATCCACCACGAGAACTGCGTGCACTGCAAGACCTGCGACATCGCCGACCCCTACCAGGTCATCACCTGGACTCCCCCCGAGGGTGGCGAGGGGCCCGACTACACGCAGATGTAGAGCAGCGCAGCGACCCCGGACGCTCCGCTGCTCGCGCTCCTCGCATACAGGGATCGGCAGCTCGCGCGCAGCGACGCGGCAGGACG
>Ga0335070_10005234_pt1 | contig 15236 bp, 12 predicted proteins | sample Lox_Sample_13_FD_206722 | JGI IMG/M metagenome (GOLD analysis project Ga0335070, IMG submission 206722) | Soil microbial communities from Loxahatchee National Wildlife Refuge, Florida, United States - Lox_Sample_1.3 | ecosystem: Environmental > Terrestrial > Soil > Wetlands | place: USA... | reverse complement strand
ATAATTCTTCTGCTTCTGCTTTCGACCAATCTACTCCAGGCAAAACCACAGCAGAAACCTGAGGAACCGATCGAGCTGCTGCATGCGGATTTGTCTGAGCTGAGGACCGAAAAGGATAACATCATCGTGAACTTGAACGGGAACGTTCACTTAAGACACGGTCAGGCAGACCTTTATTCGGATCGGGCGGTATGGTATCGCTCAGCCGGGATTTTGGTCTTTATCGGAAACGTGAAAATCGAAGACCCGGATCAGTCTATAAAAGCCGAAAGGGTGACTTATTACCAGAATACCAGACGTATAGTGGCAGACGAAAATGTGGAGTTGGAAAGCAAAAAAGAAAAGGCTATGGTCTTGGGGGGGCATGGAGAATATGACCGGAACAAAAAATATCTTGTTTTCACTCAATCCCCTTCCCTTATTTATAATCCCCAGGCCAAAGACAGCACCCTCACAGTCAAAGCAGATACTTTGGAGTATTATGTCGAGCAGAAAAAAGGGACAGCCATAAGAGATGTTCACATCCTAAAGGGAGATATGGAAGCCACCTGCGGAAGAGCCGAGCTTTTTGGACAGGAAGAGAGAATCGTTTTGACCCAGAACCCTTCCGCAAAGAAAACCGATTCGGAACTCTCCGGAGATGAGATCGAGATTCTGTATAAAAATAATAAGGTCTATCAGATAAAAGTCACAGGTGGAGCGAAGGCTTCCCACAAGGAGATAGCTGATTCCTTATCTCAGAGATATAACGAAAGTTACCTTGCCGGTAAAACGATTTACTTTTTCCTGGGGGAGGATGAAAAGCTCAAACAAGTGAAAGTTTTGAACAATGCCACCTCTTTGTATTTTCCTTCGGCCAAAGATACCCTTTCCCAGATCAAGAATGAAGCTTCAGGGGATAGTTTAGAGCTTTTCTTTGATGGCTCCAAATTAAACCAGATAGTGATCATCGGAGGGGCGATAGGCTCATATTATTCTCCTGCTGAGACAAAGGATTCTCTTCATTCCATCGATACGGTAAACTACTCTGCAGAAAAGATAGACTATCAAACTGATAAAAACCTGATTGATCTGGAGGATAACTGCAACGTAAAATACCGGCAGATATCATTAAAGTCCGGCAAGGTCACCTATGACACGGAAAAAGAATATCTCAAAGCAGAGGGAATTTATAAAGAAGAGGAGGGTAAACAAAAGCTCGACCAGCTCCCGGTTTTGATGGATGGCAGCGAGGAGATAAAAGGACAGGAGATGAGCTATTATCTCCAAACCCGCAAGGGAAAAGTCAAAGCCGGCAATACTCAATTCCAGGGAGGGTATTATCACGGAAACGAACTGGGAAGGATAAAAGATGACGTTTTCCTGGCCTCGGGTGGAAGGTATACCACCTGTGATTTAGAATCTCCACATTATTACTTCTACTCCCGAAAAATGAAAATAATCGCTAAAGATAAAGTGATTGCCAGGCCGGTGGTAATGTATATCGAAAAGATTCCCGTGGCAGTCATACCGTTTTACATCTTTCCCATCAAACCTGGCAGGCACTCCGGGTTTTTGACCTTTGAGGTAGGAAACTTTGTCTCCGGGGAATACTTCATCCGCAACCTGGGTTATTACTGGGCAGCATCGGACTACTGGGACCTGGAGACCGGTCTGGACTTTTTCGAGAATACCGGCTGGCTGGTGCGAGAGAATTTCAGGTACGCCAAAAGATATCTTTATAGCGGGAGCATCGCCGCTTCTTATAAAAGGGATGTCTCTGAAACAGCTTTTAGCAGAACCACTACGGATTATTGGGACCTGGTCGTGACCCATTCTCAGACTCTTTCACCGGTTACAAGGCTCACCGCGAACGGTAGATTTATCAACAATAGCTCATATTATCAGCTTTACAGTTTTGATCCGGCAGAGAGAAGGAACCGGGTCATCACCTCCCAGGCAAATCTGGCTACCAGGTATCGCGGTGCCGCAATTTCTCTGGTGGTGTTACAGACTCAGAACCTGGACACAGATTCGAAAAGCTTGAATCTCCCTTCTCTCAGTCTGACCCAGCCATCCTTTTCGCCTTTCAAATCCAAACCTGACCAGCCTAAGAGATGGTACCAGAACCTTTATCTCTCATTTGCTTCTTCTTTTCAGAACTATTACAGCAAAACAAAATTGACCAGCAGCTTTGCCCGGAAACAGTTTGTCAGCCTGGATAATTCGCTTCATTTGACTTTTCCCCAGAACTTATTTGGCTGGCTCATCCTGTCACCCAATTTGGACTACCGCGAGACCTGGTATTATGTTTTCTCGACTGATACCAGTCTTAGCCAGACACTGAAGAACTCTTCCCCCGCTCGCAGAGGAACGTATTCTTTTGGTCTGAATGCCAGGACCACAGTCTACGGGACTTTCCGTCCCAAGTTAGGCAGGATAACCGGAATCAGACAGGTAATGACTCCCAGCCTGGATCTGGTCTTTGTCCCTGAGATAACCAGAAATCTTCCTTTTGTCTCCTACACCGGCGTGGGGAGCGGGGTGAGTAAAGCCCAGTCACTCAACTTCAGCTTTACCCATCTTTTGCAGATGAAAACCGAGAAAGAGGGAAAGGAGAGCAAATTCGAGCTTTTCAATTATACCCTGAGCACGGGTTACAACTTCTTAGCTAAGGAGCATAAGCTTTCCAATCTTTCTTCCAGCTTAAGATCGAACGCTATTCCGGGGATAGACATAGCCCTCACCTTTACCCACGACCCTTATAAGCTCGCAACCAAAGAACTTGATCTTCTGCATCCACGTCTGCTTAATTTAAATCTGAGCACAACGCTAACTCACAGCGGAGTGTGGGGTGGGGTGAACCAGGGTGGTCAAGGGCAGGCTAAAAGCGGAAAGAGCTATAGTTTCTCCTTAAGCCACAGCTATTCTGAGACAAGATATTCCCCGGGAACAATTAAAAGCCATTGGGTCAGTCTTTCCCTGGATTTCTCCCTGACCGAAAAGTGGCATGTAAACTATCTTACCCATTATGATTTTTCCCTGAAGCAGATCGTCGAACAGAATTTCGTATTTTACCGGGACCTTCACTGCTGGGAAGGAACCTTCACCTGGATAGCCAACGGGGTAAGGCAGGGCTATTATTTCAGGATAAATATTAAAGCTCTACCCGAGGTAAAGCTGGAGAAAGGAATGGTGGGCATCAGGGATCTGGGATACTAAAATCCCTTGTTTTATCAGTCCTCAGCCAGTTGGTTTGGGGGGAAAATTTTTAGAAAAATGAAAATAATCCTTGACAAACCCGCATGGATACTATATTCTTTCGGGCGTAAACTAAAAGCTTTTAACCCTTAGCCCAGATTAAGGGGGTGAGTCGATGACGAAAGAGGAACTGGTTTCCAAAATTGCCAAGGAAGCCAATGTAACCAAAACCCAGGCCCATAAAGCCCTGGATGCTTTTTTCGATGGAGTGACCAGCGCCCTGAAAAAGGGGAAGAAAGTCAGCTTCGTAGGTTTTGGCACGTTCTCGGTTGGCAAGCGGAAAGCACGCACTGGCAGAAATCCCCAGACTGGCGAGCCGATAAAGATCGCCGCAGCCAGAGTGCCGCGTTTCAAAGCCGGGAAGTCGTTGAAGGATGCTGTGAGGTAGAGAGAAAGTTTTCAAGCTGAAAAAAGGCAGTCCCATCTGGGTCTGCCTTTTTCGTTAAAGTTAAAAAATTCCAGAATAATTTCATGCTGTCACAAGTTATGGCTCTTTTAATCAGCCTCAATCATGATAATAAAAGGGCGATGATTTATATCGAAAAAACAATTGACATTTCAGGGATTTGATGATAAGATATTATGATAAATAGTGCTTTAGTTCTCTATTGCCAGATGGGTTAATAATATGAAGCTCTTCAAGAATATCTCCCCCGACAGGAAAAGCGAGATCTTCGGTGTGCTTCTTTGGGTGGTGGCTTTATTTTTGTTCCTGAGCCTTCTGACTTATAGCCATTCCCGGGACGCTGAATTCCTGAATAGTAGAGATTTTTCTCTGACCAAGCTCTTCACCCATCCTCTCAGAAATCAAGCCGGAGTTTTGGGAGGGTTAGTCTCTTATGCCCTGTATTATCTTTTAGGTTTATCTTCTTTTTTCCTGCCGATAATTTTAGTCTTCTGGGGGACTAATTTTCTTTTCAAAACCGAGTTTTCCACTCTTTTTAAAAAGACCGTTTATATCTTTACCTTTATTTTCATTTTAGGTATTTTTTTCTCCATTTCCTGGGTTAATGCCAGTGCCGGGCAGGATTTTTCCAGGGTAACCTTGGGTGGCTGGGCTTCTCTTCTTTTGGCCAAAGTCCTGGTCAAGATCTTCGGGACCTTTGGTTGTTATACCTTGAGCCTGGCTTTATTAATCGTGGTGGCTTTGCTGGCTACGCCCTGGAAATTCTCTGAATCTCTGCTTTTCGGCAAATCGATCTTCCAGAGGTTTTACGAGAGGGGAAGCAAATGGTGGGAATTGAAAAGAATGGAGAGAAGAAGAACTCAAAGGGTAGAGGAGATTAAGGAAACTCTGGAAAAGGACAAAAAGGATGAGAGAATTGTTGAAGAAGCTCCACTGTTGAAAGATGTTAGGGATGAAAGTATGATTTCGGAAGAGGAGAAAGAGGAGCCGGTGAACTTAGTCGGCGAGTTGAAAAACTCCTTAAGGTTAGTCCGGGGCAAAGAGGAAAGCAAAATCGGAGCTTATCAATATCCGAGCCTTTCGATTCTGAACGAACCCCCCCAGATTAAGCCATCAGTTACCAATGATGAGCTGAATCAAACCGCCAAGGTTTTAAGAGAGACCCTGGAGACTTTCGGCATAGGAATAGAGGGCGATTTGATCGAGAAAAGTCCTGGGCCAGTCATCACCCGGTATGAGTTCAAACCCGCTCCCGGAGTTAAGGTAAACCAGATAATGAGCCTGTCTGATGATTTGGCTTTAGCCCTACAGGCTAAGAGGATAAGGATAGTCGCTCCTATCCCTGGAAAGGCTGCTGTGGGAGTGGAGATCCCGAATAAGAGTCCACAGACGGTATATCTTAAGGAGATATTAATATCTCCTTTTTTTCAAAATACGAATTATCGCTTAGCCATCGCCTTGGGAAAGACGATCTCAGGAGAGCCTTTAGTGACTGACCTTTCACGGATGCCCCACCTTCTGATCGCGGGCGCTACCGGTTCCGGAAAAAGCGTCTGCATAAACGTGATTTTAGCCAGCCTGCTTTACCGGCTTCATCCGGAAGAGATAAGGTTCATAATGATCGATCCCAAGATGCTGGAATTGACAGTTTACAACCAGATTCCCCATTTGGAAAGGCCTGTGGTTACCCATCCCAAAGCTGCAGAAAGGGTGCTTTCCGAAGCGGTAGTGGAAATGGAGGAGCGGTATAAGAAATTAGCCCGGATCGGAGTTAGGAATATCGAGGATTACAATAAAAAGAAGAAAAAAGAAGGACTGCTTCCGTATTTAGTAATAATCGTGGATGAGCTGGCTGACCTGATGATGTCCAGCTCTTTGAAAACCGAAGCTTTAATCACCCGGCTGGCACAGATGGCGCGGGCTGTAGGGATTCATCTGATCTTAGCCACGCAGAGACCCTCGGTGGATGTGATCACCGGATTAATCAAAGCAAATTTCTCTTCCAGGATAGCTTTCCAGGTAGCATCCAGAATAGACTCACGCACGATAATCGATGGCTCAGGCGCGGAAAAACTTTTGGGATCAGGCGATATGCTCTTCATTCAAACCGGTCATCCTGAACCCCAGAGAATCCACGGAGCGTTTATCAACAGCGAGGAAACCCAGAAAATGGTTGATTTCATCAAATCCCAGGATTACGTGCCGACTCCCATTGGAGTTTTCACCCGGGAAGATGATAAGCTGGAGTTAGCAGCAGGATGGGATGAAAAAGAGGAGGATGATCTCTACAAGCAGGCAGTGGAGATAGTCATCCGCCATCGACAGGGTTCGGTCTCACTTTTGCAGAGAAGATTAGGAGTCGGTTATCAAAGAGCAGCCCGTCTAATAGACCAGATGGAGAGGGATGGCATAGTCGGTCCCTATGATGGTAGCAAAGCCAGAGAGGTCCTGGTGGACAGGAGCTATTTGGAAAAAGGTGATCTGCCCGTCGAGGAAAAAAAGGATGAAGAGAATAATCTTTAGTCTGGTATTTATTTTGCTCCTGATCTTTCCAGTCCGGATTCGTTCAGACCAGGGGATGACCTCGGATGAATTAGCTTTAAAGATAGAGGAAAAGTATAATTCCCTGAAGACCCTCTCCATAAGTTTTCAGGAGGAGATCAAATCCGAGGATTTTTCTACCCTGCGCAAGTTCAAAGGGAAAATGTATCTGAAAAATCCCAACAAGTTCCGGATCGAGATGCCTTCCCAAACCGTGGTCTCCGACGGGGAGTATATCTGGGTCTATTCCAAAGAGAACAAGCAGGTGACGAAGAACCGAGCAGATAAATCCAAAGACCTGTTCAGACCAAACGATTATCTTTTCAACTTCAGGAAAAATTATAACTATAATCTTGAAGGAGAAAAGAAAATCTCAGGGAAAACCTGCTATAAGATGGTTTATTCTTCCAAAACCGACGGGGAGTTCTTCACAAAAATCACGGTCTTCTTCGACAAGGTGACTCTTTTAGCCCAAAGGATCGAGTATCAGGACCTGAACGATAATTTCACTATCCTGAATTTCAATCAGATTAAACCTGACGTGGAGATAGCAGATTCAAGATTCGTATTTATCCCTCCTGCAGGAGTGGAATTGGTAGATTTGTCTGAGATGGGGGGTAAAAAAGAATAAGTAATCATATAATTGTCTTCTTGAGCCCGCAGGGCGAAGAATCTCGCCTTTGGCGGATTCAGAATGACACCAATGGAAGTTCGCAGAAAAAATGGGAATAAGAATCAATATAGTAAAATTAGGATGTCCTAAAAATGACCTGGACTCTGAGGCGATTCAGGCACAACTGGTTTCTTCCGGATTTGAGCTAACTGAGGAAAAAGAAAAAGCAGACATTTTTGTCGTCAATACCTGCGGGTTCATAGAGGAAGCCAAAAAAGAATCGGTCGCTGCGATTCTGGAGCTTTCTAAATTCAAGAACTGTAGCAACGGGAAAAAGATAGTGGTCACCGGGTGTCTGGCTCAGAGATATAATTCCGAGTTATGGAATTCGATGCCGGAGATTGATGCGATTTTGGGGCTGAACGAGCTGGATAAAATTGGGAGCGTTTGTTCTGAGGTGAGGAAGGGTAACCGTCTCTGCTTTACTTCGCCCTTACCTGAGGAGTATAAGGAATTCTCAGAGCTGAAAACACCTCAGTTTTCTCCTTATGCCTACCTGAAGATTGCAGACGGATGTGACAACCGCTGCGCCTACTGCTCTATTCCATTAATCAGAGGAAGCTATAGAAGCAGGAAAATGGAGAAAATCCTAGAGGAAGCTAAAATTCTGGCAGAAAATGGTGTCAAAGAGATAAATCTGATCGCACAGGACACGACTCTATACGGGCAGGATATTTACGGAGAAAAAAAATTACCAAAATTACTCTCCTCGCTTTCCAAAATCGAGGGAATCGAATGGCTTAGGCTGCTCTATACTCATCCAGCTCATTATACTGAGGCGCTGATTGAGGAGATTGCCTCTAGCGAAAAAGTGTGCAAGTATCTGGACCTTCCTCTCCAGCATATCTCGGATAAACTTCTTTTTCTGATGGGAAGAAAAATTCAGCGCAAAGGAGTCGAGGGAATAATCGCCAACTTGAGAACCCGAATTCCAGATTTGGTTTTGAGGACTACTTTCATTGTAGGCTTCCCCGGCGAGGGGAAAGAGGAATTTGAAGAGCTTTTGAGCTTTGTGGAGAAGCAAAGATTCGACAGGCTGGGGGCTTTCACTTATTCCAAAGAGGAAGGTACAGAGGCGTATAAGTATAATGAGCACCTGTCTTTCAAGGAGAAAAAACAGAGACTGGACAAGCTAATGACCCTGCAGCAGGGGATTGCTTTTGAGAAGAATAAACAAAGAGTAGGGGAAAAGGTCAAAGTTTTGATAGAGTCAAAGGCAGATTGTTCCAATGGAAAACCTGGTCACTACATCGCCCGCAGCCAAAAAGAAGCCCCGGAGATTGATGGGGTGATTCTGGTGAAGGGAAAAAATCTGAAGATTGGTGAGTTTGTTGAAGTCAAGATTACCGGGTGGGATGGGTATGACTTGAAAGGCGAAGTTCTGTAGGGACAGAACATCATTCTGTCCAAGTTTTTAAGAGTTCTGTCAGGTCCTAGACCTGACAGTAATAGAAAAGCTTGTGTCAGGAGTAGCTCCTGACACAACGGATAATACTCTTCGTTGACAAGAACGAGTGGACATGCTTAAACTCAAAGAAATAACCTGCAGAAACGCCTTGGTCAAATCCCGGATTTCCGGGGTGGATTATTGCCTAAATCCATATACCGGGTGTGAGCATAATTGTGCCTATTGTTATGCTATCTTTATGAAAAGGTTCACTGACCACGAGGAGGAATGGGGTAGCTTTGTTGATGTCAAAATCAATTTCTTAGACAGACTGGGAAAAGAGGTCAAAAAAGCAAGACCAGGCACAGTAATGTTAAGCTCGGTAACAGATGCTTATCAACCTTTAGAGGAAAAGTATAAGCTAACCCGTGGAGCTTTGGAAATACTCTCCAAATATGATTTCTCTGTGCATATCCAGACCAAATCAGACCTGGTCTTAAGGGATATAGACCTTCTGAAAAAGCTGAAAGATGCTGAGGTCGGTTTTACCATCACCTGTCTGACTCCTGAAGTCCAGAAGAAATTCGAGCCCGGGGCTTCTCCGGTAGAGAGAAGATTCGAAGCCTTGAAAAAGTTAAATCAGAAGGGAATAAACACCTTTATCTTCTTTGGTCCGATTTTACCGTATTTCTCCGACACTGAAACAAGCATTAGCTCGGTTTTCAAAAAAGCACTTGAGGTAGGCGTGAAATATATATATGTTGACAAGATGAATTATACCCCATCTATCTGGGCCAGACTAAATAATTTCCTGAGGTCGAATTTCCCGGAACTTATCTCATATTTTGAAAGTACCTATTACTCAAATGGCTCATATGCTGAAAAACTCGGAACCAAAATCCGAAAATTATATAAGGACCCACCCTTTGAGTTAGATGTAGTTTTTTAGAAAGGAGAGGATTATGGTTCTGGGAATAAAAATCATACGCAAGGCAGGGTTGACCATCTCCAAGTCAGTCACTTTTATTCTGATTTTGATCTATCTGCTTCAGACCGCAGGACTGGTCTACCTTCTTTATGAAAGGGGAGAAAAAGTCAGACTTATCGAAGAGCAGGAGCAGAAGATCAAGGAGTTGGAGGACCGGGTCAAGATCTTAAAGATAATCGAGGATTTCAAGGTGGGGTTGAGCAAAGAGGAGGCCGTAAAACTGAGCGGTGTCTTGTATTCCGAAAGCAAAAAATACAGCTACGACCCGCTTCTGATTATGGCCTTGATTATGACCGAAAGCTCTTTCAAAAAGGACCAGGAGTCAATGCTGGGAGCCCAGGGTCTTATGCAGGTAAAACCTTCGGTCGGGCAGGAGCTGGCTAAAAAGAGCGGACTGGGATTGAGGGACTCTCTTTCGTTGTTCGACCCGGAATTAAATATCCAGCTGGGAACCCTGCATCTTTTTCATCTGATCTTAGAGTTCAGGGACGTGAAAAAAGCGCTAATCGCCTATAATATGGGTGAAGATGCATTAAGGACAAAAATCAAATCCGGAGACAAACTACCCACCTACTTCTTAGCCAAGGTGCTCAAAAAATACAAGGAGCTTAAAGCCAGGTATGGCTGATCGAGTCTTGAAGTTCGAATCGAGAAAATTCACCTTCTGGATCAAGATCTTTTTTTTAGGATGCCTTTTTCTTTCCTCAAAAAGCTTAGCCCAGGAAAAGACCGTGACATTGACGAATGAGGTATTTTTGAGGCAGACTATAAAAGAAGTTTTGGAGGATTGTCTGAAAGATGTTCCAATCGATTCGCAGATGGTCTGGGTTCAGGAAGAGGGCGAAAATCCTTCTGCCTGGATAGTGAGGGAGGAAATGATCTCGTTCCTTTCCAAAAGAGGGCCAGTCGGCGCGGTGAAAAAAGAAGGGCTGGATGATTCCTCACCAGTGTTATCTTATAGAATCATAAAACTGAACCTGGAATATCCGGAGATCAAAAGAAAAAAGCTTTTTGGCAAAAGCTGGATAAAAAGGGAGTCACAAGTAGCACTATCCTTTAGCCTGAGCGATGCAGATGGAAAAATCCTGTGGAGTAAAAGAGGGGAGAGAAAGAATTCCGATCTTTTAAAGAAAGAGGAGATTTTATCCTTAAACAATCGTCAGTATCCGTTTTTGTGTCCCGAGGTTCCACAGGACACCTGGGGTAAATATGTGGAGCCTGCAGCTGTCACGGTAGTAGTAGGGGGGTTGATCTATCTTTTCTTTGCCAACCGTTAGAAGGAGAAATATGTTCAGGAAATGGTTATGTCTCAGTCTATTACCTTTAATCTTAAGTTGTGCTGCCGCCAGGAAGGAAACTCCGGTCTTGGGAGCGGAGGATCAGTTCTCTTTAGCCAAGAATGAGTATGAAAAGAAAAAATACTCTGACGCAGTTACGGAATTTCAGAAGTTGATTTTCAATTATCCGGGTGCAGCTTTCGTGGATTCGGCCCAGTATCTTATGGGGATGTGTTACTTCAACGAAAAGGATTATTCTTCTTCAGTCGGCGAGTTCAAAAAGGTGCTTTCCTCTTTTTCCGAAAGCCCCCTGGCAGACGATGCCTCATTTATGATAGCTTATGCTCATTTCATGGATTCGCCCAGGGCAGAGCTCGATCAAACTAATTCCCTGAAAGCGATCCAGGAGCTAAAAGATTTTCTGGACGAATATCCGGATAGCCGGCATGCCCAGGAGGCACAAAAGCTTTTATTTGAAGCTCGCACCAAGCAGGCTCAAAAATTGTATAATAACGGCCGCATTTATTATAAATTGAAGCAATATGAAGCTGCCCTTATCTATCTTCAGGATGTTCTGGACCAGTATTCCGAGACCAGGTATGCTTCCCAGGCCAGTTTCCTGATAGCGGAGTCTTACCGGGAGCAAAAGAAATCAGATCTGGCAGAGCTTGAATACCGTAAGTTCCTGGAGAAATATCCCGATGACAAATTAGCCGGCAAAGTAAAGTCGAGACTCGGCAAATTGAATAAGGAAATTCAGGCAAAGAAATAGTCACCCTATCCAAAATGGTGAGGGACAAGAAAAAACAACTGGGTATTCTTGGAGGGACTTTTGATCCGATACATTGCGGACATCTGATCCTGGCTGAGCAATTAAAGGAGAAGCTTAAGCTGCAGAAGGTGATATTCGTTCCCTCGGCTAATCCTCCGCATAAAGAAAATAATCCCATCTCTTCAGCTAAAGACCGATTGAAGATGGTCAAAATCGCGATCAGAGATAATCCGGATTTCCTAGTCTCTGATCTGGAACTCAAAAGAGGGGGGAAATCTTATACTATAGATACTCTTACCCTATTTAGAAAGCTCTACAAAGAGTCTAAGCTTTTTTTTCTTTTAGGCTCAGATGCAATAGATGAGCTTCCAACCTGGAAAAAACCGGAACAAATTTTTCGAAAAGTCAAAGTGGCAATAGCCTTAAGACCCAGATTCGACAATCTTGATCCGGAGAACAGATTCGTCAAAAAAAGTCTTGTGGTTCCCATAAACGGGCTGGATATTTCCTCCTCCCAGATTAGGGAGAAGGTCAGGAAGAGAAAATCTCTAAAATATCTGGTCCCCATGGAAGTTGAAAAATTCATACGGTCTCACAAACTATACAGGAGCTAATGGAAGAAAAATTCAAAAGATTTAGCCGCCAAAGAGAGGAGATCCTGAAAATCTTAAAAGAAACCAAGTCTCATCCGACTGCGGAATGGGTCTATTTTCAAGCCAAGAGAAAGCTTCCCAGGCTTTCCCTGGGCACAGTTTATCGCAATCTGAATGATCTTTACCAGAATGGAGCTATAAGGAAACTTCGGATGGGCACTCCCTTTGACCATTTCGATGCGGACACCTCTCCACACCAGCATTTCATCTGCAAGAAATGCGGAAGAATCTATGATCTTTTTATTGATGTGGAAGAAGACCTCAAGGCGATGGCAGAACGTGAAAAGAAGTTCCGGATAGAAAAGGTAGAAGTCGAGTTTCACGGGGTCTGTTTAAATTGTAAGAAGCTTAACCAATAATTTTTTTTGCCCGTATATGATAATGGTTATTGTTATTATTTATTTAGGGCTTTTTTTGAGGGGTTGAGGATGTCTAAATCCAAGAAGAAAGAGATCGAGCCGATCTCACAGAAACTCTGCTGGCATCCCTACAAACTGCAGAAGCTGAACCTGGAGCAGTTCATCAAAGTGGTAAATAAGATCTTAAACGACGAGTTGGAGATCTTAGATATACGGGAGGAGAGAACACGAGGAGACGAGAATCTATAAAGGGATCAATGAGGTAGGGGAAAAGCCCTGGCTTAAAAAAGAGCCAGGGCTTTTTTATTTTATGTAGGGGCAGACCCCTGTGTCTGCCCTGATAATTTTTTTGTAGGGACAGAACATTGTTCTGCCTGCCAAGAAAGGTGCAAAGAGGCAACTCCTGATACCATCAAAAAAGGAAAATTTTCGGCATCCCGCCTTGGGGGCAAGGTTGGTTTGCCAATTAAAGTTTCTCTCAGAGTCTAGTCTCCCGATATACTGCCGGATGTTCTTTGGGTAGCCTACTCCACATCCGATCAAATACAACAACTATTATAGCGAAAGCTATTAATATAACGTTACCTGCTGTAGTAATCGGGAAAACCCCCATCAGCGGATTCATGGAGTTCATAGATGCATGGAACAGTGCTACGGATAATATACTTCCCTTAGTCCTATTGAATGTCCATGAAAATAGAATAGTAATAAGCAAATAGAGTACAATTCGTATCATAAAATATCCACCGTTCTGGTATTGGATTAAATCATTCGGGATATGCCAAATAACCATCGAAAACCATAGGAGTAAGGCTGAAGCGAGAGGACTGTATTTGGATTGTAACCGCTTTTGTGCAAAACCTCTCCATCCTGACTCTTCATTAAGTCCACCAGTAAATACTAGAACAGAAAAAAATGTAATGATTGTGGTATAAATTAAGTTAGTACCTTGCTTCACTTCAGGAAATAATGGGAGACCATTTACAATATTGGTGATCAAATTGCCGGCAAGCGTAATAATTGGAAATGTAAATAATGCCAACAAGTAGTATAAAATTTTCCCCCTTGGTTTAACCAACGTAGCTAACATATTTTTAATACCATCAGAACCTGAAAATGCCGATGATATTATCCAAGCAGGAAGAAGTGCAACAGGTAAAGAAAGCATAATTAATCCGGTGATTGGAACATTGGGAGGAGCCGTAAGCTTAAGATTAGCGATATGAATAACCATTGCAATCAACCATACCGGAAATGAAATTTTTAAACGGTGCAAAAAAGATACGGACTTCCTACCAGGCTGGATGATTTTTGTGACAAATACACCGGCGAGGACCGGACTGAATATTCCTATTCTTTCAATATAGTACCCGATAATTTGACCGAGTGTATTGTCTCGGGGAACGAGATAGATCGCAGGGAACAGAGTTCCAAAACTAATCGCTATCGCAAGTAAAAAAAACGTTCCCACCGGTCGCTTTTTTATCCATTCCCGTGTGCTCAGCAGAATACTCTTCACTTTGATTCTTCTGTTCATAACTTGTCATGTCATTCCTTCGGTCTTAATTCTTCTATGATCTTTGCATCCACCCAAGTTGCGAAGAGGCATGGCATGCGGCTAAACTTCTGGTTTTATTTACTGCGCTTATTACTATCCGTAGTTCCGCTGGAATAATAACCGACCAGCTCGGTGGATTTTCCCTTCTCATCCACCAGGAATTGAATCCTGAAATTATCCAAACCATCTAACATAAACCAGTGATTTCCCATAGGTATGAGTTTGTATCTGGGTCTGTTTTCACGCTGGTAATATAATTCTCCATTTTCCATAGAGATTTTTCTGGGGCCATATAGGCCGGCATAGATCTTTAACTTTTTCTCCTCGATTTTTACCGGATTGAGCAACACCTTTTTGCCCTCAATTGCCCACTTGAGCTCAGCCTGGCGAAGAGGGTCTTTGGCTTTTTCCAGCAATTTCTCCAGTGCTGTAAGATGGGCTACATCCAGTGCCTTCTCCTGAGGCACTTCGATATCCGGGGTTATTCCTGTTCCCTCCCAGTTGGTGCCGGTTATGGGATTGATTGCTCTGCCAAAAGGGAGGCTCATACCGAAGTTTAGGGAGTGGAAAATCTTATAATCGATTGGGTGCGCTCCACCTCCAGTGGTTTCCCCGATTATAGTTCCTCTTTTCAGGTTCTTGAGATTATAAGTGAACTCCTCTGCTCCGGAAAATGTGTAGCTGCTGGTAAGGACATAAACATCTACATTGGTAAGTCGTGGACCTTCAACGTATGCCTGGGTCCAGAACTGATTAATGGAATCCGACTTGCGGATGTAAAAGCTGTTCAAGAGAGTCGGTTCCTTGAAAAGATAACTGGAGATAAGCTGGATCATACTGGGCGAACCGCCTCCGTTCTGGCGTAAATCGAAGATAATCGCATCAGTATTGGCTAAGAAATTCATAGCGGCGATGGCAGTAGGCCCTGCATTATCAGCCTCTGAAAAACAGCGGAAATCAATATAGCCAATATTTCCGTCTAAAAGTTTTATCTGTTTGAAGCAGAAGTTATCCCTTCGCCTTTCCTCAAGATCTCTTTTTTTACCTTCGTCCGTGAGGGTATCACCCTCAAACTGAGCAATCATCTCATCAGTCAAGAACCTGACTCCAAGATGCTTATCCTTACTTATCTCTCGAAGGTCCTGGGTGAGCTTCTCACAGAAATGGTCCAGGCTGGTCAGGTCTTTGTATTTTCCGTCTCCATACTGCTGGCGGAGATATTTCTCCATCTTTTTTGCCACCTCCGGAAAAACATAGACCTCATTTAAAGCCTGGGAGATGCTATCGATAACCTCCTGTTGAAACTGAGCATTGATTATCCTGTCAGGTGGGGTTTGCGAAGGTGGCTGTGCTTGTGCAGATTTCTGGAACAAGCCAAACAG
>Ga0335070_10005233_pt1 | contig 15236 bp, 9 predicted proteins | sample Lox_Sample_13_FD_206722 | JGI IMG/M metagenome (GOLD analysis project Ga0335070, IMG submission 206722) | Soil microbial communities from Loxahatchee National Wildlife Refuge, Florida, United States - Lox_Sample_1.3 | ecosystem: Environmental > Terrestrial > Soil > Wetlands | place: USA: Florida... | reverse complement strand
CGACAAGAAATACGCGCAGATCAGCTCGGGCGATGCTAATACCGCCTATACGGACGACAACGTCTCAGCGGGCCAGACTTACGATTACGCGGTCACAGCAGTCGACGCCAACAACGTCGAGAGCGGTTATTCGAATATCGCGCAGATCATAATCCCAACTCCGTGACTCTCAAGGTGACACGCGCTCCGATGCGCACCTTCAATCCGCCTCTTGCTATGGGCTACGGTCTTAGTGGCGTAGCGAAGTTGCGTCCTGGTCGAACGCGGCAAGCAGTGATTGTAGTTTGTGCTTGAGGTAGGGCTCGGCGTCGGCTCGCGAGAAAACGGGAATCGCTGGTTCAATCTTTTGGCGGGCGCCTCGTAATCGCCGCGTTTGTAGGCAATCTCCGCGTGATTGAGATCGACCTGAGCCGACCAGTCGGAAACGCCAGCCGCTCTCCGCCCACAACATCGGCGTGCTGCACAGAGATCTGAAGCCCGCGAACAATTCTGGTAAATGGCGCGGCAGGAGCAAATGGCCATGGTGATGGGCAAGCGACAGGCTGGCAGATCAAGGTCTCCGACTTTGGCAGCGGAGCGCTCGCCGACCCAACCCGTCTCAGCTCCGTTAATAACAAACGAGTTGTTGGCTTCGTTTGGTAAAAATGCGGCGCCCATCTCCCCTGTCATTCTCCGGTCTCGACCATAGAGGCTCTTCTGCTCAACGTGCGAGGCCGGATTCGTTTCCCGGGAATCTGGCGGGATGGCTGTCCAGACCCTCGGTGCCCTGCGGGAAGCAGCTTTCACACACGAGATTGTCCTCCTGGCCCAGCAACTACCGCTGCCTCATTGCGATCCCGTTGATCGGTCTCTGGCGGCAAGCGAGGAACGCAATTGTCACCGAGGCGTGATGATGCTTGACACTACGGACAAACATAAGTAAAAGTAGTAATTCGAAAGAAATCGAAGGAACTGAAAAATCGTCCGTAAGCGGCGTCCCTGCTTTCCGAAGAGGAGGCTCATATGCGCACCTCGCTATGGAGGATGATCATCTCGGCAGTTCTCACATTCCTCCTTCTCTCTTGTGCTCTCGTTCTCTATGGTTGGTGCCAGGCGACGTACACGGCGCAGATTCGGGGCGTAGTGGCTGACCAGACCGGTGCGGTGGTGCCGAACGCAACCGTCACCATCACCAACGACGCTACCGGCATTGCCATGACGGCGCACAGCAGTGACCAGGGGCTGTACATTCTCACTGGCCTGCGCCCGGCGGTCTACACCATCAGAGCAGAGGCAACGGGCTTTCGCGTGGCAGAAAAGAAGAATGTCGTCCTCCAGGTGGACCAGCAGACCACGATTGATTTCGAACTGCACCCCCTAGGGGTCATCACTACCGTGGAAGTGACTTCAGCTGCACCCCTGTTGGACACGGAGAATGCCTCTCTCGGCACGGAAGTCACCAACGAGTACGTGCGCGACATTCCGCTTTACAGCCGCAGCATGTTTGGGCTTGTGTTTCTGGCGGGCGGCGTGACGGAAACCACCGGTTCCGGGATCAACGATAACTATCCTAGCGGCACCAACTTCGTCTCAAACGGCCAGCGCAACGCCACGGCCCAAGTTACGCTCGACGGCAGCCCTCTAAGCGCACCGGAACAGGGCGAGGGCGGCAACTCCAACGTCTACTATCAGCCTTCGGTGGAGATCGTGCAGGAGTTCAAGGTCCAGAACAACAGCTTTTCCGCCGAGTTTGGCAATAATGGCGGCACGATTGTGAACATGGTGCTGAAGCAAGGCTCGAACGCCTTTCACGGCAGCGGCTGGTGGTACGGACAGCGGGCGGCATTTGATGCCCGCGATTACTTCAACTCCGGCGAAAAGCCCGACCACGTGCGCGATCAGTATGGCTTTTCTCTGGGCGGTCCGCTGAAGAAGAACAAGACATTCTTCTTTGTCGATTTCGAAAAAGTCCGGGAGCAGGATCCATTCAACCTAGAAGGAATTGTTCCTACCGACCTGGAGCGCACGGGCGACTTCTCCCAGAGCCCTGCCAATCTCCCTGATCCTACTAACCCCGATACTGCAGATGCCGGCATCTATGATCCCTGTCCCGGGAACATTATTCTTGACAAGAACAACCCGCCCCCGCCTTGTGTGCGCACGCAGTTTTCTGACGGCGGGGTCCTCAACAAGATCCCGGCGGACAAGATTGACCCTATCGGCCAAGCGATTCTGAATCTTTATCCGCACGCCAACATCGAGGGCGCGATCTATCCCGATGTCAATTGGCGCAGGGTGGCGCTCCGAACCTTACCGGCGTGGCAGCTCGACATTAAGGTAGATCACCAGATTACCGCCAACCATAAGATCGGCGTTCGCTACAGCCGCTATCATCTTCACGACACCGTGCCCACCATCGTCGGCGATGGCGAGTTTGGGCCCGAAGGCGACGGTGTAATCTTCAACACCAATGCACAGAACGGTGGCGTGGAGTACGCCTGGGCGATAACTCCGACCAAGCTTTGGACTAGCCGCTTCAGCGTGGACCGCGTACACGCGCCCGGGCAAAGCAACAACTACCCCACCCTGAGCGACGTCAAACTGCCATCGGTGCTTGCGGCAAACGAGCTTATACGCATGCCCACCATCAATGTGGATGGCGGTATGCTCTCCCTCTTCACGCAGTGTTGTGTGGATACGCATTTTGCCCACACCCTGTACAGTTATTCCTCCGTGTTGCAGTGGGTGAAGGGAAGACACTCGCTGAAGTTCGGCGGCGAGCAGCGGGTATTCTTCAACAACTTCTGGCAACCCGACAATCCCACCGGCATCTTCGACTTCTCGCGTGACGTAACCGCATCGGAACCCAATGCGGGCCTGGGGGACGTGAATCAGGGGAACCCCTTCGCCACGATCTTGACCGGCTTTGCCTATGGGGCTTCACTCCATCTCGTTCCTGCGGTGGCCGACAAGTCGAAAGAAACCGCTTTTTTCGCGCAGGATGACTGGAAGGTCACGCCTAGGCTGACGGTCAATTTCGGCTTACGCTACGAATGGAGCACGCCCTACACTGAGCGCCACAACCGGTTGCAGTTCAGCGATTTCACTGGAGACACGGGAATCAACATGCCGGTGGACCGCAATCAGGACCCAGACCACCCCGAGCTTGACTTTGGGCAGATTGGCGAAGTTATCGGCACGACCATTTTCTCCGCCTCTGGCCGTCGCAACTCTCCCATAGACCGAAACAATTTCGCTCCGCGCCTTGGCTTTGCCTATCAACTCGCTTCCAACACTGTGTTGCGCGGCGGCGCTGGAGTCTTTTACGGAATGAACGTGGCCACCAACTTCCAGTATGCCGGCCCGGCATTCGCGAAAACGGCCAACATGTACTTCGGGCTCGACAATTTCGCCTATCAATACGCATGTCTGGGCGTATATCCCGACACCAGTCAGTACCCCGGTTGTAATGGTCCCTTTCCCGGCGGTTTGGCGCTGCCGCAGGGAACCAAGTACGGCAAGTTGGCGCAGTGGGGCTTCAGCAACTCCAGCGACCTGGACACGGGCACGGTTCGCAACGCTGAGATCTACCAGTGGAACCTGGGCATTCAGCATATGTTTCCGGGGCAGATCGTAGTAGGTGTGGACTATTCCGCCAACCGCAGCACGCACTTGCCGTGGGCGGGCGCGGGAGGAATTTCCACACGCAACCGGAACTTTCTCTCTTCCAATGTTCGCAATGCTCTCGTGAATGCGCTCAACCCGACTCACGATCCGAATGACAACAGCGTTTCTGACTACCTCAACAAAATGGTGGACAATCCTTTCCTGTGCTTTTTCACGACTCCGGCAACCCCACCGTCGTTCTGCCCGGCGCAGATCTTTAGCGACGCTGATGTCACGGACTCGGGCTACGTTTACGATCAAATTCCGCAACTCAACCTGCTGCGGCCTTACCCACAGTTTGATGGCGGCTTCGAGGGGCTGCCTCTCTTGGCTGCCAACTCCTGGTATCACTCGCTGCAAATCCGCTTCCAGAAGCGTGGTCACTACATCAGTTTTGAAGGCAACTACACGTTCTCCAAAGCTACCGACGATTCTTCTTCCGGGCGCAACGCCTGGCTCGGTAACCTGTGGCTCGATAACCCACAACTACTCGACGACCTTAAGGCAGAGCATGGGATCAGTTCCAACGACACTCCCCACCGCTTGACTACAGCTATTATTCTCGACCTTCCCATCGGGAAAGACCGCTGGATCGGAGGTGGCATGAATGGCGTGCTGGACGGCATTGTTGGTGGCTGGTCGCTTGATGGCGTCATCACGCTGCAATCGGGGCAGCCGTTGGCCGTTGCTAACAGCGTCGGGCGGCTCGCTGACGGCAACCCCCGTCCGGACGTGGTTTGCCCCCAACTTCGGACCGGCCTGAGTTATCGCCAGGCGGCAGCATCGGGACATCCCTATCTGAATCAAGATTGTTTTGCCGATCCCGGAGACAACATTCCCGGCAATGCGCCCCGGCACTTCTCTAATCTACGAGGTGACGGTATCCGCAATTTGGATGTGTCACTTTCCAAGGAGTTCAAAATCCAAGAAGGGAAGACACTCCAAGTGCGCGCGGAAATGTTCAATGCCTTCAATCGCCAACGCTTTGCGTTTCCGGATGTCGGGTCGGGGGACGGCACTTTTGGCAGTGTAGCTTCCACCACCAACAACTTCCGCAGAATGCAGCTTGGAGCGCGCTTCCAATTCTAGCGGCGCCTGATATCAGGATCCGGTCCCAGCTAAAGCTGGGATCGGACCTTCATCCTGAATTATGTTCGAAGACTCGAGGAGGAGGTTGCTAATGCTTAGGCGATCTTTTCTGAAGGCAAGCAGCGCCGTCGCTCTGGCGGGGTTCGGAGCCGATTCGCTTTTTGCATATGTGCCCGGACACAATTTCGACAAATACGATTTCGGCTCCGGGCCGCCAGTTTCGGATCGTTTGTATCAGGGCCCTTTTCCCGCCGATTTGTTTCCCAGCTGGACCGTAGTCATGGCGACGACTCCCTCGGATGAGATTGTTCCTAATTACGGCATGGGACTCGTCATCTACCTTTGCGACGAGGTTGGGCCGGCTGGCAAGCCGGGTGAAAGCCTGGAACAATCCGTCGAGAATCTGGTGAAGCTGCCCCTGGGCAGCAAGTTGTATATCCGGGTGAACTGGAAAGACGTTCAACAGAGGCCGGGCAAGCTCGAGTTGTGCGAGCACTGGAAGGTGACCTTTGATCTTGCCCGGAAATACGACAAACGTGTCGGCTTCCGCGTCATGCTGAGCAACCCCGATATCGAAAGCTCACCCCTCCCACCCTTCGTGGCCGAGAAGGTTCCGATGGTGAAGTTGGGGGAGTGGAAGAAGCGGATCCGCTACGAACCGCGCTATGACGATCCGTTTTTCCAGTCTGCCGTTGAGGAGTTGATCGATCTGCTTGCGGAGGCTTACGACGGCCACCCGGACGTGGAGTACGTGGATACGTTCATGTACGGTTTCTGGGGAGAAGGGCACACTTGGCCGTTGGAGTCCAACCCCTTTCCGGACTACGCGACTGCGGAGGCCACTTTTGTACGCATGTTCGAGCACCAACTGCGGAGATGGAAAAGAACTTCCCTTACCACCAATACCCAGCCTGATTTCAGCAAAGTCGGGAACTCGGAGCTGGTCGACCGGACGATTCGAAGCTTCAATTGGCTTCGCACGGACACGATTTTCATCGAGAACGAGCAGATCGAAGCGCTGAGTAATCGTCCACCCTGGACAGGCGTAACGGTAGAGGTAGGGATGTCGGACGGTTCGCCGGAAAGCCTCCGAACGGACGAAGGTGTGACTTACACTGACAATGTGGTCGCTCATATCCGCGACGTGGGAGCGTGTTACTGGTCGTTATGGAATTGGCACCGCATCCAGGCAGATCGCATCGAGAGTTACTACCGGAAATTTCCGCAGGCAATCGACCGTTTGGCGCAGTGCATCGGGTATCGAGTGCGGCCTTCCTGGATCTGGACTTATGAGGAACAAGGCCACCCTGGTCTCATTCTCGGGCTCGCAAATGATGGTATCGCGTCGGTCCCGGGCATATTGCGCGTCTCAGTGCTGGCTGACGATGGGCGCATGCTCTCGGGTGGGTGCCTCGACGCCGGATATCCCTTGGCGGGCAAGGTGCGACAAGCGCAGTTCCCGCTTCCCAAGGGGACAAGGTGGAAGGGCCTGCGTCTCAAGGCGGAGATCGAGGTGAAGGGTCAAAGGCACCTGGTCCGCTGGGCCTGCCGTCAGTCCCTGAACCCCGATGGCAGCCTGACTCTGCGGCCGACCTCAGGGCTTGGCGAGAATGACGAGAGCGGCGGCATGCCCGGCTGAGACAGAATCCTTACTTCCAACCATTGCACGAGGGAGTCATGATCCGACAAACACGTTTGGGCGTGGTTGGCTTTGCCCTTCTGGCAGGTGTGCTGCTCGGTTCTCCTACCGCCGATCCGGAGCAGGATTGGACCAATTACGTTAGGATTGCCGGCCACGGTCTGCAGGCCAACAACGCCGCGCAAATTGTCAGCAGAGCCCAGGACAGCTATGTCTTCGGCATTGAGGTGGACAACGACATCCCGGGGCGTTACGAGAGCTTCCTTGATCCGAAGGAGAAGCTGGAAGCGATTCACAGAGCTGCCGGGGAAGCGCACAAAGCCGGGAACTATGCCTTCGTCTACATCGCCGGCACGGAGTGCATCACTGCCAATGCCGATCGCAAGCGGCACACCATGGCAAAGGACCATCCGGACTGGTTGCAGCGCAAGATCACCGGCGAACCGGCGATCTTCGGCGGCGGCACGGCATTCTGGATTGCCAAGGGCGATGAGGATGTGTGGATCAGTCCATACGCTAGCGGGTGGCGCAAGATCTATATGGAACGCGTACGCCAGATCGCCGCGACCGGCATCGATGGCATCTATGTAGACATCCCTTACTGGATGACGCACTTCGATGGTTGGGAGAACACTTGGGCGAGCTTTGACGATTACACCGTAGCAGCGTTCGAGAAGGAAGCGGGTCTGGATGCGCGCCACGACGTGAAGCTTGGTGATTTCTCGGACGCGAATTTCCGCAAGTGGGTGGATTTTCGCATCGAGACGCTGACCGACTTTGTGGCGGAGATCGCGCGCACTGCCAAGTCAGTCAACCCCAAGATCAAAATGATCCCTGAGATCTATCCCGGCATCGAGGAGGGAGCTGTGCGCGTGGGATCGGACGTCTACCAGATGTACGGAGTGGTGGATGCAATCACACACGAGTACGAGTTTGGCGGTGGAGACCACATGGCTTCGTCGCGGACGCCGCTGGACTGGTTCAAGTATCAGGTCGGGATGCAGTCGTTCCGTGCCTTCGCTCAAGGGAAGGCAACGTGGATTCTGAATTACTCCTGGGACGGAGATAAGAAAGTTGACCCACGCGAAGCCATGAAAAACCTAGCCATGTCAGAGGTCATGGCGGGCACGAACATGTGGGATGCCAAGGGCCACGTAATGTCAGGATCGAACGACATCGCCAGTCGTCGCCAGATCTTCCGCTGGATCAAAGAGCACGAGAAGACGTTCTATCGGCCGCGAGAACCGATGCATCCGGTGGGCGTGTATTTTTCGCCGATGACGCGCAACTACTTCACCGAGGAATTTCTGCACTCCTACCAAGGCATCTTGATTCTGCTCATGCAGAAACATCTCGAATATCAGATCGTCACCCCGAGGACGCTGGCGGGGTTCAAAGGACAAACGCTCGTCCTGCCTGATGTGAGGATTTTGGATGATGTGGAACGCAGACGGCTACAGGAGTTTGTGGCGGCTGACCACACGCTGGTGGTAACCGGTCAGGATGCAACCCGGCTCAATTCCCCGCTGGTTGTGCGGTTTGCGGAATGCCCCGGAAAGGCCTACTCGGCCGCTCTGCAAAAAGATTTCGCCGAGGCATCGCCCGATACACAACGCGTGTTTCTGGGGAGTCTGAAGCCAAATCGGGATGTGGTCGTAGAGGCATCTTCCTGGTTGGCCACGCATGTAGCGCGAGTAGACGGGAAGCCCCACGTCTTCTTCGCTAACTTCAAGGGGCTGCGGCCCCGAGAGAACGCGGTACAAACCGCGGAGACAGGCGTGCAAATCATCGCAAGAAGCTCGGGAAGAGCCTACTTTTTGCCGTTCTTAGGAGAGATCCAGGAATTGCCAGGCGAGAGCAAGGAGGGCCGCACGGTCTACTTGCTTCCCCCGATTGGAAAAGGGGCGGTGGTGTGGTGGGAGATGCCCTGACAAAGCCAGCCGTAAGGTCAGGGCCATCGGCGAACTGGTGCCCGGGGACACTTACGACTACCTCTTCGTCGTCGTGTGCCGTAACCAGATTGCCGAATTGCTGCCCCACACTGGCCACCAACACTTCGCCCAACGTCGCCTTCATGAATAACAATCTCAACGGTCCCGCGGAGATCGTTGCGGCATTGGGTTCGCAGCGGCCTGATGCTCGGATTCGCCAGTTGCGGCATGCAGAGCGTATGGCACTGAGTCCACGCCCGTGGATACCTGTTCGATTCGAGACTCCAGGAAAAGTGACGCGGAACGCTTCTTGTGCCCGACCGTGTGACTCCTGCGATGGAGAGATGGGCGTCCTCGCCCGCCCTCCTCTGCTCCTTACTTCGGCTCGACTTCCACGGGGTTGGACAAACGTTGCGTCCCGCTGGCATGCGGTTCGACCGTCAATGCTTGCCCGTGGCCGATGTAGTGCGCCAGCACCGCTGGCTTGGCCCAGTCAAGATCCCAGCCATCTTCAACCGCGATGACCGTATACTTGCCCGGAGCCACGTCGTAAAGCGCGAAGCTCCCATCCAGGTCGCTCTGATCGCGCCGAAAACGATCGTGATTCAGTTCCGAATTATTGGGCACCAGGACGATCATGGCTCCCGCCGCGGCTTTCCCAGCTCGCTTGGCAAAGCCCTCAACTGTGACCGAGCCACCCATCAAGGAAAGCGACACCGCGAGCGACGCTCCGGCGGGCACGCCCAACGTGCGACCTTTGACCGTCCCTTGTTCGGTCGTCATTCCGACAACGGAATACACGGCGTTCGGCGAGCCAGCCAGCACGTCGTATTTTCCGGGGATGACGTCGGAAAAACTGACCTCCCCTTTTGTGTCCGCCTGGGATGTAACCACGCGGCCCTTGCTGTTTCGTAATCCAATCCGAATCTGCGGCGGGAGGGATGCGCCCTCCACTTGCACCGTAAACGTGACTTTGCTCGTCGAACTGCCGGAGGCGCCCGTCAACTCCTGGCTGTCGGCCAGATCGACGGCCATCGGCGCCTGCAGTTGACCATCCGCGTCTGGCATGCGCAGCAAGTACCTCCCCGCTGCAATTCCAGTGATCTCGAACTCCCCGGGAGCGAACTGTTGCACGTGCCGGTTCAGCAGTGCTTCCGTCTCGTCGAACGCGGGCTGCTCGATTGAGGGAAAGCTGACTCCGTGAGTCCCGTCCTCCGGGACATGAAACAGAAGGTGCAGCGCAGGCGCGGGGTTGAGATGCACATCGGCTTCCAGCCGGTCGCCACCGCGAACCGGAATGGGCGCGGCCTCGTCCGCCTCCGTCGCGTCGCCGTAGTAGGTAATCGGATAGGCTACATCCAGAGAAGAATCGATTTGCGGCGGCGCACTGGCAGAGCCTTCGCGCGCCGACTGCGGATGTACCGCATACCACGGCGCGGCCTGCACGGAGACGAAGTACGTTCCTTCATCGAGCCCAGCAGCTTCGTACGCGCCCTGATCGTCAGTCTGCACAAAACGCATGCGCCGGATCCGGCTCATTCCGGAGTACCGATCCTCCCGGTAAACCGCAACCGACGCATTGCGAACCGGCTCGCCGTGTTCATCGAGGACTTTGCCAGTCAGCGTCGCCGCCGGCGAAATGCGAAGCACCAGGTGTTCCGCATCGAGCCCGGCCCCGGTCACAATCGCGGTCGCGAACTGGTCGTGCTGGTTGTAGCCGGCGGCAATGTAGCCGCGCTTGGCCGCCTCCAGCCCGAACTTACCGGCGCCGACACGGAACTCGAATTGGCCGTCGTCGGAACTGATGACTGACTGTGTATGTTGCCGATTCTTCGCATCCCTGATTTGCACCCGCGCGCGGGCCAGCGGATTACCGCTCTTGGCATCCACTACCGTTCCCGCGATGTGGTAGTCGCCGGTCGTCGCCGGCGCACGCTCCTGCTCCGCAACTTGAGCAGAGCCGCAGGGCGTCAGGAGCGGCAAGCTGGCGAAAGCCAGAGCGAAAAGTAAGCGCATCTGTTGCCCGCGACGCATCTCTATTCCGTAGAAATCAATTGCAGCCGCACGTTCTCTTTCTGGCGACCCACCAGCCGCACTACCGGCCCTTTTGCATCGAATGCTTTCATGGCTTCCGGCTTGTCGTATTCCAGTTCCGGCTGCGGGCGCGCAAACGCCAGCACGCGATAAGCGCCCGGCGGAATCTGGGGCAATCGAAAACTGCCATCCGCGCCCACCCAGATGTCCGTGAACGTGCCACCGCTGTCCGGCAAAGGAATGCAGTAGACGTGGACTCCGGCCATACCGGCCGTCGCCAGGCCGGGACTTTCTCGTCCCTCTGCGATCCCGCCAGCTGCACTGCCCGGTGCGGCCATCCCCTCGACAGTCCCGTCGATCTCGGCCGTATCGTCCCGCATCGTGATCTCGATCGGTGGCGAGCCCCCCGCGCCTACAAGCAGTGGATGATGCTGCAAATCGGTGGCGCCGGACCGGGCGGAAGCAACATACCCGCGAGATGTATTCACGCGCACCCAGTACCGTCCGGGGCGAACGTTCTCGATCACTAGAGATTCATCGTTGGGACCGGCCGGAGGCCGAAGCCAAGCGCCTCGGTGGTCGCCAAAATCATCAGCGGGCTCGAGTGCGACATTGAGATATCGTCTCGGCCCCTTCGAAGCCCCCGAAACAGGTCCGATGTAGACAATTCCCTCATTTGTCTTTTGCGCGCTTGTGCTAGTCCCTGTAAACTCCTCCTTCACCGTCACCTCGATCGAAGTCGCCGGAATCAACATCATCGGCGGCCCCGAGACTCCTCCGCCGCGGACGGTGAAAGTCAGCGCGCCGGCCCCAACATTGTTATTGGGTCCATAACTCGATGCTTCGACCGTGTAAGTGCCATTCGGCAGCATGCCTTCGATTGCCTGATCGCCGGGGTTGTAGCCCAAAGAGTATCCCGGCCCCGGATGTCCCGCGACAAATACGCTCACGTTCATCCCGCCAGCCGCCTGCGCATTTGTCACCGGAATTCGGACGTTGTAATAAGGTTGCCGAAGGAGAGTAAGGTTGACCACCGCCGTCTCCCCTGCCGCCGCGGTAATCTCGCCCGCCGACGCAAACCCCGGGCTCGCCGGGTAGTAAACCGGCGGATATCCGTAGAGCTGTCCGCGCGGATCAAAAGTCAGAGGATCGCGATCCAGCAGTTCCCTCGTCAACAACTTGTATGTGCCGGAAGCCAGCTCCGCAAGACGAAAGTCCCCGTTCGACCGGGATTGGGCAGTCTTAATTAGAACCCAATGAGCGCGCCCCTGGCGTACTTGTCGCTGATAGAGTTCCAGCTGGATGCTGTCCGGCGCCTCGGCTGTCGGAAGCGCAACTTTCCCAACAATGAGCCCTTCCGGCACGAGCGTGAAGACCCATTCGCTGTCGCGCCCGTCTGCCGACAGGGTCATGCTGGAAGTGAACTGATTTTCCAAGAACCCGGGCTTCCGGGCCTGCAGACCGTTGGGTCCGCTGTCGACTCCTCCCGCGTCCCCGCCCGCGCTCGGTAAAGGGACCTCAAATCTCCCCTGGTTGTCGGTCAACATCGCAAATCGATCATCGGGAGAGTACACCAACGCCCGGGCGATCGGCTCGTGCGTAACGGCATTCACCACAATGCCTCTGATTCTCCCGGCCTTTTCGACCGGCGCGATCTGCGCGGCCGCATGTCCTCCAAGCAGCGCAGCCAGAAACACGACCATGAAGATGCTGCACCGCAAACACTGCCGGAAAAATGAAAACGGACCCTGCGGAAAAACGTCGAATCTCCGCTGGCGCGATATACTCTCGCCCAGAACCTGGCGGCCAGCATTCTCTAGGGGGTCAATGGCGAAGGTTCGGGTCACTCGACGCACGCCAAAGAAGTTGTCTCCCACTTGCAGCGCCAGGGACATACTGTACACGTCGTTTCCTTTGATCGCGGCCTTGCTAAGTTCTGCCGCTACCTTGAAGTCACCGCAACCCATGGCTGGCGGCCGGCTCATCCCGATAATTGCATCCGCTAATCGATAATCAGCACTTCCTGACCAAGACCCATACTTCCTGCTCGAGGAACTACCAAAGGGATGCGACAGCCACGAAAATGGTTGCGCTTCATGGTACCGCGCGCGAACGCTTACCGACACGGGTACACCAGATGCTGTCTAAGTTCCTGGGTAACCGAATGGAGAGGGGAGAAATCCGCAAAGACGATCCCGTCGAGGCGGCACAGCTTTCACTGCCATGTGCACGGGACGCTTCTGGTCCCAGGGATTGTTCGGGGACGGGAAGCCCATCACTGTTCCACGCGTTGCACTGCCAGCAATTCATGCTCAGAAGGTAGCGGACACTGTACTGCGGAGGAGAAGCGCGAGAACAAATCCGGCCCGCGAAAGGCGCAGGCGAGTTAAACTCTTCATGCATGGTGCGGCTCTACGGCACCGGTTCACTTGGGTGTTGCGGCACCACGCCGGCTCACATTGCGGCAATAGCGAAGGCGGTAGCACACGTGAAGGCACATAGGTGAAATTCGCGAACGCTATGCCGCCTGAACGTCAGCCATGCAGGTGTAAACTGCAGAAGATTCTGACACCCGCCGAACCCGCTGACAGCGACGCCACCGGAATGATTGGCTTCAGAGGAATGGCAGAGTTGCATGGATGACCTGGCCAGCCTGCGCGACGCGATTGTGAAAGGGGATGCTGCTGCCGCCGTCGTCGAGGCCCGCAAGATTCTTGACCAGGGGACAGACGCGGTGCGCATCGTAAGTGAGGGCATCAGCCCGGCAATGGCCGAGGTCGGCCGCCTCTTCGAGGAGTGCGAGTACTTCGTCCCAGAGCTGTTAGTATCGGCGCGCGCGACCAAGGAGGTCTTTCAACTTCTTCGTCCTGTGCTTGCGCAGACCGGAGCCAAGCCGAAGGGGCATGTCGTCCTGGGCACGGTTCAAGGCGACCTGCACGATATCGGCAAGAATCTGGTCGCGGCGATGCTGGAAGGCGGAGGATTCGAAGTTTTCGATCTCGGCGTGGACGTGCCGCCACAGAAATTTGTCGTCGCCGTACGTGAGAAGCAAGCGGAGATCGTGGGGCTTTCGGCTCTGCTTACAACTACTCTGCCAGCCATGAGGATTACAGTCGATGCCTTTAGGAGCGCAGGCATTCGCGATCAGATCAAGGTGATGGTTGGCGGGGCGCCCGTAACCAAGAGCTATGCGGAATCGATTGGCGCTGATGGGTATGGCGAGAACGCAGCTGCGTCGGTGCAACTTGCGCTGCGCTTGATCGGTGCTTGAAGTCCCGAATGTCAGCAGGTAACAAACGCGATGACTGACCAGGAGTGGAACACTCTAGTTTCCGTTGTCCGGGGCGAGGCGCTTCGGCCTTTGCCGGTAGGTTTCATCATCGACAGCCCCTGGCTTCCGAAGTGGGCCGGACATACGATTCTCGACTACTTCACCGATGAACGTGTTTTTCTTGCGGACAACCTAAAGGCAATGGACTCATTTCCCAGCGCCATCATGCTGCCTGGGTTCTGGTCCGAATACGGGATGTGCACCGAGCCGTCGGCCTTTGGCGCGGTGTCGGTCTGGGAAGAAAACGAGTTTCCCTTCGCCAACAAAGTGCTACGCGCGCCGCAGGAGGTCGAGTCGCTGGAAAAGCCCAATCCGCGAAAGCACGGACTCTTACCGTTTGTCATCAAGCGGCTCAAGCACCTTCAGCCCGATATCGAGGCAAAGGGCCACAAAATTCGCTTTGCGGTTGCGCGCGGACCTCTCAACATCGCTACCTTTCTGATGGGTACAACCGAGTTTCTGACAGCGATCAAGACCGATCCTGAGCTGATGCACAAATTACTGACGCTCATCAGCGAGTTCCTGGTGGACTGGATCGAGTACCAACGCGAATGCTTCCCATCGATTGATGGCGTCCTGCTCCTCGACGATATTGTCGGGTTCATCAGCCGCCGCGATTGCGAGACGTTCGCCCTTCCGTACTTGAAAAAAGCGTTCAGTGCGGATGTCACGATCAAGTTTTTCCACAACGATGCGCCGTGCAAAGCTTGCGCGCCCTTGTTGCCCCAGGCCGGGATCAATCTGCTGAACTTCGGCATCCAGCACACGCTCGCGGAAATGAAGCAGTGGACGGGCAACCAGATGGCGCTCTTGGGCAATATTCCTCCCCGTGACGTTCTGGCCGCTGGAACGCCGGACGACGTAGTCCGTTCAGTCACTGACATGCTCAACTCTCTCGAGGATCACTCCCGGATAATCGTTTCTTGCGGGGGTGGCATGCCTCCGGGCGCGCCGACCGAAAACATAAACGCATTGATCTTGGCAGTGAGCGAGTTGACGCGCCAAGCGGCAGTATCTTGAGGTTTTCCGAGACCAAGTCGATCCGCCGGCGTGCAGCAGTTGAGTCTGCCTCGCCTCTGGCGACCGAGGTCCGCGCGGACTTAAAGCTCGCCGCCCCTGACGCGTCGGAGATCGTTCGCTATCTCGGTTATCCACTCGGCAGGTCTCCGGGTTCGCGTATAGCCCGGCATGTCGAGCAACTTGTAAAGGAGTCCTTGTCGTGCCTTGAGCCCCGAGGGACTTTTTCGCTTTATCCGATAACGGAGCGGAAGAAACGCTCACTGCGTGTGGGCCATCTCACAATCTGCGGCAACATCGGAGAGTTCATGGAACACGCCGACCGCGTTGCTGCGTTCGTGGTGACCGTCGGTGAAGGAATTTCAAAGCGTGCGATCAGCGCGCGGCAGGGCGGCGACGCTTTTGCTGCATGGGTTGTGGACGCACTTGGATCCTGGGCGGCGGAGGCAGCCGCTGACGCTCTGATGGTGCGTGTCCAGCGCCATCTTCGGGACCAGGAAGCGCTTACGCTGCGCTACAGCCCCGGCTACTGCGGTATGGAGATGTCTCA
>Ga0335070_10005231_pt1 | contig 15240 bp, 12 predicted proteins | sample Lox_Sample_13_FD_206722 | JGI IMG/M metagenome (GOLD analysis project Ga0335070, IMG submission 206722) | Soil microbial communities from Loxahatchee National Wildlife Refuge, Florida, United States - Lox_Sample_1.3 | ecosystem: Environmental > Terrestrial > Soil > Wetlands | place: USA... | reverse complement strand
GTCCAGGTGGTCTCCTTCGACTTCGTCGACGAGACCATGCAGTACGTCCAGAAGGGCGTCATCTACGGCACCATCGGCCAGGACCCCTTCGCCCAGGGCCACGACCCGGCCGTCCGCCTCTTCAACTACCTGGTCGGCGGCGTCGCTCCTGAGTGCGGGCGCATGGTCACCAAGGCTGACGTCGTCACCAAGGACAACATTGCCAAGTTCTGGACCGGACCCGCTGGCACCAGCCAGAAACCGGCCGCCAACCAGCCGCCCGCCTTTGACTCGGCCTGCACGCCAGCCGACGAAGGTACGGTCAAGCCGGTAGACAAGAAATCCGACAAGCCCCTCAAGATCGCCGTGTTGGGCCTGGAAAACAACCCCTTCTGGATCCCGGTCAAGGAAGGCACCCAGAAGGCCGCTGAAGAGCTCAAGCCCTACAACGTCACCGTCGACTGGATCGTCCCCGGCGAGCAGCACACCGGCGACGTGTTTGGCCCCGGCATCGAAGCCGCCATGGCCCAGAAGTACGACGCCATCGCCACCATCGCCGGTGATCCCGGCGTGGCTCCCTTCATCGACAAGGCCGTGGCCGCCGGCATCCCCGTGGCTACCTTCAACTCCGAAACGGCGACCAAGAACGGCCGGCTGTTCTTCGTCGGCGCTGACCTGTACAAGCAAGGCCAGACGGCAGGCGAAGCGATGGCCAAGGCCATCGGCGGCAAGGGCAAGGTGGCCATCATCACCGGCTTCCTGGCTGTAGAAGCGCACGAGCTGCGCCGCAAGGGCTTCGTCGACTACCTGGCCAAGAACAACCCCGACGTCCAGATCGTCGCCACCGTCGAGAACCAGGACAAGGGCGATGTGGCCTTCACCCAGGCCAACGACTTCATGAACGCCAACCCTGACCTGGCCGGCATCTACGTCACCGCCGGCGGCCCCTTCGGCGCTGCCGAGGCCGTCGACAAGGCCGGCAAGACCGGCAAGGTCCAGGTGGTCTCCTTCGACTTCGTCGACGAGACCATGCAGTACGTCCAGAAGGGCGTCATCTACGGCACCATCGGCCAGGACCCCTTCGCCCAGGGCCACGACCCCGCCGTCCGCCTCTTCAACTACCTGGTCGGCGGCGTCGCTCCTGAGTGCGGGCGCATGGTCACCAAAGCGGATGTGGTCACCAAAGAAAACATCGACCAGTATTGGAAACCCAAGTAACCTTGGGGCTGATTTAATCGTCTTCCGGATCCCCTGTCCTGTCCAACCGGGACAGGGGACCGGGAAAAGAAGTGCTTTTCTGGAGAGCAGAGGATGAGCGAAGAGATCAACAGTGGTTCGATCCTGGCGGTCAAGAACGTTTCCAAGCATTTCGGCGGCATCCAGGCCTTGAATAGCGTTTCCCTGGACGTGCGGTACGGCGAAGTGCACGCGCTGGTTGGTGAGAACGGAGCGGGAAAATCGACGCTCATGAATATTCTGTGCGGCATCATCCAGCGCGACAGCGGCGAAGTCATTTTCAAGGGCCGCCCGGTCGATTTCACCGACCCCAATCAAGCCATCCAGGCCGGCATCGCCATCATCCACCAGGAACCGGCGATGCTGCCCACTCTGAACGTGATCGACAACATGTTTATGGGGCGCATGAAATCTCACAACGGGTTTATCCACTGGCGAGAAATGGAAGCCAGGACTCGGGAATACCTGGAGGTGGTTGGCCTGACGCTGAACCCGCGTGCGATCGTCAAAGACCTGACCACCTCCCAGCGGCAGTTGATTGAGGTTGCCAAGGCTGTTTCCATGGATGCCAGCCTGATCATCATGGATGAACCCAATTCCTCTCTTTCAGAGGCTGAAACGGAGCGTCTCTTCGAAGTGATCCGCGCTCTCCAACAGCGCAATGTTTCGATCATCTACGTCTCCCACAAGATCAATGAAGTGCTGCAGATTTCGGATCGCATCAGCGTGCTTCGCGATGGCAACTTCATCGGCACCGTACCCAAAGCCGACGCCTCGGTGGAGAAGATCATCGAAATGATGGTTGGCCGCAAGGTGGATACCCGGCGCCAGGCTGGATCTGCTCCGCGGACGGAGCAGCCCATCCTGCAGGTAAAAAACCTGTCTGGGGAGGGTTTTGAGGACGTTTCCTTCGATCTCTACCCGGGCGAGATCCTGGGCTTTGCCGGGCTCGTGGGGGCCGGTCGCAGCGAGATGGCCCGCACGATTTTTGGGGATTGCAAGCCCCGCTCGGGGCAGATCCAGATCGAGGGCAAGCCGGTCGAGTTCAACATCCCCAAAGAGGCGATCCGTTATGGCATCGGCATGATCCAGGAAGACCGCAAGGTTCTTTCGCTGTTTATGGAACGGCCGATTCTATTTAACATATCCATGGCCAGGCTGCCCCGCATGGCCACCAATGGCTTCGTTCGCGTTGGCGAGGAACGCCAGACCGCGGAAAGCTTTGTCCAGAGCCTGAACATCCGGCTTTCCCACCTTGACGCGCCGGTCCGCAGCCTGAGCGGCGGCAACCAGCAGAAAACGGTGCTCGCCCGCTGGCTCTCGACCAACCCAAAAGTCCTGATCATGGACGAGCCGACCCATGGCGTCGACGTGGGCGCCAAGGCCGAGATTTACGGGTTGATGCGCAACCTGGCTCGCGAGGGGATCGCCATTATTCTGATTTCTTCCGAGCTGCCCGAGATCATGACCATGTCTGACCGCATCGCGGTCATGCACGAAGGATGCCTGACCGGCATCCTCTCGAATGAAGAGGCAACCGAATCGCGGATCATGTCTCTTGCGACCGGCAGCGCCTGATCCAGGAGGATTGCGTCCATGGCATGCACCGTCAGGCAGGTGAACTACAGGGGCTGGGATGCTCTGGAGCTAAAAAATGATTGCGTATCCCTGGCCGCGGTGCCGGATATCGGCGGCCGGTTGATGGCTTACCAGCTCGGGCCGTATTCTTTTCTATATAACGATCCAACCCTGGCGGGGAAATTGTTTACTCCCGAAGAGAACCAGGGAGATGGCTCCCTGGCGGCCTGGAAGAATTACGGCGGGGATAAGACCTGGCCCTCCCCCCAGGGTTGGGAAAACGAGGATCAATGGCCCGGGCCGCCCGATCCCATCCTCGATAGCGGCCGGTATTCTTATGAAGCCGGGATGGAAGCCGGCTGCGCCTGGGTGCGCATGGTCAGCCCGGCCGGCTCCTCCACCGGCATTCAGATCACCCGCCAGCTCACCCTGCTCCCGGCTTCCACCCGCGTTCAGGCCGGCCTCTCCTTCACCAATATTTCCCATCGCCGGGTGCGCTGGAGTATCTGGGACGTGGTCCAGCTCGATTCCAGCCGCAGGCGGCCTGAGGGCCGGCTGGAAGCCGATCCTTCCTGCGTGGTGACGGCCCGCCTCAACCCGCACAGCCGCTTCCCCCGGGGATTCACTGTGATGTTCGGAGAGGAGAACAACCCCCAGTGGACCACCGATCCCGAATGCAGCCTGTTCATCGGCAAGAACCTCTGGGAAATCGGCAAGGTCGGGCTGGATTCTCCGGGCGGATGGGTAGCCTTCAGCAATCCTTCGGCTGGCTTTGCCTTCAGCGAGCGCTTTTCCTACGACCCTTCCGCCGGGTACCCCGACCAGGGCGCCACGGTCGAGTTCTGGACGGTCGGAAAGGGCAGGGTCGCCAACCTGGATTATGAGGGCAGCGATATTTACCTGATGGAGACCGAGGTCCTCTCGCCTTTTTATCCCTTCGAACCGGGGGAGACCCGCACCACTTCCATCGAATGGGGCGCCTGCGCCTGCACCGGGATGGTCAGCGACGTCACCCCTGCCGGCTGTGTGGCCGAGCCGCTGCGGGTCGAGCCTGTCGTTGGTGGGAAAATCCGTCTGCGTGGCTCCTTTGGCGTCTTCGATCGCGGCGAGCTCTGGCTGTCGTGGAAAGATGCCGCTGGAGGCACCGTGGAGTCTTCTTCGCTGGGTCCTGTCGACCCGCTCCATCCCGTCCTCCTGGATGCGGCCGCTCAGGTCCAGGCTCCTCCAGGCGCGACAGCGATCTGGTTGGACGTGAAAGCGGCTTCCTCCAAAAGCACTGCTCCCCTGGCCAGCGCCAGCCTTTAACGAGGTGGAAAAATGAACAGCCACGAAATCAAATACCTGCGGCCGGAACAGATCCGGGAAGAGATGCAAAAGGTGCCGCTTGCTTACCTGCCCGTCGGACCTCTGGAATGGCACGGCCCGCATCTCCCTTATGGGACCGATCCGCTCAACGCCGAATCGGCCGCCCTGCGCGCCGCAGCCCAGACCGGCGGCCTGGTCTTCCCCACCCTCTACTTTGGCACCGAGCGCGAGCGCACTCCCGAGGTGCTGGATTGGCTCGGCCTTTCCGACCAGAAATACATCGTCGGGATGGATTTTCCCGCCAACAGCCTGCCCAGTGCATACTGTTCGGAGGAAGTTTTTGCTCTCCTAATTCGCGAGCAGCTTCGCCTTTTGGTGCGGTTGGGCTTTCGGCTCGCCATGCTCATCTCCGGGCACGGCGCAACCAACCACCTCGAGGTGCTCCACCGCCTCGCTGCCGAATATAGCGCCGAAACCCCGCTGCGCGTGTTGGTCGCGATCCCCTTCGCGAAGAACGAGGAGGGAGTCCTGGTCGTCGGCCATGCCTCCCGGGTGGAGACGGCCATCATGCAGTCTCTCTACCCGGATTTGGTGGCTGTGGACCGCCTTCCCGCACCTCCCGAGCCGCTCAAGAACGCCGATTTCGCCGTGGTGGATTGGCAGACTTTTGGGGGCGATCCAACCCCCGAGCGCACCATCCACGCGGACGATGACCCCCGCCTGGCCAACCCGGACCAGGGCCGCCAGACGGCCGAAAAAGCCGTGCGCCAGATCGTGGCCCAGGTCAAGCAGGCGCTCGCCGAGCTGCGCTAACCGATCCTTTATTTCTGTTCAACCCATTCACATTGTCTCATTTGGAGGAAAGCCATGTCTGATCAGTTCAGTCCCAAACCGGAGCATAAGTTTACCTTTGGTCTCTGGACGGTGGGCAATACCGGTCGGGATCCCTTCGGCGAGGCGGTTCGCAGCCCAATGCAACCGCAAGAGATTGTCCGCCTGCTCGCAGAAGTCGGTGCATACGGAGTAAATTTTCACGATAACGACCTGATCCCCATCGATGCTACCCCCGCAGAGCGCGACCGGATCCTCAAAGAATTCAAGCGCGCCCTGGCCGAGACCGGCCTGGTAGTACCCATGGCGACCACCAACCTGTTCAGCGATCCTGCTTTTAAAGATGGCGCCTTTACCTCCACCAACCCCAAAGTTCGCGTGTTTGCCTGCCAGAAAGTGATGCGCTCGATGGACCTGGCTGCCGAGCTGGGCGCCAAGGTGTACGTGTTTTGGGGCGGGCGGGAAGGGATTGAGTCAGACGCGGCCAAAAACCCGGTCGACGGCCTCAAGCGTTTCCGCGAGGCGCTGGATTTTCTCTGCGAATACAACCTGGATATGGGTTACGGCTATAAGTTTGCCCTCGAAGCGAAACCCAACGAGCCCCGCGGCGACCTATATCTCCCCACCACCGGCGCTATGCTCGCTTTTATCGCCACCCTCGAGCACCCTGAGATGGTTGGCGTGAACCCCGAGATGGCTCACGAGCACATGGCCGGCCTGAACTTCCTCCACGCGGTGGCCCAAGCCTGGGAAGCCGGCAAGCTCTTTCACATCGACCTGAACGATCAGAATTACGTGCGCTTCGACCAGGACTGGCGCTTTGGCGCCCAGAACTGGAAGCAGAGCTTCTTCCTGGTCAAGTTCCTCGAGGAAGTGGGCTACCAGGGAAGCCGCCATTTCGACGCCCATGCCTTCCGCACCGAGGACGCCGAAGGCGTCAAAGATTTTGCCCGCGGCTGCATGCGCACCTACCTGATCTTCAAGGAAAAAGCCCGCTGCTTCAACGAAGATCCTGAGATCCAGGGACTGCTGGCCGGGCTCAACGCTGACGACGGTTCCGTGGCTGTATTCCAGGGCAAGTATACCCGTGAGAAAGCCGCCGCGCTCAAAGCCTGCGAGTTTGACCGCATCGACCTCGGCCAGCGCGGCCTGAAAATCGAGCGCCTCGACCAGTTGGTGACCGACCTGTTGATGGGCATTCGCTGAGCCATCCAGACGAAAGACCGCCTGCCAACCCGGCGAGCGGCCCGTTCAAAGAGAAGGAGCGTTCATGAAACGACTTTTCCTCGGCCTCGATGTATCCACCACCGGCTCCAAGGCCCTGCTCGTCGACGAGCAGGGCGGTGTGGTTGCCAGCGGCTCGCAGGAGCACCCCATTTCCACCCCCCGGCCGCTCTGGTCCGAGCAAAATCCCCACGATTGGTGGGAATCCTCCCAGGCCGCCATCCGCCAGGCGCTGGACGCGGCGGGCGTGAGCGGCGAAGCCATCCACGCGGTGGGACTGACCGGCCAGATGCACGGTCTGGTCCTGCTGGACGCCGCTGGCCAGGTTTTGCGCCCGGCGATCCTCTGGAACGACCAGCGCACCGCGGAAGAATGCCAGGAGATGACCGAACGCATCGGCTTTGACCGCCTGCTGGCCATCACTGGCAACAAGGCCCTCACTGGTTTCACTGCGCCCAAGATCCTGTGGGTCAAGAAAAACGAGCCGGGCGTGTATGCCTGCGCCGCTCACATCCTGCTGCCCAAAGATTACGTGCGCTATCGCCTGACGGGCGATTACGCCATGGACAAGGCGGACGGGTCGGGGACGATCCTTTTCGATCTGAAGCGCCGCGACTGGTCGCCCGAGGTGCTGGATGCGCTCGAGATCCCCAGCGGATGGCTCCCGCCGACCTTCGAAGGCCCCGAGATCACCGGCCGCATCACTGCCCAGGTTGCCGGTCAAACCGGGTTGAAAGCCGGCACGCCCGTGGTCGGCGGCGGCGGCGACCAGGCTGCCCAGGCGGTTGGCGTCGGGGCGGTCTCCCCGGGGATCATCGCCCTGACCCTGGGGACCTCCGGCGTCGTTTTTGCCGCCACACCCCAGCCCTTCATCGAGCCTGAGGGCCGCCTGCACGCCTTCTGCCACTCCGTCCCCGCCACCTGGCACCTGATGGGCGTGATGCTCTCCGCTGCCGGCTCGCTGCGCTGGTACCGGGACACCTTCTCCCCCGGCATGGGATACGACGCGCTGCTGACCCCCGCCGAGAGCATCCCCGCCGGGTGCGAAGGGCTGCTCTTCCTGCCCTATCTCACCGGTGAGCGCACACCCTATCCAGACCCTCTGGCGCGCGGCGCCTTCGTCGGGTTGACCGTCCGCCACGCCATGCCTCACCTGACCCGCGCGGTCCTCGAAGGGGTCGCCTTTGGCCTGCGCGACAGCATGGAGCTGATCCGGGGCGCCGGGCTGGGTGAGATCCGCCAGGTGCGCGTCTCGGGCGGCGGCGCGCGCAGCCCGCTCTGGCGCCAGATCCTGGCCGACGTGATGAACACCGAGATGGTGACCGTCAACACCACCGAGGGCGCCGCCTACGGCGCGGCCCTGCTGGCCGGGGTGGGAGCCGGCGCATGGGAAACCATCCCCCAGGCCTGCGAGGCCACCATCCACACCGTGGAATGCACCCAGCCGGAGGGGAACGCGGCCGGGGTGTACGAGCGCCTGTACGCCGAATACCGCGCACTATACCCGGCGTTGAAGCCATCTTTCGACGCGCTGGCCGCGTTTTAGCCTACAATAGGGGTTAATCCAGGAGGGTAACAGATGAATTCCAGGGAACGAGTACAACTCGCCTTAGACCATCAAGAAGCGGACCGCGTCCCATTCGACCTGGGCGCGACGGTGCTGACCAGCATCCACGTGAACTCATATCGCAAGCTGCGCGATTATCTGGGTCTCCCCAGGATCGAGCCACGCGTCGTGGACATCTTCCAGCAAATCGTCACCGTGGACGACGATGTCCGCGAGCGGTTGAAAGTCGACGTGCGCGACGTGGCGCCCCGCTCTTCGGCTACTTTTCACATCGATGTCAAAGAGATGCCGGGCTATACGTACTTCTACGACGAGTGGGGCATCGGCTGGAAGAAGCCCATCGACGGCGGGCTGTATTACGACATGTTTGATCACCCGCTGAAAAATGCCCAATCCCTGGCTGACCTCGATAAATACCCCTGGCCGGATCCGACCGATCCGGCCCGCTTCGCGGGCCTGCGTGATCGCGCCCGCAAGGCCGCCGAGGAAGAACAGCAGGCCGTTTTCCTGGGCGGGCTGAGCGCGGGGATTATGGAAATGGCCGCCTGGATGCGCGGGTTCGATAATTATTTCTCCGACTTTGGCAGCAACGAAACCCTCCTGGTAGGGCTGATGACTAGGGTCATGGAGATGAAGATGCAGTACTGGGACATCGCCTTGAAAGAGGTGGGCGACTACGCCACCGCCATCGGCGAGGCGGATGATTTCGCCGGCCAGTTCCGTATGCTCGTCTCCCCCGCCATGTACCGGCGCATCGTCAAGCCGCTCCACCGCCAGTTGTTCGATTTCATCCACGCTCGCACCAAAGCGAAAATCTTCTTTCACTCCTGCGGCGCGATCCGGCCGGTGATTAAGGACCTGATCGAAATCGGCGTGGATATCCTCAACCCGATCCAGGTCAGCGCGACCGGCATGGATTCGGCCGAGCTGAAAAAGGAGTTCGGCCGCGATATCATCTTCTGGGGCGGCGGGGTCGATACCCAGCGCGTCCTCGGCGAAGGCACCCCCGATGAGGTGCGCGCCGACACCCGCAAGCGCATCGCCGACCTGGCTCCCGGCGGCGGCTTCGTCTTCGCCACCGTCCACAATATCCAGGGCAACGTCCCGCCCGAGAACATTGTGGCCATGTGGGAAACCCTCCAAGAGTGCGGGGCGTACCACACCTGAAGCGCTTTCGTTTTACATCAGTAACAGAAAACACGCCCCAAATTTAAGTTATTTAGGGCGTGTTTTATTTTTCGAACATTAGCTCATCTGAACCCATCCCCCTGCCCTCGCCCCAGATGGATGTTTGAGATTTCAACTGTGCCCGAACGGGTGGAGAAGGGATGGGTCCATAAAGCGTTAATCGTGCTCTGAACAGGCACACCGCAAAGTAAACTTCTTCGCGGTGTGCCTGTTTTTACCCCCCATGCCCCACATAAATGGTCTTGGTCCGCGTATAAAACTCAATCGCCGCGGGTCCCTGTTCCTTAAACGTATTCGCGCTGGACTGCTTGAACCCTCCAAAAGGCGCCTGCAGGGCCAGGCCGGTGGTCGGCTCGTTGATCTTCACCACCCCGGCTTCGATCCGGTTGGCAAAGGTGAACGCCTTCTTCAGGTCGCGGGTGACCACCCCGGCGGCCAGGCCAAACCCGGCCGCGTTGGCCTTTTCTAAAGCGTCCTCGAAATTCCGCGCGCGGATCAGGCTGACCACCGGGCCGAAGATCTCTTCCTTGGCGATGCGCATGCTCTCCCGGACGTGATCGAACACCGTCGGCTGGACGAAAAATCCTCCATCGCCGGCCGGTCCCCCACCCACAGCCAGCCTTGCGCCTTCGTCCTGCCCGATCTGGACGTATTTCAGGTCCGTCTCCATCTGGTCCTGGCTGACCGCCGGGCCCATCTGCACGCCTTTTTCCAGGCCGTTCCCGATCTTGAGCTTTTCTGCCGCCTCGCAGATCCTCCGGGCAAATTCATCCGCGATTCCCTCCTCCACGATCACCCGGCTCGTCGCGGTGCAGGCCTGTCCGGTCAGCCCGAACCCGCCGCGCACGGTCAGGCTCACCGCCAGGTCCAGGTTGGCGTCTTCCAGGATGACCAGCGGGTTCTTCCCGCCCATTTCCAACTGAACGCGGATCAGGTGCGGGACCGCCTGCTGGTAGATTCTTGTTCCCACCGCCACCGAGCCGGTAAAGCTGATCCCGTTCACCGCCGAGGTCGCGGTCAGCTCCGCGCTCAGCGTGCTCCCCGCGCCGGTGATGAAGTTCAACACGCCGGGCGGCAGCCCAGCCTCCACCAGGGCGTTGACCAGCGCCAGCGCGGTGCCTTCGCCGTGGTGAGCGGGCTTGAACACCACCGTGTTGCCATAGACCAGGGCCGGGGCGATCTTCCAGGCTGGGATCGCGATCGGAAAATTCCAGGGCGTGATCAGCGTCACCACCCCCAGCGGCTCGCGCTGCGAGTAGAGCAGCTCGCCCGAAGCGCTGCCCGGGTAGACGCTCCCCGCGTTCCGCCAGCCTTCCCCGGCAAAATAGCGGAAGATATCCCGGGCCCGGTTCACCTCTCCCAGCGATTCGGGCAGCGTTTTGCCCTCTTCCTGGGTCAGGATGGTGGCAATCTCCCGGGCGCGGTCCTCGAGGATGCGGCTGGCCCGCTCCAGGATGGCGCCCCGCTCGGAGGGCAACACCCTGGCCCAGCCCGGAAAAGCCGTCCGCGCCGCCTCGACTGCGGCATGTGCGTCCTCCAGGGTCGCCGCGGGGAAGGTCCACAGGATTTCTTTCGGATTGGCCGGGTTGTGGCTTTCCATCCGCTCCCCGGCGCCGGATTCCACCCATTTGCCTTGAATTAAGTTCTGATGATCGAGCATCTTTTTTCCTTTAGGCTGATTTTCATTCGACCGGATTTTCGAGCGTCACCTGCCCCACCTGGATCTCCACCCGGTCCCCCGGCTGGAGGCTCAGGTCGTCCGGGGGGATGATCCCCGTCCCGGTAAACAGGAAGACCCCACGGGAAAAGTCCAGTTCCTGAAATAAGTAGTGAACCAGATCTTGAAAGGTGCGCTTCATCTGGCCGGTCGAGGTGGTCCCGTAGAATAATTCCGCCCCGCCACGCTCGATCCGCAGCCGGATGGGAAGCTCGATCAGATCCTCCACCGGGCAGAGGACGATCCCGCCGCCCAGCGCCGAGGAGCCGTTGAACAGCTTGGCCTGCGGCAGGTAGAGCGGGTTTTCGGCTTCGATCGAGCGGGAGGAAACATCGTCCCCGGCAGTATAACCCACGATCTCGCCCCCCTGGTTGATCGCCAGCACCAGCTCCGGCTCGGGCACGTTCCAGGCCGAATCCCGCCGCACCCGGATCGGCTGCCCGTTGCCGCGCGTCCGCTCTCCGCTCCCCTTGAAAAACAGCTCCGGCCGCTCTGCCTGGTAGACTTTCTGGTAGATGTCGCCCGTGTTCGACTCAGCCACCCGCGCGTCCCGGCTGCGCAGGTAGGTGACTCCCGCCGCCCAGGTTTCGTGTTCCGGCTCGATCGGCGCGAGCAGGTCCCCCCGGGCATCTTCGTGGGTAGTCATCGCCGCCAGCAAACCTGGGATAGAGCTCGCCCCGGCTTGCAGCAGCAAACCGAGTTGAAAATCCCGGGGCAGGAATTTCCCGTCGGCGGCCCACCGGGCGGCGTTTTCATTCCAGTGCCTGGTCAGGTACACCCCCCTTCGAGGGGGGTACATCTGTTCACCCATTTTAATTCACCGAATATACGGCTGTGTCCCCCTGGCTGCCCTCCACGATCAGGTCCCGGCTGAGCATCCAGGCCAGGTGGCCAGCCAGGCCGTAGGCCAGGTCCTGGGAGGCTGATTTTGGCCACGTCCCCAGGGAATCGTTCAGAGTGGCGATGATCTGCTGGAGCGTCAGGGGGGCCGGCGAGTCTTGCAGCAACTCGAGCACCTTTTGCTCGGTCTCACGGCAGTAGGCCAGGCTTTCGGACAAAAAAGTCTGGATCTGGTTGCCGCGCATCACCGGCCAGTGGGCCGGGGAATAGGTGCCGATCTCCATCGCCAGCAGGCGCTCCAGGGTCGCCTCATAGGTCGCGATGTAGCAGTAGGTCGGTGGCAACGCGGGCTTTCCGCTCAGCCCCAGGATCGCCTTGTGCAGAGCCGCCTCGCCGGCGATCAGCGTGCCCGTTTTTTCGTCGAAGGCCACTGTGTGCCCCCAGGTATGGCCCGGGGTATGGATGAAGGAGATTAAATGGTCCGGACCGATCCGGTAGCGTTCTCCGCCTGCCAGGTGCCAGTCCATCGGCGTGTTGCTCTGGCAGTCCTTACGGATCCCCGCCTTGCCTTCCTCCCCATACCCGATCCCGTGCTTGCCCTCGAACTGGCTGTAGCGGCCGCGGATCAGCGCTTCGGCGCTCTCGATCCACGGCGCGTCCAGGCGGTGGGCGGCGAACGCTGCTTTCGGCGCGGCCCGGCGCACGATGTCGTTCCCGCCCTGGTGGTCCGAGTCGGAATGGGTGATCAGCACCAGGTCCAGCTCTTCCGGACCCATCCCGATCGACTGCATGTACGGGAAAATATCCTGCTCGGGGGAGTATGCCACACCGGTATCGACCAGGACCTTTTTTTCTTCTCCAAGGATCAAATGACAGTAGACCACCCGGTCCCCAAAGGGACAGGCAATCCGGTGAATTCCCTCGCTGATTTCCATCCTTCCTCCTTGAAAATCTCTAACGGATTTCTTCGCGTTCCCAGTGGTCGCCCATCGCCCGGCGGCCGGCCGCCAGCCCCGGGCCTTCGCTGACCTGGCGACTTAGATCGTCGCGTTGGTAGACGTCCTCGCGCAGGCCCACGCCCAGGCCTGGCCCATCGAGCAGCCTGAAATGCCCGTCCTCGACCGCTGGCGCGTAGTCCGACAGGATCGGGAAATAGGTCCGGTAAAAAGCGCGCACCGACTCGACGAAGGCCAGGTTGGGCAGGTGCGCTCCCAGATGCAGGCAGGCCGCCTGGCAGAAGGGTCCGGCGACGTTGTGCAAAATAACAGGGATGCCAAAAGCTTCGGCCATGCTGGCGATCTTGCGCGTCTCCGCGATCCCGCCGTTCCACACCGGATCGGTCATCAGGTAATGGCTGACGTGTTTTTCCAGCCATTCTCGGACCTGCCAGCGCGTCATCAGCAGCTCGGAGCCAACGACCGGGATCGCCGTGCGCGCCGCGAACAGGCGCAGCTCGTCCACGTTGACCGCTGGCTGGGAGTCCTCGATAAACAGCACGTGGTACGGCTCCAGCCCTTTCGCAATTCGCTCCGCGCTGGCCCGGTTCCAGCGAAAATGGCATTCGATCCCGATTTCCATGTCATCGCCCACCGCGTCGCGGATCTGGCGGACCGGCCGCAGCCCCTGCTCGATTTGCCGAAGGGAGATATACTGCCCGTTGGATTCCTCCGAAAAGGGGTCGAAGGGCCAGATCTTCATCGCCCGGATGCCGTCCTGCAGCAGATTTCGCGCCAGCGCCCCTGCATCCCCATCTGGGTCGTGCCAGGGGCGGTAGTCATCCACCTCGGGGGTACCAATGCAAGTGTTGTAGGTCGGCACCCGCCCGCGGCTCCTCCCGCCCAGCAGGTGGTAGAGCGGCGCCTGGTAGGCCTTACCGAGCAGATCCCACATCGCCAGCTCCACCGCGGAGAGCGCGCGCAACTCCGCGCCGCTGTAACCGTGGTACATCAGGTTGTCGAAGATGAAGCGCCAGTTGCCTTCGATCTCCAGCGCTTCCTGGCCCAGCAGCAGTGGGGCGATTGTACCATGGAGGGCTCCAAGCGTCCCGGGGATCTTATCCACCGTCTCGCCCGTGCCGGTCAGCCCGCTGTCGGTGTGCAGGCGTACAAACAACAGGCGCGGGTAGGCTTTGAACTGTAACGTTTCGAGCCGGGTGATCCGCATGGCTATAACCTGGGCTGCTCGCTCTTCACGCTCATCGCGCCGTCCACCATGACGTTGGTGCCGCTCACAAAGCTGGCCTCGTCCGACGCCAGGAAGGCGAACACGGACGCCACTTCCTCGATCGTGCCTAGTTTTCCGCGCGGGAACATCTCGTGGAAGGCCTGCAGGGTGGCCTCGGGATCTTTTTGGGAGGCGACGAAGCGGTGCAGCATGGGCGAGTCGATCGTGCCGGGGGAGACCGTGTTGACCCGGATCCCTTCTCTTGCGTGGTCGATCGCCATCGCCCGCGCCAGGGAGATGAGTGCGCCTTTCGAGGCCGAGTAGGCTGCCAGCCCCGGAAGCCCCACCACCCCGGTGATCGAAGCCATGAAGAGGATCACGCCGCCTCCCGCCTGGCGCATCAGCGGAATGGCCTGGTGCGATGTCAGATAGGCCCCGCGTGCGACCACCGAAAAAGTCAGGTCCCATTCTTTTTCGCTGCATTCGGCGACCGTCCCGTTGGGCATCACCGCCGCGTTGTGAACGAGCACGGTCGGGATGCCAAAGGTCTCCATCGTCTTCTGAAAGGCGGCGTGCACCTGCCCGGCGTCGGCGACGTTGGCCGGCAGAGCTGCGGCCTGGCCCCCGCAGGAGCGGATTTCCTCGGCCACGGCCTCGCAGGCTTCCGCCGACAGGTCCAGGATACCCACCCTGGACCCTTCACGGGCAAAGCGCAGCGCGATCCCCCTCCCAATCCCATTCGCCGCTCCGGTGATGATGCTGATTTTATTCTCCAACAACATGTGGTTTTTCCCTCCTCAGTTTTGCTGGTTCTGGCGGATGATCAATAGAATGTGGTCTTCAATGCCCTGGGCAGCTTTTTCCGGGTTCCCCTCCCGCAGGCTGGCGATAATCGGCTCGTGCAGGCTGGCGATATCCGCCAGGTTCTGGAAGTGCCGCCGGTGGTTCTGTGTGACGTAGCGCCGGATCGGCAGGTATAGGGGCAACCAGGCGCGAACCAGCGAGCTGCTGCCCGACCAGGCGCAGATGCGGAAATGGAAATCCATGTCCAGCTCCGCCAGAGTCAGCAGGTCATCCTGGCGGGCCGCGGCGTGCATGCGCTCCACCAGGCGCTGCAGCTCAGCCAGTTGTGCGGGCTGGATGAGCCGGGCGGTGCGGGTGATGGCCCGCTTTTCGACCAGGCTGCGGATCAGGAATAAATCGCGGATGTCTTCCTCCGGGATCTCACTGATGAACGTGCCGCTGCGCGGCCGCTTTTCAACCAGACCTTCTTTTTCCAGGCGCTGGAGCGCCTCGCGCACCGGACCCTGGCTGGTACCCATCCTGGCGGCGATCTCCAGCTCCACGATGCGCTGCCCCGGCTTGAGATCTTCGCTCAGGATCTGGTTCAACAGGCGGGTATAAATCTGGTCGGGCAGCGAGGCGATCAAATATACTAATCTCCATCAAGATTATCAATTATTGATCATTGATATTGTACCCAGGTTGGCAGGGGCTTTCAATGGGGAAATGTCGGTGATTACCCACAAATAGGAAGGGAATAGAAAGCTCTGCTCGAACGTGGTAAATTGAGGTTGCGAAACCAAATTTATCGTTAGGAGCAGAGCCAGAA
>Ga0335070_10005230_pt1 | contig 15243 bp, 20 predicted proteins | sample Lox_Sample_13_FD_206722 | JGI IMG/M metagenome (GOLD analysis project Ga0335070, IMG submission 206722) | Soil microbial communities from Loxahatchee National Wildlife Refuge, Florida, United States - Lox_Sample_1.3 | ecosystem: Environmental > Terrestrial > Soil > Wetlands | place: USA... | reverse complement strand
GGCCCCTCGGTCCGAGAGTCACCTTCACCACGTCGGCCAGGATGTTCACACCTCGCGTGATTTTCTCCCTGGCCTCGCCATAGTATTTGATCTCTTTAGCAGCCATACGCTGAATTCCTCTCTTTGCTGATCATCGTACTGTCGTCCCTACTCAATAACAGCTAGAATATCATCTTCCCGCATGATGAGACGCTCGTCACCCTCGATCTTGATGTCCGTCCCGGTATACTTGCCGAAAAGGATGCGATCACCCTCTTTCACCGCGAGTGGGATGACCTGGCCGTTTTCCAAAACCTTGCCCTTGCCTACGGCGATCACCTTGCCCTGTTGCGGTTTTTCCTTGGCGGTGTCAGGGATGATGATTCCCCCACCGGTCCGCTCCTCTTCCTCCAAGCGCTCGACGATAACACGGTCATGCAATGGTCTCAGTTTCATACCTGTCCTTTCCTTCCTATTCTCTGCACCATGCTGGAGCGTCACCTCGAAGCCGAAAGAGCATGAACCACCACCGGTAACGCTCCACTATGGGATTGATAACTCTCCCAAGGCCCCCACCGGCTAGGGCCAGCAACCGATGGGGCTAGGTTCATAAGCAGGGGTCAAGAGACGGAGGTTGCCTTGTTTTGTAAAGGTAAAACCCTACTCGCATAGAAGTTAATCACAAAAATCCCCATCGCAAGGGGTGGTCAGAGAACGGTTACGAGGTGTCGCAGGCCAAAATGATTTCATCGGACCACTGAGCCTTGCTGCGATATCATCTGAGCCACCTGACGAGAGACTGACTTTTTCGTTACTCGGATACCTTTATGCCCTGACAAGGGGAGGCCTGATGAGTGTTGGGCATGATTGAAATAGTTACCTGTGGCCCCGCACTTCGTTGATTAGCTCCATCTAAATTCCCTGGATCTCTACCAATGTTTCCCATTGGTGAGACAAGAGATGCTCGACTTTTTGGTGAAGATGACGAATCTCTAGTTCAGTCTGCAGGCTCACCTGATAGTCGCGCATCGCGTGTAGTCGGTCTCGGGCTTCTTGGCGGCTCCGGCTCATCATGATCCCGGGAGCTTGGATCGCTGCAAGAGCAGACAAGACGAGATTCAAGATGATAAACGGGTACGGATCAGAAGGCCGTGCCACCAGGACAACTGTATTGGTGACGATCCAGACAAACAGAACGATCGCAAACAAGTTGATGAATCTCCAGCCACCCCCCACGGCTGCGATGCGATCCGCCAGACGCTGCCCCTCTGTCAAGCCGGATTGTAGTTGCGCCTCAGGATTCCGTGAGAGAATCTCTTGTTGTCTCAGGCTTTCAAGCACCTTTTTTTCCAGTGTGGTTAGCTCTCCCCTCTCCGTCTCAAGCAGCAATCGTACATACTCGTGCCGAAATTTCTGAAGATCGTCGGCGCAGATCCACCCCTCCTCAGACCAACTCCCGATTTCTCTTTGAATCAGTTGAACGACTGCTGGGCGCACGAGTACTCCCGAGTGCAGGCTAGCAGGATGCTGAGAAACTCCTCAAGGGGGGCTCACCATGCACAGGTGCGCACGGGAGACCTGAGCCGGGCCGGTCGGTTCCGCAAGGCTGCATAGTCGCACCGTGAATAAGCTTGTGGTGGTCCGGCCCGCTTGCAGGGCTGTGGTGCACGGTCCGGCAGGCCTTCCGTCAGGCCGGAGAGTTAAGGGGAGGCTCCAGATGCACCTTGCCGCACCGACCAGTCCGGCTCACCTGACAATCTCCTGCGACATCAGCAGAAGAGTTTTTCAGCACTCTGCTAGAGCGTCGATCACTGCCGCAGATCTGACAAACGCGGCGCTTCTCAGCATTCGTCTTGCTCATATTTCCTCTCTCCAATGACTGTATGCCTAACGGGGAAGCTAACCGGCACCGAGCGGACGGCGCCGCCGGCGAGGCGTCCGGTTGAGCGACGGGTTGGAACCTTATGCTCGTTTGATGAGGCGCAAGATGAAAATGAGCACTATTGCGCCGATGGTTGCAACGATAATGGCGCCGAGCAGACCCCCACCCAAGGACACACCAAGGGAGCGAAACAGAACGCCTCCAAGCAATGCGCCTAGCACACCCACGACGATGTCGCCAACGAGGCCGAAGCCGCCACCCTTCACGAGCCGGCCCGCTAGCCACCCTGCCACCAACCCGATCAAGAGAAACCAGATGAATTCCATGATCTTTTCCTCCCACGAAAGACTCGACTGGACGGCCCTATTCACGGAATAGGGGTCAACCACGGATTAAATGGTCCCATTTCGATCCTATGGCCGAACGCTATTGTGGAAAGTATTGTCGAACTTTCGCCGCAATCTGACGATCCGTCATCTTGTCAACTGTTTCAATGCCTACGATGCGTCCACCGAGGTTCTTTCTTTCAAAACGTTCTTTCAGTTCGCCCTGTGCCTCACCAGGACCAAATACAGAATAGTTTACATTTTACCATCAAGAGACGTGAATAGAAGCGACGCCTTAAAGATGATCCGATGTAATGTACTTTATGACCGGATTCGTAGCCAAACTGCCCTACCGGGGCAGTACGAGTTTACCTTCTACGGGTTACGTCATTCCTCATTCAAAACCTCAGGGATCAGTTTCAGCATCCGATGGACGTCATAAGGCTTGCTCAAATACCCCCTGACCCCGGCTTCTATGGCTTCTTTCATTGGTGCATCGGCAGAGTAGCCACTGGTTAAGAGAACCCGTAGCGTGGGATTTATCTTAAGTAGTTGTTCAAGACAATTCCAGCCCCCCATTTCCGGCATGGTCAGATCCAGAATAACCACATGAATTCGACGCTGCTCCTTTCGAGAAATCTGCAGGGCAGTCTCCCAGTCGACAGCGGACAGGACTGTGTAGCCGGACCCGCCAAGCAGATCCATCCCCAGTTCCCTGCTTAACTCCTCCTCATCCACCAGCAGAACGGCACCGGTGCCTCCTTCGATAAAGGGTCTTATTTACCTTGGCTCGACGCCTTCCACTTCCTGGTCTATAACCGGCAAGTAAATCCGGAAGGTGGTTCCGAGGCCTGGCGCACTTTCGCACGTAATGTGGCCATCGTGGTTCTTGACTATGCCGTAAACCATGGACAGACCCAGACCCGTTCCCTTGCCAACCTCCTTGGTGCTGTAAAAGGGCTCGAAGGCATGCTTGAGGGTCTCTTCGTCCATGCCATGGCCGGTGTCCGAGAAGGTCATCAGAGCATACTCCCCAGGTCTCGCTTCGAGATGCGTTCCGCAGTATTTCTCGTCGAGCGTAACGTTTTCCGTCCGAATGACAATCTTCCCCCCATTGGCCATTGCATCTTTGGCATTGAGTGCGAGGTTCATGAGCATCTGCTCCACCTGAATCGGATCAGCAAACACGGTTCTGAGCTCGTCTGCCAGATGCAGTTCGATCTCGATCAATTTGGGAATGCTTCGTTCCAGCAGCCTTCCCACCTCATGCACTTCAAGGTTCAGGTCGACAGGTCGCCTCTTGCTCTCCACTTTGCGACTGTAGGTGAGAAGCTGTCGGGTGAGCTCAGCGCCTCTTTCGGAGGCGTGAAGGATTTTCTGTAGCGCCCGGTACTCAGGCTCTCTATGGTCCTTTCCATGAAGCAGCAACTGCGTGAATCCCCGGACAACCTGAAGGAGGTTGTTGAAATCATGTGCCACACCACCCGCCAGGGTGCCGATCGCCTCCATCTTCTGGGCCTGAAGAAGTTGGGCTTCCAGCATCTTGCGCTCTCTAATGTCTCGCAAATTGATGACATAACCCACAGGCCTGCCATTCTCATCCCGATAACTTGCTGCGCTTATACTGACAGGAATAACGTTTCCGTCCTTAGTGTATCGCTGAGTTTCAACACTATAGAAATCTTCTCCAAGCAGAACCTTATCGATCATCATTTTGGTTTCCGGCCAATTTTCCTCGGGGACGAATAGATCCATCTTCTGACCCAAACGCTCCTCTAGGGTCCATCCGAAAACGCGGGTGAAAGCAGGGTTACAATAGATCACCCTGCCGTCCATGTTGTAGACGACAACAGGGTCTGGATTCGCTTCCAAGACGGTGCGATGTCTCGCCTCGCTTTCCTTTAAGGCTTCCTGAACCCTCCTGCGCTCGGTGATGTCGCGAATCAGACCGTCGTAGGAGATCAGATTACCTTGAACGTCATAGTGGGGAACCGGAGTGTTGTTTACCCAGCGAACGATGCCGTCCTTGCGTATGATGCGATGTTCTATCGGTTGGGGATCGTGTCCCGACAGGATGCGGGAAGCCTGCTCGCGGACAACATCTCGATCCTCCTCATGAACCATGCGAATCCAGAGGAAGGGGTCGGAGGCGAATTCCTCTGAGGTGTAACCCGTCACGGCCTCACAGGCTGGCCCATGAATGGTTTCCACGGGGTGCCCATTTTCTACCCGGACCGTGAAAATGTAATCCGTTATTGCCTCAGTGATCCGGCGGTACCGCTCCTCGTTCTCCCGCAATGCCTTTTCCGCTCGCTTGCGGTCGGTCACATCCTCAATGGCGAGAAGAATGAAATGGGTCTCGTTCGTCTCCCTGTATATCCGTCGCGCGTTCAGGTGCATTACTCGTCGGCCGATGGTCTTAAATTCGTGCTCCACCTCGAAGTTGTCGAAGGTCGTGTCCCTGGGCAGGATCTCTTCCAAGAGTTCTCGCAGTTTCGGGATGTCCCACTGTCGGTTCCCCAGATCATAGAGGAGCTGTCCCTTGGTCTTCCCGGGTTCCACTTTGAAGGTCTCATAGAAGGAACGGTTAGCCGAGATTACCCTCAGGTCCGCATCAAGCACCACGAGAGGCTCACGAACCGTTGCCACAATGCCCTCAGCGTAATCCAGAGTCTTTTGCATCTCCTTCTCTGCTTGCTTGCGCCAGGTGACATCGGCTATTGTTGTTCGGAGCTGGTTGAAATGTCCTTGAGCATTCTGCACGGCTATGCTTTCCAGTTGGGCGTAGAATGGCGTGCCATCCTTTTTGACGAGCTTAAGTTCGCACGTTTGTCTGGCCGCTGATTCAAAAGCTTTTCTGCGGTGCAGGTAAAACGCATCCTGATAATCCGGCGCAATAAACCTGGGAAATCCCCTCTTTAGTAGATAACTCCTTTCCATCCCCAACAAATTTGCACCGGCAAGATTCACCTCAAGGATTAGGCCTTTTTGATCAAGGGTAAAGTACCCAATAGGAGCAAAATCATACAGATCAAGATACTTGCTCCGCGACTCTTCAAGCTCCACCTGAGCATTCCGAAGTTCCTCGTTCTGCATCTCCAATTCAATTTGATGCACCTGAAGTTCGTGAATGAGTTTCTTGATATCCTCTCCCGGCAAGATGTGAATGTCCTCGTGCCTTTGACACAGCACCTCCTCTGCTCGCTTCCGTATTCCGCTAAATTGCTTCTTAGATTGTTTAACTTTTTTCATTGGCTCCTCCGATCAGAGGATTCCTTTATGCTCCGACCAGTTTGGTTTACCCGCCTGCTCAATCGGAAAAGCGGCACAACCCAAATTCTTTTGCTATGCGGAAGAGAGGTACAGTGTAATTTGCGATGAGCTACCTAAAATCCAACCCGGCCCCCAAGAATTTTCACATATCGTCCGACGTTCAGCACGCGATGCGTTCAGGATGGCACAAGATGTTGGGGCGAGTCAAGGATTCCATCCGGCACCCTGTCAACGTCTCCCTGATTGAGGCAACGGATGCCGACAAACGGGGCACAACGTCACGCTCGGCTTAATCAGGACGGCCGGGGTATTGCGGGTGCTTGGGACTCAAATCGATGGGGTGAGTTGACGCGCCAGCTACTCAAGGCGAAGGTGAATGGTCGGAGGTTTCTGCAAGCCGAGTATCAAGGCACTCCGAAACCGGGTACTTCCTGTCGCAATCCCAACAAAACAGCTGCTTGTCGCCCAAGGACCAAGAGATGTGCAAGTGCCCCCGGGGACACCTCTTGGGTGTGTGAGGGGTTTCGATGTGCTTCAGTTCCTTTATTCGGGACATGAAGGTTTTCATGGATCACTATCTCAACTTAGGGACATCGCGACCTCGTTATCTCCGGGGCGTCAAAAGGAAGTCTAGCATGAGGGGTGGGATGAGGCAAATCGCCGGGTGCGTAGGACGCAGAGTCATCACGACGGCGCCTAGGTGCTCGTGACAGCGCTGAAGTGCCTCTTGGTTTTCAACCCGGTATGGTGACAGGGCGATCTGCCGGAGATGGAAGGCGTTGGAGGAGGAGGCACGAAAGGCGAAACGGGGGCTCTGGTCCATGCCCGATCCGGTGCCACGGTGTGAGTTTAGCAAGCAGGGGGAGATGGAATCAATAGTAGGGGAAGACCCCCAGCGGCTAGGGCCAGTAGCCGATGGGGGCTAGGTTCATAAGCAGGGTTCAAAACAAGGAGGCTGTCTTTGTCTTGTAAAGGTAAAACCCTACTTGTTTAAAAAGTAATCATCAAAATTCCGATCACAAGGGGCCATTAGAAAATGGTCTGCGAATTATTGCAGTCCCAACTGATTTGCTTCGATCACCGAGCCTTGTTGCGGCATCATCGCAGTTACCTGACGAAAAGGGGACTGTCCTTCAGGCGTGACGGAATGAAATCAATGTGCACACCTGACGCAAGGAGGTCGCGCGCGGGCGGGGCGCCGAGGGCTACTCCGGCTAGTCGGGCCAACGGGGGCTCGTCAGCTCGAGCCGCCAGACCGGTCCCGTCGTGTAGAGCGGCCCCTCGAACCTCACGAACGCTGGCACCTCGTCAATGACGATCCAGGCGTGGTAGTCCGGCGGCACGCGCCCGAGCAGCGCGGCGAAGAGCTTGAACGCGATCCCCAGCTTGGCCTTGAACACGTAGTGGATCGCGGTCTTTGTGAGTTCGCCGACCAGCACCTGGTGCTCGCCCGCCGGTGCCAGCTCTAGATCGATGAGCAGAGGCTTGGGCGTGAAGGCCACGAGGTGGACGGTCTCGCTGGCCCCCTTGGAGAGATTCTTCGCGACCGTGAGGACCATGCCATTGTAGACGTCGGGGGGCAGGTCGAGCGTGCCGTCGATCGCTTCCTCCCGCCCGTCCTTGTGGGACTTGGTTTTCACGTAGTACTTTCCGGAGGCTCCCTGCAGCGAGATCTCGGTGTCCTCGGGGAATACGGGGCCACGCTGCACTAGGCGGTAGCTCTGCAAGGCAAAAACCTGCTGCTGGGTGAACACCACCGTCTCGTCAAACACCGACCCGTCCTTGAAGCGGAACACCATGCGGCTCTCGACCTCTCCGCTCCGGCCGACCTGGAGGAGATCGCCCGACGCAATGAGGATGCCCTTCACCGTACGCAGCACGAGGAAACCATGCATGGTGCCCTCGACAAAGCGCACCGGGACTGGGGCCGCCGGCAGCGGGCGCGGCCACAGCAGCACCGTCACGAGGACCAGCAGGCCGAGCGTCGCCGCCCCCGTCAACGACCTGACCGTGGAGCAGGGGGTATGTGCGACGACGGGGCGTGTTCTCGCGTTGTGCCACGGCCGGTGGCAGAGCCTCTTCCGAACAACTGAACGTCTCAAAGCGTCTGCTCCCAGCCTGGCTTCAGGGTCGCCATCTTTCTCTCTTTTTTCGAAGAAAGGCATCCGAAGTCAGAAAAATCCCTCCCTAAGAAATCAGCCTACCCAACCCGTTGCAGAACGAGAAGGGCCTCCAACAAAAGGCGGCCCGGCCCCTGACCCGCCGTCATTTTTGCCTTTCCGGCCGCGCCCCAGTGATCACTGTGATGAGATGATGATAGCCGCAGGGAGGGGCATTCTTGGGGAACACGAAAAATGGCGTTTGTAACGTTATACGTAACGCTCCGCTGGTGGCCGGCCGGTGCATGCGGTTGTTGGGCGGCAATTCTGCTTGCACCCATCCATCGTCCGAATTCGGCCAACTCCGGACGTCCACGGTTGCCGCGGAAATTTCCCGTGAGCGGCCGTTCGCGATTCTTCGTTTTGTCCCTTGAGCAATTCGGAGCGGCTTTCTTAAACCACGAAAAATGGGAGCCACACGAAAAAGGATTTCCCCACTTCCGTGCCTTTCATGTATTTCGTGGTTGTTCCCATCCCTTCTGGAACCTACCTCAACGCTTCCTTGAGAGACAAGTCGGACGAGGCCGTCATCTGCTCGAGCGCCCTCTGACTGTGGAACGACCAAGCAAACACCGCGTCACACCCCGGCCAGCCCTGATGCGCCTGCTCCGCCTCCCACTTCGCCACTAGCGAAGTCTTCCCCTCACCACCCAGCGCCACAAAGGCTAGAACGTGCGTGCGCGAAGTTTCGGCACGACGGACTTCCATCCATGCATCGTTGAGAAGCTTTAGCTTGTCTTCGCGCCCGATGAGTTTTTCTGGGGCATAGTTGATGATTCGCGAGATGTCGGCGCGAAAACCCGCGGCCGCGGCAGGCGGAATTTCCGCGACGAGCGCACATAGCTCGGACTTGTCTTGAAAGAAGTAGTAAAGGCAATTAGTCTTCTGAACGGTCTCGCGGTGCGCGAGCTGAAGCGCCGCCGCTTCCGCATCATCCGGCTTCTCCTCCGGCTTGGGGTCCTGCCGAACGTTCGTGCCTGTTGAGAGAAATACATAGACCGGTTCTTGCATCTCTCGCGCGATGTCGAACTCCATCTGCGTATACGACCGGCGCGGCACATCAACAGGTCTCTGATTCGGCTCCGCGCCAAAGGGGAAACCGACAACATGGATCACCGCATCGGCATCGTGCAACTTCCGGCGAAGCATCTCTTCGACGGTACTGTAGTCCGGCGGAAAACCGGGGTGGTTTTCCGCAAAGCAACCCTTCTTCTGGATCTCCGTTTCAACTGCATCCCGGAAGGAGCCAAACTCGTGAGAAACGCCACTCAGGAAGATGGTAGGACGAGATTCCATAGCGGATCAATCCACATGATCTGATAAGGATCCTCAGCCCGACAAGGTAGCTCATCCTGTGAGCGACCGACCGCCGATGACGTGCTCATCGCGCCTGGAGGTGACCCATGGCGATGATGAGCCGCGACTATATGGAGTCAAATCCATCAAGTTGTTGAACGATACTTTCCATTTAGTTTTGTCATTTGTCAAAAACTGATCCCTATGTTTGACCCCTATGTTCGTACGCATGCATTACATGTCTTTTTCTTTTTGCGGTTCTGTCTGTACCAGCCTTTGACATTCTTTCTACCTCTCACATCATAAGGGCGCTGCTAGAGAGAACAACTGGAGCCCTTTCTCACTGTCTTGTGACGTATATTGCGTAACGGGGCTTAAGCTGACAATTTTCTTTGTGCGAAGACCAGGACTCAAGTGCGTTTGCACTCTGCTTCGCATGTTGCAGATACTCTGAAGCACCGCGTCAGGCATAGGTTTAAGCGTAGGATGCGCTTTGCTGTCGTTCAGCGCATCCTACACGGCCTATGGCTATTTGGGGGCGATTTCCCGCTGTGTGGCCGGGCACTCAAGCTGCGCCACCTGTGAATAGTGGTTGGCCTTGAGGTCCGCATTCACTTTCTTGAGCAGATCGCTCCGAGATATTTTGTTTTTGGCGGCGTCGGTCTCCGTAACCCAGTAATAGGTGAAGGCACCATGATAGGTGCCGCCGATGTAGGCATCGGCACTCGTCTGGTTATCCCGACAGGCGGCCCAGAGTATGACGTTCTTGGCGGCTTTCTCCACCACACGGCGACGCAGACCGCGGGCCATGAGGGGTATCACTTTCTCGCACGCGGCCATCGATGGCGGCGCGATGTAGCGGGGACACCGATTGGGCATAAGGTCCACGGCCTTCAGGCCGGTGCCGGAGTGACAGGTGTCCAGGTAGACTTCCACGAGGATGTTGTCCGGCACTTGCGCGAACAGGTCGTGCAGTTCATCGTCCACAATAACGTGCTGCGGATCCCACTGGCCGGCCTTCTCCGCCAGATCGTGGGGACAAAAGGCCTCGTCATAATGATCGGCCTCATCCCCGCTCTTATCAGGCACCTGAGTGCCGTGGCTTGACATGCTGAACACCAGATAGCTGTACTTGCCGGTTTTCGCTCCATTGACCATGGCAGTCAGCTCGGCCATCATCGCCGCCTTGGTGGCCTGGGCATCGGTCAATACTTTAATGTCTGTCTTAGTGAATCCGAGATATTTCTGAAGGATTCCAACCATCTGGTTGGCATCGTTGACGCACCCATGCAAGGTGCTGCCGGGATAGTTCTTGAAAATGTTGATACCTACGCAAAGCGCTCTACGATTCGACATGTTAGCCTCCTAGGTAGGTGAAAATGCGTTATTTACGGGAATGACTGTTTGGTCATGGGGCAATCGTTACCTTTACTAAGCAATCATATTTATCACCTCCTTGCTGTCTTCTGTGTTGCCAAACAATAATTAGGCGGACCCGCATAAGATGCAGGAGTCCTCGTTTCTGCCCCCGTAAGAGGCCTCGCAATTTTTTTCGAACGCGTAATAAAGCCCATCATCTCAGTGAGTTTTCTCCTATCCGGGCGCTTATCACGGCATGTTATGCGGATCGGCGTAAGAACCTCCTTCTCATCGCGCGCCCGTTGGGCTGCGCACGTTTGGGCCCCCCTCGTTGCGGAGCGCACTCACCCGCCGGGTGCCGCTGCGACGGCGACGTTCACCTTTGATGAGCTTACCAAAGGCCGACTGTCCTTGCAGGACCGTTTAGCTGACATCGGCGACGGCGACGTCAGCGGATCGCACCCATCTCGAGATTTGGGGCCGGGTCCCGAACGCTACCCCTCGTGAAATTTCGACGTCGGGATGGGGCCGACAGTTTTGCGACAGAGATACGGAGATTAGGCCAGCAACTCCCCGTAGAACAAACCCAACTCTACGGGGAGCGACCGTGAAGCATACGTAGCGCCATAGGTGCCCCCAATTGATGTCCTGATAGTAGAAAACCAGAGTCCTAGACTCTTGTCAAGGTGAAAAGAAGGATTGGCGGCGCAGATGCAGAGGAAGGGCCCGGCTCGGAATTTCCACGATAGTCTAAACCACACCGGCCAATGTAGGTATGAAACTAGGGCGAGTCCGCCCGCATGGCCACCTTCCCCAACCCCTTCATTTCAAGCCCGCATCTGGCGAGCCTTCGGAAACAGTACGAATCCCGATTTGCATCCCCTGGAATAGCGGTCTTTTCCCGGCTATTACAACCCTCCGGGAGGAAGAAGTGTGCGGTTCGGCGGTTTCCCGGGGCTGGGGACGGGAAGTAGAGGGATTGGGTAAGGGGAGTCCGTGGAAGCCAGCCGAAGGGGCAGGGGTCTCAGCCGCGCGGGACGCTGCATATGGTGGGTAACTCATCGCGGACGAGATGGCAGAAATGACCATAGGTAAACTGTCCTACCGTTCCTTTAGGAATTTACCCTCTAGCCCGCATTATGCACGAGACGCCGCGGCGAGATCGTGGAGATGGTCGTGCCACCGGGCAACCGCAGCGGCTCGGACCTGAGGCGTACTTGTTCAGTACGTCGCAAGCTGCGAGGCCCGAGGACGCCCGGAAGGACGGCCAGATCCGCGGTCGCAGCAGGTGGCTCGTGCATAATGCGGGCTAGCGATAAGGCCTCAGTTCTGGCTGTCCTTATCATCTCCTTCTGGTTCCTGAGGCCGCTCTGGGAGATCCTCTCTCGATGCTGGCTGCGGTTCAGTCTGGGTGTCGGGAGAATCTACTATCATTCCGTCAGCTAGTATCTTCCCGTCACTAGCAAACTCAATTGTGTGGACATCTCTTTTACCTAATATACCGTACGGGACTACGATTTCCAGGTTCCTTGTTCCCGTTGCCACGAGCGTTAGTGTTGCAGTGCGATTTTCCAGAGATGCAACCTTCTCCTCAGAAAGGTAGAATCTATTTATTCCCCAACTCAGTTCAAATGTTTCCGAGGTTCTATCTTCATAATATACAGCTGTAAGTTGGACATTCGTCCCCTTGGCATTATGAATAGTCACAGCGGTAGTCGCATAAACTACTAACGCTGCAACCACTACAGCAGCGACGACTACCGCCGCTGGGCACCCTCCCAAACAACCTCCGCCCATACTACCGCTGCTGGAAGAAGATTTGCTCAAGTCCCATGGCAACCACTTATATTGAGATTTTTCTTTAACGAAATCTTTATCAAGTAGTATTACAAGATTGTATTGAGGATCTTTTGGTATGTTTTTCACACAATCCGACGTTGATAGAGCGACGATCATCATTACTGCTAACGGAGGATGTTTCATGTCAGACCTCCTTTAACGAGGTCTAAATGCTTTTGCTAAATGACGGGTAGAAAATCATAAAACGATAGTGTCCGATACGTTTTCGCTTGCCTTGCTGTCTACAAGAACTCTCTTTATCCAACCCAGATAACACTCACACTCCACTTGCGACGCCACTAAAGCAAGTTTCTTTCCAAAAAAGGCCGGGTCTTTAACCATCACGATATTCATCTCTATCAAAAGTCCGGTACGATTTAGGGACTATCGCTATCTCTTTGGGATAACAGGCGATTATGGGATGCAATTGAGGGCGGGTGACCCGCCTCGAATTTTCAGACTCTCCCCATAGAGGCTGGTGCCGCTCACATTGGTCTATAAAGGGGTGAAACGATGGTTGACATGATTTGCAGTAATTTTGCCGAGGCTTAATTCGAGCAGGAGCTCACGGGTAGCAAGCGCCGCTTACAGTGCAAAAAACCTTGCACCCTGTCTTGTGGCAAAGGCCTTCATCATGCTCGCCTGCAAGAAGGACAAAGGATTGCTGTTGGGGCGTTTTCGCCCTTGGGGTTCGGCACGCGGGGAACTTGAGGAGAGTAGAGTGACTCTAGTTTACTCCCTGATGAGATACCTAAACGCCGAGCGCGCCGGTATGGATGTTCACCTTTCATCACCGACTCCGCTTTCGGTGGATCAAGGGTACCACGAAATCTTGGCAGGGGTCAAAAGGATGGTCCCAACCACAACATCCTGGCGCTGGGGGCGGCACCTACGAAATGGTAGAAAAGATGAAAGGTAAACTTCTCTACCGTCCTGCTGGGATTTTTCATAATAACGATATACGTAGCGGTGCGGCTCAGGGGCTTGCGGCATGGATGAGGTTCGAGAACAGCCCCACTCCTGTGCCCGCCAGCGCGGCTCGGGACACCGCCTAACCCGGCGGCCCGCAAGTCCGCCTGGAGGCGCTTTATTCCCCTTTCGTCTTTATTCTGGCCTACAGTTCGGCATTGATAACCCGGCGCCGATACGGTCGTAGAATTCTGTGCAAGACTGCGAGCCGCGCCACGTCGTCCTCGTATGTAAGCATTTGGAGACCGCGGAGCATGAACGGAGGCGTACGAGGTTTGCCTCGTGCAAGGAGTTCCACGTTTCTGCCTGCCGCAAGCCCTATGCCTGCTTCGATGCAAGTGTTCAGATTGTCGTCAGTGATATCGGCAAGTACGAGGAATGCATCGCATACTCTCTTCATGATGGCCGACTGCAGGTTGTCCCCGTGAATCTCAGTACCGACAATTGTGGCCATGCCCGTTATCCGCTCAATCAGGTGTCGGATCGGCCCAGCGGCGCGGGTCGAGTCGGAATCCAAATCCATGGCGCAGAATATGTACTGGCGGGAAGGCGGTTCCCGCCACTGTTCCCACAGCCCGCTGAGCTTCGCAGCGACGGAAGTTGGGCACTGCTCTGCCGCAGTCTCCATCCGAAACCAACCTGCGTCAGGCCCGTCGATGCGGCGAATCCGCGGGTCTGCGACTATAACTGTCGGGAGGTCTAATCGGGCCGCAAGATCCATTTCACTTAAGAAGTACTTGTATGGCTTCTCAGCCGCGCTAGCGGAGTCAACCTCGCGATAAGGCACTATGCCCACGAAAGCTCCGCAGCTGGCGATCATCCGCTCGACATTCTGACCCTTTTCGAAGGACTCCCGATCTTGAGAATCTCCAATCAAACGAAAGCCCTGCTCCACAAGGACACCACACACGGCACGCGCACTCTTACCGTCGTCAGCATGCCAGGAACAGCTGACGAAGACGTCACGAGAAGTGGCCGGATTTGGGCGTTTTTCACCCGGGTAAAACGCCCGGAGGATTGCGAGTGCACTCTCGGGATCAAGCCGTGGTTCGGGAAGGTCGATCCATGTGGTACCCTTCATCAATTCTTTGACGTTTGCGTCAGGAAGACGAAGAGCCACAACACGGAAGGCAGAGTGATTAGCGCGCTCATCCATCGCCGAGTTGTATTCTGCTTTGACCCAACCACGGGCGAGCGACTCGCCAGATCCCACTAGCAGTATCGCTTTACATCGCTCGATGGCAACTTGAAGATCCGTCGCCAACAGAGCGCCACCAGCGAGCTCTCGCGCGTCGTACCATACACGGAGGCCAGCATCTGTTAACCAGCGATCAAGCTGCGACACAAGACCGCTGTCTTTGTGTGCATGGCTCAAGAAGACGTCGAAATCGCGCTTCTGAATTGGGAGAGACATTGTGTCACTCGATTGCGCGGCACCGGGTGCGTGCTCGATGTGCGCGTCGTGAACACGGATACGAAATCAGCGACATTCGCGCATAATATAGATTATACGGTCTGTATAATCCTGCAAAGGTAGATTGTTTCAGTCTGTACATGCCGTCTGAGTCTGTCGTAGTGTGCAAGTTTAACTTGCTAAACCGCCATAGAATCCGTCTCGTTTCCCGGCGATGGCATCCGAAATATATAGACCTGAATAAGACAACGCAGCCCACCCACCGGGGTGCGCAGGTTTCGGCCTCCTCCGTTGGGGACCTCGCCGGCGTGACGGGTACCACTGCGACTCCAACGGCACCTTTCACGCCTGATGAGTTATCTAAACGCCGAGCTCGCCGGTCGGGATGTTCACCTTTCATCACCGACTCCTGCTTCGGTAGTGCCAGGCTACCACAAAATCTTGAAGGTCGTCAAAGGGTGCAGGACCACCCCACCATTTTGGGGTTCCATGCACAGCCACAGAAGTGACGAAAAGATGAAAGGTAAACTCGGAGGCGAGTCGCGCCGAGCGTAGATAATAACGATGACCTCACACTTGCCGATCTCGCTTCCGACTTCGACGACCGGGCGTGTGGCGCAGACGCGGAATCTATAAAACATGGATTAGGCGCCATTGTATTCGGGCGCGCGTTGATCGCCTCGTCCCAGGTCGATCGGCTTCAACTCGCAGTCCAACGCCAGATAGTTCTTGAGGGCGACGATGCCG
>Ga0335070_10005229_pt1 | contig 15244 bp, 8 predicted proteins | sample Lox_Sample_13_FD_206722 | JGI IMG/M metagenome (GOLD analysis project Ga0335070, IMG submission 206722) | Soil microbial communities from Loxahatchee National Wildlife Refuge, Florida, United States - Lox_Sample_1.3 | ecosystem: Environmental > Terrestrial > Soil > Wetlands | place: USA: Florida... | reverse complement strand
ACGCGCTGCTCGGCGCCGCGGCCGCGGCGGTGGCCGTCATCGTCCTGCTCTCAGGGGTCCGCCTGTTCCCGCGCTCGTTCACCGGGTTCATCCCGCTCGCGGTCGCCTCGGTCGCGGGGATGGCGTCCCGCGCCCTGGCGGCGCGCCCCAGGGTGCTGCTCGCGTCGGCGGTCGCGACCGCCGCGCTCGGGCAGGCGTACTGGCAGCTGGGCGTCAACGTCGCGCTCGCGGATGGCCGCTGGCTGGTCCCCAAGGTGCTGCTGCCGGGGCAGTACGAGGCGCGCGACTTCGACCCTTCGCAGGCGGTCGCGGCCGCGCTCGACGCCGCGCGCCCGGGCGGTGCGGTGTTCGTCGACAACCGCGACTCGTACTGCGACGAGATGGCGCTCTACTACTACGCCGTGATGGCTGGATCGGAGCGCGCGATCGTCTTCGCGCCGCGCGGGCTGACGCGCGTCCCGGCGCCGGGGGAGATCGCGGGCGCGGTGGCGGTGAGCCGCGACGTCGAGGGGCGCGACGGGATCGCGGCGGCGCTCGGTGTGCGCGCGGCCAGGTGGCAGGCGCTCAAGGGCGGCGGCCACTTCAAGGTCTGGCGCCTGGTCGGGTGGGGCGGCTGAGTCGCCCCCCGGCGGTCAGGTGCCCTCGGTCTCCTGGATCCCCAGCCGGCGGATCATCTCGTTGAGGGTGGACGGCCGGACGCGGAGCATCTGCGCCGCGCGGCGCTGGACCCCGCCGCAGCGCGCGAGCGACGCTTCGATGAGGGCGCGGGTGTAGGCGTTGACGGCGTCCTTGAGGTCGAGACCGTCGGGCGGGAGCTGCGCGGTCGGCGCCCCCTGGGGCGAGAGCACCTCGGCCGGCAGGAGGTCGACGTCGATGACGTCGTCGGCGCACAGCACGACCGCGCGCTCGATCACGTTCTCGAGCTGGCGGACGTTTCCCGGCCAGTGGTAGCCGACGAGCACGTCGAGCGCGCGGGGCGTGAGCGCCAGGTTGGGCTTGCCGTTCTCCTCGCCGTACCGCCTCAGGAACTGGTTGGCGAGCGCAAGCACGTCCTCGCGCCGCGTGCGCAGGGGAGGCAGCTCGATCGTGATCACGTTGAGCCGGTAGAACAGGTCCTCCCGGAACGTGCCCTCGGCGACCATCCTGGGCAGGTCGGCGTTGGTCGCGGCGATGATGCGCACGTCCACCTTCACGGTCTGCTCGCCGCCCACCGGGATGAACTCGCGCTCCTGGATCACGCGCAGGAGCTTGGCCTGCGTCGGCGGCGTGATCGTGCCGATCTCGTCGAGGAAGATCGTGCCGGTGTCGGCGACCTCGAACAGCCCGCGGCGAGTGGCCACGGCGCCGGTGAACGCGCCGCGCACGTGCCCGAACAGCGTGGACTCGAGGAGGTCGGTCGGCACCGAGCCCGTGTTGACGACGACGAACGGCGCACCCGCCCGCGGCGAGAGCTGGTGCACGGCCCGGGCCAGCAGCTCCTTCCCGGTCCCCGACTCCCCGGTGAGGAGGATGTTGGAGCGCGACGGCGCCGCGCGGCGGACCATCTCGATCACCTGCTCCATGAGCGGGGAGCGCCACACGAGCGTCCCGAGCCCCTCGAGGCGCTGGCGCAGGTCGCGGTTCTCGGTGCGGAGGCGCCTCTGCTCGAGACCCTTGCGGACGGTGAGGACGACCTCCTGGTTCTTGAACGGCTTCGCGATGTAGTGGAACGCGCCGTCGCGCATCGCGGCGATCGCGGTCTCGACCGAGGAGTACGCGGTGATCACGACGACCACGACCTCGGGGTCGCGCGTCTTGAGCTCGCGGAGCACCTCCAGGCCGGGCTTGTCCGGGAGCATCAGGTCGAGCAGGACGAGGTCCACGTCGCCGTCCTCGGCCTGCCGGAGCCCGTCGCCCGCGGTCATCGCCTGCACCACCTGGAACCCTTCCCTGCGCAGCAGCGTCGCCAGCACGTCCTGCAGAACCGGCTCGTCGTCGATGATGAGTACTCTCATTCGTTCTCCTGTTGGATCGGGACCTCGATGCGCATCGCGGTGCCGCCGCCCTCGTTCTCGAGCGCGCGGATCGAGCCGCCGTGCGCGACCACGATGTCGCGGGTGATCGCGAGCCCGAGACCGGTCCCGCCGCGTCCCTGGCGGGAGGTCACGAACGGCTCGAAGATCCGCTCGCGGAGCTCCTCGGGCACGCCCGGACCGGTGTCGCGGACCTCGAGCCACACGCGGCCGTCGTCCGAGCCGACGCGCACCTCCACCCGCCCGCCGCGCGGCGTCGCCTGGAGGGCGTTCCGCAGCAGGTTGTGGACCACCAGCTCGAACTGGACCCGGTTGACAGACGCGGTGAGTTCCTCCGCCGGCGCGATCTCGAGCGTCACGCCTGCGCGGTCGGCCTCGGCCCGCAGCTGGCCGATCTCCTCGCGCGCGAGGAGCGAGAGGTCCACGAGCTGGCGCTCGAACCCCGAGGGGCGCGCCAGCTCGAGCAGGTTCGTGACGATGCGCGACACGCGGAACGCCTGCTCCTCGAGCTTGAGGGCGAGCGGCGAGCGCGGGTCGCTCGTGGGCGTCAGCTCGCGCAGCAGCTGGGCGTACGAGGCGATCCCGGTGACGGGGGTGTTGACCTCGTGGGCGAGCCCGGCCGCCAGGCGCCCGAGCGAGGCGAGCCGCTCCTGCTCCGAAAGACGCTGCTCGAGCTTGAGCTGTTCCGTGATGTCGTCGAGCACCACGACGCGGCCGTCGAAGCGCCCGGGCTCGACCTCGAGCGCCGAGGTGGAGACCAGGCAGGTGTGCCACTCCTTGCCGGTCGCGAACCGGACCTGCACGCCCGCCAGGTCGGCCGGCAGGACGCCGCGCCACTCGGTGCGCAGCTCGACGAGCCTGTGGAGGAACTCGCCGACGAGGTTGGCCGGCTCGCGGTGGAGGAGGGTCGCCGCGCGCTCGTTGGCCCGCAGGACCCTGCCGGAGGTGTCGCAGATCAACAGCGCCGCGGCCGAGAACTGGAAGATGCGCTCGAGGTAGTCCTCGAGCAGGCGGTGCTCCTCGACCTGGCGCCGGAGGTTCGCCATCAGCAGCGTGTTCTCGAGCGCGAGGGCGGCCTGGGCCGCGAGCGCGCCGACCAGGCGGCGCTCGCCGTGGCCGAGGGGGAGCTCGCCCCGCCGGCGGCCGCAGTACACGAGGCCGATCACCCGCCCGTCCCTCTCGACCGGGAACCGGTGCCACAGGCCGCGGCCCGGGAACTCGGCCTCGGCCTCGGTGGGGAACGGCCCGCGCACGTCGTCGAGCGCCAGCACCGGCCAGCGGTCCGCCGCGCCCGAGGGGTACAGCCTGCCTCCGAGCGCCAGGTACGTCACGACGCGCTCGATCGCCAGCGCGTCGCGCAGCAGCTGCGAGAGCCGCAGCAGGAGCGTCTCGGGATCGCGGTGCGCCACCGCCTCCTCGGCGAACGTCGTGAGCGCCCGCCTCGCGGTCAGCCGCTCGCGGTACTGGAGGCGTTCGAGCGCCTCCAGCAGAAGGCGGCGGGCGGGTACCGTGAGCGTCGCCAGCAGCACCCCGCCCGCCACCGCCACCAGGTTGCGCCAGTTCCCGAGGCGGAACCCGAACTGGGTGATCGCGTAGTTGAGGAACGCGAAGGAAACGCCCCCGAGCAGCACCGCGACGCCGGTCGCGACGACCTGGCGGGTGATGTCCTCGAGGTCCCAGAGGCGGAACTCAAGGAGCGACGACGCGACGCCGAGCGGGACGAGGGCGAGCGGGAGGAGCGAGATCCACGTCAGGACCTCGAACTCGGCGCCGGCGAGCTGGGGGATCAGCGAGAGGAGAAGGTACGGCGCGAACCCCGCGGCTGCGCCGAGCGCGACCCATTCGACCTGGCGCCGGCGGGTCGGGTCGCTCCGGTAGCTCACGTACGTGCGGACGGAGAGGCCGGCGGCCGCCACCACGCCGACGATCGCGAGCACGGCGGTCGCGGTGTCGAACGCGTCCGGGAGCATGACGTCGCCCACCACGGGCGGGAGCAGCCCGGCCGCGAGCGCCGTCTTCCCGGCCGCGACCGCCAGCGACGGCACGAACGCGAGCCAGAGCCAGGAGAATCGCCGGATCCGCGCCGGGAAGCTCGCGAAGAACACGACGAGGAGGGGAGGGAGCGCGAGCCGGCCGAAGTCCCGGATCAGGAGGAGGAGCTGCCACGAGGTGTCGGGCTCGAGCGGGAAGGGGACCACGACCGCCGGGAACAGCGCCTCCGCGAGCGCGAGGAACCTACCCGCGTGGGCGGTCGGGTGGCCGAGGTACACGACGCCCGCGACCGCGAGCGTGAACATCGCCGCGAACGCGACCAGGAGGTAGCGGACGTCGACCTGCGGGACCGGCGGGTAGTAGGCGACGTCGCGGGCCTTCCCCTCGCGCACGACCGAAAGCGTGGAGATGCGGCGCGAGTAGAGGGCGCGCTCGAGGTCGTCGACGCTGGCCGCGGGCACCCCGTCGATCGCCACGATCTCGTCGCCGGGTGCGAGCCCGGCGCGCGCGGCGCCGCTCCGCAGGCCGACGCTCAGGACGACGTAGCTGCGGTCCGCCCGCATGGTGCGGAAGTCGAGGCGCTGGAACTCGCTGACCCGGCGCTCGGCGCCGATCAGCCCGGCGCTCACCGCGATCACCCCGGCCAGCGCGAGGACCGCGCTCCGCCCCCGGTGCTCGTGCAGTTTGAGCCATCCCCGCCGCGGCAGCACGAAGTGGGCCGAGTCGAGTGAGACCGGCGCCCGGTCGTCCCGTACGTCCATTCTTTCGAATTATATCCGGTTTTCCGGACGAAGTATCCCGATGTCCGATCTTCCGAACCGATCCGGGCCGGCTCCCGGCACCCGCGGTCGGGCGCTTCGGGCGCGCCGCTTATGGGTGCGTGTGGACCGAGACGTCGCCCGACGATGTCCTCACGTCGAGCTCCGCAGCCGGGCCCGTGGCGTCCAGCAGGAGCTCGTGCTCGCGGCGGTCGCTCGTCCCCCCCTTGAGGTCGGAGCGGATGGTGCCACTGCTGGTCGAGATCCGGCCGCGCAGCACCGCGCCCTCGGGGATCCGGAGCCTCACGTCGCCGGAGGTCGTGCGGACCCGGAGCTTGGCGTCGGCCGGGACCGAGCTCCAGCTCGCCGCCACCTCGCCCGACGAGGCGTCGGCCGAGAGCGCGCCCGTAAGGTTCTCGAGGCGAATGCCGCCGGAGGTGGTCCCCACGATCGTGCGCTCGCTGCCGCTCTCGAGCGTGACGTCGCCCGAGGTCGTGTCGGCCTCGAGCGCGGTGAGCGCCTGCCGGCGCACCACCACGTCGCCGGAGGAGGCCTTGACGATGAGCTCCTTCAGCCCGCCCGTCACCTTGACGTCGCCCGAGGTGGTCGTGATCCGGACCGGACCGGTCACTGTCGCGTCGCCGGCCACGGCGACGTCGCCCGAGGTGGTCCGGATCTCGAGCCGGCACCCCGGCGGGATCGTCACCTTGACGCGGGCCTTGGCGTTCAGGTACCCGAAGATCACGATCCCCGACCGCCTCGCCCCCTGCCGGACCTCGAGCGTGTCCGCCGAGTCCTCGAAGGCGGGCGTGTGCGTCTCGACCCACCGGCGCGCGGCGGCCCGCGACGACGAGCGGGCGTCCACCTCGACGGTCGCCGTGATGGCAGACGCCGGAGCGACCTCGACTTCGACGTCGAGCGAGCGGACGTCGAACCGCACGAGCTTGCCCGGGGCCGCGGGGAAGGTCTTGGTCTCCTGGGTGGAGAGCGGGACGCTGGGCCGGGCGCACCCGCCCGCGGCGAGCGCGACGGCGACGGCGGCTACGAGGATGGAGCTGCGCATGACCACCTCCACTACGCTTCAACGTCGGACCGGCCCCGGGGGTTCGCGCGGGCGTCCCTACGCCTGGATCGCCTCCAGCATCCGGACCGCGAGGCGCAGGAAGTCCGCCTCCGTCACGATCCCGAGCAGGGTCCGGTCGTCGGAGACCACCGGGAGGCACCCGTACTGCCTGTCGAGCATGATCCTGGCGGCCTCGCGCACGCGCATCGTCGGCGGCACGGCGTACGCGTCGTGCATCACCTCGCGCACCGGGATCTGCACGAAGATCTGGTGCTCCTCCTGGGGGCTCACCTGAGCGAACGTCGAGAACGACGCGGCGAGGATGTCGCGATGCGTGACGAGCCCGACCAGCTCTTTCCCGCGCACGACCGGGAGGTGCCGGATCCGCCCGCGCTCCATGCACGAGCGGGCGTCGGCCAGCGTGTCGTCCTCCGCGAGCGTGACGACGTCGCGGGTCATGATGTCGCCGACCTTCAGCCGGTGGGGCACGCATCGAGTATACCCGCCCCCCGGGGTGCGGGTACCGGACCCACTCCAGCGAAGAGTTCAGAGTTCAGAGTGAAGAGTTGAACGACGCCTGTCCGGGCCACGCGCAGGAGCCAGACCCGTCCCGGGTGATGTAGCGTTGGTCGCCCTGAACTCTTAACTCTTAACTCTCAACTCTTAACTCGTCTTTGCGCCAGCCTGCGGGTATACTTCGCCCCCGTCGGTGCTTCGGGAAGCGGGAGGCGCGCGGCGCGGTTGTCCCGCGGGGGGAGAGGAATGGCAGCGATCGAGAGCACTCCGGAGTTCGTCAAGGCCGTCTACGACCGCACGCGGAGCCGCCTGAAGGAGGCGCGGGCGCGCCTGAAGCGCCCGCTCACGCTCACCGAGAAGATCGTCCTCGGGCACCTCGAGCACCCCGACAAGGCGGAGCTGGACCCCGGCGTCGCGTACATCGAGCTGCGGCCCGACCGGGTCGCGATGCAGGACGCGACGGCCCAGATGGCGCTGATGCAGTTCATGCTGGCGGGGATGGACCGCACCGCCGTGCCGACGACGGTGCACTGCGACCACCTGATTCGGGCCCGCTCCGGCGCGGCGGCCGACGTCGCGCGCGCGGTCGAGGAGAACAAGGAGGTCTACGCGTTCCTCGAGTCCGCCTCGGCGCGGTACGGCATCGGGTTCTGGAAGCCGGGGTCCGGGATCATCCACCAGGTCGTGCTCGAGAACTACGCGTTCCCCGGCGGGATGATGATCGGCACCGACTCGCACACCCCGAACGCGGGCGGGCTGGGGATGTTCGCGTCCGGCGTCGGCGGCGCCGACGCGGTGGACGTGATGTCGGGGTTCCCGTGGGAGGTGCTCCAGCCGAAGCTGATCGGCGTGAGGCTGACGGGGAAGCTCTCCGGCTGGACTGCGCCGAAGGACGTCATCCTCAAGCTGCTCGAGCTCCTCACCGTCAAGGGCGGCACGAACGCCGTGGTCGAGTTCTTCGGCCCCGGGTGCGCGTCGATCTCGTGCACCGGCAAGGGGACGATCACGAACATGGGCGCCGAGCACGGCGCCACGACGTCGGTGTTCCCGTACGACGCCCGCATGGAGACGTACCTGCGTGCGACGAGGCGCGGCTCGATCGCGGACCTCGCGAACGCCAACCGCGACCTGCTCGCGGCCGACCCCGAGGTCGAGGCCAGGCCGGACAGGTTCTTCCACCGCGTCGTCGAGATCGACCTCTCGGCGCTCGAGCCCCACCTCGTCGGCCCCCACACTCCCGACCTCGCGCGTCCGCTCTCGAAGGTGCCGGCCGCCGCCAAGGAGAACGGCTACCCCGTCAAGATCTCGGCGGCGCTCGTCGGGTCGTGCACGAACTCGTCGTACGAGGACATCACGCGCGCGGCCGCCGTGGCGCGCGAAGCGCTCGCGGCGGGCGTCAAGGCGCGCGTCCCGCTCCTGATCACCCCGGGCTCCGAGCAGGTGTACGCGACGATCGAGCGCGACGGCCTGCTCGAGGTGTTCAAGCAGTTCGGGGCCACCGTGCTCGCGAACGCGTGCGGCCCGTGCATCGGCCAGTGGCAGCGCGACGACGTCGCGAAAGGCACGCCCAACACGATCGTCAACTCGTTCAACCGCAACTTCCCGGCGCGCAACGACGGGAGCACGGCGACGCTCTCGTTCATCGCGTCGCCGGAGGTCGTGGTGGCGTACTCGGTCGCGGGGACGCTCGCGGTGAACCCAGTCGCGGAGCAGATCCCCGTCAACGGGCACTCGGTGAGGCTGTCGGCGCCCCCGGCGGCCCCCGAGGTCCCCGAGCGCGGCTTCGTGTTCAAGGCCGAGGGGTACGTGGCGCCGCCGGCGTCCGCCTCGTCGGTCGCCGTGAAGGTGCGCGAGGGCTCCGACCGGCTGCAGTTCCTGACGCCGTTCCCGGCGTGGGACGGCCGCGACTACGTCGAGCTCCCGGTTATCCTCAAGGCGAAGGGGAAGTGCACGACCGACCACATCTCGCCGGCCGGGCCGTGGCTCAAGTTCCGCGGGCACCTCGACAACATCTCCAACAACCTGTTCCTGGGCGCGGTCAACGCGTTCTCCGGCGAGCCCGGCAAGGGGAAGCACCCGCTCACCGGCGAGGTCATGGAGTTCTCGAAGATCGCGCGCGACCTCAAGGGGCGCGGGATGCGCTGGGTCGCGGTCGGCGACGAGAACTACGGGGAGGGCAGCTCGCGCGAGCACGCCGCGATGGAGCCGCGCCACCTCGGCGGCGTCGCCGTGATCGCGCGCTCGTTCGCCCGCATCCACGAGACCAACCTCAAGAAGCAGGGGCTGCTGCCGCTCGCGTTCGGCAACGCCGCCGACTACGACAAGGTGCGCGAAGGCGACCGGGTGAGCGTCGTGGGGCTGGCGTCGCTCGCGCCCGGCAAGCCGGTCAAGGTCGTCGTGCACCACGCCGACGGGTCGAGCGACGAGATCACATGCAGGCACACGCTCAACGCGGAGCAGGTCGGATGGTTCCGCGCAGGATCTGCACTGAATGTCCTGCGCTCCAAGAAGTAGGCGTCGGCGGCGTCGGACCTCTCGCGTCGTTGCGGGTCGCGGCCACGCGTCCTCATGTAGCCTCCGGCTACACTCCGGCGCGATCCGCTCCCGCGTCTCGCGATAGGCCCAACGGCGCCGACGCGGCTACACGCGATGCGCCTCGGCCCTGCGGGTTCCGTCCACGCCGGTCGCCGGCCGCGACCCCGATCTCTATCCGACGTGCTTGCGGGCGCGGGCGCCGACCGTCACCGGCTTGGTGGTCTGTGCGGTGGCGGTGCCGTTCCCGACCGTGAGCGTGACCGGGTACGTCCCGCGCTTCGCCCAGGTGTGGGTGGGGTTGCGGTCGGCGGAGGTCGCGCCGTCCCCGAAAGTCCAGAACCACGAGCGCGGGATCCCGCTCGACGTGTCGGTGAACTTCACGCTCCTGCCGACGATCGGCGACGCCGGCGTCCAGGTGAACGACGCGGCGAGGCCGCCGGGAGTGGAGGTGGGGGTCGGCGTCGGCCCGGGCGGAGTCGGCGTCGGCGTCGGGCCCGCGCTCGCGGCGAACCCGGTGTCGGGGACGGAGTACCCGCTCCACCCCGCCCCGTTGTGGGCGCGCACCCAGTAGAAGTACGTCACGCCCGGCGTGGTCGAGGTGTCATCGTAGAGCGTCTCGGCGAGCGTCGCGAGGACCTTCGCGCTGCCGGTGTCGTTGACCGTGTTGCGCGACAGTTGGTACGCGTCCGCGCCGGTCGACGGGTTCCACGTCACGCTCACCTTGCCGGGGTACAGGCCGTCGGTGGCCGAGACGCCGGTCGGAGGCGCCGGCGGTGCGGCGGGCGTCGTAGGCGTCGAGGTCGGGGTCGGCCCGTTGGTCGGGGTCCACGTCGGCGTCGGCGTGGGCACCGTGGGCGTCACGGTCGAGGTCGGCGTCGTCGTCGGAGTGATCGTGGGGGTCGGGGTGACGGTCGCCGTCGGGGTCACGGTCGCGGTCGGGGTCGCCGTCCTCGTGGGCGTGATCGTCGGCGTCGGGGTGTAGGTCCCGGTCGGCGAGGGGGTCGGCGTGATCGTCGGCGTGGGCGTGACCGTCGGGGTCGGAGTGACCGTCATCGTGGGGGTCACGGTCGGCGTGTTCGTGGGCGTCGGGGTGACCGTCGGCGTCGGGGTGATCGTCGCGGTCGCGGTGCTCGTCGCCGTCGGGGTCGGCGTCCGCGTCGCCGTCGGCGTGTTGGTGGGCGTCACGGTCGGCGTGTTCGGCGGCGTGCGAGTGGCTGTCGGCGTCGGCGTCGCGGTCCCGGTGGGCGTGACCGTCGGCGTCACGGTGGGCGTCCTGGTCGGCGTGAACGTGGGCGTCGCCGTCGGGGTGCTCGTCGGCTGGGGGGTGCCGCTCGGGATCACGGTCGGCGCGGGCGCGCCGGGACCGCTCCCGCTCCCGATGCACCCAGCGGTCTTGATGATTTGGTCGATCTCGAGCTCCGAGCGGTCGTGGAACACGTCCGTCGAGCAGCCGAGCCCGTTGCAGTAGCTCATGAGCGTGCCCTGCGCCGTCACGCCGGACTTGGTGTTGACGATCCCGGCGGTGGGGCACGCCGGTGTCCCGGTGTAACACCCGCTCTCGCCGTTGTAGCAGTGGTCCACGATCGGGTACGGCGTCCCGGCGATCGAGACCGGGCAGTGCGTGTGGACCGCGCCGCAGCTGTGCCCGATCTCGTGGCCGACGACCGACGCGTCGCCCGCGTTGTAACTGACCTTGAACACGTTCGTGAAGCTGTACCCGTACGTCGTGCTGCACAGCGAGCCGATCCAGCTGATCCCCGCCGCCAGGCTGGAGCTGATCGACTTCCCCGAGAACATCGCCGCGACGCTGCGGCTGATCGAGCCGTAGTTCGCGCTCCAGTAGTTGCCGAACTCGTTGAGCTGGGCGCCGGTCGCGTTGCCTCCGGAGTCGGGGGCCTGGTCGTACGGGTCGGGCTCGGCGACGCGCAGGATCGTCGTCCCCTGGGCGAGCGTGAGGTTGAGGTCTCGCGTGTAGAACACGTTCATGCGCGCGAAGACGTCGGCGAGGTAGCTCATCGCGTTGGAGATCGCGGCGCTCGGGTTGGAGCTGTACGAGAACTTCTGCTCCATCAGCTCGACGTCGGTGTCCACGGCGACGATCATGTACCCCGGGCTCGAGAGCCTCATCGCGTGCACGGCGCCGAGGCGCGGCTCCGGCGCCTGCAGCAGCGGCGGCAGGCTCTCCTGCGCGCACGTCCACGTCGGGATCGCCGGGAGGGCGGCCCTCACGGCGTCGGTCGAGGCGATCAGCACGCGCGAGCCGCTGCCGGGCTCCCCCCCGAGCCAGTCGTACTCGGCCCCGTCGGCGGCGCTCGCCCCGTGCAGCGAGCCGGTACCGGGCTCGTAGACGAGGACGACGCGGGCGTCGCTGCCGTCGCTCGCAGCGCCCAGGATCAGGAACAGGTCCGGGCGGGCGACGGCGTGCTCGCCCTGGCCGTCGGCCACGATCACCTTCGCGTCGGGGGTGTACAGCTCGGCGCGCGTGAGCGTCATCGTCCGCGTCTCGTCGGGCGCGACCGGCCACCCCTGGACCTCGACCGTCTCGCCGGAGCTCAGCGCCGCGAGCGACGCGAGAATGCGAGGCGAGAAGCGGGCGCGCGCCGCCTGGCCGCTGCCGTCCGGCGCCGTCGCCGGCGCCACGGAGACGTCGTCGGGCCACTGCGCGAGCTCGCGGCGGACAGTTCCCTGCGCGGCCGGAGTCGCGAGCCTCCACGCCGCGGCCGCGACCAGCGCGCCGCCGAGCGCGAGCGGAAGAGCGCCGGGGCGCCTCATCGCGGCCTCCTCCGGCGCGCGGCCGGGGCTCCGTCCCGCCTGGCGGCGCGTTCGTCGCGTTCCGTCACCATGCGCTGGCGTTCCTGAGGATCATTGTAATGCCCCTGCGCCCCTGAGCCGATCCGCTCTTCTGCAGTTCCCTCCGGTGCCCTGCGCCCGGAGCCCTGTGCCCTGCGGCTTACTCGAGGTGCCTGCGAGCGCGCGCCGCGACCGTGATCTGCGAGCTGGTCTGGGCGTTGCCCGTTCCGTTGCTGACGGTGAGGGTGACGGTGTACGTCCCGCGCTCCGCCCACGCGTGCGTCGGGTTGCGGTCGGTCGAGGACGAACCGTCGCCGAACGTCCACTGCCACGAGCGCGGGATCCCGCTCGAGGTGTCCGTGAACTTCACGTCCTCGCCGACGAACGGCGTGGCGGGGGTGTACTTGAACGACGCGGCGAACCCGCCCGGCGTCGTCGTCCGCGTCGGGGTCGGCGTGGGGCCTGGCGAGGTGGGCGTCGGGGTCGGACCGGGCGAGGTGGGCGTCGGCGTCGGGGTGGGGCCGGGGTGGGTCGGCGTCGGCGTCGGTCCCGAGCCGGCAAACCCCGTGTCGGGGGAGGAGAAGCCGCTCCACCCGGCGCCGTTGTGCGCGCGCACCCAGTACCAGTACGTCACGCCGGGCGTGACCGTGGTGTCGTCGAAGAGCAAAGCCGTGAAGACGCCGAGGAACGAGGCGCTCGACGTGTCGTTCACGGTGTTGCGCCACACCTGGTACGAGTCCGCGCCGCTCGAGGCGTTCCACGAAACGCGGACCTTGTTCGTGTACGCGCCGTCGGTCGCGGAGACGCCGGTCGGCGGCGGCGGCGGCGCGGGCGGTGGGGTCGGGGTCCACGTCGGCGTCGGCCCCTTGGTCGGCGTCCACGTCGGGGTGGGCGTCGGCCCCGTGGGCGTCACGGTCGCGGTGGGGGTGATCGTGGGCGTCGGCGTGATCGTGCGCGTCGGGGTGATCGTCGGGGTCGGCGTCGGCGTGCCGGTCGGCCCGGCGAGAGGATAGACGTACTGGGCGCACGTCACATCCTCGGTCTGGATCCCGTTGCACGTGCCGCCATCGCACGACGGGTTCATCACCGAAGGGTACTTCGTCACGTGGTCAAACCCGAGGCCGTGCCCGAGCTCGTGCGTGAGCATGTTCTGGTAGTTGGAGTTCGAGAGGCAGCCGTCGGTGATCCCGTTGTTCACCACCACGAAAAGACTGACGGCCGTCCACCACGTCGAGCCGTCGGTCGAGAGGGTGTTGGTCGGGCTTCCGAACCATGGCCCCCCGAACGCGAGGATGCCGGTGCACCCGCTGAGGTCCGTGATGTCACCGCACGGGTCGTTGAACATCACGATGTCGTGGCTGGAGTCCGGCGTCTCCTGGGTGTTGGGGTCGGAGTCGCACGACATCGTGTACGTCTGGCCACCGCCCCAGAGCAGGTCGAGGCTCGTATTGGGGATTCCGTCCCACGCTGCGAGCGCGCCCTGGAGCTCGGACGTCCCGCCGTCGGAGCGCGTGCCGTCGCCCGCGGGCGGGTTGCCGCCGTAGTAGACCGTGACCGAGTGGCCGAGGTCGAACTCGTGCCAGCGGATCGGATGGGTGTCCAGCTGGTCCGTCTCGAACACGCACCCGTCGGGTACCGTCTCGGCCGTGGCGTCGAGGGGGATCTGCTCCGGTCGGGCGGCGACCGCCGCCGCCGTCCACGTCTCCCGGTGCTCGACGACGCCGCGAAGGTGCGCGAGCAGCGGCGCCTCCTGGTACGTCTCGACCGGCTCGACCGCGCCCGACGAGGGGGTCGCGAACAGCTCGATCCCCGCCCGCTCGGGGAGCGGCGCGAGGAGCGCCGAGCCGTCCCGCCCGGCGATCCGGCGCAGGAGCCCGTACGCCGCCATCTGGGGCAGGAACGTGCCGTCCGGCCGCTCGTGCAGGAACAGCAGGTAGACATGCCCGGGCTCGAACTGGGGAGAGCCCGGCACGAGCCACATCGCGGTGGCGGTCCGGCCGCCCGGCGCCTCGACGGCGATGCGGTCGCGGGGCGCGAGCCCGCCGGAGACGGCGCTCACGACCCGGAACGTCGTCACGGTGAAGAGGAGCGGGCCGTGCTTCGCGGTCCTCGGGGCGCCCGCCACGGCGAGGACGACGTCGTCCGAGATGCGCGCGAGGTCGCCGAGGTTCTCGGGCGGGATGATCGACGTCGCGGACGCGGCGGCAGCCGCCAGCGTCGCCGCGGCGATCACGGTCAGGCGGTTCGGGCGCAGCACTACCACGGTCAGCAACCCCCAGATTGAGTCTATTCCACGGACCGCCGGAGCGGTGTGACCCGGCTCACCCGCCCGAGTCGGCGGGCTCGCCCGCGGTCGGGGCGGCGGCCTCCCCGGCCGGCGCCGGCCGTGCGAGCGCGGCGATCGCGGCGGCCTCGGCGGCCGTCAGCGGCGGGCGGAGCGGGAGGATCAGCGACACCCGCTGCCAGTACGCGCCGTACGCGTCGCCGAAGCGGAGCGCGAGGTTGTGGTCCTCGCGGCGGGCGCGCACCGCGGTCACGCGCAGCACCGGGATGAGCAGCACGAGCGCCGGCAGCGAGCGCATCGCGACGATCGCCCCCACGAGCATGAGGATCACCCCGAGGAAGTACGGGTGGCGGACCCAGCGGTACGGGCCGTGCGTCGCGAGCACGGCGCCGCGGCCGACGGCGCGGACGGCGGCGAGCGCGAGCAGCCCACCCGCCAGGAGGAACGGCGCGGCGATCCGGAGCGTGAGGCGGCTGAACTCGCCGGTCAGCAGCGCCCCCGCGGCGCACCCCACGACGAGGAGCGTCCACGCCAGCGGCATCTCGCCGACGGGGACGCCCGGCACGGTCTCGGGGTCTTCGCGCACCACCGGCCCCTAGAGGGCGTGCACCGCGGTGGGCTTCGCCGCCCGGTAGCGGTCGAGGCCGGCGAGGAACACCTCCATGGCGCGCTCGAGCTTGTCCACCTCGAGCACGTACGCCATGCGGACCTCGTCCTTGCCGGCGCCCGGGGTCGCGTAGAACCCGCCGGCGGGGGCGACCATCACGGTGTCGCCGCGGTCCGAGAACTCCTCGAGCAGCCAGCGCGCGAAGTCGTCGGAGTCCTCGACGCCGGCCATCTTCACGATCATGTAGAACGCCCCGCGCGGGCGCTTGAGCACGATCCCGGCGTCGCGCTTGAGCGCGCCGTACATCACGTCGCGCCGGCGCTGGTACTCCGCGCGGACCGCCTCGAAGTACTCCACGCCGAGCCGGTACGCGGCGACCGCGCCGAGCTGCTCGAGCGTCGGCGGGCACAACCGAGCCTGCCCGAACTTGAGCACGGACGACATCACCTCGCGGTTGCGCGAGATCACCGCGCCGACGCGGGCGCCGCACGCCGAGAACCGCTTCGAGATCGAGTCGACCACGATCACGCGCTCGCGGATCCCCGGGAGCTCGAGGACGGAGCGGTGCCGGCGGCCGTCGTACGTGAACTCCTTGTACACCTCGTCCGCGATCAGGAACAGGTCGTGCCGCTCGACGAACGCCGCCAGCCGCTCGAGCTCCTCCCACGCGAGGACGGTCCCGGTCGG
>Ga0335070_10005228_pt1 | contig 15244 bp, 12 predicted proteins | sample Lox_Sample_13_FD_206722 | JGI IMG/M metagenome (GOLD analysis project Ga0335070, IMG submission 206722) | Soil microbial communities from Loxahatchee National Wildlife Refuge, Florida, United States - Lox_Sample_1.3 | ecosystem: Environmental > Terrestrial > Soil > Wetlands | place: USA... | reverse complement strand
AGGTCTTTGAACTGCTGCTCCGCCTGAAGGGCAACTATCTGTGGCCGGCGATGTGGAACAACGCGTTTAACGAAGATGATCCGCTGAATCCCAAGTTGGCCGATGAATACGGCATCGTGATGGGGACTTCGCACCACGAACCCATGCTGCGGGCACAACAGGAGTGGAAGCGGCACGGCACCGGACCGTGGGACTACTTCAAGAACGCCGACGTATTGCGCAAGTTCTGGGAAGACGGAATTGAGCGCAACAAGAACTACGAGAGCATCATCACGATGGGGATGCGAGGCGATGGCGACCTACCGATGTCGGAGAGCGCGAACGTTGCTCTGCTCGAGAAGATCGTGGCCGATCAGCGGGAGATCCTCACTCAGCACATGAACAAGAAGTTGTCGGAGATCCCGCAGGATTGGGCTCTCTATAAGGAAGTGCAGGAGTATTACGAACGCGGGATGCGTGTCCCGGACGACGTGACGCTGCTCTGGTGCGACGACAATTGGGGCAACATCCGGCGGCTGCCAACTGCGGAGGAACGAAATCGAAGCGGCGGCGCAGGCGTCTACTACCACTTCGACTATGTCGGCGATCCTCGATCCTACAAGTGGCTGAATACGAACCCGATCACCAAAGTCTGGGAGCAGATGAATCTCGCCTATGAGTATCAGGCAAACCGGATCTGGATCGTGAACGTAGGCGACTTGAAGCCGATGGAATTTCCAATTGAATTCTTTCTGAGCCTGGCCTGGAACCCGCAACGCTGGCCGAAAGAGAAGATTTCGGAATTTACCAGGCTGTGGACGGAGCGGGAGTTCGGACTCGAGTACGCGCCGCAGATTGCCGACATCGTTTCGAAGTACACCAAGTACAACGGCCGCAGGAAGCCGGAGCTGCTCGATCCGATGACGTTCAGCTTGGTGGACTACCAAGAGGCTGATCGGGTGCTCGCAGAATGGAAAGCGATTACCGAGGAGGCGGAGCAGATTTACGGCAGCTTGCCGGAGAATCTTCGCGACGCTTTCTACGAGCTAGTGCTCTATCCAACGAAAGCGTCGGCTCTGGTGGCGGAGCTCTACATCACAGCGGGAAAGAACCGGATGTGCGCGGGGCAGGGCCGGGCGAGCGCGAACGATGTGGCTGCGCGAGTCCGTGAGTTGTTCCAGGCTGACGCGGCGTTGTCGAACGAGTACAACCACGTTCTCGCCCATGGCAAATGGAACCACATGATGGATCAGACGCATCTGGGTTACACCTTCTGGAACCAGCCGCCCGTGAACGTGATGCCTCCGGTTCAAGAGGTCCAGGTTCCAGAGAAAGCGGACATGGGAGTTGCGGTGGAAGGCTCCTCTATGCCCTGGCTTGGGACCTTCCATGAATCCGCGCTACCGGAATTCGATGTCTTCAACCAGGAGCGTAGATATATCGACGTGTTCAATCGCGGACAGAAGGCATTTCACTTCGCCACGAGGACCAGCGCGTCGTGGATTCATGTCCAACCTGCTGGCGAGACGGTGGATAAAGATCAGCGACTGTGGGTCAGCATTGACTGGAAGAATGCGCCCGTGGGTGAAAGCGACGGCTCGGTAACAGTCGCCGGCACTGATGCTCAAGTCGTGACTGTGAAGCTGAAGGTGCTCAACCCTTCGGCTCCGGAACCCGCCTCGCTAAACGGATTTGTGGAAGCGAACGGTTACGTTTCGATTGAAGCGGAACACTACACGAAGAGAGTCGACGCGGGAAATGTGCGTTGGGAGAAAATCGACGATCTGGGTCGCACGTTGTCTTCAATGACCGTGTTCCCCGCTACGGCAAGCAGCGTGAAGCCGCCGCAAAACTCGCCCTATCTGGAATATCAGATGTACTTGTTTCATCCCGGGCAGATCGAGGTAGAAGCGATCCTGGCACCGACTCTCAACTTTGTACCCGGGCGCGGCTTGCGATTTGCCGTTTCCTTCGACGATCAGCCCCCGCAGATTGTAGATGCCCTCGAGCACAATTCGACACGGGACTGGGCGCAATCCGTTGAGGATAGCGTGCGAAAGGCGAAATCCAAACACACGATTGAGGGAGTGGGGTATCACACGCTCAAGTTCTGGATGGTTGACCCCGGAGTTGTTTTGCAAAAGCTGGTCGTGAATACCGGCGGGGTCAAGCCTAGCTATTTGGGTCCGCCAGAGAGCTATCATCGCATTGCCGGTGAGGTCACGGGCAACGCATCAGGCGACCGCACTTACTAGTTCAGGGGAGATCGTCCTTGCAGGCGGCAGGACCGGAACGTTCTAGGACAAACTACAACTGTTTTTTCATTCCCTCATTAGATGGCAGGAGTGCGTTTTGACCACTACCCAGACATTCCTCCCCTCTGCCAGCTCAAGCGTCTCACGGGCAGCGAGCGTGAGGTGGACTTCAAATTCGGTGCCGCTGCAGTCCACTGCTGCTGAGATGATCACATCTCGCTGCTCGAGCTGACGGATCGTGCCGGCCACAACATTGCGGGCGCTCAGTCCTCGCGGCGATTCTGTTGCCAGCATTAGATCTCCGGCACGGATGCCGACGCGGAGGACCGAGCCGATTTCCGCCCGCACCAGCGGCGTTTCGAGTTGCACCGAACCTCCTCCAAGCCGGCAGGTCATCGAACCACCGTTTTCGTGCAAAGCGACCACGGTCGCATCGAAGACGTTCTCGAATCCGGAGAGCTGAGCGACGGTTTCGAGGCGCGGAGCGCGCATCACTTCGTGAGGCTGTCCCTGGGCGACGATGCGGCCCGCCTCGAGCACGATCACGCGCTCGCCGAGCGCAGACACTTCCTCGCTGCTGTGCGTGACGTAGAGAATGGGCACGCCGTGCGCACGGTTCCACTCCCGGAGATCGTCAAGGATGTGCGACTTCGTCGGGCGGTCGAGAGCCGCCAGTGGTTCGTCGAGCAGAAGCACGCGCGGATCCATGACCAGTGCACGGGCCAAAGCCACGCGCTGCCGTTCGCCGCCGGAAATCTCCGCGGGACGGCGGGCACGCAGATGCTCAATGCGAAAAGACCGTAGGATCTCGCGGCTGCGTGCGCGCCGCTCCCCAGCGGCGAGCGCATGCAATCCATACGAGACATTCTCTTCGGCGGTCAAGTGTGGGAAGAGCGCGAGGTCCTGCAGGACGTAACCAACACGGCGTTTCCACGGCGGCACGTTCCGCCTTTGGTCCGAGTCAAAGAGAATTTCGCTGCCCGCCAGAATCCGGCCCAGTTCCGGTTCGGTAAGCCCGGCGATGCAGTCGAGGACGGTGGTCTTTCCCGCGCCCGACGCGCCGAAGAGGATGGTGAATCCGGGACCCAGCCGGAAGTCGACATTCAGGTCAAAAGCGTCGTCGGAATCCGAAAACCGCTTCTGGATGCGGACTTCAAGGTTACATCCCGCTGGCGAGGACGGGGCTGCCGCCGGAGCAGGCGCCGTCTTCACTTCCATGGTCCCACCGCGGCGGCCCGCCGGTTCAAACCGTACACTACGGAGAGAACTAGGAAAGAGACTACCAGCAATAAGAAGGCTGTCTGATTCGCGGAAACGTAGTTAGCGGCCTGCACCTGGTCATAGATGTCAATCGAGATAGTGCGCGTCACCCCGGGGATGTTGCCGCCCACCATCAGCACGACTCCGAACTCGCCCAGCGTGTGCGCGAAGGAGAGCGCAAAGCCCGTCACTAGCCCCGCCTTCGACAATGGGAGCACGACACGGCGAAAAGTCTGGCGAGGCGATTGCCCGAGCGAAGCCGAGGCGCGAAGCAGCTTGGGATCCACCGCGGAAAAAGAAGCTGCGAAAGGCTGCACCGCAAATGGCAGACTGTAAAGGAGGGACCCGATCACCAAGCCTTCAAAGGTAAAGGCCAGCGTATGGCCAGTTAGCGATTCCCACCAGCGGCCTAGCGGGCTCCGCGAACCCAGAGCCATCAGAACGTAGAATCCCAATACGGTCGGAGGCAGCACGAGGGGAAGCGCCACAACAGCTTCGACTAAGAACTTCCAGCGCCAGCGGGAGTAAGTGAGCCAATAGGCAATCGGCACACCGAGAATCAACAACGCGCCAGAAACTATCGTTGCCAGTTGCGCCGTCAGCCAGAGTGCCTGCCAGTTCATTTTGAGGAGTCTCCACGCGGGAGGCTGAACCCGTAGTTTTCCAGCAGCGAAGTGGCTTCTGCGCCACGCATGAATTCCAGAAACTTGCGGGCTGCCTCCTTCTGCTTGGATAGGGAGATGACGACGGCCGCCTGATTCAGAGTCGGGTAAGCGTCGAGCGGAACCATCCAATACTGCCCTTTGCCTTTCATGGCCGGCGCAAGCGCGTGCGATAACGCGATCAGCCCGGCCTGGGCATTGCCTGATTCGACAAACTGCGCCGCCTGTGACACGTTCTCGCCCAGCACAAGTTTAGCGGCTACCTGATCGTAGATTCCGAAATGCCTGAGCGCGGCTTCCGCAGCGCGTCCGTAGGGCGCATGCTGCGGGTTCGCGATGGCGATTCTTTTGACCGAGGGATCGAGGAGCGCCTGCATGCCCACCTTCTGCAGATCGAGCCGAACATCGTTCGGTATCCACAGCACCAGACGGCCGACGGCGTAGCGATACAGCGTGTCTTTTTCGGCGAGACCTTTGTCGATGAGTTGCTTCGGATAGTCCTCATCTGCAGAGAAGAAAACGTCGAAGGGTGCGCCGTTCTCGATCTGGTTGGTCAGATTACCAGATGATCCGAAGGTGAGCTTGATGTCCTGTCCAGTTCTTTTCTTGTATTGCGCGGCAACCTCTGGCAGAGCGGCGCTCATGTCGGCGGCCGCGGCCACGGTAATTTCCTGGGCCGAGCACAGAGAGAACGAGAGGAGAACGAAAGTAAGGACTCGTCGCAACACGATTGATGCCTGAAAGCGAAGGATTAACAGCAGATAACCTAACAGACTCGGACTGGTTTCAGAAATGCTTCTGGAGGCCTAAGAAGGCTCCTCAGGGGCTAAAAGCCCGCATCTTTGGCCGCTTTGAGCGGCATAACTAAAGCCATGCCCTACCCAAAACCGATTTCTGAAACCAGTTCTAATAGCTAACGCCTGAGAGCCATCCTCCTCACACCAGCTTCGTCTTCGAAAGTGGCATCTCTCGCACGCGCTTACCTGTAGCCGCAAACACCGCGTTGTACAGCGCCGGAGCAAACGGCGGCAAGCCCGGTTCACCCACCCCCGCTGGCGGGGCATCGCTCGGTACAATGTGTATCTCAATGTGCCGTGGTGCGTGATTCATCCGCGTGAGCTGGTAGTCGTTGAAATTGCTCTGCTGAATCACTCCGTTCTTGGCCGTGATCTCGCCGTACATGGCCAGACTCGTTCCGAACACCGCCGCACCTTCGAACTGGTTGCGCACATTGTCGGGCGATACGACAGTCCCTGCATCCAGCGCAGTCCAAACGTTCGGGATGCGCACCTGGCCTTTGTTGTCGACTTCGACTTCGACGACGGTCGCGACGTAAGTCAGGAAGCTGCGGTGCGCGGCAATGCCCATCCCCCGCCCCTTGCCCATCGTCTTCTTGCCCCAGCCAGATCTCTCCGCAGCAACTGCGATGACGCGCCGCCAGCGCGCTGTGTCCAACGGATAGTTCTTGGCCTCTTCCGCCTCTTCTCCCTTTAATCCCAGGTCCACGATGCGCGCCGGACCGACCAGATCGAGTAGGTACTGCACAGAATCCCGGTTGGCCGCGTGAGCCAGTTCGTCGGCAAAGGAGTGAATCGCAAACGCGTGATAAATGTTGGCCACGCTGCGGAACCAGCCGATGCGCACGTGGTAGTCAGCCGGACCGTTTTCCGCGCGATGGTTGGGAATGTCGAACGGCAGGTTGTTCCATCCCAAGCCCATCTCGTCGTCGGCATACCTGGCAGCGGGGTTGAAAGTCGAGCCAATCGGCGGATACGTTGTACGCTGCAGCCATGCTGTCGGGTTGCCACTCGGCCCGATCGCGGCCTTCATATACATCGCGGCTACAGAGTGGTAATAGTCGAAGCGAATGTCGTCTTCACGACTCCAGACAACCTTAACCGGCTTGCCAAGCTGTCTCGAGAGGACCGCCGCTTCCGCTACCTGATCGGGCTTTGACTTGCGCCCAAAAGCGCCACCAAGCAAGGTGACATGGCAAGTCACATCTTCCTTCTTGATGCCGAGAACTCCGGCAATGGTCTCCTGAACAGCCTGCGGATTTTGCGTTGGCGCCCACGCCAGCACTTTGCCATCGCGATACTCGGCTACTGCCACCGGCGGCTCCATCGAAGCATGCGCCAGGTGAGGCGTGTAGTACTCGGCTTCGATGATTTTGCCGCCTTTCGCGAATTCAGCGTCTACGTCGCCGACGTTGCGCACCACCTTGCCGGGCTGGCGAGACGTGGCTTCGAGGGTCTTGCGGAACTCGCTGGAGTTGTACACGGAGTGGGGGCTGCTATCCCAATCGATCTTCAGGGCCTTGCGTCCCTGAAACGCGGCCCAAGTGCTATCGGCAATCACGGCGACTCCGCCCAGCGGCTTGAACACGTGCGGAGGCTCGACGGTGGGAATCGCGATGGTCTGCTTTACGCCTGCGACCTTCAGCGCAGCCTTGTCGTCGTACGACTTGATCTTCTGCCCCAGTACCGGCGGGTGTTCAATCGAGGCGTAGACCATGCCGGGCATGGCCGCGTCCATGCCGAAGATAGCTTTGCCGCGGACGATCTCGGGAAGGTCAAACAAGGCGTTGTTCTCTTTCCCGATATAGCGCCACTGTGAGCGCGTCTTCAGCGGCACGTCTTCTTTTTTCGGAACGGGCAGCTTGGCGGCGGCGGCAGCGAGTTCACCGTAGTCCAGCCTCCGGCCACTGGCTTTGTGCACGACAAAATGCGGCTCGGTCGAGCAATCTTTCGCCGAGACATTCCATTGCACGGCCGCCGCGCTGATCAGCATTGCGCGGCCGGTGGCCCCGATCTGTCGCATCTGATCAAAGTAGCTGCGGACCGAATGCGAGCCGTCCGTATCTTGCTCGCCGTATTTCGGATCGCCGATGGCCTGGTCGATCTTGACTTTCGACCAGTCGGCATCAAGTTCATCAGCAACGATGAGCGGCAGGGCGGTACGGCTGCCGCAGCCCATCTCGGAGCGGTGAGCTACGATTGTCACGGCGCCATCGCTGGCGATGGCTAAGAAAATATCCGGCTGAAACACGGCTGGCGGGGCGGCGTCGGCCCACACAGGTTCGGCGATCAGCTTTGCGCCCAGCACAAACGCTCCGCTGGCGAGAGCGCCCTGCAGAAATCCGCGGCGGGAAACATTCTCGATGAGTCTCATGCCGTCTCCTTCGCAGCCTGATGGATGGCCGCCCGAATTCGCTGGTAGGTGCCACAGCGGCAGAGATTGCCCGACATGACCGTGTCAATATCCTGGTCGCTCGGATGCTTGTTGTCTTTCAGCAGCGCGATGGCCTGCATGATCTGCCCGGTCTGGCAGTAGCCGCACTGCGGAACCTTGATCTCCATCCACGCTTTCTGCACGGGGTGGATGGGTGCGATGCCTTCGATGGTAGTGATCTCGCTGTCGGCGGCTTCTTTCATTGAAGTCGCACAAGAGCGAATCGCCTCGCCATTCTGATGCACCGTGCAGCTACCGCACAGCGCCATGCCGCAGCCGTACTTCGTTCCGGTCAGCCCGAGCACGTCGCGTAGATACCACAATAGCGGCATCTCGGGATCGCCGTCGAACGAGCATTCCTTGCCGTTTACTTTAAGGCGGATCATGTACCCTCCCACTAGCAGGCAAATGATGTGCAGAACCGATCACCATATCCTAGTCGCAGAAGGGGAAATGTGGAAGAGCGCCATGAAGGCAGAGGTCAGAAGTCAGATTGCAGAAGTGGGCATCGGATCGCAGCAGGCTTCACTTCTGCAATCTGACTTTTGTCTTCTGACTTGCTCAGCCACGTCTGCGTCTCGGCGGTGAAAAAAGGTCCTTCGCCGCAGCATATAATCGTCTGTCGTTTTGGGAGGAACCTTGGCCTACGACGATCTGCGCGACTGGATCAAGGCGCTCGAGCGCACCGGGGAACTCAAACGCATCCGCACGGAAGCGGACCCCATACTGGAAATCACCGAGATTACCGACCGGGTTTCGAAATCACCCACGCCCATGGAGGGACAGACGCCTCGCCCGTCCGCAACGAGCGCCGCTCCGCAACTCGGCGGCTCCGCCCTACTCTTCGAGAACCTGAAGGGCTATCCCGGACAGAAGCTCCTTATCAACCAGTTCGGTTCGGCTCGCCGCATGCGGCTAGCGCTGGAGGTGGATTCACTCGACGAAGTCGCCGAGCGCATCCGCGGCTTCCTCGACATCAAATCCCCGCAGGGCTTCCTCGACAAAGTCAAGATGCTGCCCATGCTGGCCGAGATGGGCAGGTTCTTCCCGAAGACCGTCGCAACCGGGCCGTGCAAGGAAGTCATCCAGCGCGACAACTTCTCGCTGCTCGACTTCCCTATCCTCAAGTGCTGGCCGAAAGACGGCGGGCGGTTCATCACCTTGCCCTGCGTAATCACGCGCGACCCCAAGACCGGCAAGCGCAATGTCGGCATGTACCGCCTGCAGGTTTTTGACGAGCGCACCACCGGCATGCACTGGCAGCGCCAGAAGGACGCAGCCGAACACTATCGCAACGCACTTCGGGACGCGGCCTCCTCCAACGACCACGCAGGGACGGACGCCCCCGTCCGTCCAGCCGAGCGAAGCTCGGCCGTCGACATTATGGCCCGCTCATCGGGCGGCGCCGTGCTCGCCGCCGGCGGCTGCCCGTCCGGACGCATGGACGTCGCCGTCGCCATTGGTACCGAGCCCGCGCTGACTTTTTCCGCCATTGTTCCCGCACCGCCCGACATCGAAGAATTTGTCATTGCCGGTTTCCTCCGCCAGAAGCCAGTCGAGTTGGTGAAGTGCGAAACCGTCGATCTCGAAGTGCCCGCCGACGCCGAAATCGTCCTCGAAGGCTACGTTAATCTTGACGAACTCCGTACCGAAGGCCCCTTCGGTGACCACACCGGCGTCTACTCGCTCGAAGACGAATATCCGGTCTTCCACGTCACCTGCATCACGCACCGCAAAGACCCAATCTATGCCGCCACCATCGTCGGCAAGCCGCCGCAAGAAGACGCCTGGATGGGTAAAGCCATTGAGCGCATCTTCCTGCCGCTGATGAAGCTGACCATCCCCGAGCTGGTGGACATCAACTTGCCCATCGAAGGCATCTTCCACAACCTGATGATCGTCTCTATCCGCAAGTCCTATCCTGGACAAGCCCGCAAAGTAATGAACGCCATCTGGTCACTCGGCCAGGCGATGTTCACCAAGTGCATCGTAGTCGTGGATGAAGACGTCGACGTGCACGACTTAGCCGATGTAACTCTGAAGGCCTTCAATAACATCGACCCCGAGCGCGACATCCAGTTCACGCTTGGCCCGGTAGATTCGCTCGACCACTCGTCACGCTTGCCGGACTACGGCTCGAAGATGGGGATTGACGCGACGAGGAAGTGGCTGTCAGAAGGATTCAACCGTCCCTGGCCGGACGAAATCGTGATGGACGCCAAGACACGCGCGCTGGTGGATGGCAAGTGGAAGGCGCTAGCGAAGGAGTTGGGGATGGATTAGGTCCTGCAAGGCCTGTGTGGGCAGGGTTTCGGCTTTTGTTGCCACGCCTTTTTCTCTTGCGCCTCTGAGGAGCCTTATAATCCTGTGGGAAGCAGTGGGAGGCTCCGTGAAAACATCTACATTCTGTGTGTTCGTATTGATGACGACTATGAGCGTCGCGCAAAATCCCAGCCCTCCTTCGGAAAAGCCAGCGCTGAATAACCCATTTCTGCGAATCCTCGGTAACGGAGTGTGGTGGGCGAATATCTCGGACGACAGGAAAGACACATTTGTGGATGGATACGTAAGCGGAATGAATGACGCTAACCACCTCATGATGGGCATGTGTGAGCAGAAGAGGAAAGATCTACAACCGAGCAACAATAACGGGAAGTTTATGGCAGAGTTCTACGAGGCGCTTGACCTTTGTATGCTAGGGGCGGAGTTCGACTTCAATGTAGACATGCAGAAGCTAAGGGGCGGAGCGGATGAATTCTACACCGACCCTCAGAACATCCGTGTTCCAATCCACCATGCTCTCGCGTATGTAAGAGACAAGTTGAAAGGGAAGAAGTCGGCTCAAGAGTTGAACGACGAACTACAGGGCTGGCGTCGCGCTATGCAGTGAAACTCACTGCGGGTTTTCCCTTGCCTTTTTTATCAATTCCTCGATCTTGGCCGGACTCAGTTCCATCTCCGCTAGTTTCATGCGAATTTCAGACTCCGTCATGGGTGAGCTCGTCCTCATAAACGGATTCTCCGGTTGAGAGTTCAGAAAGGCAAGAATGAACTGCTCCGGCTCGGACATTGCGACCTTGAGCACCCCGTAGCGGTCAAACGACGCTTCTGTATTCACGGAGTCAGTATATCAGAATTGGCGAAGAAAAGACGAATACAAGTTCATTGCGTTTTGACCATTGCGAGGACGCGCCATAGTCGTCGGCTACACCACCCAAACCCTGCCATGCTGTCCTAGCGTGAATATGTCCACCGCAAAACAACAGGTCGAGCTGCTGCTGCCGGGTACCACACGTTTCGCGGTGTTCGAAACGTGGGTGAATGCCTGTACTCGCTTTTGGGTGGCGCAACGCTTTAGCGCTGCGTTCATCGCCTTCTTCAATCCTGCGGCTTTAGCCGCTGAAACTACCACACCCTCTTACCCTGTCATCCTGAGCGAAGTGAGTGCTTCGCTTCGCGAAGCACTCCCGGAGCCGAAGGATCCCTACTCCCGCAGCCACTTCTCTTATTGCGTCGGGGAGTTCTCCCAGTGCACTCGATCCGGAGAGAACACCTTGACACATCACTACTACCACTCAGGACGTAGGGGTCCTTCGACTGCACTTGTCTCGCGCTCTGCGCGAGACAAATTCCGCTCAGGATGACAGAAATTACGGCGTGAGTGAACACGTTCCGAGCGCGCCTGTGGGTGGCGCAGCACCCTTCGGCTTTGCTCAGGCCGCGCTTCAGCGCTGCGATGAGCGGCCTCTCCTACCCTCGCGGCTTGAGCCGCTAAGGTCACGCCGCCGCGCCGGACGACTTCAGTCGCCGCGGGACGATCCAGCACAGCCTGGTCCCCTGGGGCTCTCGCCTCCGCGGGCAAGAGCGCCCGCGCTACACGACTTCCCTTGCCCCCGCCCGCGACTTGTGTTCTGATAGACCAAGCACGCGGGCCGTGGGGGCCTGCAACGCTCCAACGTCAGCGTCTCAACCACAACTCTCAACTTTGCTCTCTGCCAGGAAAACCAGAGGAGAGAGCTCGAGAAGACGAACCAGACGAGAACTCCGGAGGAGGTCACTATGAGTCCAGTCCACCACATTCCCAAGGGATACAGCTCTATCACGCCGTATCTAGTCATCCGAGGAGCCGCCGAAGCCATCGAGTACTACAAGAAGGTTTTCGGGGCGACCGAGGTCATGCGCCTGGCGGATCCGAGCGGGCGGATCGGCCACGCTGAATTGCAGATCGGCGGCTCACACATCATGCTGGCCGACGAACATCCTGAGATGGGGTACCGCGGCCCAATCCCATCGGGCAGTTCGCCCGTGAGCATCCTGCTGTATGTCGAAGACGTGGATTCGATCGTGGATCGTGCTGTCGCTGCCGGGGCGAAAATTCTGAAACCGGTCCAGGACCAGTTCTACGGCGATCGCTCCGGCTTCATCCAGGACCCGTTCGGACATTTCTGGGGAATCGCAACGCACATAGAGGATGTGTCTCCGGAGGAAATGAAAGAACGGATGAAAAAGCTCACGCAGGCTGCGTAGGGCTCCAGCCCCTCTGGACTGTTTGGCTCTTGGCTCGAACCTAGCGGATCTGGCTGAGAGCGACGGCTAACCTTCGACGTGTTCGCTCGCAACGAACATAGAACGAATCCTAGAGCCGCGGCTCGCCGCATCTCTCTTTGTTATTCCGCGGATGGATCGGCCGCCAGCCCCGAGCCGCTCCAGGGCAAGCGCAAGGTTCCGGAGAAGCCTTCGGCCATCATCGACGGCAGCGCGCGATACAAGCGAGAACGCAGATCGCGATAGCCCTGGATTCCGGCAAACAAGTCGCACATCAGATCGCGGAAACTCTCGCTTTGCCGCGTGAATGCGACCATGCGTTCCACAACACTGTCGCCGAAAACGGTGCCGGTGTAGAACCGCTGCGACACGCGCGCCGCGAGCTTGAGCTCGGGCAGGATCTCTTCTTCCAGATGCTGTTCGTAGCGGGCCGGGCAACCGGCGAGCAACGCTTGGGCGCAAAGCTCGGCTGAGCGCAACGCGTAGTACAAACCCTCGCCGGTGATAGGATCGACCAGACCGGCGGCATCGCCAATGCGGGCCCAGCCGTCCCCGGCGGCGCGCAGCGTCTCGAGGGTCTGAACGCGCAGAGACGGCAGGACGTGCGCGTAGAACTGCGCTCCCTGTAATCCGTAGCCGTTTTCTGCCAGCCAGGTCTCGAGCCGGCGGCGCAGCTCGGCAGTCGAGAGGTCTTTCATCCTGCCTGCTATCCCAGCCGATAAGTGATCCGGGCGTGGAAACACCCAAATGTAGCCGGAGATCCCACACAGGAATTGGATCTGCACCACCGAACTACGGCCGGGGATAAAGTAGCCCGCAGTGACGAATAGATCGTCGGCAGAGAGAGGCGCGACGAACTGAGCATATGAAGGATTGCGCGCGCCGGTGGCCAGCACGATGTACGAAGCGCGGTATTCGCTTTGGGGCGTGGTTAATCGCCAGTGGGCGTTGTCGCGCTCAATTCGAGTGACGTGTTCCTTGCGCAACTCAACGCCGGCGCGCCGGGCACGCTCCAGCAGCAACCCGTTCAGCACAAAGCGCGAAAAGATCGCCAGCGGATACCGCAGGTGGAAGCGAACCCGTTGTCCCGAGGGGCTGAGCAATTCGCAGCGGCGAATTTCGCTTCGCTCAGCCTGGGCATCGCTGAGAAAGGGATACTGCTTCAGAGCCTTGTAGGTAAGTCCGCCGCCGCAGGGTTTCTCCCAAGCCAGCTTTTCATCGAAGAGGAGGACCTCTTTTCGGCCGGCAGCCAACAGTGCGCCGGCAAGCGCACCGGCTGGGCCTCCTCCAACAACAGCGATGGGGCGTGGCGTATCCATCACGGGCAGGGGTAGTGGGGTTGCTGCCGAGCAGGAACTTCGTGTCCCTTCTGCGGAACTCTCCCGCGGCGCAGTCCAGAAAAAGCTCCCGCTAGACCGGGTCTAAACCCGGCTACTGGGTCATGCTGAGGCCCTGGTAGATAAATAGTCCTGCGATGACCAGAATCATCGCTCCCGAAAGAGCACCCAACACCTTGACGATGGGGGTGATCCTGTTCACCCTGCTGAGGATTTCCACCTGCTCTTTCTCCATGTGCGACTCGGACTCGTTCAGAAAGAGCTGGTCGTCCTCGTGCATGGTGAGCGTGCTGCGATAAATGAGAAGGATAATGAGGATCGCGGTCAGAATTCCCCACGCGATCAACAGCCCGACCATTGAAGACATACGACACCTCGGAGCTGAGATCGAGCCATTTCCCGACGTTGCCACTGGTCCACGGGCGGAGCTCTCTGCCCCCGCCGATCTCGGGTAAGGGCCCTTTTGTACCCTTGATTATAGACCCATTGGCAAGAGGGGAGTGCGACCAGACATCCAGAATTGGCATCTAAAAACCAGCATTACCCCGTAGCTGAGGAGCCGGGAGAGCCGGCGGCAGCGACGGGAGGCTCTGCTATAATCTGAGTCCTAAAGGAGATATCGAGGATGGCAACGACAACCGCACCCGACGTGAAACCGACAACTACGCCGGTTACCCTGACCCCAAACGCAATCGCCAAGGTGAAGGAAATCATGGCGGCACAGAACCCGGTTCCGGCCGGACTGCGGCTCTCGGTGGTGGGCGGCGGCTGCTCCGGTTTTCAGTATTCCATGGCCTTTGAGACCGGCGCCGGGATGATGGACAAGGTCTTCGACATGGACGGCCTGAAGGTCTTCGTGGATGCGACCTCGCTGATGTACCTGACCGGCGCTCGCGTCGATTACGTGGAAACCCTGGAGGGAGCCGGCTTCAAGTTCGATAATCCGAACGTCAAGAGCACCTGCGGTTGCGGTTCGTCCTTCCAGGCGTAAACCGTCGCCTTGGCTGGCGGCTGGCGCCACCAATCATCTCAGCCCCGGTTCTTCCGGGGCTTTTCCCTTTGTCTCAGTGGTGAAGTCTACTGTTCTGGAGGCATATCCGGGGGATTCGGCGGGCCTTGTGGCTGCGGAGTGCCCCCCTGACGCGGGCCTGCGTTGGGGGACGTATTCGTCCCGGATCCCGATTGTCCCAAGGTTCCGCCGAAGCTTTGATTCAGATTCTGCTGATAGGGCGTATTCAGCAAGCCGCCGCGGTCGCTGTTCGGGTCGTAGATGAAGAGCCAGTCGTTGTAGTGATTCTTGTTGTTGAACTCGCGGATCGTCTTCAGCTTGCTTGAACTTGCCACGCCGAGGATCGGCCCGCCGCCGAAGACCTGCCCAGACCCAAGCGGTTGCGGTTGCCCCGCATTAGGACTGGATCCGGCGTTCCCTGACTGAGAACCTGCCGCATTCGGATTGCCCGATCCCTCGTCGGGCTTCTCGGAATCGCCGCCTGGATTCAAATTCACCTGGCTCTGAGGCGGCGCGAACACACCCATCTGGGCTGCCTGCTGGATCACTTGCTGCTGTAAATTGCGATTGCCCGGCCCTCCGCCAGGGGCTCCGCCGGGCAGTCCCGGCAGCCCCTGCCCAGGCATCCCCATTCCCAGCCCAATGCCCAGTGCGGTCAGTTGCGGATCGCCCATGCGCAGAAGCTTGAAGTCCTGGCCCGTGATCGGGTCCTTGTAGCGCTTGCGCAAGAAGCGGATGTTGTTGGTGTTTTCCAGCTCTTCGACCCGCGTCGGGTAACGGCCGAGTTTCTTGTAGTAGCGGCGGATGGCGCGCGAGTATTGCACGGCCCGGTGGATCGTCTCTTCTTCGCGGTCGCGCCGCATCTGCTGGGCGATTTCAGGCAGCACCGCGATGGCGGCAATTGCCATCAGGGTGAGCATTAGCATGAACGTGATCAGAACATAGCCGCGCTGACCCATCTGCAAT
>Ga0335070_10005227_pt1 | contig 15245 bp, 14 predicted proteins | sample Lox_Sample_13_FD_206722 | JGI IMG/M metagenome (GOLD analysis project Ga0335070, IMG submission 206722) | Soil microbial communities from Loxahatchee National Wildlife Refuge, Florida, United States - Lox_Sample_1.3 | ecosystem: Environmental > Terrestrial > Soil > Wetlands | place: USA... | reverse complement strand
TTGTAGCGATTGAAAAAATTATCAACAGAGAAAGACTGATAGCACCCAAAGCCAAGGGTGATTTGACATTGAAAAGTGCCCTCGGCAACCGCCATAAAGAAGTTGATTCTGCAACCAGTAGGAATATGGATATCAACACCAAAACCAAAGATGCATAAACACCTGTTAAGGAAATCCTGCAGCTGAAAAGTAGGGAGGGGAGTACGGATAGAATATAAGTCCCACCGGCGGTTCCCCCACAGAATATCTCTATGGCAGCGGGCCACCCCCACTCTTTTTGAGATGCATATCCATATTTCCGATCTTCTCTTACGCCCATTGCTTCTCTACTTTGTTCTGAACCTTGTCGGTAAGGATTTCCCAGCGGAGATATAGAAAACGGAAGGACCCGTGCCAAATTCTTCGTGGAGTAATTCCCCTTTCTGGCTGCTGATGAGTCTCGATATCACACTGTCAGGATCGTCCAGGTCGCCGAACGTCCTCGAATTCACAGGGCAAGCGTTTACGCATGCCGGATTTGCATCCCAATCCAAACCCGGCTTCATGCCGCGTGCAATTCCCCGCTCTATTCGATCTTTACAGAAATTACATTTCTCGACGATGCCTGGCTGCCTTGAGAGAGAACGATCTCGTTTTTGAGGGGCTTCCGCTGTTTCATCGCAGTCTTCAGGATTTTGAAACCGCACCTGATATGGGCACGCCACCATGCAGGCCTTACAACTGATGCATTTATTCTGATCAATCGCCATGATACCATCCGCTCGCTTGTAGGTTGCACCTGAAGGGCAGATCTGTTCGCAAGGCCCCTTTTCGCAATGCATGCAGAGCATTGGCAAAAAGCTCCTGATGACGTTTGGGTATTTCCCCCGCTCATAATCAAAAACCAAAGTCCAAAATACACCCTTTCCCGTCTTATTCTCTGCCTTGCAAGCGTATGTGCAAGCATGACAACCGATGCAGCGGAACAGATCGATGACCATACCCCATCTCGGCACTTGGGTTTACCTCTTCTTGAAAATTTTAACTCTAACGTGATCTGAGCTTGAGCCCGTAGCATCCGTCATCTGGATATCATTTGGTTCAATTTCATTCATGTTCGGCCAATGTCTGTCTTTGGCGAAAGGTGTCATCCAATGACCGAAATATTGAGTGACCACCAGGCAATCGGGTCTTATGCCCTGGCGACAGAATGCTTCGGCCTCGATCTCACCCCATGGTGATATGACAAGCACTTGATCTCCGGTGCTGATGCCCTTCTCGGCTGCGACGTCGGCATTGATTTGAACCTGAGGCAATCCCATCACATGCTCGGAAACCTCCGAGGCGATCGGAAACATGGCGTTGCTCGCCCAGGCAAACTGAGCAGCGCGACTGCTGATAAGCCACATGTCATATTCAACGCCAGTTTCAAAATCTTTAGAAAAATCATAGCAATCGGGTATGCCTTCATACTCTTCCATCTGCTTATCCCAGAACTTGAGGTGATGTTCTCTGAGCCTCTCCTTGAGCTCATCACCGATCCGCTTGAGACGGCCCTGATACGGAAGTTCATACCGAAGCCCATTCTTAACCATCTCCCTGTAATGGTAAGTCTCCAATCTAGGATAAGGCATGAAGTAGCCGCCGTTTTCCTTGAACCAGTCCAATCCAAACTCTCCTCTGGTCACCGTTTTGCACTGGGCATCCACAATTTCCTCGACGGTATACTTCCTATCAAGCTTTAGCAAATAAGGACCAGGTTCCTTGGTAACAGGGTCGGTTAGCATCGTTCTGTTGATTCCTTCGTTATACCTATCAAGGACTCCGATCCTGGCTGCCAATTCCGTAAATATATCTGTTATGTCCATTGTGTTGACTGGAGTCACCACGGGCTGCCTGATGTGGAACCCCTGATACGGTTCGTGGCCCCTCTTGACGAAGTTAGGGCCGCCCATCCGGAAAAGTTGCAGGCCTTCCAGATCTGTTGCTTCGGGCAGAAGGATGTCGGCGTAATGAGAGGTTTCGTCGAACGTATAGGCAAAAGCCACATGGAAAGGTATCATTTCCAGGACTCTGCGCACGGTCTCAAGATTATATTGGGAAAGGGCCGGGTTTGCTCGATGGGTCACATACACTTCTGGAACGCTTGGCTTCGGCCAGCCCTCAGGCGGGTCGAGGATATTCTTCCATGCGAGATGGTAAGCTCCCATCCAGCTTGAGAGAGGATTGAGGCTATAGACACCCATTCTCAATGAAGGCGGCCACTGCCAATGTTCCTCATCAGTCGGGGCAAATGTTCTTTTCGCAAAGCCGTAGGGACCGGGGATGCGCGGTCCCGTGTGCGGAGCCCTTTCAAGGGATTCCAGCAACCGGGCTCCCGGTGTCATGTGCCCGCCCGGCACCTCGAGCCCGCCCACCAATACAGAGAGCATGTGCGATGCCCATTCAGCCTGATAAGCGCCGAGCCCGTTATTTACATCTTTACCCAGGTTGATGCATACGGGTCTGTAAGGCAGAACCTCACCGTCTAGCTCTATCGTGCTCCCAATTTGAGCCGTCTCTACCCATTCCATTGCGAGGCGTCTGATTGTGGAGGCGGGGACATCGCATATCTCGGCGGCCCATTCGGGTTTATACTTCTCCATCTTCTCTCTAAACAATTGGAAGCTTGGCTTTGTCTTAATTCCCTTAACTTCGTATTTCCCTTCGAGAGCGAAGTCTTGGACATGACTGTCGAACGGCTTTGCCTCGTTAGCGGCTGAGTCCCACACCAGCGGCTTGTGAGTTTGCGGGTCTTCCAAATAATAACCGTTATCCAGCCTGACAAGGTAAGGGGCGTTTGTCATCTGCTTAAGGAAAGGGAGATCGAGCTTGCGGATCTCATAAAGGATGCAATGGATCATCGCAAACATAAACGTTGCATCTGTTTTTGGCTTGATCGGTATCCACTCATCAGACTTAGCTCCAGATACCGAAAGATGTGGTTCAACCTGCACGAACCTGACGCCTCTGGCTCGCGCATCCGCATACCGGCGATACCCCTGCGTCCCTGTGCTCGTGTTGATGCCTCTTCCGAAATTGATTACGAATTTGACAATAGGCGTGTCATCGAAGCAAACAAACGATCCGTGCCACAGTTCACCATAAACATGTTCACAGTGAGTGCACTTCACACCACTACCCTGGCGTAGAGATCCATCGACGGGGCCGAAGGCATCGAAAAATGCGTTCCATGTCCCGTTAAAAGCAGGTCCGATGCCATCAGAAGCCATGGCTGCGGCCACTCTCAATTGACCGCTTGCGTCACGCAAGCCTATCTTCCTGACCTCTTTCAACCTGAAGGCAACGATATCCAAGGCCTCATCCCAGCTTATTTCCTTCCAACCTGGATCTTGGCTGGCACCTTTCTTTGGATTCGTGCGTTTCATTGGCCCTTTGATCCGGTTGGGATGATACAGCTTTTCTATCAGGTTCATCGCCTTAAAACAGCACTTCCCATCATTCGGGTGCATGCTCATAAATTTCGGATTGCCTTCGACCCGATCTGCCACACCCTCTTGGTTCACATGAGCTCGTATCGGGTCGGGACCGCTGTTACATAATAGGCAGTAAGTGGGAATCCATTTCTCACCCGGTTCAGCTTGGCCAGCGCCCATGGGTGACCAGAAGAGAAGATGTCCTTCGGGTAAAGTTTTTTTCGCCGACGTAAAGAACTTGTTTCTTATTTCATCCATTGGAGTCTGCTGGATGGCCATACTTGTCAAACTCTATGAGGTGTTATTTTAAGATTTTTTAACCGAGAAAGCCAAGAGCTCACCCTTTTTCTTCGGTTGAAGACTTTTAAGAAATCGTGCATTGATTCGATCGTTGACAACTCCATGCAAATGGGTTAATCGCATAAAAATTAACCCATTAAAGCAGAACTATAGTCAACGGAGGTAAGAATGAAAAAATTAGCTGCAGTCTTATTGACAATTCTCCTTCTGATGACAACAGAAAGTGCGATGAGCGTGGAGAAGATAAAAATCGGTCATCTTCGGATTGTGAATAGTCTGCCCACTTTTGTGGCGACTGAGAAAGGCCTTTTCGAGCAGGAGGGGGTGAAGGTGGAACTTATACCCTTTGAATCAGGCACATTGATCATTGATGCCCTCGTCACAGGCAGAATTGATGCCAACTGCTGTAGCGCTATTACCGGGTATTGGTTCGCCGCGCAGGGTGCACCAGACCGGTTCAAGATCTTTTTGGCATATGGGACTCCTTCTCGGAAGAACCCTGCCTTTGTGGCAATAGTGAAGAAGGACTCTCCTCTGAAGAATTTAAAGGATCTCAAAGGAAAACGGGTAGGGACATACCCCGGTGCTTCTTCTGTGGAGTTGGCCAGGGCGGTCATCCGCTCGCAGATAGACCCGGAGGGTATCGTCTTTCAAGAAATTCGCCCTGCTCTGCTCATTTCAGCATTAGCCGCAGGGCAGATTGACGCGTTCTTTGCACCTGAACCCACAGGAATGATAGCTATCTCTCAAGGAATAGGAAGACACCTGGTGGAGGAACCGCTGGGCTTACTCGGGCTGGAAAGAGGATTTGCCGGAGCAGCATTCGGATTTTCGGCCGATTTCTTAAAACAGAACCCCATGCTCGCCAAGAAAGTTAAAGCGATATACTACGAGGCCGTTGACCTCATCGATAAGGACAGACCTGCCTATCGACCTCTGTTGGTAAAATACTTAGGCCTTCCTGAATCAGTTGCTCTGAACATCCCTCTTCAACACTGGATGAAGATCGAGACACTCGACAAAGAGGCAACACAACAGTATTTCGATCTTCTTTACAAAGAGAGGGCCTATAAGAAAAGGGTGGATACCACGAAACTGTATTACGAGAACTAACTCAGAGGCGTGAAATACCTTCTTCCTAAAACTGTCTTTTGGCAATTTTCCCTATGCTCGACTTGGGCAAGGAATCTTTGAATTCGAGTTGCCGGGGCATCTTAAAACTGCTCAGTCTTTCTTTGCAGAAGGATAGGATCTCCCGACGGGTCGCTTTTTGACCATCCTTCAAGACAACAATCGCCTTTACCACCTGACCTCGTTTAGCATCCGGAATCCCGACGGCAGCTGCTTCCCGGACTTTGGGATGACTAAGCAATACGGTCTCTACCTCTGATGGATAAACATTGAGGCCTCCGCTGATGACCATATCGTCAGCCCGGCCCACAATATACAGATAACCATCCTCATCCAATCGTCCTAAGTCTCCTGTATAATACCATCCATTTTTAATCCTTTTTGCCGTGGCCTCAGGATTCTTGAAATATCCTTTCATGATTTGAGGCCCACGGGCAATAATCTCACCTATCTGACCTGCTTCGACTTCTTTTCCATCTTGATCTATGATTTTCAGCTCTGCCCGAGGTGCTGCTTTCCCAGCACTCGCCATTTTCCGTGGTGCATCTTTCAAATGAGTCATGGTGAGAAGAGGAGAGGTTTCGGTTGCTCCATAGCCCTGAACGGGTTGGAGGTGTGGATATCTTTCTTGCATTTCCTTCATTAACTGCTCCGGAACGACCGTTCCCATCATGGAGATTGCTCTCAAACTGGAACAATCATAGCGCTCCCAATTGGGAATATTCAAAATCAATTGGTAAATGGAGGGGGGACCCGAGATGTAGGTAATCCGATGGTTTTGGACCGCAACGAGAATTTTTTTCGGTTTCATTTCATCAATGACGGAAACTGTCATGCCGCATGCTACCATTAAATTCAGGATGCATGGACCAGCAATGTGAGACATGGGAAGAACTAGACCATAGATGTCTCGTTCAGACATGAGCACGGCGTGAAGCAGTGTCTCAGGGAAGTAGGTGAGATGATCATTGGTGAGGACGACCCCTTTCGATTTTCCTGTGGTCCCAGAGGTATAAAGGTAGAGCGATTCACCTTCTTCCTCAAGGGGAATCGAAATGTTTTCAGAAGATTCCTTTTCGATGATCTCTTCATAGGAGTGCCAATTCCTGATATCTTGTCCCTCAACCCCTGTCACCACAATATGCTGCAAGGTGCGAACAATTTTTATTGCACTATCAATGAAAGGTTTCTGTCGAACATGGGTAATAAGGGCAGATACCTCCGCATCCTGAAAGATCGGCTCCATCTCAGCAGGGCTGAGACGAAAATCGAGGACCACAGCTATCGCTCCAATTTTCAGGATGGCAAAGTAAGCCACAACGAATTCAGGACAGTTTTGGAGAAGGAGGACAATGCGATCTCCCTTTTTAACTCCAAGCTTGAGGAGTCGATTGGCTACCCGATTGGAGAGGATGTTCAGGTCGGAGAAGGTAATTTTCTCCTCCTTGAACAGAATCGCAGGTTTCGTTGGCTTTTCCTTGGCCTGCTTCTCTAAATAATCTCTTACAATCATAATGATCCCAATTTATCCAGGATGTGATAAAGATAGAATGCTTTCTCAAATAAGTCAACGCTTCCGCCTCCGAATGACGGCTTTTTCTGGCGTTGACAAATCTTACACAAATAGGTTAATCAACTAAAACAATTATTGAACCAGAACCTGCCCATCAAAGGAGTTTGAATGAAAAGAATCGCAGCGTTAATCGTGATCATTCCACTTTTGACAACGGCGGGAATTGCTTTCAGCGAAGAGAAGGTAAAGATCGGTTATCTTCGTTTAACGATTAGCCTTCCTACCTTTGTGGCGGCAGAGAAGGGCCTCTTTGAACAAGCGGGTCTGAAGGTGGAGCTTACCCCTTTTGAGTCAGGCACACTAATCATCAGCGCCCTCATAGCTGGCAGGATCGATGCCAACTGCAGCAGCGCTACTACCGGGTTCTGGTACGCCGAGCAGAGCACGCCGGATCAGTTTAAAATCTTTTTGGCGTATGGAACCCCTTCCCGGAAGAACCCGACCTTTGTGGCAATCGTCAAGAAGGATTCTCCCATAAGAGAGTTGAAGGACCTCAAAGGGAAGCGGGTTGGGACGTTCCCCGGTGCGTCCTCTTTAGAATTGGCCAGAGCAATTATCCGCACGCAGATGGACCCAGAAGGTGTTATCTTTCAGGAAGTGTCCCCTACGATTCTCATTTCCGCCTTAGCCGCCGGCCAAATCGATGCCTTCTTTGCGCCGGAGCCTGTAGGGATGATAGCTATTTCTCAAGGGATAGGAAGGCACCTGGTTGAAGAACCCTTGGGTCTGCTCGGGCTAGAGAGGGGATTTGCCGGAGCGGCTTTTGGCTTTTCGACTCAATTCATAAAACAGAACCCCATGCTCGCCAAGAAAGTTAAAGCGGTATACTACAAGGCCGTTGACCTTATAGATAAGGACAGAAATGCTGTCCGACCCCTATTGCCGAAATATACGGGGCTTTCTGAAGCGATCGCCATGAAGATACCCCTCCAAAGCTGGATGAAGGTCGAGACGCTCGACAGGGAAGCCACTCAACAATATTTTGATCTTCTTTATAGAGAAGGGGCTTATAAGAAGAAGATAGATACGACGAAGTTATACTACGAAAATTAACTCGGAAGGATGCAAGGGATCGTGGCTGCGCAAGATACAATTATATCCACTGAAACAGCAATACCAGCGGAGGTTGTCAGTCAGGAAGAGGCCATGCAGTGCTGGGATGACGCGGCTGAGGAATTCGCCGGGCGGTTCAAGAGAGATGAGGAATTTTTTCATAAGTATTTCATTAATCCCACTTTCCTCGATCTCCTTGGCGATGTGAAAAGCAAGGCCGTCCTCGATGTGGCATGCGGGGAAGGCCACTTTTCTCGGAAGTTGGCTGAACAAGCAAAGGGCGACGTTCAGATCACCGGTATTGACGCTTCAAAAAAGCTGATTGACATTGCTCAAAAGAAGAATGAACCATTTTCTCACTCCATCAAATTTCTGGTAGGCGATGCGAGCCGGCTTGACGGGTTACCGTCCAATTCCTTTGATGTTGCCATCTGCAATATGGCGCTCATGTTTATCAAGCGGTATGAGGAAACAATCGAAGAGGTCGCACGTGTCCTAAAGCCACAGGGGCTCTTCATTTTTTCTCTGCTCCATCCCTGTTTTTTAACTCCCGGTTCGGGATGGATTTTAGAAGATTCTCCTGACAAGAAGAAGGCGAAGCGTACCGGATGGAAAACTGACAACTATCATCTCAGGCTCGTCTATCATGGTGTCATGGTGGAATGTGATACCAAGGAAACGTACTACTTTTGTCGCACGTTGGAGGATTATTTTCGCGCCCTGCGAAAAGGTGGATTTGTGGTAGAGGATCTCCGAGAACCCTTACCTCCTAAAGAGCTGATCGAGAGACATCCCAGTTTTAAGGGTGAGGAAAAGAGGTCGCTATTTCTTATTATGAGATGTAAACGGCTTTAATCTTCTACGTCATCCTGAAGAGGAGATTCAAATGCCCAAGGGTTACTGGATAGTGCGGGTCGATGTCACCGATCCGGAAAGATACAAAGCCTACATTGCGGCCAATGCCCAACCCCTCAAGAAATATGGAGCCCGCTTCTTGGTCCGGGGCGGCCGATTTGATAATCCTGAGGGTTCGAGCCGTAGTCGCAACGTGGTGATCGAGTTTCCTTCGTATCAGGCTGCCCTCGACTGCTGGAGGTCGCCCGAATACCAGGAAGCAATCAAACTGAGGCAGTCCGTGTCGACTGGCGATCTCGTCATCATTGAGGGATACGACGGTCCCCAACCATCTTAACTATAACGGCCTGGGCTTTGTCCTTCATCCAGACTACGTCCAGCCAATTACTCGGATGGCTTATAGCCCCTGCTGATTTGAGTCGTTAGCAAGTCCCACACTCGCTGTACGGTCCTAAGTAATATTTTAATCCGATAAGCTTTCATCTAACCTCCATCATTCTTGAAAAAAAAGGGTTCAGTGACTAAGAGCCCGCTTTTTGTAAGAGAGAAGGGACAAAGAATGAAAAAAATAACGGCCGGCGCGATCTTAGTTTTCATAGTTATCCTTGTGTATGAAGCGGCCAAGTCTATGGAAGATCACCTGACGCCAGTAAGCGAAGGAACATTCAATGTCAGCACATTGGTAGGGAAGACAGTTAAGAACTTCCAGGGCGACGATCTTGGAACAATCAGTGAGTTTGTGGAAGGCCCTGAAGGGCGTATCGCCTTTGCCATGCTCAACTACAGGGCAACTGATAACGCCCGAAAGATAATTGCTGTTCCCATCGGTGCACTGTTTTGTAGTGAACAAAACTGTGTGATTAATGCTAGCAGGGAGACGGTGCGTGCAACCCCCACTTTTGTTTCAAAGGATGACTTGGCTCGGACGAGAATGGCGGTAGACATTTATTTAAACTTTGGTGTACAACCCTATTGGGGTGAGGAAGCGACCCGGGGCAAGAAATGATGCCTAATATTTCTAACCCTTGGGTACGTACACAGGTCTAAGAGTCCGCTAGTCATTTGTCGGGTCTGTAGGCGGTTTTTCGGAGTGCTCCTTCCAGTTTTCGCAATCAACCCACCAAATACAAGATTTTAATTCCAAATCGATAAATAATTGGGGAAACTGTCGGGGAACTTTACACTTTAAGAGTGTGGCAAATTCCTTAATTAATTCAAGCTGATCGTGCCACCAACGTGAAACTAATGTCGGAAAACATTACATTTTTACCTTTCACCAAGATCATATGAAGTTTTGAAAACCTTAAATTTTTCAGGAGATTACACCACATAAGGCTTTGGTACTTAAATTGCACGATTTTTATCGAATCTAAGTATGTTTATACAAATATATCAACGGAAAGACGACAGCTGACGCCAGCATGACGCTGATCCTTGAACGGGCGACGGTGGTTTTTCTGGCAATAGTTCTGCTCTTTTTTGTGTTTGCTTTTTGCCGGCGAGATTAAAAGGAAATAACGCATGGTAGCCTATCAATTTTACTGGTATCACCCAGTAAGAGGATACGAATTAGTTGGCGTGCTCCCAGAAAGGAGAAAAAATCCTGAGAGGATAACTCCGCAGTCAATCATGGGTTGGGCAGAAAAAATCTTGGGCGATAAATTGAGTACCAAAGATATCTATATCATTCAGGTGACAATAAATGAGTATGGGGGGATGGTTTTCCCGCCCGCCCCAGATTTCCTACCCCAGAAGTGAATTCAAAAAACAAATCCATATTCAATTAGAGGAGCCAAAAGGCAGGTTATTCGACCCTGCCTTTTTGTTTGGTTTGGAACTAACTTCGGGAATGTAGGCGCGGCATTGTAGAAGTGTAAGAAAATGATGTTATAATTCCTTTACCTGTCACCGTGTTCGTGTGCATGATGTTGAACCAAAATGGCACTTCACGATAACGCAAAAAGGCCAAACATCAGAGGAATTGCTAAATGAAAATCGGAATCGCATGTTCAGCTGGAGGTCCCAAAGGAGTCTTTGTCCATGGAGTGCTTGATGCGTTTGCAGAAGCAGGCCTCAAGGCAAATATATACGGCGCTGCTTCATCAACCGCAATCGTTGCCGCATTTGCCGCAACTGGGCAGCTAAGGATGCTTCGAGGCTCTACGTATTGGAAAGAACGGCATGCCCGCCGTGTACATAATGATTATGATATGGGCAAAACGATCCTCGAATCTCTTCCCGAGGCTACTGCGATATTAAGTGCAAAGCTCTTCAATCCTGATTCAGTGGCCTACGCAGTAGCAGTAAGCGCTGTGATAACGAAAGAAGCCGAAGCGTTGACCCAGGGGCCTCAAGCGAGGCGGCTGGGTCAGCAATTAATTATTTCGACGCGCAAGGGAGATAAATCCTGGGCTGAGAAGAACTTGGAGTTGCGTTTATATGAAACGGGCTCAGGAGATGTGCCGTACAGGCTCACGCCACAAAACCTTGCCGAAGTACTCTATGCAACAACACGAATGCTTCACGCTTGGAAGACACCAGCCTGGGTCGAGGGGTTTCCATGCATTGATGCCTCATACCTGTGTGAGTGCCCGGCCCTCGAGCTTGCACAAAGGGGGTGCGATAAAGTTATAGCGCTATGTCCAGAGGCAGGCGCCGTTTATCGCGACTTCTTTCGGGCAGAAAAACTGCCATCTTCGTATGGAGATATCCCGATCCTCATCGTGCAGCCCTTATTGAACCTAGCGGAAATAGGTGTCGACTATATGAATGTCACAGATGAGGGGTTAGACAAAGCATATGAGCTTGGACTAAGAACAGGCATAGAGTTTCTTCAATCGGAAAGACCAAGGGAGCTATAACAAATCGTTATACCCTCTTTCAATCGCAAATTATCAACTCTTACTATTATTTTGTCCTCACTCTGTGTGTGTTAGCTGCGGGTTGAAGTTTAAATAACTGCCTGTGGGGAGGGAATATTCGCTGTATTCTCTCCATTACCTTCCTTTATCATTTCAGCGACACGGCGGTAGATACGTGGCATAGATGAGAACGCGGATAGGAAGAGCCGGAGCTAGGTTCACGCTGTGAAAGGGCGACACGGGGAATCGGGGAAACAGAGATAGCGAGATTGGGAGATGGGAAGAGAACATTCATTTCCGAAATCCGAAATCCGCATTCCGCAATTGAAGAGCAATCCTTCGATCTATCCTTGACATTGGAAAAAGGGCAAGGTTCTTGATGGGAATCCATCTTCCTTTTCCTTTTCCATTCATTGGCTGGCAATGATAGACATGGAGGGTGAGTTTGAAGTGAGAGAAGGTGTGTCTAAAGGTTCCGATTGACTCCTTGACTTCAACATTCATTCCCGTCTCTTTCTTAATATTACCTTTTAATCTTAACTTTGATTTGGATCCACTTTTCCAATTAGGAAATTCCCACAGACCGCCCAAAAGGCCGGACGGCGGCCTCTGCTTGAGGAGAACTTTTCCTTTCTTCCAAATTACAGCGCAGACGGCTTCAACGTGGGGGATTTTCTTTTTAGGAATTTTTACAGGGAAACGCTCCGGTTCTCCTGATCGCCTTCCCCTACAAAGGCCGCGAAGAGGACATTGCGGACACGAAGGATCTTTTGGAGTACAGGTCATGGAACCCAAATCCATCAGGGCCTGGTTAAAAGGATTTGAGAACCCCTTTGGGATCAAGGATTCTGAAATTTGCCAGAGGGCGTTTTCCGTTTTTCTTATTTCAGAGCTTGCTGAAACGGCGAAGAGTCTGGAAAGGACCCTTTTCGCATTTCCATCCAGGATGGCCGCATCCTTGTTAAAGGCGAAGGAGAGGATGGCGCCTACTGTGGATCGGCCGATCCCTGGTAAGCCGAGGAGGTCTTCCAGAGTATACGGTATCCTTCCATGAAAATGGTTTATGACAATTTGCGAAGCACGGTGAAGGTTTCGCGCCCTAGAATAATATCCGAGTCCTTCCCAGATTTTCAGAACTCTTGAGAGATCCGCCCTCGCCAGATCGCGGACCGTGGGAAAAGATTTTAGAAATTTCTGATAGTAGGGCAGGACGGTGGTCACCTGAGTTTGTTGGAGCATAATCTCCGAAACCCAGATGGCATAAGGATCTTGGGTTTTTCTCCAGGGGAGATCTCTTTTATTTTTCTTGAACCAACGGAGAAGTTTGGTTTGGATTCGTTTCTTGGGTAGGGATGGCTCCATGGCAAGAGATGTCAGGATCTGAAACCTGCCATCATGTTGATTATGTTGACGCCTTTCCTCTTATATTTTTCCATATGAGAACCGGTTGTATAGATTGTTCTTACCTTTGAAGAAGTCAAACCAGCGATGATCAATGAATCAATGGCGTGGATGCCATAGCTTTGTGAGATAGTGGCGGCCGCCGTGAGTATTTCGGCCTTATCAAGCCAGACTATTTTACATATAGCACCAATAGCCTCCAAAAGGGTACTTACGGCCTCGGATTCTATCACGCCTCTAAGAGATAATCGTTTCAGTTCGTAAAGCGTAAGACAGGAGACAGTGGAGTCATCACCTTCCATGATTCCCTGCCACACTTCCATTGCCTTTAGGTTTTTTCTGAGAAGCTCTACAAAGAATCCTGTATCAAGTCCTATCATTGGAATCCATGCGCCCCTTTTCCAATTCCTTGTGGACATCCGAAGATATGCGGACCTTACCTACCATCTCTAGTACCTTCCTGCCGAGTCTCTTTTTCCTTTTTTCTGCTATGTAGTATGTGACGGCTTCGGCAATGATTGACGAAACCGATTTTTTCTCGTTTTCAGCCATCGTTTTTGCATCCCTTGCAATTTGGTCGGGTATATGGGTGGTTATTCGCATATGTATCCTCCTCTGGATTATGCTCTTATATTATGAGCATATTAAGCAGGCTTTGTCAAGATTCCATCAACCGGATTCCATTAACCGGACTAAACCAAGCTGCAACACATCTCGACAAACTTCGTCTCGAGTCCGATTTCTCTTGCATATTCGATCGTCCCCTGAAGCGGGTAAGCAATGGTGTTGACGCCGGACTCAATAAATCCCTTTTCCATCTCCGCTTTTGAAGGGTGGGCTGGCCTGATACAGCCCATTCGAATAGGTGTGGAAGGGTTGAGGATGCGGGCAATGGCTGAAATCTTTGAGGTCTCCCCGGGATTCGGGATTTTAAAGTGATTTCCTTTGGAAAGATAAAGAGGTTTGAAGATAACTAGAACAATCGTCTCCACACCGACACGCGTCACGACCTCTAATGCCCTCCATTCTCCCCTCAGTTCCCCGAAGTGATGGCCGATAATAATGTGGGGTGCGAGACGATGGCCCATCTCTTTTAGCATCCATAATGTTTTTTCGTAATCTTCAACCCTTTTGCTCAAATGGTAAATTTCACGGATGGTGTCATTATCACCGATCAGATCGATGAGAATTTGATCAATTCCAGCATCCTTGAGCTCTCTGGCGGTTTCTCTTTGAATCAGACCGGTGTGAACGATCACTTTAAACTGTGGATGTTTTTCTTTGAGTTTTTTGATTGAAGGGACAAATTTTCTTAAAGGGACTTCGCCATGATGATTCGCACCCCCGCTTACCAAGATTCCGTGAGCACCCTTGAGACGAAGTCCGTCCGCCACCTGAAGAAAGGTCTCGGGGTCTTCTGCGGGGATCATGGATTCGAGGAGCTTCCCTTTGCAATGCCCGCAAAGAAGGTCGCAATGGCTTCCTGTTACACTGATAGCCGCGAAGCGATCTTTTTTGGAAAGAAGCGTGCCGTCATGGTAAGAAACCATACCTGGAATGGAAAAAGTAAGCTCGTTGCCGAAATGGAGTTTCCTGAGCCGAAAAGCCTCGGATTGAAGATCAACTAACGGAAGTTTAATTAAATCGTCAATCATTGCCCATCCCACCCCTCACCCCCACCTTCTCCCCTGAGGGGAGAGGGGAAGAGTGAGGGGCCGATTCCGTTAAAAGTAATAACTTCAAATTCAAATCGGTGTTGTAACTGAAGGCTTTAGCCTTGGCTCTGATCAACCCTTGAACTTATTCTAACTGTTTTCTTATCTCGTCGATATCCTCTTTTTCAGGCATGAACGGAAAATTTCGGATCGGTCCTGAGGGCCGCTCGTTACCATAGGGTCGGTTGCAGGCCACTTTCCCATCCCTGCCTGGACATCCGGAAGTCATAAAAGGCTCTCCGATCTGGAAAAGGGGATTGATGTCCATTCCGAAATCGATCAGTCTTCCCCTTTCATCGAATTTCATCTGACTTGCCGATCCGAGACCCTCGTTAATAATCCAGCGGGCAAGCTGAACTCTGCGATATTGGCCGAGGGAGGGCGGGGAGTATTCTCCCATGGGACTTCCCTTCTCGGGAAAGAAGGAGAAGAGATGGGTGTGGGCTCCCATGTCCTGTCCTCGCTGAATTGCTCCGACCATCTCTTCCTCGGTCTCACCCAAACCAACGATGAGATGGATCCCCGCATAAAATTTTCCAAAGACAGACGTAGCCATTTGAACGACCTTCCAATAATGGTCCCATTGATGAGGACCTCCCACTCCTTTTCCTCTCAGTTGGTCAAACAGCTCAGGCGTGGCTGCATCAACGGCAATGCCGACCCGATCTGCGCCAGAGCTTTTCATCGCTGTGAGAGACTCTTCTCTTCGGATCAGGGTTGGAGAGACGAGGACACTGATTGAGAGGTCAGTCTCCTCTTTAAACCTTCGGATGACATAGAGGGTGTCTTCCAAAGCCTTCGGGTGGGTGATCATGGAGATGCAAACCCGATGGATCTGGTCATTAACCTTTGACTTCTCCAGGATTTCCTCTAAGAGGTAGAGAGGCCAGTCCACTCGGAT
>Ga0335070_10005226_pt1 | contig 15245 bp, 15 predicted proteins | sample Lox_Sample_13_FD_206722 | JGI IMG/M metagenome (GOLD analysis project Ga0335070, IMG submission 206722) | Soil microbial communities from Loxahatchee National Wildlife Refuge, Florida, United States - Lox_Sample_1.3 | ecosystem: Environmental > Terrestrial > Soil > Wetlands | place: USA... | reverse complement strand
AGGTATCTCTTCACCGGAGTCTAATGAGAGGTCAAGTGTGGAGGCTGGAGCTGCCACATAAAAAGGAATACCATGAGATTTCGAGAGGACGGCAACCCCGTAGGTCCCAATTTTATTGGCCGTATCTCCATTTCCTACAATCCGGTCCGCACCCACCACGACCAGATCCACCAGGCCTTTTCTCATTAAGACGCCTGCCATGTTGTCCGTAATGAGCGTCGCAGGAATCTTTTCCTGAACCAGCTCCCAGGCCGTCAGTCTGCATCCCTGGAGCATGGGTCTGGTTTCATCCACAAAGACGCGAAACTTTTTTCCCTCGTCCCGCGCCGCATAAATCACTCCCAGCGCCGTCCCGAATCCACCTGTGGCGAGCGCGCCCGCATTGCAATGGGTCAGGATCCCATCCCCGCTGTGGATAAGTTTCTTTCCATGCTCTCCGATTTTTCTGTTGATCTCTACGTCCTCTTTGAAAATCCGCAAAGCCTCTGCGATCAAACGACGCCTCGTCTTCTCAACCCCGTCCGCCTGGACCAAATTCAACATCGTTTTCATTCGGTTCACCGCCCAGAAGAGGTTGACAGCGGTGGGTCTGGTCTGACTCATTTCATCACACACTCTTTCGAGACGCTCTCGGAATATCTCGGGCTGGCTGGATCGAATCCTCTTTGCTGCAAGAGCAATTCCCATGGCAGCCGCCACGCCGATTGCAGGGGCCCCCCGGATGGCCATGGTTCGAATGGCTTCCGCCACAGAAGAGGCATTCCTGCAATCCAGATATCGGACCTCCTGAGGAAGCTTCCTCTGGTCGAGTATCCTCACCCGGTCTTCTTTCCATTCGATGGTTTTGAATTTCATAGAATATAGCGTCCGAGGGTTCCAGGGTTCATGGGTTCAAGGGATGGAAGTCATGGCTCTGCGGCCATTCCACTCGAACCCTTGAGTCCCTGGACCTTCATTTCTGGTCGCTTAACTTTTTCTTCAGCAATTCATTGACCATCTTGGGATTCGCTTTTCCCTTGGTCTGTTTCATCACTTCTCCAACGAAAAAACCGAAAAGTTTCTCCTTGCCTTTTCGATAATCCTCCACCTGCTTTGGATTGGCTTCGACCGCTTTTTCTACGGCTTTCTCGATCTCTCCCTCATCAACAATTTGAACCCACCCTTTTTCTCGAACGATCTTTTCCGGGTATCCGCCCGTCCGGTACATTTCTTCAAAAACATCTTTTGCAATCTTTCCGCTGATCGTCCCCTCTTTCATCATCGAGAGCATTTCCGCCAGATGCCGAGGGGTCACAGGGCATTGATCGATTTCTCTCTCATCATGTTTCAATTCCCTCAGAAGCTCCCCCATGATCCAGTTGCTGACGGTCTTGGCCTCCGGAAAAAGGCGGACACACTCCTCATAGTAAACCCCCATGGTTTTTGTAGAGGTGAGGATCTCGGCGTCATAGTCAGGAATCTGGTATTGCCGTACGAACCGTTCCTTTTTCTCGTCCGGAAGCTCCGGAAGGCTTTTGCGAATCTCCTCGACCCATTTTTCTTCAACCTTCAAAGGGACAAGATCCGGGTCGGGAAAATACCGATAATCATGGGCCTCCTCTTTTCCCCTCATCGAAACGGTGACTCCCTGACTCACATCCCAGAGCCGGGTTTCCTGAACGACCTCTTCGCCATCCTCCAACGTCGCTATCTGACGCTTGATCTCATACTCCAAGGCCTTCTCCACATGACGAAAAGAGTTCATGTTCTTCAATTCTGTTCTTGTCCCGAATTCCTTCTGGCCTTTGGGCCGGACCGAAACATTGGCGTCGCATCGAAATGTCCCCTTCTCCATATCCCCGGTGCAGATCTCCAGGTATTGAAGGATCGCCCGCAGTTTCCTCAAATAATCGCCTGCCTCCTGAGGAGACCGGATATCCGGCCCGCTCACAATCTCCACCAGAGGGACCCCTGTACGATTAAAATCCACGTAGCTAAACGAAGCGGTCTCCGGCGTCTCGCCGTGCTTCAACTTCCCGGCGTCCTCTTCCATATGAATCCGGATGAGATGAATCCGTCTCCTCTGGCCTTCGAATGTAAACTCGACAAAACCATCCTCCGCCAGTGGACGCTCATACATGGAAATCTGGTAGCCCTTTGGAAGATCAGGATAGAAATAATTTTTTCTGGCAAAAAGACTAAAAGGCGCAATCCGGCAGGAAGTCGCCACCCCCAACTTGATGGCAAACTCCACCGCCTTCCGGTTGACGACGGGAAGAGACCCCGGCTGTCCGGTACAGACGGGGCAGGTTTGGGTATTCGGTTCCTCCCCGAACGAGGTGGAACAGCCACAAAATATTTTCGATCGAGTCAGGAGCTGGGCATGGACTTCCAAGCCAATGACGGGTTCATATTCCACAACGTTCCCCTCTCTGGACGAAATATTGCTTAAAAATATAATAAACTCCCTGACTTGTCAATTGACAGGAAACATTGCGGCAGGGCAAAGCCGGCGAATGACTCAGTTGACAAACCGGGCCGATTCCATTACTTTAGTCAAAATGTTTAAGCATATTCAAATTCCTGCCTCCTTTTCTCTGATTGAAAAAGGAAAGGTCCTTCTTCTCCTCAAGGATGAGTACAAGAACCTCCTTCTCGCGCAGGGAATCGATGATTTAAAGACTTTTCTCGAAAAAAACCGCCACACGGCTCACTATCTCAAGGGGCGAATCCCCCATCCTTCCATCCCTTTCGAAAACGGGAAGAGATTGGTTCTTCGCCAATATTCACACGGTGGGCTATTGCGAGCCATCACCGGGAGTCTTTATATCATCGGCGCGAGATCTTTCCGGGAACTGGCCCTGACGGAGGAAATCCGATCCTGCGGGATCCCTACGATCCCTTCCATCGGCGCCATCCACCATCGCCTTCACTTTCCCTTCTACCGGGCTTACTTTCTTTCCCTGGAGGTCCCCCGTGCGATCGATCTGATTCGATATTTCAGCGGAATCAACGCTCATCCTTCCCGTGAAGAAATTTCCTCGAAGCGAAAAACGATTCGATCTACCGGCCTTCTCATTCGTCAATTTCATCAAGCCGGCTTTTTCCATGGCGACCTCCAGCTGAAGAACATTCTGGTCGCGGGAGACCAGGTTCTCCTGATCGATTTTGACCGTTCCTATCGAAAGTCGATCCTTTCGGCAAACGAGAGAATGAAGAATCTCCTTCGCCTCAACCGCTCCGTGGAGAAGTGGAGACGCTTTGGGCTATCGATCACGCGTACAGACCGATGGCGTTTTTTCTTGGCCTATGCGGGAGATGACAAAAAGATTGAGGAGAGAATGCGAAAGACCCTTCGAACTTATTCGCTTCGGTCCTTATTCTATCGATTCAGCTGGACCCTAGAAAAAATTCTGGGGTCGAGGGGTTGAGGGTTCTAGGAGTCGAGGGAATAGGTGAAATGAACGGATCTAAGCCCGTTGAGTCTGCAAGCTGCTTGAATGCCACAACGCGAAAACACTTTCCTTATCCCCTGAGAGTTCTCAAGAATTCTTTCAGCGGCTGGATGAGGAAATGGATGTGGGAAAAGAGAAAGTGATCCGCTCCCTGAATAAGCGTCAAGGATTTCGGTTCCTCGAGCTGTTGATACCACCTTTCCAACAGGGACGGCGGACAGAACGAATCACGATCCCCTGAAATGAAAAGCTTCCTCTTTTTGCATCCCTTCAGAAACCCAAAATCATAGATTTCAAGAGGCGGGGCGATGGCCGCCATCCCCACAAATCTTTCATCCTCAACCGCGACCGGAAAGCCCGCCCACGCCCCGAAAGAGTATCCCACCAGAACAAGCAGAGGGGAACCTCCCCTCAGCCTTGAATCAAAGTAGTTGGCAGCGGCCTTGACATCCTGCCTCTCCCCGACCCCTTCTCCATAGGAGCCCCCGCTCTCTCCCACTCCTCTGAAGTTAAAGCGAAGTGTCGAATACCCCTCCTGCCAAGCAACCTCCGATGCTGTCGTCACGACGGGATGGCTCATCTCCCCCCCGAACTGCGGGTGAGGATGGCTGCAGATGACCCCGCCCCTAAATGAAGGAGCCTCTTGAATACTCAAGAGGCCTTCCAATTGAATGCCATCGGACGGAATAAATATCTTTTCTTCTTTCATCCCATTTTATAGAATGGCAGACCTTCCAGGTTTGTCTCTTGAAATGTTCCTTTCTTCCGCTTTTTTATCGGTTTTTCCTTCTCGTAAGACTCAATCTTCGCATCCACTTTTTCTTTCACCCATTCCAGAACATTTCTTATCATCTCCAAAAACCGAACCCCAAAACGGGTGACGTCCTCCTTTTCAATCCTGTCATTCAATTTTCTTAGCCATTCATCCAGCTTTTTTTGTATTTCTTTTAGAATCTGAATCAAATGGGGATCGGTTTCTCCCCCTTCTTTCTCATCCTGAGCGGAAAGGATGGAGTATCTCTCCATATTTGGCTTGGCGATCGATGTCGGTTTTAAGTTTGAAAAAGAACCGGAAACGAAACCGATTCCCAGGATAAGGACCAGTAAAAAGGATAAGAAAGGGCCGATCCATTTTGTCATATCCGGTGGTCCCTTGGTAAGAGGAGAAGTGGTGGGCGATGCCGGATTTGAACCGGCGGCCTTTGATTCCGGAGACCAACGCTCTATCCATCTGAGCTAATCGCCCGTGCTAAGCTGGCCGCTACCCAGGTTTAGCGTCCTGGGGTGGCTTTCCGTGCTCTGAAAAGACCTATCCCCCCTGGACACTTTTTATCATGTTCAAGGGGCGCTGTCAATTTCTGATTCGTCGGAATCTTCCACAAATCCCCTTGTTGGCCTCGAAGATCTATCCTCACTTGATCTCAGACCCTATGTCAGCTTCTTGAACAAAGAGGGCAAAACTCTTGTGAAAATCGACTTCACTGAGCCGCCGAAACGTATCCGTGCTCCTCCTCGCTTTTGTAACGACGGTCACCTTGGATTGGTCTCTATCGATCGGTTCTATCCAGACTCCTATCAGAGTTCCCTTATAGTACCAGTCCGCCCCGCATTTGATGAGCATATATCCCTCGGCCCGATCTTCCTTTATCTCACCGATTCCTTCCCATTGCGTGACTCTTTTAGCAATGCCCCAGGCCCGGTCAGCATTTACTTTATAGACTCTACTCATTCCTTCTCCCGCTTCTTTCGACCTCACCAAATCGCCGAATGTGGTGGCACATCCTGCAACAAACAAGAGCGCTGTCACAATAAGGGAGACTCTCAACTTACCCGATAATAACTTCATTCATCTACCTCCTTTTTTTCCCTGGCAATCTCTTTTCCTGTTATTACCTTAGGAGATCCTGTAATTCAACCATCCTCCCGTATAGTTCTCTGCCGATCTCCAACGATACAAAAATGAGATAGATGGTGTAGATCATCACAACCAGGGTTAGTATTATTTTTAGCGTTCTGCTGAATTTTGGACTCTTATAGAGCAGGGGTAGTCCAAAAGGTCCCAACACGAAAAATAAGAGCAGAACCACGCTGATCGGTCTCAAATACCATTTCGTTTTTCGGTCCTCTTGAATCACTCTCAGCCCCAACTCAACGGAAGAAATCCTCCGTTGAATGCTTATACTTTTATCTCATGCATCAGTCGTTCCCTATTCCGCAACCCATCCTTTGATCAAAGGGAGTCATCTGACCCAGTTCGCGTTTTCCGGCGATGCGGAAAGCGACGAGGAGAAAAAAATAGACCACCAGCGGTCTGACAATCTTCTCCAGGACTTGAACCTCGGGAATGAGCACACCCATATCCTCGAGTCCCTCCTCTCCCGTCTGGATCAAGGATTTCCGGACAGCCCACGTCTATAGCTTCTCTTTCATAACCATTTCTTCTTCTTAAAATAAATCAACATCGAGATGCCAATGAGGACGACCATGAGCCAAACGGCCGGATAACCCCAGCGCCACTCCAGCTCGGGCATATATTTGAAATTCATTCCATAAATTCCGGCGATAAAGGTGAGGGGCATGAAAATGGTAGCGATGATCGTCAGCACCTTCATCACCGAATTCAGCCGATTGCTGACGCTCGAAAGATAAATATCCAGCATTCCCGAAAGCATCTCCCGATAGACCTCGACGGTATCCATTATCTGGACAACATGATCGTAGACATCTCTCAGATAGATCTCCGTGGTTTCTTTGACAAGCGTTGATTCCTTCCTCCCCAGCCCACTGATTACCTCTCTCAAAGGCCAGACCATCCTTCTCACAAAGATCATCTGATTTTTGAATTTTTGGATTTCCTGGAGTGTTGGTGCGGTGGGATAAGCCACCAAGTGTTCTTCGAGAAGCTCTATTTTTTCCCCCAACCTCTCGAGGATTAAGAAATAATTGTCGACGATCGTATCGATCAGGGAGTAGACGAGATAATCGGATCCCATTTTTCTGAGCAACCCCTTCCCACTCCTGATCCTCTCCCTCACAGGATTAAAGACGTCTCCTTCTTTCCCTTCCTGAAAGGAGATCACAAAATTTGATCCGAGAATCAAGCTCACCTGTTCCCCTTCGACCGGACGGTTTCCGTCACCGTCATAGAGCATCTTCAAAACGATATAGAGGTAATCTCCGTAGACTTCCATCTTAGGCCGCTGATCCGTGTTGAGGATATCTTCAAGCACAAGGGGATGGAGCCCAAAACAGTTCCCAAGCTTCTCAACGACCGTCACGTCATGGATTCCCTCCACATTGATCCATGTGACCGTCGGCTTATCCCGAAAAGAAAAGCATTCCTCTACCGACTTCACCTCGGTCTCTTGATGATTCGCTTCATCGTAATCGATCAACGTCAGGAGAGGTTGGCCAGCCCTTTCCTCTCCGATATGCACCAGTGTTCCGGGTGGAAGGCCGGTTTTCCTTGATCTTTTCTCAATCAGCTTTGCCACGCGAAATCACCTCCCCTTTCGCCCCGATCGCTCTCCTCACGGCTTTGGCGAATACGCGAAGCCGATCCCCGTCCCTTTTGAGCAAATCGCGAACCTTTCGACTGGCCTCCAATTGCACACCCTGCCCCCGCCTCCCCCGGTTGCAGATATTCAGCGGGTCCGTCCCCATCAGCCCCTCCGTTGGAAGTCGGGTTTGAAACCCGGCTGCTTGTAATTGGCGTTCTATTTCCAACCGCAAGTCGGTATGAAGCCCACCCATCATCACAAATTCGTCCTTTTGATCCATCTGCCCATGGACCGTGATGACGACATCGGCCTTTTCGACAACCTTCAGTCCTCGGGGCTCGTCAAAAAGATGACTCTCAATATGCAGGACGCTATTTCCGTCCGTCTTTAACCCCTCGAAGTTATAAAAGGAGAAATCCCCTCCTGCAATCGCCTCCGAAATCTCTGCGGTCATCGGTTCAATTTTTCCACCATGAGGAGCCATGATTAGAACGCGCGGATCCCGCACTTCGATTCTGATCCGATAGCCCTGGCCTTCCACTTCGTGCTGGCTCAGTTCTTTAAAACTTCGATACAAGACCACTTCGTTCGACCTGTTCATCCGACTCCCCGAAAACGTCCGGCCCGTCCGCAACGGATGATGAAGCATCTCTCCCGCACCGTCAGGATGGAATTCGCTTAGCCAGGCCATCGTCGGACCGCTCTCTCAACCCAGGAGGGTAGCTCCACTATAGCAAAAAGATCGACGTTGTCAAACAGATCCTTACGGCTTAAGAAGAAAGAAAGGGAGGCCCCCCTCTTTTGCCGATATTTAGAAGCCTTTTTGACAAGACCCGCCGATGCATTAAAAGCTTCGCTATTCTGACATCGTTATCCGAAGCGGATCTGATTCTCCACGGAACCTGGCGGTTCCTCTGCGACAGGCATGCCGACTTTGATTTTAAAGCAGCGACATTACGGCGTGATTTGACGGATAGGATGGCATCAAAGCATAAATTTCGGAGAACGCCTTTGCGCTTTCGTTCTTACCGAAACCATGCTTTCTTTTGGGGAACAATCCTCTAGGCTCGCCTTGCCTCATTTTCATTTATGATCAATTCTCGGAACGAGTAACTCCTGCGTCCATCATCTCTGTATCACTCATTTTCTCGGAAACCGCGGCTGACCCTGGCCTCTTTTACCAGTAAATCCTTTCCCATGAAGTTTTTTCGATTCAACATGGAGACAGCTCTGCGAGCTTCCCACTGGGTAGACATCTCCACAAAGGCAAAACCCCTGGGTTGGCTGGTCTGTCTGTCCCTGACGATCTTAACGGACATCACATCCCCGGCACTGGAGAAAAGGGTTCTCAGCTCGGGTTCACTCGTCTGCGAGGGAAGGTTCGCAACATAAATCTTCTTGGTCATCTTCGGTTTCCGATTCATTTTTTCCTCCGCCCTAGATTGCCTTGATGTACCGAATTTACTATCGTAATCTTAAACGAATTTACTGCCTCCATAAAAAAGCCCATGAAGAAGTTGTTCAGAGTTCTTGACGGGCTTAACGTTCGCGGCCTGAAGAGGCTCTAGGCAACTCATTTTTGTCTGATTATAAGGTTTTTATCAGCCTTGAAGCAAGAAAAAACATCAGAATTTGATTTCGGATTTCCTCCGGGGAGTGTATAATGGAGTAACAAATGGAATCCGTCCGTCGAGGAGGCAAAGAAGATGAGCAAGAAAAAGGAAATGACCGTCATGGTGATGGTCGAAATACCCAAGGGAAGCCGAAACAAGTATGAGTTTGATAAAGATAAGCGCCTTCTGAAATTCGACAGAATGCTCTTTTCTGCAGTTCATTATCCGAGCGACTATGGTTTCATCTTGGATACTTTAGCCGAAGATGGAGACTCCCTCGACGCCCTGGTCTTAGTTTGGGAGCCGACGTTCCCGGGCTGCCTTATTGAAGCGAGGCCGGTGGGTATGTTCAAGATGTGGGATGAGAAGGGGCCCGACCAAAAGATTCTCTGTGTTCCCATTTCCGACCCATTCTGGAATTACATTCAGAACCTATCTGAAGTTCCACCCCACTTGCTCCAGGAGATAGAACACTTTTTCAAAATTTATAAAGAATTGGAGAAGAAAAAAACGGGGGTAGAAGGCTGGGAAGATCGTGAATCGGCCATCAAAATCATCCTCGAATCTCAACAAAGATGCCGGAAGGACCAGGATAAATGTCAGGTGGTTTGACCTCTGCCTGAATGCTCCTGAAGATATTGACACATCCATCCATTTCGAATTAATCTTGTCTTATCCCTGGAAAGCGATGCGGAAATGGAAATAAGGAATGAGTGAGCCTCTTATTCACACTGGAAACTTGATGAAGGCCGAAGCCGCAGTCAATCCCCGACTAAGCAAACGAGGATTTTTAAGGTTTTGCGGAGCCAGCTTCTGCGCGTTCTTCGCTGCACGTCTTCTCGGTTTTCCCGAAGCCTCACACGCGCAATCGGCCAAGAAGGGACTTATAAAAACAAAGCTGTCCCCCTATTTCACTTCGCTCGATGGAGGAGAAATCCAGTGTGAGCTGTGCCCCCACCGTTGCCGCGTGGCCAAGGGAAAGAGGGGCATTTGCAGGGTAAGGGAAAACAGAGACGGGAAATATTACAGTCTGGTCTACGGAAATCCGTGCGCGGTTCATCTCGATCCGATCGAGAAAAAACCCTTTTTCCACGTCCTCCCCGGCACGGCTTCCTTTTCTCTCGCAACCGTGGGATGTAATTTCGAGTGCAAGTTCTGTCAGAACTGGGAAATTTCACAGGTTTCTCCCGAAGATGTTTACAGTTATGAGGCCCCGCCCGAGCTGGTGGTGAAGAAGGCAAAGGAGACCGGCGCCCGTTCCGTTGCTTACACCTACGTGGAGCCTACGATCTTCTACGAATACATGCTCGACATTGGCCAACTCGCAAAGAAAGAAGGTTTTTTGAGCCTGACCCATTCTAACGGTTTTATCAATCCAGGGCCTCTCAAGAATTTATGCAACGTCCTCGATGCGGCCAACATCGATTTGAAGGGATTTTCCGAGAATTATTATCGTGAAATATGTGCCGGAGAGCTCCATCCTGTCCTTGAAACATTGAAGACGTTGAAAAAAGAAAAAGTCCACCTCGAGATTACAAACCTCGTCATCCCTACAAAGAATGATGACCTGTCCGTGCTTAAAGAGATGTGCCTCTGGATAAAAAGGGAATTGGGACCCGATACACCGATCCATTTCTCTCGATTCTATCCCCTTTACAAACTCAAAAGCCTTCCTCCGACACCGGTTTCAACACTCGACGGAGCGCGGGAGGCAGCTTTATCGGCAGGCCTTGAGTATGTTTACATCGGGAACATCCCAGGCCACCCCGCCGAGAATACCTTCTGCCCAAAATGCAAGAAGATGATCATCCAACGGACTGGATATATCGTTGGAGAGGTCAACATGAAGGATGGAAAGTGCAGGTATTGCGGAAAACCTATCCCGGGCATCTGGACGTAAGGCAAATCTCACATGGAAAACAAACTACCCTTTTCGTGCCCGGTCTGTGGTCGAAAAAAGGAATACCCGGTGACGGAGTTGGTGGAGGGGGCCGTCCTCACCTGTCCCTTCTGTAAGCTCACCATCACCCTCCACGGACACATGTGGCAGGACATTCAAAAAGAAATCAAGAAACTAAGAGAAAAGACCTAAAGGTCCCTCCCAAATTTCCCTCTCGAAAAATCATTGCGGGTTTCACATTCACTCCAAAATACTTCTGCAAGGTAACGATTCATGGTAGGAATGTGCAAAAGAAAGGAAGGACTATTGTTGAAACGACTTTTTCCGCTCTCTTATCAAACTGTATAGGTAAATTGTTTTGGCTCCGGGGCGCACTGCCTCCACATTTATCTTTACTCCAATACGGTACATATCACCGAGGCTCAGGTGGATACCAAAATATTGTTGCCCCCAGTTCAAAATCGATTCTTTGGTTACTCTCTGGGGGTTGTTTCTCCTCTCCGGGAGTACCCCGATAAGATCATAGCCTTTTGTCTTGTTGAATGCGTATAGCTCGTAAACCAACATACTCAGAACTGGCGGGGGGTTTTCCCTCATCCACCCCCCGAAGGTGCTTCGAAAGGAGGTCGGTCGTGCGGTGGTCGAGTTAGCCGCCTGACTTAGGAAATTGCATATTAAATGCCAAATTCAAGAGTCTGAAATTACTGAGATATTATTTTTGAGGGAAGCCACAAGGGTAAGAGATTTACACAAAAGTCTCAAATTGCTTCCCTCAGAGGGTTATGCAGGCCTCAAGAGCTCAGGAAGGAAGGGGCAAGACGAGGGTTGCGAACTACATAGCAGCTATTGACCGTATGTCACCATTCTCGTCAAGGGTTGCAGGGCGACCAATCAATCCTGTTTCCATAAAAATATTAAGTTCCTTATCAAATTTCTTGCGTTGAAGATAGGTATGTATGGTTGGAGGTGACTATTCTTAATTCGCCCAAGAACGTCGAACAGCAATGGAGCCTAAGATTGTACACAGCAATGCCGTAAGATATAAAACAGCGATATTCATTGTCATTCCATCTAGAGTGGAGTAAAATAGCGCCTGTCTCATCCCATCTATTGCATACCGCATGGGAATAAATGAGCTGACTGTCTGTAACCATGCTGGAAGAAAAGCAATCGTCGTGAATCCTCCGCCTAAAAAGAACATGTAGGTAGCCACTACGGATGACGCCATTGCAATTGTTCTTGATCCCGAGAGGAGTGTCCCCACAATAGCGCCAAGACCAGATGCACAGACTGCAGTTCCTACAAAAATTGCGACAAAGGCTGGCCAGTGATTGAGAGGCGGCGCAACAATACCAAAACATATGCACAGAGCTACTGCGGGAACAAGAGCGATAAGTGAGGCGATGACTCCTCCGAGTAAGCGCCCACCAACTAATATCCAATTTTGTTGTGGAGTCAATAAGAGGTACCGGGCGGTTTTTCGTTCGATGTCTTGCGCACACAGTAGTGCTGTTCCCATAAGTCCAACACTCAAGACTAAAAGGACAAGAGCCGGAATTACCTGGTAATGAAGCCATTCAACATTTGTTTCCCTCAGATCATGCTCATCGATAAGAATGCGGTAGGGATTTGATTTATCAAGCTCAAATTTTTTATCAGCATCCTCTGCATCTTTTGGGCTTAATATTGGCGCATCAAAGTGGGCAACGGAGCGATCAACGCTGCGTCTTATATCATCTGCAAAATCAATGTCAACATTATTCAGGATGAGATGTACCTTCCCCACACCTTTTTGTACGTTTTGATCAAAATCCGAAGGGATCTTAATAATTGCCGCTATTTGTTGACTTTCTAGCAACTGCTGTGCAGTTTTTGCGTCAGTTGGCTCTAACTTTTTGGAAAAATCATAATTTACATAGGAATCCGTATCGGATTCAATAACTTGTTGCATATGTTCTGAATGTGGCCCATGACCTTCTACAACAAGTGCAACAGGTTGTTTGAGGACAGCAAGACTTAGCGCTACCAGAATAAGCGTCATTCCAATTGGAGGGATGAGTGCGCATGCGATCGCCGACGGCATTCGCCGCCACATAAGTAAATCATGCTTCGCGATTCTCCACATAGTCCTTATCATGTTGTGCGTCTCCTAACAAAATATAACATGGCTGCAAGGGAGAGGATTGCCCATCCAAAAAGTGCAATAAAATTAAAAGAAACAGATTCGGGAGTAACTCTTAAATCCAATGTGGCATGCTCCAGAATGCCCACTGCATAATACAGAGGGGTAAAATGGGCTATTGTCCAAATAGTATTTCCATCGAACCGTTCCGGTTCATAGGTTCCTGAGAAAAGATACAGGGGTAAAGAGATTCCCAACATGAATGAAGCGACAGGAAGGGTCCGTTTCATTGCTGCACCAAGACATGCGCCAATAAAGCCGAAAATGATTATAGAAACGAGAAGCACGCTTGCCATCTCAACTGGGTGAACAGGTATCACCCCATGACCCAATATGACAATACCAACCGCAACAAACATCGCGAAGACAGAAACGACATTTGTTGCAAATACACGACCCATAAGGGGAATAAGGGGATGGACTGACGATACTGTAAGCAGGTCTACTGTTTTTGATTCAAATTCCCGAGCCACGGTAACCGCACCTAAAATCCCAGAAATAATAAGTGCACTTAAGGCAAGTGCACTGGTCACAAGGTAAGGAATGTAGCCTGTATCATGATCAATAAGATCAAATTCTTCCGTCTGAACACGGATGTCAGGCGAATGAAACTCTTTTGCAAAGGCCGTAATTGCGGAGGGAAGTGCCCGTTGAATATCTGCTGTCATATCGGTATCAATGTTATCGACAATCACCTTCAGCGGCACAGTATTACCATTGGCAATGTTCTCAGAAAATCCCTTCGGAATTGTTATCACAGCGACAAGTTTTCCTTGCTCTACCGCTTTCATCGCCGCGGTTTCATCCATAAATTGAAGATTAAACGAATGATGGGCATTTTCTAGGCTCTTGATAAATGTTTTGGCATAATATCCCTTGTCATTGTCGATAAGCGCAGTCGGCGCAAAAGCTCCAGTCATGCCAAAAAAATGGACCAGAAAAATAAAGGTAATGGCCTGAACAACCGTCAAAGTGACGAGAAATGGCGATCTTTTTAATTGGAGGAGACCAGCTCTGAAAGCCCCCAGGAATGCCGAGAGGGACACATTCATATTCTTTCTTCCAGTGTTTTGAAGACTTCGGCAAGATCAGGAGGTCTGACGCGGAAGCCTTCGATACGCGCTGTCTGGACAACGAGGCGGATTATGTGATCCGGAACCGTCTCTCCACTGAGGAATACGGAAAGACCGCTTGGTGTCCGGTCAATCCGCAGGACTCCGTGATGTTTCCCGAGTACGTGAGTAATAGATTTTATTGCGCTTTGCTCAGATTGGATATCCAAACAAAATCCTGTCCGCGTCAAAAGCGCTTCTGGAGTCGTCGTTATGAGTAGCTCACCTGCTCTTAAGACAGAGACTGTATCACAGAGCGCCTGTGCTTCATCGAGGTAATTTGTCGCGACCAGAATTGTTCTTCCTTGTGACTTCAATAGACGAAGATGCGACCAGATAGCATGCCGTGCTTCCACGTCGACTCCCAGTGTCGGTTCATCGATAATCAAGAGTTGTGGATCATGAACTAACGCACGTCCAATAGCTACGCGCCGCCGCAGCCCGCCTGAGAGAATTTTGACACTATCGTTGGCCCTATCTGATAACCCAAGCAGTTCGATGATTTCATGGATTTTTCGTTTGGGATTTCGGACATTATAGAGTGAGGCAGCAAAGTCCAGATTTTCGTATGTCGTTAATTCTTCGTATAAGGCTGTTTCCTGAAGAACCACACCAAAATGTTGTCTGATTTCTCTGTGCCCATCGGGCAATCCGAATACAGTGATCTCTCCCGATGTTTTATTCCTCAGTCCAGTGACGAGCGAGAGAATCGTTGTCTTTCCTGCGCCGTTTGGTCCCAGAAGTCCTGCGATACTGTTTTGTGCAATATTCAGGTCAATACTATTCAGAATGGTTTTGTTCTTTATCCTGTAGGAAACATGGCTAAAGCATATCGCGGGAGGAACGACTCCTGTCCGATCTTGCGTATCATATGTAGGCATATATTTCGTTCTCCTCAATCCCGAGTCAATGTTGGCAGTTCCTAGAACCGACGGATTGTTTTTTCTCCGATTCGCAAAAGACCTCTTCCAATAAATAAACGAATGATAATGGGTAGGATTCGGCTCGTCAAGATAAATTTTACCAATTACGGGTTGAAATCTGCACTATTGAGGTAAACCTTTTCTCTGAGGGTTTCAGGAAGGAGCTCACAAGAAAAGTGTCCGTGAATGAGGCTTGTTGCTCTTGGTTTTGAGACCGGCGGCTCAGTTTGCAATACCGCTTCTAACCTGCGGAGTGATATCGATCTGCGGTTCCTGGAGAAGTGGTCGGCGAAAGGTTCTCTCGTTGTTCAAAGTCCGGCGATGGGTAGTCACACACGGGCTCCGTTTCGCCAGGCTGCGTAATCGGATGTACCTTTCTCATCGCATGTCTGGCATTTCCTTCTTTACTCGCTCTACATAGGCGTTCCAGGCGCGCTCCATCGCCAGTGGTTTACCGACGGACACCCTGCGGGCCCCGGACTCCTCGGAGGATATGTACTTAATCTTTCCACCCAGCTGGAGGGCAAAGAGTTGGACGAGCGCATTGTTGCGCAGGCCAATCGATGTCATGATAAGATTGG
>Ga0335070_10005225_pt1 | contig 15252 bp, 15 predicted proteins | sample Lox_Sample_13_FD_206722 | JGI IMG/M metagenome (GOLD analysis project Ga0335070, IMG submission 206722) | Soil microbial communities from Loxahatchee National Wildlife Refuge, Florida, United States - Lox_Sample_1.3 | ecosystem: Environmental > Terrestrial > Soil > Wetlands | place: USA... | reverse complement strand
GGAATCATTGCGCCAACCAAGCCGAGTGTCTTCGCGTCACCGAGGATGCTTATCGACGCCGGCACGTCCTCGATCGGCACCAACGCCACACCACGCAAGCGCTTGGGATTGTGGCCGCAGAGATCTGCCAGCCAACGGTTGTACGCACGCGCCATCTCCGCAGCGAACGTCTGGTCTTGATAAGCCGGGAGACCCAGCGCGGCGCTGGGAAAGAACACCATCGTCGCGATGCCCTCGCGATCAGCATCCGCCAACATGCCCTCGGGGGTGAACGGGTTGATCCCGCGGTCGAGACACAAGCCTTCGGCCGGAGGACAACCGGCGCCGGGACCGAAGTCTTTCGGGTACGGACGTCCTTCGATCAGCAACGACGGCCCCTTGTCCGACATGGTGAACTGCACTTTGTCCGGAAAGCGCTGCGCCATCTCGGTGATGAAGGTGGAGCCCTCGACGACGTGCGCATCGCTATCGATCACGTGAAATGACATGGCCACCTCCGGTCGTGCTCGCGTTCGTGCTCGTGCGTTCAGCACTTGTTGCGGGCGGCTTCAGAACTGCCGCGTCATCGTAGTCGGTGCGCTCGTATCGCCAGCCGGACTCCAGCATCCACAGCCGATGACGGGCGCCGACGCACTCGACATCACCATTTTCATAGCCCGCGTCGCCGGCGTACAGGGTGCACGCGCCGCCGGGGAGGATGTGGAGGCGCGGTTCGAACGTCTCGAACGGCTGGGCGGCGATGGCGTCGAGCGCGTCACGCACGCGCCGATGGTCGATCAAGCCGGTGAGCGTCACGAAGGTCGGCGGCGGCAACTCGATCTCCCCGCCCCGTTGCGCCGCCAGCGCGGCATCAGGACGCATCCAGCGGTGCTCGTGAATCTCCCCACCATCCACCTGCACGTGCTCGTCGAGGGCGCGCGCTGCAAAGAACCAGGTGTCGAAGCGCTTCGGCAGCCCCACGGGCGTGACCCAACGCGACAACGCAATCAGCCCGTCGCGGCTGATCGTAACGCCCGCCTCCTCCATCGCCTCGCGCACCGCCGCATTGCGCGCCGCCGCCATCACGTCACTGGCGTCCGCAACGCCCGCGTAGTCATCAGGGTCCAGCCGCCCACCCGGGAAGACCCACGCTCCCCCGTGAAACGACAGCTGCGCGTTGCGCCGCACGAGCAGCACCTCGCACCCATCGTTTCCATCACGCAGCAGCACCACGGTGGCCGCCGGGTGAGCCACCGCGCCAGCTTGGTCAGACATCGTGCTCTTCTAGTACACAGGTCACCGACCATCGGCAACCGTCAATCGCGGTAGCAACCTTGCCCGGCCGGCGTCCGTCCGACTATAAGGCGGCCCATGCACCCTCGCCCGATTGCTGTCGCTCACCGCGCCGTACTGCTGGCGGCGCTCGCGTTGCCCGGTTGTGCCTTTGTCGTGGCCGACCTGAACCCCTTCGCCGCACGCCCGCAAGCGCTCGAAGAGCATGTCGTCGAAGGAGAGGGCAGAGCCAAGATTCTTGTCGTCGACATCTCGCACGTGATCTCTGACGAGGAACGCGGGGGCACGCTCGGGATCGCGAAGGAGGAAAGCGTCGTAGCGCGGGTGACGGAGGAGTTGCGACAGGCCGGCGACGACGACCGGGTGCAGGCCGTCGTGCTGCGCATCAACAGTCCGGGAGGCTCGGTCACGGCCAGCGACACGCTCTACCACGTCGTGCGCGACTTCAAGGCCAAGAAGCCGGTGCCGGTGGTCGCGCAACTGATGGACCTCGGGACGTCTGGGGCTTACTACGTCGCCCTCTCGACCGATGAAATCGTGGCGCAGCCGACGACGGTCACCGGCAGCATCGGGGTCATCATGTTCAACGTCGATCTCGCCGGCCTGCTCGACAAGGTGGGAGTGAAAGATCGAACGCTCAAGGCGGGTACGTACAAGGACATCGGCTCGCCGCTGCGCCCGATGACTTCCGCGGAGAAGCAAATCCTGCAGAGCGTGCTCGACGACATGCGCGGCCGCTTCGTCCAACTCGTGCGCGAGGGCCGCCCGCAGGCGAACGCGGAAATGTTCAGCGTTGTCACCGACGGGCGCATCATCACCGCAGGCCAGGCCCTCCAGGCCGGGCTGATCGATCGCATCGGCTATCTCGACGATGCCATCGGTGTCGCCAAGCAACGCGCCGGCCTCACCGAGGCGCGTGTCATTCTCTACCGCCGCGGCAACGAGTTTTCCGAAAACATCTATTCGAAAGCCGGCACGGCACCCGCGCAGGTCAACCTGATCAACTTCGACCTGAGTGCACTCGCCAGCCACGGCCCGGCGTTCATGTACCTTTGGCAGCCGCAACTCGGCGAATAAACGCAGGCCCCCGGAGCAACCGACACTACGCCCCTTTCGGCAGACCGAGGGCGCGCGTTGCGATGATGTTCAGCTGAACCTCGGATGTCCCACCCGAAATGCTCTGCGACCGGCTGTACAGGAAGCTCTGCTGGAAGCGCCCGTGATCCACGGCACGCCGGTCGCCGGTCATGAGTTGGGCAAACGGGCCCTCGACGGCCAGCGCGGTTTCGTGCAGGTGCTGTGTCAGCCGCGTCCAGAATTCCTTCTTGAGACTCGAATCGGCGCCGGGCTCGTGCCCCCGCTGCAGCCGCGTCATGGTGTCGAGGTTGAGGCAGCGCAGGATCTCGACATTGATGTAGGCCTTGATCACCTCCGCGCGCAGCGCGCGATGTACTGGGCGACCTGCCGCCTGACGCTGTCGCAGGATCTGCACCAGGCGATCGACGGCGATCTTCTGCTTCACCTGCTCCTTGAACAGGTAGCCGGTGCCGCGCTCGTGTGCCAGCGTGTTCATGGCGATCTGCCAGCCTTCGTTCTCGCGGCCGATGACGAAGTCGCGCGGCACGAAGACGGCGTCGAGGAAGGTCTCGTTGAATTCGGCGCCACCGGTGATTTGCTTGAGCGGCCGGATGGTAATGCCGGGCGCCTGCATGTCGACGATGAAATAGGTGATGCCCTTGTGTTTCGGCACGCTCGGATCGGTGCGCGCCAAACAGATGGCCCACCGTGAGAACTCGGCGTAGCTCGTCCACACCTTCTGCCCGGTGAGCCGGTAGCCGTCGCCGTCCTTCTCCGCCCGCGTGCGCAGGCCGGCGAGGTCGGAGCCGGCGCCGGGCTCGCTGAACAGCTGGCACCAGATCTCCTCTGCGGACAGGATCGTCGAGAGAAAGCGGCGCTTCTGCTCCTCGGTGCCATAGTTGATCAGCGTCGGCCCGACGTTGTTGACACCAACCTTGTTGATCAGCTCCGGGGCCTGTGCGCGCGCCATTTCCTCGTTGTAGATCGCCTGCTCGACCAGCGTGCCGTCGGCACCGCCATACTCTTTCGGCCACGAAAAGCCGCACCAGCCGGCGCGATAGAGCTTTGCCTGCCAGTCGCGCATGAACTGTACTTCGGCCTCGTAGCTCGCAAAGGGTGGGAAGGCGTCGCTGCCCCAACCGGCCGGCAGGTTCTCCTGCAGCCAGCGGCGCACGCGCAGCCGAAAGGCTTCCTGCTCCGGCGTGTAGCGCAGATCCATGCCGAGGTGCTTACCATTTCGAATTTCGAATTTCGAATTTGGAAATACTCAAGCCTATTGATCGTTCGTCCGAATCGCGCCATGTAAGGCACATATCGCTCAAAGGAGTTGGTGATGGCACAGGCAGCTCAGAGTGGTGCGCCGCAAACGTTTCGGCTCTACATCGACGGCACGTGGACCTCGGCAACCGGTGGTGCCGCGTACGACATCGTCAATCCCGCCACCGAAGAAGTCATCGCGCGCGCGCCCAACGCGACACGCGCCGACCTCGAGAAAGCGATCGCCGCAGCCCGCCGTGCGTTCGATGACGGACCCTGGACGCGCACGACACCGAAGGACCGCGCCAAGGTGATCCGCCGACTGGTCGATGGGTTGGCAAAACGCAAAGAAGAGCTGCGGCACTGGCTCATTGCGATGTGCGCAGCAGAGTACGTCTCCCATCCCATCCAGCTCGACATGCCGCTGGAGCTGCTGGCAAACTACGCCGACCTGGCCACGTCGTTCGCGTTCGAGCAAATGCTGCCGGTGCTGGTGAGCCAGACGCCGATGGGGGCGCAGGTCAACAACTCGATGGTCTATCATCACCCCGTCGGAGTCTGCGGCCTGATTCCGACATGGAACTTCCCGCTGTTCGTCACGGCCCAGAAAATCGGCCCGGCGCTGGCCACTGGCTGCACGATGGTACTCAAGCCGTCGCCGTATGCACCGCTGATCGACCTGCTGATCGCCGAGGTCATCGAAGACTGCGATCTGCCCAAGGGCGTCTTCAATGTGGTGACCGGTGAGAGCCCCGAGCTGGGTGCCGCACTGGTGGAAAGTCCGCTCGTCGACAAGATCAGCTACACCGGCAGTGTCGCCACCGGTAAGCGCATCATGGCGGCGGCCGCACCGACGTTGAAGCGCGTGCACCTCGAGCTCGGCGGCAAATCCGCCGCGATTCTGCTCGACGACGCCGATCTGGACATCTGGGCGCCGTTCACCGCCGGCCCGAGCTTCTTCCACGCCGGGCAGGGCTGCGCGATGTGCACACGCGTGCTGGTCCCGAAGGCCAAGCACGATGGGCTGTTGGAACGCCTGACCAACTTCGTCGGCGCCTTCGTAAAGGTCGGTGATCCCGCCGACCCGTCGGTGATGCTCGGGCCGGTGATCCGCGAGGAGCGCCGGCAAAAGATCGAGGAGTACATCGACTCCGGCAAGCAGGACGGCGCGGTGCTGGCCACAGGCGGTGGCCGGCCGCAGGACCTCCCGCGTGGCTACTTCCTCCAACCCACGATCTTTGGCGCGGTGCGCAACGACATGCGCATCGCGCGCGAGGAGATCTTCGGTCCGGTGCTGTCGGTGTTGCCGTTCGGCGACACCGACGAAGCCATCCGCATCGCCAACGAATCCACCTACGGCCTCGGCGGTGCAGTCTACAGCGCGGATCTGGCAAAAGCCCTCGAAGTGGCGAAGCGCATCCGCACCGGGACAATGAACGTCAATGGAGCGGTGAGCTTGCTGCACACTCCTTTCGGTGGCTTCAAGGATAGCGGCATCGGCCGCGAGGGAGGCCGTTGGGGAATCCTCGAATACTCGGAAATCCAAGCAATTGCTTGGAAGTAGGGTCGCGACAAAATTGCCCGCTTGGCGAGGGGGTGGCGGCATCGTCCATCTGTTGATGGGTTCGCTTGCCTGGAAATGAGAGGGCCTCCCCTGGCATGGAGGCTGCTTTGCTCCCTTGTGCATGGAAAGCACTGCGGTTGATACCCGGGGCCAGATCCACCCCGAGATGCCGCTGACAGCCTACCCCCACTATCATCAGATCTTTGGTGGCAGCGAGGTTCCGGCCGGCCTGCTGTTCGACAGCCAAGCATACGCGGTGATGGCGATTACGTACCCGCCGGACTCGCAGACGCCTGACCTCAACGCCGACAAGGACGGCGATCGCGTCCTCATTTTGATGGCCGGCGACCTTGCATTGCAGATCGGTGAAAACCGTTTCCGCATGCGCACCGGTGATGCCGTCAAGATTCCGCGCGGCACGCGCTTCGGGATGATGCGCTCGCAAGCCGGGGCGCACCTGGTGCTCATCCGCGCCAAGCCGGTGCGGTCGTTCTCCCTGCTGCGCTAACCCGCGCTCTGCCCTGCCCTTCCGATTCGCCCTCAGTCAGTGTACTAACGGGGCACTGACCCCCCGTTCGACGTTCTCGAACAAGCGGAGCTGGGTGGTGGTGGAGGATGGTGATGGTCGCGGAAGCTTTCTCGGAAGACGAGCGGCGCCTGCTGGCGCCGTACTTCACCAACATCGACGGCCCCGTGTTTGTCCTGCGCAATCTGCCGGAGGTGGTGAAGGGGGCCCTGTTCGCACGCTACTCGCGGTCGGCAAAATCCCTGCGCCGCCTCTTCCTCGATGAATTTCTCGACCAGGTCGGGGGCACACACCCGGCCAACCACGATGTGGGTGTTGGCCGCGCCGACAAACTCTATGAGCGTGTTTTCGACGAGTACGGTGATGACTCGGTGGCGCAGCTCGGCGGCGCGCATCTGGCGTGTGAAGGCGCCTCCAACTTGCTAACCAAGGTCCTCGAATGGGGCCGCCTGATGGCCTACCTCGAGCAGTCGACGCGTTACATCGCGTACAACGACCGGCGCGGCGGCCGTTGGAAATACCTGGTACCCGCCGAGATCACAGACCGCGATCTGCGGCAGCGGTACACCGCGTGCCTCGACCGCGCCTTCGAGACCTATGCCCGCTGGCTGGAGCCGATTGAAGACCATTACCGCACCAAGTACCCCAGAGACCCCGGCGATCCGGAAGGAGTGTACAAGCGTACCATCCGCGCCAAGGCGCTCGATACGTTGCGCGGCCTGCTGCCGGCGGCGACGCAGTCGAACGTCGGATTGTTCGGCACCGGGCAGGCGTACGAAGCACTGCTGCTGCGCATGCGCGTGCACCCGCTGCAGGAGGTGCGCACGTACGCCGACCTGATGCTCGATGAGCTGCGTCAGGTGATCCCGTCGTTCCTCAAGCGCGTCGATCGCGCCGACCGCGGTGTACGCTGGAGCGAGTATCTCCAGGCAACTCAGCAGGCAACGGCAACTGTGGCTCAGCGGCTACTGGCAAGCACGACCGCCGAACCACGGTCGGAGGTGATGCTGACGGACTTCGATCCGGACGGAGAAGCGAAAGTCGTCGCTGCAGCCTTGTACGCCGTGTCGGCTCTGCCCGACGATCAGTTGTTGCGCGTGGCGCGAACGCTGTCGGCTGATCAACGGGGTGCCGTACTGCGTGCCTACGTCGGGCAGCGCGACAACCGCCGTCACAAGCCGGGTCGTGCTTTTGAACGCACCACCTACCGGTTTGATGTGCTCACCGACTACGGCGCCTTCCGCGACCTGCAACGGCACCGCCTGCTGACGCTCGAGTGGCAGCCGTTGAGCCCACGACACGGCTACAGCGTCGCCGACGCCATCGAGGAAGCCGGCGCCCTGCCCGACTGGCAACGCGTCATGGAAGAATCCGCCGCACTCTATGATGCCCTGCTCGCCGCCGGACTGCCCGCCGTCGCACCGTACGCCGTCAGCATGGCGTACCGGGTGCGGTTCTACATGGAAATGAACGCGCGCGAGGCCATGCACATGATCGAGCTGCGCACGGCGCCGCAAGGGCATCCGTCGTATCGCCGCGTCTGCCAGGCCATGCACCGGCTGATCGCCGAGCAGGCCGGCCACCGCGCCATCGCCGCAGCGATGGTGTTCGCCGATCACTCCGCCGTGGAACTCGAACGCCTCGGCGCCGAGCGCGCCAGCGAACAGCGCCGGCACGGGCGACGGTAGCGTGGTTTCAGCTGAACCGGCGCTAGAACGGCGTTGACCGCTTCATCGGCAACTTCTTGTGCGTCGCCTTTACGCCGCCGCTTCAACGCGCGCGACCTTGTCGGCGAGTCCGACAACTTGGTCGGCGTGCACCTCGAAGCGACAGGCCCATCCCAACAACAACCCGTCACCATCGATCGACACGCGCGCCCACGCCTCGGCATCGGGCGGGTCGCACGACACGATGCGAAACGATGAGAGATCGGCGCTGTAGCGGTTGCCGTCGTTCGCCTCGATCACGATTCGGCCGTGTGCCGGCGTGGTGACTGGACGGATCACCGGAGTGGTGCAACCCATGGGATGTCCCTGCCAGCCGCTGCGGCGGCCCATGCAGCCTGCAACTCGCCCGGCCGTTCTCGAATCCGCCCTTGGTGTGTAGAGACTACTACATCATCATGTGAGCAGCTTGTCTGTACGTAGAGTTACGGATGTTGGGCTGGTCCGTGGGCACGGAACGAAGTCTCGCCCGTCTCCGTCGTCACCCCCCGCCCCCTTCTTCCAGCGGCCGGAACACCAACCCGGTCGGCAGCTTCGGAAAGAAGTACGTCGACTTCTCCGGCATCGTCTCGCCCGCCAAGCAGACTGCCTGCACGTCTTCGATGCGTGGCGGGTTCATCAGGAACGCCACACCCGCACCCTCCTGCACTGCCCGCAACGCGTCGGTGTCGTCGTGCGTGTAGGTGAGTTGCCCTTCCTGCGCCGCCGCGGTGCAATCGATTCCCGCAAGGCCACGCAAGATCACCGTGTCGAGCACCGCGACGTCGATCCGGCGCACCACCGGCGCCAAGTGCGCCGCGTACGTCTCGAGCACCGAGGCATCGGTGAGTGTTGCAACCCAGCATTCGTCGCCTCCCGCGAACACGATGCCGATGCCGCCGCCTTCCCGATTCTGTGCTAGACACGCGAGGAACTCGGCCCGCTTGGCACGCGCAAACGAGGTGAGCGTGAAGTGCCGGCGCAGGCGCGCGAGCAGCTCGGCTGCATTCACCGCGGCAGCGGCCGACAGGAGCCGGTGCGTCGGCAAGATCACCAGTCCGGGATCGCTCATGCTGGCGAGGTACATCATGATGAAATTGTGCGGCGCGTCCGCACCGCCCGCCCCCGCGGCCCGACATTCCTCGGCATAGGCCAATCCGGTCTCGTAGCGGTGATGCCCATCGGCAATGAAGATGGTTTCCTGCGCGAGCGCCGTGCTGATGGCACCGGTGGTCGCAGGGTCGGTGAGCAACCACGCGCGATGGCCGACGCCGGTGTCATCCTCCAACGCCAGATCCGGTGGACGCGCCGCCGCGACTACGCGCGCCGGGTCCAGCGCGCCCGTCCGATCAGCGAACAAGCCGAAGATCGGACTGAGGTTGGTGTGCACCGCGCGCAGGATGCGCATGCGGTCTTCCTTGTGGCGCGCGAACGTACGCTCGTGCGGGCGGATGCGGCCGCTGCTGAAAGGCTCGAGACGTATGGCGCCGATCACGCCCTCGCGGCGCCGGCGCGTGCCGTCCGGCAGCGCGAAGTCCTCGACGTGATAGCAGAGCGACGCCTGCGCATCGCGTCGCAGCACGCCGTCACGGCGCCACGCCTGCAACGTCTCGGCCGCCGCCGCATAGGGATCGGCCGCCCGATTCAGGATGAGGCGCACCGCATTGTATGGGCTGCGTGCGTACAACACGTCACGGCGGGCGGGGCTGATCACGTCGTACGGCGGGGCCACCACGGCCGACAGGTCGCCCACCACTCCCGGGTCGTAGCGCAAGGGGCGGAACGGTCGCAGGTCCGCCATGCTCACACCACCGCCTCCAGCACGGCTGCAGTCGGCACGGCTCCCTCGCGGATGACGCGCACGCCATCGCGAACGTCGATCACCGTGGACGCCGGTTCGCCCGGCAACGCACCGCCGTCGAGGTACAGATCAACGCGGGCTCCGAAGTAGGCGCGCGCCGCATCGAGCCGCTGTGGCGGTTGCAGACCGGCTGGGTTGGCACTCGGCGCCGTCACCGGACGGCCGAGCGCGCGCACAAGCGCCGTCGCCATCGGGTGACTCGATATCCGCACGCCGATCCCATCACTGCCGCCGGTCAGTACAGGCGAGAGTTCCGGGCGCGCCCGCAAAACCATCGTCAGTGGTCCTGGCCAGAAGCGCCGCATCAACCCTGCCGCCACTTCGGATACGTCGTTCACGATGCTCTCCAACATTTCTCGATCAGTCACCAACACGGCAATCGGTTTCCCCGCCTCGCGCCCCTTCACGGCCACGAGGCGCTGCAACGCGGTGGCATTCGCAGCGTCGACGCCCAGTGCGTAAAGCGTCTCCGTGGGATAGACGACGATGCCGCCCGCAGCCAGGACCCGGGCAGCGGCCTCAACCGCGCTGGCGCCGTTGCTTGAGTCGAGCATCCTTCTCGTCGACCTGACGCGCCAGCTCCTCCTTGAACGCAGCCAGACGCTTGGCCAGCTTCTCGTCGCTCACCGCCAGGATCTGCGTCGCCAGGATCGCCGCATTCTCCGCACCGTGCTTGCCGATCGCCACGGCGGCCACCGGCACCCCGGCAGGCATCTGTACCGTCGACAGCAAGGCATCGATACCGCGCAGGCTGCCGGCTTCCAGCGGGACGCCAATGACCGGCAACGTCGTGTAGGCCGCCACCACACCGGCGAGATGCGCGGCGACGCCGGCGCCGGCAATCAACACGCCCAAACCCCGCTCACGTGCGCGGCGCGCGTACTCGGCCGTACGCTGCGGTGCGCGGTGCGCCGACGTCACGGTCACCTCGTAGGGGACACCGAGCGCATCGAGGCGCGCCGCGGCGGCCGACATGACCTCCCAATCGCTGTCGCTGCCCATGAGAATGCCAACACGCGGTGCAGCGCTTTTCATGGGCGTTTCTCCAGAGCGCGGTAACCGATATCGCGGCGGTACTGAATACCCTCCCAGTGAATCTGCTCCACCGCCCAATAGGCTTCGTTCACGGCGTCGCGCACCGTGGCACCCAGTGCGGTCACACCCAGCACCCGCCCGCCGTTGGTGACGATCACGTCCTCACGGCGCGCCGTACCCGCGTGGAACACGACGCCGTTCTGCCAGCCGCGCAGCGCCTCCAACCCGCGGATCACCTTGCCCTTCTCATAGTTGCCCGGGTATCCGGCCGCCGCCAGCACCACGCACGCCGCGGCACGCTCGTCCCACGCAGCATCACACTCGGCCAGGCGACCATCGACGCAGGCTTCCATGAGCGCTACCAGATCACTCTGCAAACGCAGCATCAAGGCCTGGCACTCGGGATCACCGAAGCGTGCGTTGAACTCCAAGACCTTGGGACCGGCTTCGGTGATCATCAGCCCGGCATACAAGACACCGCGGTAGTCGATCTTGGCCTCCTTCAGGGCGCGCACCACTGGCTCCATGATCTCGCGCACGATGCGTTCCTGCAGCGCCGGCGTCACGACCGGAGCCGGCGAGTACGCACCCATGCCGCCGGTGTTCGGCCCGGTCTCGCCGTCGAAGGCGCGTTTATGATCCTGGGAGGTCGCCATCGGCAAGACCGTGTTGCCGTCGGTCAGCGCGATGAACGACACCTCCTCGCCTTCCAGGAATTCCTCGACCACGACCCGCGTGCCGGCATCGCCGAAGATCCGGGTGCGCATGACCTCATCGATTACGTCCTCGGCTTCCTTCATAGTCTGGCAGATCAGCACGCCCTTGCCCGCCGCGAGCCCGTCCGTCTTCACGACGATCGGCGCGCCGACTTCGCCGATGTAGCGCAGCGCCTCGTCGGCGTCGGCGAACACCCCGAAGAACCCGGTGGGCACGCCGTGCCGGCGCAGCAACTCCTTGGTGAAGGCCTTGCTGCCCTCGATTTGTGCCGCGTCGCGCGTCGGCCCGAAGATGCGCAGTCCATGGCGTTGGAACTCGTCGACGATGCCCAGGGTGAGCGGCAGCTCCGGCCCGACGACTGTGAGATCGATGCGTTCATCACGCGCGAAGCGTGCCAGAGCCGCAATGTCGTCGGCCGCGTGCGGTACCAAGTCGGCGACCGCGGCGATGCCAGCATTGCCCGGCGCACAGAAGATGCGCTTGACGCGCGGTGACTGGCGGATTTTCCACGCCAGTGCATGCTCGCGTCCGCCGCTGCCGATGATGAGGATGTTCATGGACGAAGAGGGGAGAATGGAAAATCAGGAACAGGAAACCGGAAACGGAAAACTCGCAATATCGGAAATGTGGCGCGGGCGCGGCGGCCGGTGTTGACCGGTTTCGCATTTCCGGTTTCCTGTTTTCGGTTTTCCATTTCTCTCTGTTCTAGGTTCTAGTGGCGGAAGTGTCGCACGCCGGTGAAGACCATGGCGAGGTTCAGCCGGTCGGCCGCCGCGATCACCTCGTCGTCGCGCACACTGCCGCCGGGTTGCACGATCGCGCTTGCGCCCGCTTTCGCGGCCTCCTCGACGCCGTCCGGAAACGGGAAGAACGCGTCGCTCGCGAGCACCGATCCTTGCAGCGAGACACCGACACGCGCCGCCTTCTCGCGCGCCGCATGCACCGGATCAACCCGTGAGGTGGCGCCGCCACCAAGCGCCAGCGTGCGGTGCGCCTCGACGAAGGCGATGGCGTTGGACTTCACGTGCTTGACGACCTTGAGCCCGAAGGCAAGCCCGGCATACTCTTCCGCGGTCGGCTGCCGTTTGGTCACGACCTTTGCAGCACTCGGATCTTCCATCGCGCGGTCCGCATCCTGGACCAGCAACCCGCCGAATACGCCGCGCACCTCGCGCTGTGCACTGCGCATGACGTCCGGATGCCAGCGCATCAGCCGCCGGTTTTTCTTCTTGCGCAGAAACTCCAATGCGTCCGGCGCAAAGTCCGGCGCGATCAACACTTCGGTGAAGATCTCGTCGACCTCGCGCGCCAGATCGAGCGACCACGTCTGGTTGCTGACGACGATGCCGCCGAAGGGCGAGTCGGGGTCGGTGGTGAAAGCGCGCCGGTACGCCTCGAGCACACGCGCCGCCGTCCCAACACCGCAGGGGGTGTTGTGTTTGAGGATGGCCACGGCGGCGTCGCGGTCATCGATGAACTCCAGCATCAGGTACAAGGCAGCGTTGATGTCGACGATGTTGTTGTACGACAACTCCTTGCCGTGCAGCTGCTCGACGGCGCGGAAGAAGTCGCCGTACAGCGCCGCCTGCTGATGTGGGTTCTCGCCGTAGCGCAGGTCCTGCGCCTTCTGCAGCCCGAGGTGAATCGTCTCGCCGAAGGCCTGGCGGCCGGCGCCTCCAAAGCCTCCGAGGTAATCCGCAATGGCGCCGTCATAGTGCGCTGTCATCTGAAACGCTTTGCGTGCCAGGCGCGTGTTCGTCTCCACCGAGACCGCGCCACCGCTGCCGCGCATCTCGTCCAGCACCTTCCCATAATCGGCGGGGTCGACAAGCACGGTCACATCATGGTGATTCTTCGCCGCCGAGCGCACCATCGAGGGACCGCCAATGTCGATGTTCTCGATCGCCTCCTCGAAACGACAGTCGGGCCGGGCGACGGTGGCCTCGAACGGATAGAGATTCACCACGACCATATCGATGGGGGCAATGCCGTGCGCTGTCATCTGTTCTTGATGGTGGCGATCGCCACGCCTCCCGAGGATCCCGCCATGGATCTTCGGGTGGAGGGTCTTCACGCGTCCATCGAGGATCTCGGGCGAGCCGGTGTGGTCGCTGACCGCAACCACCGGGACACCCGCATCCGTCAGCAGCTTCGCGGTGCCACCTGTCGACAGCACCTCGACGTTGAAGGCCCGCAAGCCCTTCACGAAGTCGACCAGCCCCGTCTTGTCGCTCACACTGACCAGCGCCCGCGTGATCTTCGCCATCGTCAGCCTCCGCACCGTCGCTTGAGCGCAGCGCAACCACGGTTGAAGAAGTGATCAGTGATCAGTCCCCAGTAGCCCGTGTCAGTCATCGCTGTCTGCAGTGGTCTGGCGCGGCGCGGTCGCATCATTGGCCGCTAGGGCTGGACGTCCGATCGCTCGTGTTGTCATGGTGAAGCGGCGAGTCGGCCCCGCTTACCAGATGGTCTCCGTGTTGTAAAGGTAGGTTCGAACGACTATGTTTTGCGCGTGCAGGTGACCATCAACGGCGAACGGCAAACACTCTCCGAAGCTCTGAGCCTCGCTGATTTGCTGCACCAGTTGCGGCTCAACCAACGCCGCGTCGCCATCGAAGTGAACCGTGAGATTGTCCCACGCGAGCTGTACGCCGCCCATACGCTGGCAGACGGCGACGAGATCGAGATCGTGCACTTCGTCGGCGGAGGATGAACAACGAATGACCGATCCATTTGTCCTGGAAGGGAAGAGCTACCGTTCACGCCTGATCGTTGGCACGGGAAAGTACCGCGACTTCACGGAAACCAAACGTGCCGTCGACGCGTCGGGTGCGGAGATCGTCACCGTGGCAGTGCGGCGCGTGAATATCACGGACCCGAGCAAGGAGAACCTGCTCGATGTGCTGGATCCGGCTCACTACACCATCCTCCCCAACACCGCCGGTTGCTATACAGCCGAGGACGCCGTTCGCACGGCGCGCCTGGCACGCGAGGCCGGCGTCGGCAAGCTGGTAAAGCTCGAGGTGATCGGCGACCAGAAGACTCTTTTCCCCGACGTGCCGGCGACGATCGCGGCGGCTCAGGTACTGGTGAAGGAAGGCTTTGTGGTGCTGCCGTACATCAACGACGACCCGATTGCAGCCAAGAAGCTCGAAGAGATCGGGTGCGCCGCGGTCATGCCGCTGGCGGCGCCGATCGGCTCCGGCCTCGGCATCCGCAACCCGTACAACATCCGCATCATCCTGGAGCAGAGCCGCGTGCCGGTGATCGTCGACGCCGGCGTCGGCACGGCGTCGGACGCTGCCGTTGCAATGGAGCTCGGCTGCGACGCGGTGCTGATGAACACCGCGATTGCCGGCGCGAAGGATCCGATCCTGATGGCCGAGGCCATGCGCCAGGCCGTCGAGGCGGGCCGCAAGGCGTTCCTGGCCGGGCGCATTGAGCGCAAACTGTACGCTACCGCTTCCAGCCCGATCGAAGGATTGCTCGGCTAGATCGGACGGCACCGCTGGTCCGAGCACAAGTCACGAGCACGAGACCCGATCTGTTCCGCCTCTATCTCGTCACCGATCGCCAGCGTACACGCGGCCGGCCGTTGCTCGACGTCGTCAGTGCGGCGTTGGAAGGCGGGGTCGATGCAGTACAACTGCGCGAGAAGGACCTTTCCGGCGCTGCGCTTCATGAGCTTGCCTGCCGCCTGCGCGACGTCACGCGCCGCTCCGGCGCTCTTCTCCTCATCAACGACCGCATCGACATCGCCTTGACGTGCGAAGCCGACGGCGTGCATCTCCCGGCCGATTCCTTTGCACCTGCCGATGCGCGCCGGCTGCTCGGCCAGAACCGCTTGATCGGCGTATCGACGCACAGTATCGAACAGGCGCAGGCGGCAGCCGGGGGCGGTGCTGACTTCATCGTCTTCGGGCCGGTGTTCGAAACGCCCTCGAAGCGCGCCTTCGGCGCGCCCGTCGGACTTGCTGCGCTGGCGCAGGCCACACAAGCCGTGACACAGCCAGTTCTCGCGATCGGAGGCGTCAGGCCAGAGCGTGTGGCGAGCGTCTTGGAACACGGCGCACGCGGCGTCGCTGTGGTTGCTGCGATTCTCGAGGCTGACGATCCACGTGGCGCCGCAGCCGAGTTGCGTGCGGCGCTCGGCTGACGTGTCACAAGACGATCCGAAGAAGTCGTCCGCCGGTCTACTGACCCGCGGGTAGTCGACACCCGCAGTACGCTTACGACGCCT
>Ga0335070_10005222_pt1 | contig 15262 bp, 12 predicted proteins | sample Lox_Sample_13_FD_206722 | JGI IMG/M metagenome (GOLD analysis project Ga0335070, IMG submission 206722) | Soil microbial communities from Loxahatchee National Wildlife Refuge, Florida, United States - Lox_Sample_1.3 | ecosystem: Environmental > Terrestrial > Soil > Wetlands | place: USA... | reverse complement strand
GGGCCATCCGGCCCCGGCCCGGTCCTCCCCTCTTCAACCCCGCCGCGCGAAATTCCGTTTCAGGCGGGCTCGACCCAGGCCTGTCCCCGGGCGGCGGCGTAGGCGGCCTCCATGACGGCGACGCGGGCCGCGGCCTCGCCGGGGGTCACGAGGGAGGTCACCTTCTTCCCGGAGACGGCGTCCACGAACTGGTCCATCGGGGCGGGCAGGGCCGGCGGAAGGTCCGCCCAGGGCGTCTTCCCGTCCGCCCCCGGAACGTGCGAGCTCCGGAAATAGAGCTTGTCGTTGACGATCACCGCGTGGCCTTCGGTGCCGCTGATGAGGAGGGCGACGGGGTTTTCGACGTCGACCCAGCCCGCGGCCAGCGTGCCGATGACGCCGCTCTTGAACCTGAGCAGGGCTTCGCCCGTCTCATCGCAATCGCCGTAGCGTCCGGTCACGACCTTGATGTCGGCCGCGACCGAGGCGACGTCGCCCAGGAGCCACATCAGGATGTCGAGGGAGTGGGTGCCGAGGTCGCCGAAGGCCCCGACGCCGGCGATCTTCGGATCGGCCATCCAGCGCCATTCGGTGTCGAACCAGCCGCCGAGCGATCCGCTATGGCAGTTCGAGCCGCGGGCCCGGGTGATCCTGCCGAAGGCGCCCTTCCCCACCTGGTCCTTGAGGAAGAGGTGGTGGGGCTGGGTGCGCATGAAGTAGCCGGTCGTGAAAAGGAGGCCGGCTTTCTCGATGGCGGCGGCCATCTCCCGGCTCTCCTTCGAGGTGATGCCGAGCGGCTTCTCGACGAACATGGGCTTGCCGGCCCTCGCCGCGGCCACGACGAGGTCGTGGTGGCGGTTGGTCTCGGAGCAGATGACGACGCCGGAGACGGCGCGGTCCGACCAGACCTCGGCCGGGTCGGCGGCCACCCTGGCCTTGACCTCGCCGGCGCGCTTGGCGGCCCGGGCGGGGTCGTGGTCCCAGACGTACTTAACCTTGACGTCGGGGCGCTTGGCGAGCAGGCCGGCGTAGCTCGGCGTGTGGATGTGGGCGCAGCCGACGAGGGCGAGGGTGACGGGCTTGCCGGCGTCCTGGGCGAGCGCGATGCCGCTCTCCCCGATCACCGCGGCCGTCGCCGCCGCCGTCGCCGCGGTCTTGATGAACTCGCGGCGGCTGAATCCTCTCGCCGGCGGGACCGATGGCTTGGAGCGTTCGATGGGATCGTATGGCATGGCCGCAAGTTACCACCATCGGTTCGGACCTGTCAATCCGGCCGGGGAGGAAGAGCCGGGCCCGCCCCGCTCGTTGACTCGGGAAGCCGTGAGGAAATATGATGGGCGGAGAATTCTCGGAGCCGTGGGGAATCCACTGGACGGAGGCAGCATCGTGAGAAAAGGAAAGCGTCGGTCGCGGGTCATCTTTCTGGCGTGTCTCGGCATTGCGCTCACCATCGGGCCTGGGGCCGCCCAGCGTCAGCCGCAGGAGCCCCGGCCGCTCGAGGGATTGAAGTTCCGCTTCATGGGCCCGGCGGTCGGCAACCGGATCTCGGCCGCCGCCGGCGTTCCCGGCGACCCCAGCGCCTACTATGTCGGCGCCGCGTCGGGCGGCGTCTGGAAATCGACCGACGGCGGCGCTCGCTGGGCGCCGGTCTTCGACGACCAGCCGGTCGCCGCCATCGGCGCCCTGGCCGTTTCCCGGACGGACCCGAGCATCGTCTGGGCCGGGACGGGCGAGGCCTGGGCCATCCGCGACGTGGACATGATGGGCGACGGCATCTACAAGTCCACGGACGCGGGCCAGACCTGGACGCACATGGGCCTCGACGAGACGGGGCGCATCGGCCGCATCGTCATCCACCCGGCCAACCCCGACATCGTCTTCGCCGCGGCCCTCGGCCGGCTGACCGGCCCCCAGCAGGAGCGCGGCGTCTTCCGCACGACCGACGGCGGCAAGACCTGGAAGCGCGTGCTGTTCGTCGACCCGAACACGGGCTGTTCGGGGCTGGCCATGGACCCCAACGACCCCCGGGTGCTCTTCGCCGGCATGTGGCAGGTCGAGATGCACACCTACGGCATGTTCAGCGGCGGCCGCGGGAGCGGCGTCTACGTCTCCCGGGACGGCGGCGACACCTGGAGGCGTATCGAGGGGCACGGCCTGCCCAAGCCCCCGGTCGGCAAGATCGACATCGCCGTCGCGGCTAAGGACTCCAAGCGCGTTTACGCCCTCATCCAGACGGCCGACCAGGGGTCGGTCTGGCGCTCGGACGACGGCGGGGCGAACTGGAAGGTCCGGAGCTGGCAGCGCGCCCTCATCGGCCGCGCCGGCTACTACATCCGGCTGGCCGTCTCGCCGGCCGACCCGGACGAGGTCTTCGTCGCCAACAGCAGCTTCCACCAGTCGACCGACGGCGGCCAGTCCTTCCGCGCCCTGGCCTGGGGCGGCGACACGCACGACATCTGGATCGACCCGACCAACGCCGGCCGGATCCTCGTCACGGACGACGGCGGCCTGTACATGACCGCCGACCACGGCAAGACCTCGCGGCGCGTCTCGCTCCCCATCGGCCAGATGTACCACGTCGCCGTGGACAACGACGTCCCCTATCATATCTACGGCAACATGCAGGACGACGGGACGATGCGCGGGCTGAGCACGACCCCGGAGGCGGCGCCCGGCGCGGCGCCTTCCGGAGGGGGCGGCGGCTTCGGCCGCGGCGGGGCCGTGAGCGCCGGCGTCTGGGATCACGGCCTGGGCGGCTGCGAGAGCGGCTTCACCATCCCCGACCCCGTCGACTCGAACGTCGTCTGGGCGACCTGCTACGGCTTCGAGGTGACACGCTACGACCACCGGACGAAGCTCGCCCGCTCGGTCGGCCCGTGGATGCACACGCTCGACTCGGCGCCGGACACGATCAAGTACCGGGCCCACTGGACCGCGCCGCTGGCCATCGACCCGTTCGACCACAACACCGTCTACGTCGGCGCCCAGGTCGTCTTCAAGACGACGGACGGCGGCTCGAGCTGGAGCGTCATCAGCCCGGACCTCTCGACCCGGGACCCGCGCCGCGTCGTCTCCTCGGGCGGCATCGTCGGGGACAACCTCGGCCAGTTCTACGGCGAGGTCGTCTTCGCCATCGCCCCGTCGGAGGTCCGGAAGGGCCTCATCTGGGCCGGGACGAACGACGGCAAGGTCTGGAACACGCAGGACGGCGGCGGCGCCTGGAACGACGTCACCAAGAACATCGCCGGCCTCCCCGCTTGGGGCGTTGTCTCGAAGATCGAGCCCTCGCATTTCGACGCCGGGACGGCCTACATCGCCGTCGACTTCCACCTGATGGACAACCGCGACCCCTGGCTCTACAAGACGACGGACTTCGGGCAGACTTGGGCCAAGATCACCGGCGACCTCCCGACCGGGCCGCTCGCGTACGCGCGCGTCGTCGCCGAGAACCCGAACCGCAAGGGGATGCTGTTCGCCGGGACCGGCAACGCGTTGTACTGCTCGCTCGACGACGGCGCCCACTGGAAGCGGCTCAAGGAGGGGCTGCCCCCGGCGCCTGTCTCGTGGGTCGTCGTCCAGAAGCAGGCCCACGACCTCGTCGTTTCGACGTACGGCCGGGGTCTTTACATCATGGACGACATTACGCCTCTCGAGCAGGGAGCGATGGAGGGCGCGCCGGCGGCCGGCGCGGAGCTCGTCGCGCCGCGGCCGGCCTACCGCCTGGCCCGGGGCGCGCGGGCGGCCATCAGCTACGTGCTCGGGGCGGCCCCGCAGAACCCGCCGACGCTCGAGATCCTCGACCAGGCGGGGACGGTCGTCCGGAACATGGGGCAGGTGGCCGGGGTCGCCGGCCTCAACCGCCTGTCCTGGGACATGCGCTACGGCGAGGGGGCGCGCCAGGTCGCCCTGCGCACGACGCCCCCCGAAAACCCCCACATCTGGGAGGAACCTCGGTTCAAGAACGCCAAGACCCGGCCCATTACGCACTGGGGGGTCCGGCCGATCCCGGGCCCGGTCGTCGCACCCGGCGTTTATACCGTGCGCCTCACCGTCGACGGGCGGACGATGACCCAGCCCCTCGAGGTGCGGCTGCCGCCCGACTCCCACGGCACGGAGGCCGAGATCCAGGACCTGGTGAGGCTCCAGCTGCGCGTGCGCGACGGCATCAACGCGGTCGTCGACATGACGAACACGATCGAGTGGCTGCGCCGTCAGGTCGAGGACGCGCGCGCGGCGCTCGCCGGGCAGAAGGGCAAGGCGGCGCCGCTCAAGCTGCTGGCCGCCTTCGACAAGAAGGCGCAGGACATCGAATACGCCCACCTCATCTCGAGGTCCGAGGCGCTCAGCGACGACAAGTACTTCGTCGAGCGCTACAAGCTTTACCTCAACCTCGTCTGGACCTACCAGATGATCGGGCCGGGAGGAGGCGACGTCTCCGGCGCCGCCGACTACGGGCCGACGGAAACGGCGCGCGGGCTCATGGCCGATTTCGAGAAGGAGATCCGCGAGACCCAGGACCTCTATCGCAGCCTCATCGAAAAGGACCTCCCCGCTTTCAACGAGGCCATCGGCGCCAAGGGGCTGGCGCCGCTCAAGACGACCGGCGCGCCCGCGGCCAGCACGCCGGCAGCCCAGGAGCGGTATTATTGATGCGATAACCTGAGGTTGAGCGGCGCCCGTGGGAAAAGGGCCCGTCGGACGCGATGGGCAGGGCCACAGGGCTTCGAATCCCGGTTTGATGGCCGGGGAGGAGCCGGCTGGCCGGGCCCTATTCCATCATCCCGTCCTTGAGGCGCAGGGTCCTATCCGCGAATTCCATGAGCCGGAGGTCGTGGCTGGCGACAATGACCGTCGCCTTTCGCCTCTCGGCCTGCTCATGGAGCAGCCCGATGATGCCGACCGCCTGCCGCGTCTCGAGGCTTCCGGTCGGCTCGTCGGCGATGAGGAGCTCGGCGTCGTTCGAGATGGCCCGGGCGATGGCGACGCGCTGCTTCTCGCCCTGGCTCATGACCCGAGGGAACCGGTCGGCAAGATGCTCGATGCCGAGCCCCCGGAGGAGAGCCCGCGTCTTCCCGGCCCGCTCCGCCCTCCGCCTGCCGCTGAACCGGAGCACGATCTCGATGTTCTCCGCAGCCGTCAGCGAATCGATCAGCAGGAACGTCTGGAAGATGAAGCCGATCCTGTCCGCCCGGAGGGACTGAAGCTCGGTCGTCGAGTAGTCTCCGACGCTCTTGCCGAACAGCGAAATGCTCCCGGCCGTCGGCTTCGCCAAGCCCGCGATGAGCGTCAGGAGGGTCGTCTTTCCGCTGCCGCTGGGCCCCAGGAGCAGGACCATCTCGCCCGGCCGGGCCTCGAGGGAAACGTCGCGGACGGCGGTCGTCGGACGCCCTGAGCCGTCGAAGACCTTGGTGACCCTGTCGAGGCGGATGACGGGGGCCGGCCCGGCGAAGCCGCTCATGAGAAGGCCTCCAGGAAATAGATGCGCCGGAGCCGCCGGATGGCCACGAGCGAGCTGGCCAGGCTCATGACCAGCACCGCGGCCATGACTCCGCCGATCTGGCCGGGGGTCGATTTCGTGCTGACTTCCGGCGAGAGCCTCTCGATGACCCGGACGAGCGGGAAGAAGGCCGCCAGGGCGGCCGCGCACGAGGCCGAGGCGATCAGCACCGCCTGCTTGACGACCAAGCCCCACAGGAAGGCCATCGGCGATCCCAAAGTCTTGAGGATGGCGAAATCCTTCCGCCGCTCCAGGATGTTGACCGAGAGGAGCAGGCTGAGGATGGCCGTGAGAACGATGGCCCCGATGACGGCGACCGTATAGAGCAGGGGGAGGAAACCCGACCGCATCTCGCGGACGTTGTTGGCCAGGAAGGTCGCCTGATCATAAGCCTCCAGCCCTGGCGATCGGCCGAGGATCTTCTCCCGCACCGGGCCGAGCCCGGCCCCCGGATCGGCGTTCACCAGGACGCAGGTGGCCAATCCGGGAATGCCGATAAGGTCTCGGGCGAACCGGAGCGTCACGAACGCATACTGGATGACGAAGGCGTTCGTGCCGCAGCTGATCCCGACGATTTTCAGGCGGCGGCCTTGCAGGTCGACGTCCTGACCGGCTTCGAACCCGAACTTCCGGGCGAACGACCTGTCGAGGACGATCTCGTCGTCGGCGCCCGGGCGCCGGCCCCGGACGAGCTGGGGCGGCCCGCCGAGGCCCAGGACCGGGTCGAACCCGGTCAGGAAGATGGTGCCGACCTTGTCGCCCTTCCGGATCGCCGAGAGGAGGAAAAGGACGGGGGCGGCCGTCCGGACGCCGGGCGTCAGGGCGATGGCGTCGATCTGGCCCTCCGACAGGAGCGACGATCCCCTGAGGATGTTCGTGGCGTTCTGCTGGAGGACCCAGAGGTCGGCGACATTCTGCCGGATGTAGTCGACCGAGCCGTCGGCGACGCCCCGGTAGACGGCCAGCAGAAAGAACATCAGGACGATGCACAGCGCGATGCCCCCGACCGTCAGGGCCAGGCGGAGAGGCTGGCTGCGGAGCGTCCGGATGGCATACATGTCCACGGCGGAAGCCCTTTCCCCTAGGCCGCCATCTGGACTTCGGTCCGCAGATTCCCGCGGATGCGGGCGAAGATCTCGTCGAGGTCGGGGCCGGTGATCGTCAGGCCGTGGTTCCGGAGGCCGACGGCCGTCCTCTCGGGCCGTCCGGTCCGGGCCAGAAGCCGGGCCACCTCCTCCGCGAGCTCGATCGTGCCGCAGGGGTAATTCTGCCCCGTGCTGAGGACGCCGTCGATCCAGGCATGGATGTGGACGATCGCCCCGACGGCGGGGAACGTCCGATAGATGAGCTCGTGCTCCACGGCGTCCACGGATACCCGGGCCTTCGGGTCGTGATCGGGAGGGACGCTGACCAGGGCCTGGACGGCTTCGTGGTCGAAGCCTTTGACCAGGAGAACGTCCCAGCCGATCCTGGAAATGTGGGCCTTGTCGACGCCCCGCGCCGTCATCCAGAACGTGGTCGCGCCGAGCTCCGGAATGCTCTCCCGGGCGCTCATGTTCCCCTGGCTCAGGCTCCTCATCTCGAACAGTTTGTAAATGTGCCGGATGGTGTCCTCGGATAGGACGTCGCGGAAGGAGAACGGCGCGGGGAGGACGCCGAGCTCGTCGAGCTGTCTCGCCCCCGCCATGATCCGTTCGACGACGGGCGAGGTCCGCCAGAAGCGCTCGGGCAGGTCTTCGGAGATCCGGTTGGCGATGGCAAAACGGGCCCCGGCGATGGGGATGAGGCGCTCATAGACGCGCTCGGGGTCGAACTCGAGGTGATAGAAGCCGGCCTCGGGCGTCGTGAAGTACATTTCGTAGGCCCGCCCGCCTCCCCCCCCGTCCGGACGGCTCTTCGGCACGGCGCAGAGAAGGACGTTCGAAAGGGTGCGGACAAGGGTCGTGTAGCACAGCGACCGCAGGTCCTTTTGCGACTCGGGCGGCCGGTCGAGAGTCACGACCGAGAAGACGAAGACCGATTGGGCCCGGCGCCTGAAGGCCCGTGGCGAGTCCGTGTCGGTCAGGTTGAGAACGAACTTGACCCCGTTCTCCGGCGAACCGAGCTCGTGGCCGTGCGCCAGGCACGTCCTTTCAATCGCCGCGGCGATGGCGTCCCGTTCCTGATGGGAGTCGTTCCTAACGAGGGCGAATTTCATGGTCTTCCTCCTGAATGGCCCCGGGGGCCGCAAGGTGATCGCGGCCGGTGAGGTCCGCGAAGGTCTCCCGCCGGCGGACGAGCCGGCAGGCGTTCCCTTTCACGGCGACGACGGCCGGCCGCGGAAATCCGAACGAGGATTCCTGGGCGATGAAATAGGCGCCGCTGTCCATGACGGCGAGGACCTCGCCGGGCCTGACCTCCGGCATCCGGATGTTCCGGTAAACGACGTCGGACGCGAAGCAGACCGGGCCGACGATGGTCACTCTTTCGGTCCGGGGGCGGCGGACGTCGTCGGCGAGCAGGACCTCGTGGCATTCATAAAAGGTCGGCAGCGTGACCGTCCCCAGGCCGCCGTCCGTGATGAGCCATGTCCGGACATTGGGCCGGGCCTTGACCTGGGACACGCTCAGGAGAAGGAACTGGTTCGGGCTGGCGATCGACCGGCCCGGCTCGGAGATGAGTTCCGGTAGCTCGTTCCGGGGGAAGATCCGGAGAAGGGCTCCGGCGATCGCCCCCGCGAAATCGTCGAACGACCCGCAGTCGCCGCCGGAGACCCCGGCCGGCAGCCGCCCGAACCCTTGATAAACGAGCAGCTCCCGGGACGTCATCTCCCGTGCCGTGGGCGAGGCGAATCCGCCGCCGACGTCGAGGACTTCCACCGGAAGGCCGGCGGCGCGCGTCTCTCGAAAAAGCGGGGTCAGGCGATCCAAGACTTGGGCATGGGCTTTTGCGTCGCGTATCCCCGTCCCGATGTGGAAGTGAAATCCGCGGAAGCGGAGGCCGGGCGAGCTTTGGATCATGCCCAAGGCCGTCCTGACTTCGCCGCCTCTGAGGTCGAGGCCGAAAGCGCATCCTTTCCGGCTCCCCGTGGCCGAGCCGGCGTTCATTCCCTTGGGGACGAAATCGGGGTTGACCCGGAGGAGCACGTCGACCCGGTTGCGTGCGGCCTGGGCGAGCTCGTGGACGAGGGCGAGCTCGCCGAGCGAATCGACGTTGATCAGGCGGACGCGGCGGTCGATGGCCGCCCGGAGGAACGAGGCGGTCTTCCCCGGCCCGTTGACAACGATGTCCTCGCCGCCGTACCCCAGATGAAGGGCGAGTTCGAGCTCGAACGGGCTCATGACCTCGGCCTTGAGGCCTCCGCGGCGCACGGCTTCGACGACGGCCGGGACGGCGTTGCACTTGAGAGCATAATGCACGGAGGTCCGGCCCGGATAGGCGGACTCCATGCTCCGCCGGAACCCGGCGGCCGTCGCCTCGAGCCGCTCCTCGTGAAGGACGTGGAGGGGCGTGCCGAAGGCGCGGGCCATATCGGCCACGGCCACCGTTCCGATGGTGAGCCGGCCGGCGGCATCCGCTCCCAGGCCCCAGTCGCGCGGCTCGAGAGTGCGCCTCATCGGCCGAGCTCCTTGGCGTAGATCGCGAACCGTTTGTCGACCCGCATGCCCAGGCTCTCCGCGGCCTCGAGGACGGGCCGGTTGTCGGATGAGATCCAAGTCGTTTCCGCTCTCTCAAAGCCTTGGGCCATCCGGCAGAACTCGGCCAGGAGCAGCTGATAGACGCGCGAGTGCCGGTGACCCTTCTTGATGGCCACCGTGAAGAGGATGAGCGTCTTGACGGTTCGCCGGCCCCGGAGGAACCTCACGAGCTTGAGCGGTCCGGCTCGGCCCCGCCAGCTCCTGAGGAGCGGATTCACGTCCAGGACGCAATGCAGCACGGCTACCGGCCGGCCGTCGCGCTCGACGAACTTGATGAGGTCCGGCCGGGTCACGAGGCCCGAGTATTTCGCCGAGAACGCATACTCCTCCGGCCGCAGGGGGAGGAAGTGCCAGTTCGCGGCGAAGGCCTCGTTGTTGACCTCCCTCATGCGCTCCAGGTCGCCGGCTTTATCCTTGGGCGAGAAGGACCGGACCGTGTATCCGCTCCGGCGCGGCGCGGCGGCCAGGCCGGGGAAGCGGCGGGAGAGAGAACCCCCGATATCGTCGTTCCTCATCGTCTGGAGACGGGCCGAGACCCGATAGCCGGCGCCTTCCAGGAGCTCGGCGTAGTAGGAGGGGTTGTACGGCTGGAAAAAGCTCGGCGCCGTCCCGAACGTGTCGACCTTGAGGCCGAGCTCGGAATAGTGATGGGGATTGAACGGCCCCTCGAGAACGTCGACCCCTCGGGCCCGGCAGTACGCCTCGGCCTCGCCGATCAGGCGCCGGGCGGCTTCCGCGTCGTTCGCCGACTCGAAAAAGCCGAAGAAGGCCGCCCGGACGCCGAACGACCTCTGGTGGGCCCAATTGATGACGACCGCCAGCCGGGCGACGGGCGTCCCGTCCCGATAGCCCATGAAGAGACGAAGCGCCGCGTCGGCGAAATAGGGGTTGCGCTCCGGGTCGAGCGTCCTCCGGACCTCGCTCGTGACCGGCGGCACCCAGAGCGGGTCGCCGCGATAGAGCGCGAACGGCAGCCGAAGGAACTCGTCGAGCCGCTTCCTATCCGAAACCGGAGCGACGGCGTATATCATGGCCCTAGCCCTTTTCGACCTGCTCGACGACATAGTTGTCGTAGATGAAGGAGAGGTCGGTCGCCTGGAGCGCCTTGGCCAGCTCGGTCCGGGGCCGGATCGTCTCCGCCAGGGACGGCGGGCGTTCCCGGAACACCAGGAGGTTGCGGTACGTGAGGATGGCCTTGTCCCTGGCGACGCGGACCGTCTCCCGGAGCAGGTCCTCGAAGGCCGCCGGCGACATCCATTCGAAGATGTTGGAGAAGTTGAATTTCGAGACCGACGAGTCCTCGAGGCCGGCGAAATAGCGCTCGCAGCTGTCCGTGACGATCTCCACGCGGTCCAGGCGGTCCCGGATGGCCTCGAAATTCTCGCGGCGCAGGTAAACGGGCAAGTGGGATTCGTCAAAGAACCGGCCGAGAAGGATATACGAGAGAAAATAGTTCTCCTTCATCGGCAGCCGGACCAGGGCCCGCTCGGCCTTGGCGGCGAAATGGCGGCCGAACGAAAAGTCGCGGTCGAGATAGGTGAAGAAGGCCTTGTCGAAGAGCAGCGCATTGAGCCGCCGGCTGAGCATGACGCCTGTCAGGAACTTCCACCAAAGTCCCTGCCACTTCTCGCGGAAGAGCTTTTCTCTCGCGGCCTGGCCCTCGGCCTCGAACATCCGTTTGATCAGCCGCCTCTTGCCGAAGCCCGCGACGACCGTCTTGCGGAGCAGGCGCATGTATCGCTCGTAGCGCCCGGCATGGATGATGCCCCGGGCGATTCTCTTCGGATGGCCGTCCCAGAACCGGCCGGCGCCGCCCGACAGGCGCGGCCGAAGCCGTTCCCGATAGAGTCCGAGGCGCGTGGAGCAGGGCCGGACGCCGAAGAACTCGAGATTGCGCTCGTGCGACAGCATTCGGAAGGCGGCCATCTTGAGCTCCAGCAGATAGCCCTGGTGGGGGTTGACGTCGAGGGCGATGACCTTGCGGGGATCGTCCAGGAGGAAGGCCAGGACGTTGCAGCCGCCCGAGGTGATGGAAAAGACGACATCGTCCGCCTGGATCCCGAAGGCCGCCCGGTCGAGCCGGGGGTCCTCCCAGCAGTTGGCGTAGAGGACGTCCTCGAACATCTTTCCCTTGACGGCCGGTTTCGCTCCGTCCTTGACGACGCCGATCTTCGTATGGACGACGGCCCAGTCCAGGACGGCCGGCACGCCGACCGCCACGGCCCAGACGAGCCGGCCGGTGGCCGCCGCCAGGACGAAGCCGGGGATAAAGAGGAGATAAAGCGCGTTGTGCCGGATCCCGTCCCGGGTGATCGCGACGTCCTTCAAGGCAACCCGGAGGCGCCTCAGACTGCCCGGGCTCGGGAGCAGGCGGGGCACGCGGCCCTGATAGCTCGCATAATCCCGCCCGAATTCCTTGCGGAGGGAGATCTCTTCATAGCCGATGAGCTGCGTGTAGTGCAGGAACAACAGGACGGGAAGCAGAAGGCCGACGGGGGGAAGGCAGAGGGAGAACCCGGCGAAGGCGACGAGGTCGGCGAGATAGATCGGATTCCGGACGACCTCGTAGGGGCCGGACGAAAGGAGCGCGTCCGTCCGGACTTCGAAGGACATCATCCGCCTCGACGTCAGGACACTCCCCGACCAGATGCGGAGGAACGAGGCCGCGGCCATGAACAGCGCGGCGGCAAGATAGCCCAGGGCCCGCGAGCCCGACGGGGGGATGCCGAGGAACCCGCCGAGGGCGACGGCGTTGATGGGAGAATCGGCGAAGACCGTGAACGACAGGGCGCTGACGAGGAGGACCAGGCCGAAGGAGACGAAGATGCGGGATTCGAACTCGAATCTCTGGATCCTCATCAGAAGGTCGGCCATGGTCTACCCTGTCGCCGGTCCGCCCGCCCTGAGCTCGAGGGCCGAGGGAAGGATTTCGATCAGGCAGGGAAGATGTCCGAAGAGCTCGCCGTCGGCCTCGAAGGGGACCGGCCCCTCCGAAGTGAGGGAAAGGCTCTTCGCGCGAAGACAGCTGAATTTCGGCGATCCGAGATGCTTTCCCGAGTAGATCTTCGGGAAATTCCTCAGCCGTTCGGCAAGACCCTGTCCATGCATGAAGAGGATATCGAGCCGGCCGTCGTCGACCGCGGCCCGGGGGGCGAGCCTCATGCCTCCGGCCATGGCGCTGCCGTTGGCCGCCACGATCCCGAGGAACGCCCCCGCCTCTTCGGGGCCATCGTCGACCGAGAACCTCATGGCCCGATTCGGGCAGGTCAAGGCGCTCGTGAGAGTCGCCAGCCCGAAGGCGAGGAATCCGCCGAGCCTCTTATGGCCGGCCTGGACCTTCTGGACGACGTGGCCGCCGATCCCGGCCTGGCATTCGTTGACGAAGCAGCGCTCGACGCGCCGGCCGGCGGCGTTCGTGTAGACGGCCCGGCCGATATCGATCCGGCGGCAAGGCCCCAGGGCGATCCCGGCGCACTGGGCCTCGAGGTCCGCCGGGAGGCCGAGGCTTTGGGCGAACCCGTGGCCGGTGCCGGCGCTGACCAGGCCCAGCTGGGGGAGGCGATCCGGGGGGAGCCCCGCGTCGATCAGGCCGTTGACGACCTCCTGGACCGTCCCGTCACCCCCGACGGCGATGATGAGGCCGGCCCCCCGGAGGGACGCATCCCGGGCGGAATCGGCCGCCTCACCCGGACGGGTCGTCACGAGGAGCGAGAATCCCCCGCCGAGATGGCGCTCGACGGCGGCCAGGATCTCGGCCCGGCGGCGGCCCGTCCTCCCCGCGGACGAAGCCGGGTTGAGGATGACGTGAGTCCTGCGTTCGCCGGTCGCCATCGTCCTCGTCCTCCTCATTTCGGTCTCAAGATACCGGAGAGGAGGCGCGGAGTTGTCATGAGGGCGTCAAGAAGTTGTCAAGAATCGGTCAACGCCCCTGAGGGGCGCCCTTGGCCGGGTCGGCGGGGTCGCGCCGCCGGCGCAGAATCGTGAGGCCTGAACAGAATGCGAGGCAGCGGTCAGAATGATCGGGGGAGAGGGGGCTCGTGGGAAAAAGCAGGGCCACGGGGATTCGAACCCCGGTCTGATGGCTGAGAACCACCTGTCCTAGGCCTCTAGACGATGGCCCCGCGAGGTCCAACAAAAATAGCAGAATCCCCCTGGGCTGTCAACCGCCGGTTTGACCGTTTCGAGGCCCGGGAGTATTAATAGAAGAGCTGGAAGGAGAGTCGCACCGCGATGGCGTTCAGAGTTCATATCCCAAGCGAATTCAATGACTTATTGCGCGTCGGGACGTGCTCCTGGAAGTACGAATCCTGGAAGGGCCTTGTCTACGACCCGGGCAAGCGCTACCGGCCCGACGACTACCTCGCCGACTACGCCAGGACCTTCGATTCGGTCGAGGTGGACCAGTGGTTCTGGAGCCTCTTCCCCGGAGCCGTCCGCCTGCCCGAGCCCCGGACGGTCCGACTCTATGAGAAAAGCGTGCCGCCCGGCTTCTCTTTCACGGTCAAGGCGCCGAACGCCCTGACGCTGACCCATTTCTACGCCAAGCAGCCGCCGGGATCGGCTTCCGTTGCCGGGCAGGCGAATCCCCATTTTCTCGACCACGGACTTCTCGTCGAGTTCCTCGACCGCCTCTCCCCTCTCGGCGCGAAGCTCGGCCCCGTCATGTTCCAGTTCGAATACCTGAACAGGCAGAAAATGGCCTCGAAGGAGGTCTTCTTCGAGCGCCTCGGGGAGTTCGTCGACGCGGCGCCGAAGGGCGTTCGCTACGCCGTCGAGGTCCGTAATCCGAACTACTACTCGCCCGTTTTTTTCGATTTCCTCGCCGGTCGAGGCCTCGGCTTCGTCTACATCGACGGTTACTACATCCCCCCCATCGGCCGGGTCTTCGACAGGTTCAGGCCGCGGACGTCGGATTTCCAGGTCATCCGCCTTCACGGCGGCGACCGGCTGGAGATCGAGGGCGAGACAGACGAGGTTTGGAACAAGATCGTGGCCCCGAAGCCCGAGGGTCTCAAGGCCGCGGCCAATATCGTCCGGGCCAACGCCCGGAACAAGGTCTTGACCTACCTCAATCTCAACAACCACTACGAGGGCAGCGCCCCGCTCTCGATCGGGCGGTTCCTGGAGGTCCTGGCGGGGGGAGGGGACGCGGGGGACGAGCCCTTCTAGCCCGGTCGCCCCCCTCCGCGACCGGACCTATGTCTTTGGTTGGGCCGAATGGATGGGGTTGCCGCAGCTGTCTTCTAAAATGGCCAGGATGACGGGCCCCATGTCGCCGGGCTCGACCCGGAAGACGATTCCGCGGGCCTTGAGCCGCTCGGATTCCTTGCGGCAGTCCTTTGTCGCAAAGGCCGTGGCCGCGATCCCCGCGTCGAACAACGCCTTCTGATAGACCTTGGCCGCAGGGAAGGCGGTCGGTTAAAGGACGAGCTCGACGCCCTCCGGGCCGTCCGGGGAGACGACGGTCAGCCGGCGGTAGTCCCCCATGGGGATGTCCGCCATCTTGACGAAGCCGAGCTTTTCCGTGTAGAACTTCAAGGCCTTGTCCTGGTCGTCGACGAGAAGGCTCACGAACTGGATCCGCATCATGACCTCCTTCCGGCCAAGAGCATCTTGGCCGCCGTCTCTCCCCCGTTGATGCGGTAGAGCATCGGCAGCGGCCGGTCGAGCCCCTCGACGTAGTCGGGCGCGTTCTCCCACTTATAATTGAGGATATTGGCGTAGTCGGAGAAATGCTGCCAGCGCCGCCGCGCGAGGCCCGTGACCATGTGGATGTGGTTGGCCGGCATACCCATCTTGGCCATCCCGGCCGGGACGTGGTCGAAGGCGAGGAGAGTGTGCGGCCAGGTATAGTCCGAGGCATGGCAGACCCTCTCGGCGAGCTCGGCCGGGAGCTCGACCGTCCGGGCCTCGTCCTGGACCATGGTGAAGAGGCCGCTGAGGTCCGAGAAGGCGAGGCGGCCGGCCATGCCCGCGAGGCCCTTGGGCGAGAGATAGCTCACGGAGAAGCCGAGGCCGGGGAAATAGCACTCGACGGCCTTGAAGAGGAACGCCTTCCGGCAGTAGTCGAGCGAGGCCGACCCGGAATTGTTGCCGTCGACGAAGCCCC
>Ga0335070_10005221_pt1 | contig 15268 bp, 12 predicted proteins | sample Lox_Sample_13_FD_206722 | JGI IMG/M metagenome (GOLD analysis project Ga0335070, IMG submission 206722) | Soil microbial communities from Loxahatchee National Wildlife Refuge, Florida, United States - Lox_Sample_1.3 | ecosystem: Environmental > Terrestrial > Soil > Wetlands | place: USA... | reverse complement strand
ATCGTCATGGAGAAGACTGGCGGTTTGGGCGTGGACGTGGTGCTCGAAATGGCGGGGCATCCGGATTCCATTCGGACGGCGTTTGATATCGTGCGCCGCGGTGGACGGATTTCGCTTTTGGGCCTGACCTCCAAGCCGATTCAGCTCAATTTCTCTGAAGACATCATTTTCAAGGGCATTACGATCCAAGGCATCAATGGCCGCCGCATGTATCAGACCTGGTATCAGATGACGGCGCTGCTGAAAGCCGGCAAGTTGGATCTGCACCCAGCAATCACCGATCGCATCTCAATGAAAGATTTCGGCAAAGCGATGGAGCGGTTGAAGACCGGTGAGGCCAGCAAGATTCTGGTGTACCCGAATGGGGTGCGGTAAATTCTTCTCCGCGGATTCACGCGGATGAACGCGGATTTCGATAATGGGTCTTGATGCATATGTACGGTGCCGCTGCATCCAAGACGGCATAGCGAAGGCGCATCCTTTCCCTGGAAGACTCATCATCAATGAAGCGGCTGAACCAGGCTTGGATGGAGATCCCTCTTCAGAGGAATGGTTGGTGCATGATCGGTGGTTTGGTAACTCCTGCCAGCACGGTGGATACCTTGTCTCCGAGCGGTTGGGCAATATATCAATGGTCGCCCAAATTCGCGAGTTCGTAAGACACCTTCAAGCCAAGCCGAGTCCCCGGTTCCCCATTTTGCTCGAACGTGTGCTCTACGACGGAACTCACACGGGAGACTATGTACCCGCTGACCAGGCGAAGGACTTATTGGAGGAAGTTCAAGTCGTACTACACTCACGCGATATTCTGTCGAGCAGCGAGAGGGAATTTTTCGAGGCTCTATGCCGTCTATGCGAAGCGAGCATCAGGACGGAAAACCCAATCATGTTCTAGACTTATTTTCTTTGTGAATCCGCGTTCATCCGCGTAAATCCGCGGAAAAGAAGTCCGCAGGAAGTTCCGAGGCACTCATGACCACAGCAACCCGCACCAACCCGCTTTCCTATCTCACCGATCAGATCAACGAGCTCAAGGCCAGGGGCACGCACTTCAATCTGCGCGTCTTGGATGACGAGCAGGCACCCGTCTGCACCTTCGACGGGAAGCAGGTTATCAATCTGGCGTCCAACAATTATCTGGGGCTAACCACGCATCCCAAGTTGCGCGAGGCCGCATTAGAAGCCACCCGCAAGTACGGCGTTGGCTCGGGCGCAGTGCGCACGATCGCCGGGACGATGAGGATCCACATGGAGCTGGAGGAGAAGATCGCCCGCTTCAAGAACGTTGAGGCCTGCGTCGTCTTCCAGTCCGGATTTGCCGCGAACGCGGGAACCGTTTCGGCGGTGTTGGGCAAGGATGATTTCATCATCTCCGACGCGCTGAATCATGCTTCGATCATCGACGGCGCTCGCCTGTCCAAAGCAAAGATCCTCGTTTTCCGGCACAAAGATATCGCACACGCGGAAGAGCAGCTCGCCAGCGTGAAGAATGAGCCCGGACGCAAGTTGCTGATCACCGACGGGGTCTTCTCGATGGACGGCGACATCGGTCCGCTGCCCGCCTTGTGCGATCTTGCAGAAAAGTACGGCGCGATCATGATGGTCGACGACGCGCACGCTTCCGGTGTGCTGGGACGGAACGGCCGAGGAACCATCGATCACTTCAACGTGCATGGACGTATCGACATTCAGGTCGGAACGCTATCGAAGGCCATCGGCGCGCTCGGCGGATACGTGTGCGGCACCCGCGATCTGATCGACTTCCTATATCACCGGGCGCGGCCGTTCCTGTTCTCTACGTCGCATCCGCCGTCGGTTGCCGCCACGTGCATCGCGGCCTTCGACGTTCTGGAGCAAGAGCCCGAGCGCATGGAAAAACTCTGGGAGAACACGCGCTTCTGGAAGAAAGAACTGGGCCTGCTGGGTTTCGACATCGGCGGCAAGACCACGCCCGCCAGCGAAACGCCGATCACGCCGATCATCATCGGCGACGGCAAGCTCACCATGGACTTCTCGCGCGAGCTGTTCAAAGAGGGCGTGTTCGGGACGGGCATTACGTTCCCGACGGTCCCGGAGGGCAAAGCCCGAATCCGCACGATCATGACGGCCACGCACACCAATGGTGAACTGGAAAAGGCGCTTGGGGTTCTGAAGACGGTGGGAAAGCGGATGGCGATCCTGAGCTGATCCGGCATTGGCGAGCTTCGGTTGCGGGGCAGATTGCCGGGCTACTCCGGCACCACCTCAATCGCCGAAACGGTCGCGTACCGCGTAACCGGCACAAACTCCAGTAGCAGCTTCCCTTGCGCGTTCGGCTCCAAGCCTCTGATGTTGCGAACCAGCGGATGATTCTCCCCGGCCTCATCGAGAATATTGAGCTTCGACAGGATGGTCTTACCGTTACAGAAGACGTTAAACACGCGCTGCTGAGTATCCCCCGAGCCGTTACTCTGCGGAATCTCGGAATTTCCCGGCGTGCCATGATGCTCGATGAAGTGCAGCGTCACCGTATACTTCCCCGGCGGAACAGGAATGGCGTAGGAGAAATGTCCCCAACGCTCGGTCTCGTAAAACTCGGGGTCGTCCGTGCCCTGGGCCGGTTCCTGGCTACTGGTGATCTGTCCGCCCTTGAAGTAAGCGTCTGGGCTCCACCACCGGCTATCATCTGAGTAGTACGGCACGTCGCGGGCGACGATCCGCACGGGACGAATCTGCCCCCGTACTCCCGGCAGAATCTCGATCGCTGAGAGCATCGCGCTGCCGGTCCTGCCCGAGAAGCTCAGATGGAGCTGCCCATCGCGTGCGGGAGAGATGTCGTGAAAGACTTTGACTTCAGCCGTACGCTCGCCTCCGGCATCGGCAAGGACGTCGAAGTCCTGCAACAGCATCTCGCCATTCGCCGTGACCGTCATCGTGCGGCTACCTTCTCCGCCGCCGGCGCTGTTTTCGGGACCGTATATGGTTTCGGCAAAATGCAGTCGCAGTTCGTACGTGCCCGGTTTCAGAGGAATGTTGTAGCCGAAATCGCCTTGCCGGCTGTTTCTATAGATGATGGGATCTTGCGTGCGCCAGATGTGCTGTACCGAGCTCTGCACCGCACTTCCACCGGAGAAGTACGTATCGGGAGTCCATAGTTTCCCGGCGTGGTCGACGTACTTGCGACTTGCCCCGGCGAGAATATGAACTTCTTCGCCCACAGGAAGCCCAACAGGTTCGGGCGCTTGTTGGGCGTAAATGCGGGGATTCGTTGACTCCACCTTGTGCTTCTTCCCCAGAAAGAATACTGTGGCCACAAGTCCCATAAGCAGTAAGGCTGCGGCAGCCGTCATCCAGAATCCCCGAGAGCTCCCTCGCCTCCGGGTCTCCACCATCACGGATGGTTGGTCAGCGGTTTCTGCCGGACCTGTCGCCGCAGACCTTTCTTCGTGCTGCAACTGTACCCGCTGAAACGCCGGAACGTATTGCCCCACCGGAATCGTGATGTGGATTGGGTGGCTTGCGCCTTCTCCGGCGTAGTACTCGCCCAGCCGCTTACGCAGGCGGTTCGCCTGTACTCGCACGATCGAATCGGTATCCTGGTCGAAGGACTCCTCACGGTCGAACACATCCACCGCGACCGAATACTCCTTAATCTGATCGGTTTCTCCGGCGAAGGTCTTCTCGCAAAGGTAGGAAAGCAGGTGGCTCAGCGCAGGTGAGCGCATGAAAACAGGCGAGTGCAGGACGGCCTGAAGTTCGGCCCGTTCTTCTTCCCAGGATATCGACGCCACCGTAGTCGAAGGCACCGGACCCTCCCGACGCTGGAACTGCGCGCCTTCTGCCTCCTTTATACGCTTGTTTTCGAAGAACCGTTCCTGCAAACGGTTACGTAACCCCTGTAACCCGCCTTATTTTTCAACTACCTGGGAGCATGTTGTGGTTTGCATCACCCCCGTCAAGTACCCGCGCCGCCACGCCTTACAAAGCGCCAAAAAGAGACATGCAAGCTCCTAACGGGCAAGTAGCGGATATAGCGTTGTAGCGCGTCGCAATCCGCGGGATAACTGGGTCAGTCGCGGAGAGCAAGACGCCCGAACCTGGGCCCCGCGGGAAAGAGGCTACTATGCGGAACACCACAGTGAAACTGACTCTGTTGGCGGTGCTGTTGACACTAACGAAATTTGGTGCAGCGGCGTCATGGCCCGACCAGAGCGTAAATATGAATGCCATGAGCGTGGCCGAACTGGAGAAGGCCGGCGATCAGGCGCGCACGACAAAAGACTACAACCTGGCCATCGACTACTTCCAGGCTGCTCTGCGCAAGGATCACAAGAACGCCGTTATCTACAACAAGCTTGGGCTGGCGGAACTTCGCAAGGACGACTTCGCCGCAGCACGGCTGCACTTCGAGCGCGCGGTCAAACTGAACTCGAAATATGCCGAAGCCGTCAATAACATTGGCGCCATCGACTACATGAAGAAGAACTATGGCTCGGCAGCAAAGTATTTCAAGAAGGCCGTAGCCCTCAACGAGACCGACGCCACCTTCCACGTGAACCTGGGAGCCGCGTGGTTCAGTCAGAAGAAGATGGAGCGCGCCATCGCCGAGTACATGCGGGCTATGGAACTCGATCCGGACGCTCTGCGGCACGACTCGCGGACGGGCATTTCCGCGCAGATTTCCAGTCCCGAGGAGCGCGCGCAGTACTCCTACCTGCTCGCCAAAGCCTACGCGAAGCGTGGAGACGTTGACGGCTGCGTGCAGTGCCTGAAACGCGCCAAGGAAGATGGGTACCGCTACCTGGCAAACGTCTACAAAGACGAAGAATTCAGCCGGTTGCGTGAGAACCCTAGACTGCAGGAGGTGGTACCTCCGCCGGTGGCGAAGTAGAACCGGACTTCGGGCTTCTCCCTTGCCTGGGACAGGGGAGAAGCCCGGCGGAGTTGTGAGTACCTTCCTAAACCGACCCGCCGGGGTCGGCCACCCAGGGTGGGTGGCCAGTTATGGGGTTCAGTTATAGCGAGAGTTCAAGGGGCAACGCCCGCCGGCGGCTGAGGCACGGCGCCTGCGGTGGTCGCTGCGGCGGCTTCATTCAAAATCCGGTGATGGATCGTGAACAGCGCCAGTTCAAGCCGGTCCGATACGCCGATCTTGTCGTAGACATTTCGCAGATAATTCTTGATCACCTGCTCGGTCGTGCCAAGCTGCGCGGCGATTTCCTTATTTTTGTATCCTTGGACAATCAGCGCGACAATGCGCAGTTCTTTGGCAGTAAGCCGGTCGCGGACACGCAATCCGACCATATCGTTTTCGGTGAGCTCGCTGGGCACGGCGACATCCTGCACCCAGGTTTCGCCGCGGGCCACTTTGCGGACGCAGTCGACCAGCGCCGCGCTCGTTACGTTCCGATAAACCACGCCATGCGCGCCGTTGGCCATATGCTTCTGCGCGCTCTCGCCGGTATCGGCCAGAACGATCACGCGCGTCTTGGCCTTGTTCGCGGCCTGCACGATGGCGGAAAAATCATTGTGAAACCCCGCTGCCACCACCAACACGGCGGCGCGGAACTTGTCTAGCGCCATGAACATCTGTTCCGGCGTCTGTGCCTGGGCCACAATGCGCATCTCGTCTTCGACGGCGAGCACTTTCGCGATGCCCGCCCGGAAGATCGCCTGGTTATCGGCCAAAATGAGTTTGAGCATGTTGTCAGCGCTCCAAGAAAGTCCGTTATGAGTTCCTGACGAACTCGTATGAGTCGATCACGCAAGCCACGCCGCGGCCTTCACCACCTTCTCCGGTTTCATCAGCCCTTACTACGCGCCCTTTGCACTGGATGGTGACATTCTCCTGTCCACCCGTCATCTCCGGCGGCAGCGTGATTTCAAATTCCACGGGCGAACCAATCTCCATGGCGGCGTCGGCGCGAATGTACACGCCCGCTGCGCTGAGATTCCCGGTGACTCCCTTGGTGTCCGCACCGGATTCGCCTTTATGAATTTTGATCGGCAATTCCAGCGGAAATCTTTTCCCGGTCCGTGCTTCTTCCCCCACGGTACCTCCTCTAGGTTGACCATTCTGTGAGCTGTCTGTCAGTGAGGTCAACATCGTCAAAACAAGCTCCTGGCAGGCTGGGGCCCGCTTTTGTGCTCACGGGCGGTTATATCACGGAAAGTTACTCATGTAAAAGCCTGATAACCCGTTAGTTAACGCTCCAGACGATTCCCCCCGCCCGGCTCCTATGATCGGGTGTCCACTTGCCGACGATCCTTTACATGCCTGTGCAACGGCACATGGTAGTTTCTTTCAAGACCATCTGCGAGGGGCAGAATTTCCATGAGAAACCGAACTGCAAGAAGGACTGCGGCCAGTGCCGTCGCGTTGGTTTTGATGATTGTGTTGACCGGGAACCTCTACTCAGCTGCGCAGGCAACACAGGCTGCTCCGCGAACTACCGCCCCGAAGCCGGACACCCGAAGTGCAGCCGCGCGCACCGAAACGAGCTCCGCGCCACCACCGGATGTACTCTTGCAGTTAAACAGCGCTTTGCAGGAATTGGCTGCAAAGGTCTCTCCAGCCGTGGTGCAGATTGTGGTGACAGGCTTCGGCGCTGCCAGGGAAGAAGATCGCTCGCAAACTGCGTTCATCGTACGCCAGCGTGCGGTGGGCTCGGGTGTGATCGTTGATCCCAGCGGATACATCATAACCAACGCGCACGTCATCGAGGGCGCGCAGCGCATTCGCGTCGCATTGCCGCTCGCAACGGGCGATTCTTCAGGCCTGGTACCTCTGGGAAAGCGCCGCATTGTGGACGCAAGGATCGTCGGCCTACATAAGGAAACGGATCTTGCGCTGCTGAAGGTCGAGGCAAAAAATCTGCCGACGCTTTCGTTGACAAACCAGCAGCAGCCACGCGTTGGACAATTAGTGTTCGCCATCGGCAGCCCTGAAGGATTGCAGAATTCCGTCACCATGGGCGTAGCCAGCGCGGCCGCACGGCAGGCCGATCCATCCAAGCCAATCCCCTATGTGCAGACCGACGCTCCCATCAATCCGGGGAACAGCGGCGGGCCGCTGGTCGATATGAACGGCTCAATCATCGGCATCAATACGTTCATCCTTTCCCAAGGCGGAGGCAGCGAGGGACTGGGCTTCGCCATCCCCGGCCGCGTTGTCGAGTTCGTCTATCAGAGCCTGCGCAAGCATGGGCATGTCCATCGCGTCGAAATCGGGGCGACGGCGCAGGAGATTACTCCCACTATGGCCGAAGGCCTACACCTTCCGCAGCATTGGGGGGTCATCGTTGCCGATGTGGTGCCGGATGGCCCGGCAGCGGCAGCGGGACTGAAGATTCAGGACATCATCGTCATGGCGGATGATCGCCGCATCGAAACTCTGCCCTCGCTCACAGCCGCCTTGTACTTGCATCGGCTCGATCAGGCAGTGAAACTGGACGTTCTGCGCGGCGAGGAAAGGAAGACGCTCTTTGTGCCTGCTATCGAACATCGTGACCACATGGACGAGGTAATCGATGCGGTCAATGCGGAAAACAGCCTCATTCCGCGGCTCGGGGTACTCGCAATCGACCTCACTGGAGAACTCGGAGACAAACTGAAATCCGCACTCCGCATTCCTTCGGGCGCAATCGTAGTGGGCCGGGCAGCTGAACTGGTGACTCCCGAGACTGGACTCCAGGCCGGCGATGTGATTCACGCGATGAACGGCGGCCCGATCGACTCGACCGCCACCCTCCGCAGCGCAGTAGACGCACTGAAGACAGGTGATGCTGTGGTGCTGCAGATCGAGCGCGAAGGAGCGCTATCGTATGTGAGTTTCGAGATGGAGTAGGCTGATCGGAATCACTGCTTGCGCTAAAGAATCTCGCTATTTCCTGCCCGCAGCGACCGCAGAGGCCTTTAAGCAGGCTGTTTCCGCGATCCGCAGTGTCCTTGCAATCTCTTCCAGTACGCTCAGATCCTCGCGCGTGAATGCATCCTGCCTGGCGCGATATAACGCGAGGACGGCGATGACTTTTCCGTCTTCCTCGAGAGGCACCGCGAGCGCCGAGCGCAACGTGCTGTACTTTCTCGGATCGTTCAGATATCCCGGTTCCACTGACGGATTCCCATTCACAATCGCTTTGTGATTTTGCGCGACCCAGCCCGATAACCCCTCCCCCAGCGGAATTCGAAGTGACGAAAAGAGATCCGCGTTCTGTCCATCCACGAACGATGGCACGAGCATGTCGCCGGTGCACGTGTATGCCGCCATGGCCTCATGCGGCACCAGGGCTTTCAAACGAAAGCAAAGAAGCGCAAGTAGGTCCTCCAATCCGAGCAATGTCCCGGTTCTCCGCCCAACTTCGGCGAGGTGTTCCGCTTCTGTCCGTGCGATTGTGAGCCGTTCCCTGACTCCGTTCAGCGACGCGGCAGGTCTCGACGAGTCGTCCGCCTCTGCAAATCCTGTCGCCGGCGCCGACCCGCGTTCTACCTTGACATCAGTCGACAGTTTGGGGGGCGCCTGCAGCGGCTGTGCATTGGCCAGTTTTTCCAATTCCACATAGCGGCGCTGGAGAATCGCAACGATCTGCGGATCGAAGCTCGTTCCCACCTCGGAGGCGACCTTCGCCATGGCCGCGTCCAACGGCAGCGCTTTTCTGTACTGGCGATCCGATGCCAGAGCATCCAAGCAATCCACGGCGGCCAGAATGCGCGCCCCGATTGGAATCGCATCTCCTGCAAGCCCAAACGGATATCCGCTGCCGTCCCACTTCTCGTGGTGCGCGCGGACGATGGGAACCACCGGATACGGGAAGTGCACCTGCTCAAGAATCTCCGCGCCCACGATGGGATGAATCTTCATCTTTTCGAATTCTTCTGGAGTCAGTTTTCCCGGCTTGGAGATGATGTGCTCCGGCACCGCGAGCTTCCCGATGTCGTGCAGCACGGCAGCCGCCTGCAGCGCCTCCTGCTCATCCGCGCTCAGGCCCAGTTCTTTCGCCAGTTCCATGGCATATATACGCACGCGCTGCAGGTGCTCGCCGGTAGTCTCATCTTTGGCTTCGATCGCGAGAGCCAACGTCTCGATGGTGCGCAAGTGCAACTTGGAAACCTGCTCCACATGAAGCTTCTCGGCCTCGAGCTTGCCCAGATAAAGCCGGTACGATCGGTACATCAAGTAAATCGGCGGCAGCACCAGCAGCGACGATTGCCATCCAATGTGCTTATTCAAGAAGTGAACCAGCCCCGCCGCCGCGGCTCCCACAATGTAATAAGGAAACGACCAGAGGCAGAGTTCAGTCCATACTTTAGTAGGAGCTTTGCTTTCGGTCAGGCCTATCACCGTCGACGCGGCGCCCGTATTGCAGGCGTAGTGCATGATCGCCGCCGCCAGCAGCGCCAGCGGCCCGGGCGCATGCAGAACATAGAACGAAATGAATTTGTAGGTTCCGTAGGCGACGGCACTGGAAACTGTCACCTGCGACAAATTGAAGATCAGCTGAATCTTCTTCAGTTGTTTGATGGGCTTCCAGTAAAACTGCGCCAGCACGCCCGCCAGTCCAATCAGCAGAGTTTCGGGAAGGCTGAGCTCCAATACTCCCAGCAGCGTGAATACAAAATTGACCGACAAGGTTCCCACAATACCCGGCAGCGTTACCTTGAGCGGCGAAGCTACCAGTGCTGCGATCAGGTAACAAACAAATTTGACGGAATCGTTGGATTGCCAATGCACAATCGCCAAACCGAGGCATAGGAAGCCCGACGTAGACATGCAGGCGATGAACGCGTGCGCGCAGATGGATCGAACCCGCTCCATGGAAGTGTTTTAATTTTCAACAAATTCCGCAAGTCTGTCCGCCTGAAAGAACGCACTTTCATTACTAAGGTTATGCAGAGGAATCAACAAGTTACATGCCATGAGGCACCGATTTACACCCTGCCCCTCTGCATGGTCACGGGACAATTTGACGCAAACACCGCTGCGGGGGACAAACTGTCCGTTGCATTCCGCAACGGCTAAGCCGTAAGTCATTGATTAACATAGTCTGCCCTTTTGGCCTCGCGGTTGCACATACCTCAGTCACTAGGGTTCGTGACTAGTTTTGGGGGACTCCGTGTTGAATTCCATGAAGAGGCCTGTGCTTCTGTTCCTGATCCTCAGCGTAACTGCGGCTTATGCTGACGACTCGAAGCTGGCTCCGGAGCTGCGGGGCAATCAATCGCCCCAGCAGGTGAAAGTCATCGTGCAGTACGTGCCCGGCACGCAGGTGAACTGCGGCGGCTTGATCGGTCTAGTCGTCTGCGTGGTCGATGACGTCGTAAAATTGGGTGGGACCATCCTGGCACCCTTGCCCCTGGTCAATGGCGTTGTCGCACTGCTCGACGGACCGGGCATCCAAAGTCTCTCGAACGATCCCAACGTTGTATACATCAGTTCCGATCGTTCTCTTGCACCCACGCTGAGCAATGCAGCGCCCGCCGTCAATGCCTTTGCAGCATGGCAGTCGGGTTATACCGGTGCGGGAATTGGCATCGCTGTCATTGATAGCGGAGTCAGCAGCCATCCGGATCTGAATGGCGGTTTTCTCGGCCTGTCGCGTGTGGTCTGGAATCAGAGCTTCGTCCCTGGGAATGCAAGTGCGAACGACCAGTTCGGTCATGGCACACACGTAGCTGGTCTGATTGCCGGCAATGGAGCAAGTTCCACGGGTCCAGCCTACTCGCGGACGTTCAAGGGCATTGCGCCGCAGGCGAGCATCGTCAATCTGCGTGTGCTCGATCAGAATGGCTCTGGCAGCGACAGCGCCGTCATCGCCGCCATCAACCAGGCCATCTCATTGAAGACCTTCTATAACATTCGCGTGATCAATCTCTCGTTGGGCCGCCCGGTGTACGAGAGTTATAAGCTCGATCCTCTCTGCCAGGCCGTTGAAGCGGCATGGAAGAGCGGAATTGTCGTGGTAGTCGCGGCCGGCAACAATGGCCGTTATCAGCCGACCAGTGGATACGCCACGATCAACTCTCCGGGCAACGACCCCTACGTGATCACCGTCGGAGCGATGAAGCCTATGGGGACTCCAACGCGCGTCGACGACCTGATCGCTAGCTACAGCTCGAAGGGTCCCACTGCGATCGATGCGGTCGCCAAGCCTGACATCGTTGCTCCCGGCAACTTGCTTGTTTCGCTCGAAGCTCCAGGATCGACGCTTTACAACCAATACCCAGGAAATCGCGTTCCGCTTAGCTTTTACGTGAATGGCGGCAGCAGCGCGCCATCGTCCAGCTACTTCACCCTCAGCGGGACGAGCATGGCGACGGGCGTTGTGAGCGGCGTTGTCGCCGATCTGCTTCAGAAGAGTCCCAGCTTGAATCCCGATCAGGTAAAAGCGCGTTTGATGAAGACCGCCTGGAAATCGCTTCCGGCCTACAGCAGCACGACCGATCCTACGACAGGGATCACTTATACCGATCAATATGACGTGTTCACGGTAGGCGCCGGTTACGTCGATGTAGAAGCCGCACTGAACAGCAACGACGTGGCGCAAGGCACCGCGATGTCACCTGCGGCTTCCTACAACGCAAATGGCTACGTCTATCTCAACGACAGCCGCACTGCGGTGTGGAATACGTCGTCGACATGGTCCAATGCCGCCGTCTGGGGATCACAACAATTCCTGGTCGGAGCTCCTGTTTCTGCCATGTCGGGCACCCCGCTTTGGGGAGAGAATAATGCCGTGTGGGGATCGAATGTACTGTGGGGCGCGGGAGGCGGAGTTAGCGGCAGCAATGTTCTTTGGGGCGCCGGCAGCGACTCGGGCAGCAACGTTCTCTGGGGCGCCAACGTCCTCTGGGGAGCAAACTACGCTGGCGGCGAACAATAAACCCGCAGGTTTGGAACAAAGGGTCGCAATGCGGCCCTTTTTTAATTCACTCGAAACTGTTCGCGCTCTAGTTCACCAACATTCGAAACAATGCTAACGTGCGGCAGTGGGAAGAGGACCTAAGGACTCTAAAGCGTAATCTCCGAAGTCTGAGGCCCGAGGTCGGAAGTCTGAGGTCCGAAGTCTGAAGCCTGACGTGGGAAGCCGGAAGCCCGAAGGCTGTCGCCTGAATTCTACTGCTGTGGCGCAAAATATCCCTTACGAGCCCGCACTTGAAGATCTTTCTTCAACGAGGCAATCTCGATGCTCCGATAGCGTCCGTCCGCCTCGAAATCCGCCGGCTTATACGAAACGATGTACTGGCTCCGCAGTTCGTCTTCGATGGCCGCGAACGAGCGGGTGATATCTTTCATCTTGAACGGGAAGAAGGCCCGTCCGCCCGTCGCTTCTGCCAACTGTTGCAGCACTTTGTCTCCGCGCATCACAAGACCGCTATCATCCGTTGAGATCGCGTAGATGATCACCTCAGCGCGCTGCGCCATCTCGATGGCTTGCGCCTTGCTGACTTCGCTCTGATTGTCTTCCCCGTCGCTGACGATGATGATGGCCTTTCGCACAGGCCGCTCATTTTTGTCCTTTAGCAGCTTCTCCTTACAGGCGCGATAAACCGCGTCGTAAAGAGCCGTGCCGCCGCCATTGTGCAGCCGATGAACGGCCCAATACAGCCGGGAATACTCGTCCGTAAAATCCTGCGCCAATTGCGTGTGGCTATTGAATCCCATGACAAAGGCCCGGTCGAATCCGTGGCGCAGCGTGTGTTCCAGGAAGCTCGTCGCGGCCGTCTGCTCAAATTCGAATCGGCTGTCCACCGATCCGCTGACGTCAATCAGGAGCCCCAGGTGCAGTGGAAGATCGGTCTCGCGGCGGAAGTTCAGAATGGCCTGTGGTGGCTTGTGATCGTCAAGAATCGTGAAATCGTTCTGGTTCAGATCGCGCACAAACTTCCCGTGCTTGTCCGTAGCGATGAACAGCACGTTGACTTCATTCACACGCGAATGAAGGGTGATCAATGAATTCTGATCATCAGAGACGGCGCTCGGATCGGCGGACGCGTTCAGCATCGGCACGCCGCTCATATACGCGGACTGCGCATTCAACTGGGCGATCCCGGCAAAGGTTGCCAGAAACAGTGATAAAAAACGGAGAATCCAATGCGTGTACTTCATGCCCAGGGAATCCAAAATTTTCACTGTAAAACCGGGTCCAACACACTCCCTAGCTTACAGATGCACGCCGGGGGCCGAAAATACCGCGCTTGCTGGACGCCGTGTCATTGACTTTAGGGGCGCTCAGGAAAAGTGCCAAGTTACAAAAGGAGCACACGTTTGGTCATGGCATAAAACATGCAATTCAAATCACTTGCGCGACCCTGCGCCCGGTCTGCGGCCATCGGCCGCCGTTGTCAAGCCGAATTCGGGGCCTGCACTTAGTCGCGCTGGCAGTCCGCTTTTTCCTTTAAATTTGTTGTGCGGAGGGCTTTTTGATGAAGAAGCTTCTGGTGTGTTTGGTCGTGCTCCTTTTCTCGTCGGCGGTTTCGTTCGCCAGCAACGAGCATGAGGAAGAGCGGGTCAAGGACGCCGGCGATGTCTTAAAAGAAATCCTCGATATTCCCGACAATATCCCGCAGGAACTTCTCGACAAAGCCGAATGTGTTGTGGTCCTCCCTTCAGTGAAGAAGGGAGCCTTCGGAATCGGAGGCAGCTACGGACGCGGCGTGATGGTTTGCCGCAGTGGGCCGCATTATAAAGGGAAGTGGGGCGCTCCCGCGCTGTACGCGCTGGAAGGTGTCAGCATCGGATTCCAGCTTGGCGGACAGGCAACTGATTTCGTGCTCCTGGTTATGAATCCCAAGGGCGCGAAATCACTTCTGAGCAGCAAAGTAAAGTTGGGCGCCGATGCCTCTGCAGCCGCCGGTCCGAAGGGCCGCACCGCGGAGGGCGCAACCGATATCGTCATGAGCGCTGAGATCCTCTCCTATTCCCGCAATAAAGGACTGTTCGCTGGCGTGTCTCTGGAAGGCTCGACCCTGCGCTCCGACGGCAGCGCCAACGAGAAGCTCTACGGAAGGAAACTGAGCGCGAAAGATATCATTCGCGACGGCAAAGTGGGCAGTCCCGGCTGTGCTCGCGAACTCGTGTCATTGCTCGATCGGAAGACTCCGGTCAACAAGTCGGATCCAAAGTCGCTAGAGTAGTCCTCCGTGAGCCTCTGTGTCCTCTGTGGTGAGGGTTTTGGGAGCGAGGCCGTTGAAGAAACGAATTGAGCCCACCCGCTGCGGATGGGCCAAAGGCGAGCAGTATATTCGCTATCACGATGAGGAATGGGGCGTGCCGGTGCACGACGACCGCGCGCTCTTTGAATTTCTGATCCTGGAAGGCGCACAGGCGGGCCTGAGTTGGAGCACAATCCTCAAAAAGCGCGAGAACTACCGCCGCGCCTTCGACGGATTTGATCCCGAGCGAGTCGCACGATACGAGGCGAAGAAGATCAACGCGCTTCTCGCGGATCCCGGAATCGTGCGCAACAAACTGAAAATCGCTGCAGCAGTCGCGAATGCGAAGGCATTCCTCCGCGTGCAGGAAGAATTCGGCACCTTCGACGCCTATATCTGGCATTTTGTAGGCGGCAAGCCTCGGATCAATCATTGGAAGTCGCTGAAACAGGTTCCCGCGCGAACGCCGGAATCCGACGCCATGAGCAAAGATCTCCAGCGCCGCGGATTCAAGTTCGTCGGCTCAACAATCTGCTACGCCTTCATGCAGGCGGTCGGAATGGTGAACGATCACGTCGCGGATTGCTGGAAGAGTTTCTCTCAGCGTTCTCAGCGGCATTCTCGGCGAACTCAGCGGTAAAGCTTGTAACCGCGGAGGCCGCAGAGAACTGCCGGAGAGATCGCTGAGAGACCGTACACGACCTTGGCGATCACCGTTGGTGGAGCGCGCTCGCCGTCAGATACACAGCCACTAATCCCAACACAAGCACCGCACCTTCCACTCGCGTGGACCAGACGTGCAGCGCATCGAACTGTACGCGTTGGGGGTCAGTCAATGGAACGGCGGCAAAATCGCCGACCTGCGCGCGCAGCGTGTCCATGCGGGGAATGATCCAGAATTGCGAGAAGAGCGTGAGCGCAAGCATGAAGCAGATCAGAATGTGCCGCACCGCGAACACCTGCGCCGTTCCCTGTGCGAGATAGCTGTAGAGCAGCGAACATACGAGGAAGACGATGCCCGAGACAATTGCAATCCAGTGCAGCTTGTTCAGCGATCGCCCGACCACATTGCCCGCCAGGTGAGTGTTCGGCAGAACCTGAAACGCCGTCGGCGCCAACACGAACGCGAAGAAGATCA
>Ga0335070_10005220_pt1 | contig 15268 bp, 12 predicted proteins | sample Lox_Sample_13_FD_206722 | JGI IMG/M metagenome (GOLD analysis project Ga0335070, IMG submission 206722) | Soil microbial communities from Loxahatchee National Wildlife Refuge, Florida, United States - Lox_Sample_1.3 | ecosystem: Environmental > Terrestrial > Soil > Wetlands | place: USA... | reverse complement strand
CAGTCGTCTGGCCGCCCCGCTACGGGCGGCCCTTCTTCTCCTTGGCGCATGGGTCACGGCTCCTCGGTGGGATCGCCGCCGAAGGTTCGCGACCGCAGGAACGCGGCGAGATCCTCCCGCCGGTAACGGACGCGGCGCCCCACGCGAACAAAGGGGAGCGGATAGCGGTTCGTACTCCTCCACGTCGACAACGTCGTGGGCGAAATGCTCAGTTCTTCGGCGGCCTCGGTCTCGGTCAACAGTCTTGATGTGGTCTCGGTCATCGCTGCCTCCCGTTGGCGTTTCGCCCGCCAACGAGCTAAGGCTACAGCGGGGCCGGGGGTATGTCTAGCGAATTCAATGGTTTAGTTACGATTCGCGGGTTCTAACTAAACTGCCTACTCTGAGGGGGAGGTCTATGGCTTTGGCGATCTCTCCGACTGCGGCGCTTACGGCGCCCTTGGTCACGCCGTCGCGCGTGGCAATATCTTGTATCCGCTCCCCGGCGACTTGGTAGCGGGCGAGCCAAGTGAAGTGCCGGGCGCTTCGCTTCTGCCGGTCTCGCGTAAGACGGCCGCTCGCTATTTCACCTCGCACCAGTGCCCGCGCCTTGTCGCCGCGCCACTTGAGCAGGCGCTTGGCGAGGTCGGAGGGGCTTAGGCCGGGCGAGGGGTAAAGGAGATCTGCGGGAATCTGCACCCAGACCACTTCTTTCCCGGTAGTCTTTTGCGTCCCCCGGAGTTTGGGGGGGAGTGACCAGAGCGCCACTGTATTCGGTGACAGGCTTAGGAGGTCGAAGGGGGACGTGCCCAACTTCCGCGCAACGTCGCGCCCCTCCTCCGCGACCGTGTGCCACGAAAGCAAGCGATCCCACGCGGCGCGGCGCACCCATTCAACGCTCGCCGTTGTGTGATCCCTGGTCGGGTAACCGTCAAGGTGCAGCGTGCTCAACTCGCCGGCCACTGCGCTCCGAAGATCCGCAACCGCGCGGCCACTCCGAAGCGTCGCGGCGATCTCCCCCTCAAGAGTAGGGGGTGTGTCCCGCACCCCGGCCCCCATAACGGCCCTTCGCCAACCGAAGTCAAACGCTAGGCGGGAGTCACTCTGAGGATTCTCCACCCCGAGGGCGGGGCACGCCCGGGCTAGGCTCCGCACGGCGGCGTCATAGGTCGTGCCAAACATCGGTAGAAGGTGAGCGACAAACCGCTCTAGCACCGTCTCGCCAGAGGGCAGGCGAATCTCGCCGACTGCCTCTAGAAACTGGTCGCGGAGGTCACGCGTTGCGTCGGCCGCCGTGGTGAGCTTCTGAGACTTGGGCGTGTAGTTGGCCACGATGGTCTACGCCCGCTCTCCAGCCTCGAATTGAATCACTTGGGCCTCGTCCGTTACCGGGCGAATCACCGGAGGCGCGGGGAGTCCCCTGGCGAAGTCGTTGGGTTTCAGCCCTGCCGCTTGCAGCATCTTGATCGCCGCCCGGTCAGTTGCGTCGAGTGCCGTGGCAAACGTAACCTTGCGATAGATCCCGGTTACGCTCGGGTCCGTGTGTGCGAGGAGGTACCCCACCACAGCCGAGTCTACGCCCGCCTCAAGCGCCCACGTTGCACATGAGCGCCGGAGGTCGTGCGGGTGAAAGTCGTAGACCTTCGCGGCCGTGGCGATGTGGGCGAGTCCGTTGCGGGGATCGGTCAACGGTGCGTCGCCGTGGGGTCCGGGAAACACCCACCCGCTTTCCGGTTCTCCCCTACGAGCGTGGCGCGCGGCGAGAATAGCGGCGGCAGGGACGGGCAGGGGCGCTAGGTGTTCCCGGTTGCTCTTCATTTCGCCGGCAGGGATGCGCCACGCGCGCGAAGGGAGGTCAATCTGCTCCCACCGTGCAGCCTGCAAATTCCCCCGCCTCACGCCGAGGAGGAGCAACAGAGCCGCCAGTTCGGCCGTATCTTGGTCGTGTTCAGCGAGCGTTGCCGCCCACCAGCGCCGCATTTCGTCGGGGAGCAGATACCGCTCTCGCGGCGTCTCGTCATTCCGCCTGACGCCTCGGCAGGGGTTGGGAATGTCGCGCCCAACGGTGCGGCTCCACCATCCGAAGATGGAGGAGAGCAGCGCGACCGCTCGGTTGGCGGCCACCGCACCGCTGTCCTTGGTGATTGTCGCGTGCAACCGTGCAACCTCGCCACGGGTGATGTTCAACAGCTTCCGTCTTCCCCAGGTGGCAAGGTGGCGGTTGTACCGCCAAGCGTCTGATGCTATGCTCTTTCGCCCCGTAGAGGGTTGTTTGTGATGCGCCTCATAGAGTTCCCATACCTCGGCAAGAGTCGGTTCAGCGCGGCGCCCCCGGCGAGCCTCGGCAGGGTTGCGCCCTTCCCCGATCTCCGCGTTGAGCGCTGTGGCGCGTTTTCGGGCCTGCTCGGGCGCGAGGTTCGCGACGGCCTCAATGCGCATACGCTCGCTGCGCGCACCCACCTTGCGGACGAGGTAGTAGCTCATCGCGCCGTTCGGCGTCACGGTCACACAGAGACCGCGCACGGACTTGGGGCCGGCGTCGTACACGTCGTACCGGATCGGCTCCCCCTTGGGGTTCGTCTTGAGTCCCGGCGCGAGCTGCTCGAGGGCCTCCTTGGTGAAGGGCAAGCGCACCGTGTCGCCCCGTTCGAGGGCGTCCTTGATGGTCTTGATGGTGGAGTTGCCTCGCATCGTGTACCCCCTTCGGTTCAACCGGTTCAACCCGGGTTCAACCTCGCCGAGCAAACTCGGCGGTTGAACCGCAAGGACAAGCTAGGTTCTACCCTAGAGACTGTCAAGGGTTGGAGTACACCAGCTGTCTCGCGCAAACTGGAGAAAAGCAGCCCTAGCGAGACTTAGGATCTCGTGGGCGCTGCCCATGGGGGTTCGAATCCCCCCTTTCGCACCATCAGGAGCAAGCATGGGTTACCAGATCGAACGCGCCACCCCCTGTCGGGTCGTCCTCACCGCAACCGTCGGTCCGGACGAGGTGCGCGCCGAGCGCGAACACATCGTGGGCGAGTGGGTGCACGCCGCGCGCCTCGACGGTTTTCGCAAGGGCAAGGCGCCGCGCGCGCTGGTGGAGCGCCGTTTCGCGGAGTCGATCCGCGAGGACCTCGAGGAGCACCTCACCCGCCGCGTCTGGGATCGCGTCCGGACGGAGGAGGCGCTGCGGCCCGCCTCGCCGCTCGGCGTGCGCGACTCGAAGTGGCTCGACTCGGGCGAGTTTCACGTCAGCGCCGAGTTCGACGTCTACCCGGCGATCGAGCTCCCGGCTCTGGACCGGTTCCGGCCGCCGGAGTTCGACGTGACACCGTCGGAGGAGGAGGTGAGCGGCGCCCTGGACCAACTCCGGGAGCGGCAGGCCGCCTGGGAGCCCGTGGACGGGGAACCCGCCGCGGAGGGGATGCTCGTCGAGGCGGAGGTGAACGGGGAGTTCCCGGACGGGGACGGCGAGCCGTTCCATGAGGAACGATCGCTCTTCCAGATCGCGCGCGACGAGGTGTACCCGGAGATCGACGCGGCCGTCCGCGGACGCTCCACGGGAGAGGAAGTGACCGCCGAGCGCGTCATCGGGGATGAGGGAGGCGAGGAGCGCAGGGGGAAGCGCGTCGCCTACCGCGTCCGGATCAAGAGCCTGCGCCGGAAACGCCTGCCCGACGTGGACGACGGGTTCGCAACCTCGCTCGGCGTCCAGGGCGTCGAGGCGTTGCGCGACCGCGTCCGCGAGCGCGTGCTCGCCGGAAAGGCGGAACATCGGCGCGACGCGTGGCGTGAGGCGCTGGTGACATACCTCGCCGACGGCAAGACGATCGACCTGCCGGAGGGTGTCGTGCGGGACGACACCCGCAAGGAAGTCGTCGAGTTCGCACACGCGCTCGCCCAGCGCGGCATCGACCCGGAGAAGGCGAAGGTCGAGTGGGAGAAGCTCGAGGCGGAGATGCGCGCGCGGGTCGAGACGCGGCTGCGCGGCGAGCTCCTCCTCGACGCGCTGGCCGACACCCTCTCGATCGAGGTCACGGGCGCCGACGTGGACCACGAGGTGGAGGTCCAGGCTCGCAGGATCGGCGTGCCGTTCGCCGAGCTGCGGGGGAACCTCGCGAAGGGCGGCGGACTCGAGCGGGTCGCAGCGGTGCTGCGCCGCGAGCGCGCGGTGGACAAGACCCTCGAGCCGTTCAACGGGAGCGGGACCGGACCGGCCCCGGCGCCCGGGGCGTGAGGGCGCACCGGGCCGTGGGGGAGAGTGAGACATGCTGATACCGATCGTGGTCGAACAGACGAGCCGGGGCGAGCGGGCGTACGACATCTTCTCGCGGCTCCTGAAGGACAACGTGATCTTCCTGGGCGAGGCGATCGACGACCACCAGGCGTCGGTGGTCATCGCGCAGATGCTGTTCCTCGAGGCGGAGAACCCCGAGAAGGACATCTACCTGTACATCAACTCTCCCGGCGGCGAGGTCAGCGCGGGGCTCGCGATCTACGACACGATGCAGTACGTGAAACCCGACGTCGCGACGATCTGCATGGGCCAGGCCGCCTCGATGGCGGCGGTCCTGCTCGCCGGCGGCTCGAAGGGGAAGAGGTTCGCCCTCCCGCATGCGCGGGTGCTCCTCCACCAGCCGCTCCTGTTCGGGCTCGGAGGCCAGGCGACCGACATCGACATCCATGCGAAGGACATCGTCCGACTGCGGCAGCGGCTGAACGAGATTCTGCAGCGTCACACGGGTCAGCCGCTCGAGCGGATCTTCAGCGACACGGAGCGCGACTTCATTCTCGAAGCGCCCGACGCGCTCTCGTACGGTCTGATCGACAAGGTCATCGAGCACAGGGAATAGCGCACTATATGGAGCGTTACGACGGCCGGGTGTAGAATGGCCCTGGAGCCAGCACGATGGTGACGCGCGAGACTTCCTCCGAACTCCTGCGCTGCAGCTTCTGCAACAAGTCGCAGCGCGAGGTGCGGAAGCTCATCGCCGGCCCCAACGTCTACATCTGCGACGAGTGCGTCGACATCTGCCTGGACATCATCGCCGAGGACCGGGCACGCGAGGCGCGCGAGTCCCGCCGGAGCCTCCCGAAACCGGAGGAGATCAAGCAGTTCCTCGACTCGTACGTGATCGGGCAGGAGCCTGCGAAGAAGAAGCTCGCCGTCGCGGTGTACAACCACTACCGCCGGATCGACTACCTGTCGCACTCCGCGCGACCGGACGTCGAGCTCTCGAAGTCGAACATCCTGCTGATCGGGCCGACTGGGACCGGCAAGACGCTCCTCGCGCAGACGCTGGCGCGCATGCTCGAGGTCCCGTTCACGATCGTGGACGCGACGACGCTCACCGAGGCGGGGTACGTCGGCGAGGACGTGGAGAACATCCTGCTGCGCCTCTACCAGGCGGCGGAGGGGGATCGCGAGCGCACGGAGCGCGGGATCGTCTACATCGACGAGATCGACAAGATCGCCCGCAAGCAGGACTCGCCGTCGATCACCCGCGACGTCTCGGGCGAGGGCGTGCAGCAGGCGCTGCTCAAGATCCTCGAGGGGACCGTCGCCAACGTGCCGCCCCAGGGCGGCCGAAAGCACCCCCATCAGGAGTTCCTCCAGATCGACACGACGAACATCCTCTTCATCTGCGGGGGGGCGTTCGTCGGGCTGGAGGACATCGTGGCGCGTCGCCTCAACCAGAAGTCGATGGGGTTCCAGGCGCACATCTTGACGTCGGCGGAGCGCTCGGCGTCCGAGCTGCTCTCGCAGATCCATCCCGAGGACCTGATCAAGTTCGGGATGATCCCCGAGTTCGTGGGGCGCGTGCCGGTCGTGGCGAACCTGCACGAGCTCGACCGCGAGGCGCTCGTGCGCATCCTCACGGAGCCGAAGAACTCCCTCGTCAAGCAGTACGAGACGATGCTCTCGTTCGAGGGGGTCGAGCTGCGCTTCACGGACGACGCGCTCACGGCGATCGCGGAGGACGCGATCTCCCGCAAGGTGGGGGCGCGCGGCCTCAAGATCATCCTCGAGGAACTGATGCTCGAGATCATGTACCAGGTCCCCTCCCGCTCCGATGTCACCGAGATCGTCGTCACGCGCGACGTGGTCGAACGGCGAGTCGCACCGCTCGCCTCGATGCGCAAGGCAGGCTGAAGCCACCTCGGGCAACGCGCGCTGCGCCAGTTTCCGGCTTTGCTCCCGGGTTCTTTCTGAGAGGGCGTCATGAGCGAATCACACAGTCAGGTTCTCCCGGTCGTGCCGCTGCGCGACATGGTGGTCTTCCCGCGGATGAAGTCCGCGTTCGTCGTGGGGAGGCCCGCCTCGGTCGCCTCGCTCGAGCGCGCCCTTGAGGAGACGGGGAAGAAGATCTTCCTGGTGGCGCAGCGCGACCCGCAGCTGGACGAGCCCGGGGAGTCCGACATCTTCTCGGTCGGGGTCGTCGCGACGATCCTGCAGCACGTGACGTTCCCGAACGGCACGATCAAGGTCGGGGTCGAAGGCGTCGTCCGTGCGCGGCTCGTCCGCTTGGACCAGCGCCACGGCGGCGGGTACGAGGCCGAGGTCGAGCTGCTTCCCGCGCCGGCGGTGGCGGACGCGAAGGTGAGCCGGTACCTGTCGAACCTCACGAACCTGTTCCAGCAGTTCGCCCGCCTGTCGCAGCAGATCGGCGTGGAGGGCGTGCTGGCCGAGCTGCGGACCGAGGACCCCGACCTCTTCGCCGACACGCTGGCGGCGGCGCTCCCGCTCCCCACGGCCGAGAAGCAGAAGCTGCTCGAGGTCGTCAACCCCCTCGACCGCCTCCAGCGCCTCAACGACCTCCTCGACATGGAAGTCGAGAAGCTCAACATCGACCGCCGTCTCAACGCCAAGGTCAAGAAACAGATGGAGAAGGCGCAGCGGGAGTATTACCTCTCCGAGAAGATCAAGGCGATCAACGAGGAGCTCGGCCGGGCCGACACGAAGGAGGAGTTCGAGGAGCTGACAAAGAAGATCGAGGCCGCCGGGATGCCACAGGAGGTCAAGGAGAAGGCGCTCTCCGAGCTCAAGCGGCTCGAGGGGATGGCGCCGATGTCGGCCGAGGCCACCGTCTCGCGCAACTACATCGACTGGCTGCTGGCGGTCCCCTGGAAGAAGTCGACGAGGGAGATCCGCGACATCAAGCGCGCGGAGCAGGTGCTCGAGGAGGACCACTACGGCCTGGAGAAGGTCAAGGAGCGCATCCTCGAGTTCCTGGCCGTGCGACAGCTCGTCAAGAAGCCGAAGGGGACGATCCTGTGCTTCGTGGGACCGCCGGGGGTCGGCAAGACCTCGCTGGCGAAGTCGATCGCGCGGGCGACGGGACGGAAGTTCGTGCGGCTCTCGCTCGGCGGCGTGCGCGACGAGGCCGAGATGCGCGGCCATCGTCGCACCTACATCGGGGCGTTCCCCGGCCAGATCATCCAGATGATGAAGAAGGCCACGACCGTGAACCCGGTGTTCCTCCTCGACGAGGTGGACAAGCTGGGCGCGGACTTCCGGGGAGACCCGGCAGCGGCGCTCCTCGAGGTCCTCGATCCCGAGCAGAACCACGCGTTCGTGGACCACTACCTCGACGTGGAGTACGACCTGTCGCGGGTGTTCTTCATCGCCACGGCGAACGTGACCCACACCATTCCGCCGGCGCTCCAGGACCGCATGGAGACGATCCACCTCTCGGGCTACACGCACGTCGAGAAGCTGCAGATCGCCCAGAAGTTCCTGGTCCGCAAGCAGGTGGAGCAGCAGGGACTCTCGAAGTTCGGTTTGACGTTTGGCGACGACGCGATCGCCCTCCTGATCGAGCGCTACACCCGCGAGGCAGGGGTACGGAACCTCGAGCGCGAGATCGCCTCGGTGTGCCGCAAGCTCGCGCGCGAAGTGCTCAAGAAGAAGACCGCTGCCGGCACGGAGATCGTGGTCACCCCCGAGCGGGTCGGCGAGCTGCTCGGCAAACCGCGGTTCCGCATCACGCGCGCGGGCGACCGGAGCGAAGTGGGGGTGGCGACCGGCCTCGCCTGGACCGAGGTCGGAGGGGAGATCCTCCCGACCGAGGTCAGCCTGATGCGGGGCAAGGGGAGCCTCACCCTCACGGGGCAGCTCGGGGACGTGATGCAGGAGTCCGCGCGGGCGGCGCTCTCGTACGTTCGCGCGCGGGCCGTCCAGCTCCCGCTCCCGTCGGAGTTCTTCGACCAGCGCGACATCCACGTCCACGTCCCGGAGGGTGCGATCCCCAAGGACGGGCCGTCGGCCGGGATCACGATGGCGATGGCGCTCCTCTCCGCGGTGGCGGGCGTCCCGGTGCGGCAGGACCTCGCGATGACCGGTGAGATCACCCTGCGCGGGAAGGTGCTGCCGGTCGGCGGGATCAAGGACAAGGTGTTGGCGGCGTTCCGCGCCGGGATCCGCGAGGTGATCCTCCCGGCCGAGAACGAGAAGGACCTCGAGGACATCCCGGAGGACGTCCGCTCCGCGGTGCACTTCCAGCTCGTGAAGGAGATGGACGAGGTGATCGCGATCGCGCTCGACGGTCCCCTCCCGGCGGTGCCCGCGGGCGGGGCCGAGAGGGATTCGGCACCCGCGCAGACGCCGGACGCCGTGCCTCACCAGTGACGGGAATGCGGATCGAACGGGTGACCCTGCGCGCGACCGTTGCGGACCACGAGAAGGGCCCGAGGGACCCGCTCCCCCAGGTCGCGTTCGCGGGCCGCTCGAACGTGGGGAAGTCCAGCCTCCTCAACGCCCTGTTCGGGACCAGGCTGGCCGCCGTGTCCAAGACGCCGGGGAAGACGCGGACGCTCAACTACTACCTGGTCAACGACCGGTGGTACTTCGTGGACCTGCCCGGGTACGGTTACGCCCGCGCGGGCCAGGAGCAGCGCCGGGAGTGGGGGCGGAACATCACGGCGTACCTCTTGGCCGAGGAGCGGCTGCGGCTGGTCGTGGGCCTCGTGGACCCGAGGATCCCGACGTCGCCGCTCGACCTCGATCTCGTCGGGTTCGTCAGGCAGGCCGGCAAGCCTCTCCTGCTCGTGATGACGAAGACCGACCGGATCGGGCGGGGTGCGCTCGCCCAGGCGTCGGCCCGGCTGAGCCGCGAACTCGCTCCGGGAGAGCGTCCGCTCGCGTTCTCGGCGCACACCGGTTCCGGGAGAAGAGAGATTCTCGCTGCCATCGCCGAGAGGCTGGCCGCCTGAGGTAAACATCGCAAGAAGGAGTTCCGTCATGCCAGAGAACAAGTCGCAGCGTGGGCGTGGCCGGGGTGGCCGGCGCAACGCCGACCCCAACGCGGAGGGGCTTCCCGTCGTGCTCGAGGAGGAGGAGGCGGTCGCCACCGAGGCGGCCGACACCGAGGGGAAGCAGCGCCTCGACATCCGAACCCTCAAGGACATGTCGATCTCGGAGCTGACCCACGTCGCCCGCGACCTCGAGGTCGAGAACCCGGCCGGGATGCGCAAGCAGGATCTGATCTTCAAGATCCTCCAGGTGCAGACCGAGCGCGAGGGGCTCATCTTCGGCGAGGGCGTGCTCGAGATCCTCCCCGACGGGTACGGGTTCCTGCGGGCGCCCGAGTACAACTACCTGCCGGGACCGGACGACATCTACGTCTCCCCGTCGCAGATCCGGCGCTTCAACCTGCGCACCGGCGACACGGTGTCGGGGCAGATCCGCCCGCCGCGCGAAGGGGAGCGCTACTTCGCCCTCATCAAGGTGGAGGCGGTCAACTTCGAGCCCCCCGACCAGACGGCGGAGAAGATCCTCTTCGACAACCTGACGCCTCTCTACCCGATGGAGCGGATCAACTTGGAGGTCGAGGGGAACATGACCTCGCGGGTGATGAACCTCCTGACTCCGATCGGGAAGGGGCAGCGCGGCCTGATCGTGGCGCCGCCGCGCACCGGCAAGACGATGATGCTCCAGGCGATCGCCAACTCGATCACGGCCAACCACCCGGAGATCATCCTCATCGTGCTGCTGATCGACGAGCGCCCCGAAGAGGTCACCGACATGCAGCGGTCGGTCAAGGGCGAGGTGATCTCGTCGACGTTCGACGAGCCGGCGTACCGCCACGTGCAGGTGGCGGAGATGGTGCTCGAGAAGGCGAAGCGGCTGGTCGAGCATCGCCGCGACGTCGTGATCCTGCTCGACTCGATCACGCGCCTCGCCCGCGCCTACAACACCGTCGTGCCGCCCTCGGGGAAGGTGCTCTCCGGCGGCGTGGACTCCAATGCCCTCCAGAAGCCGAAGCGGTTCTTCGGAGCGGCGCGCAACATCGAGGAGGGCGGCTCGCTGACCGTGATGGGCACTGCGCTGATCGACACCGGCTCCAGGATGGACGACGTGATCTTCGAGGAGTTCAAGGGGACCGGCAACATGGAGGTCCACCTCGACCGCAAGCTCACCGAGAAGCGCGTCTTCCCCTCGATCGACATCAACAAGTCGGGGACCCGCAAGGAAGAGCTCCTGCTCGACCAGTGGGAGCTCAAGCGCGTGTGGGTGCTGCGGAAGGTGCTGAACCCGCTCTCGACCGTCGAGTCGATGGAGCTTCTCCTCGGCCAGCTCGAGAAGACCCGCAGCAACAAGGAGTTCCTCGAGTCGATGAGCCAGGGATGACGGGGCAGCCGACAGCTCACAGCTCACAGCTGACAGCTTCAACCGCGCTCGGCGTTGGGTGGGAGGGGGTCTGTCAGCTGTTGGCTGTCGGCTGTGAGCCGAGCTGTCTGGCTGTCGTGCCGGGCTGCGCGGTGCGGCTGCGATGAGCGAGCTGATCCGAATCGTGGGGGTCAGGTTCCTCAACGCGCGGCCTCTCCTGGCCGGCGTCGAGGCCGGGATCGACGCCCCGTTCCCGTACCGCTTCGAGGCGGCGGAACCCTCCGTGTGCGCCGATCGGGTGGCGGCGAGGGAAGCCGAGGTCGGGCTCGTGCCCGCCGCGGCGCTTCCCTTGGTCGAGGGGCTCCGTGCCGTGCCCTCGCTCGGCGTGGCGGCGCGCGGGAAGGTGCGGTCGGTCCTGCTCATCTCGCGCGTGCCGCTCGAGCGGGTGCAGACGCTCGCCGCCCACACCGCATCGAGGACGTCGGTGACGCTCGCACGCCTCCTGCTGGCGGAGCGCTGGGGCGCGTCACCGAACGTCGTGCCGTCCCGCCCGCCTCTCGACACGATGCTGGAGACCGCCGACGCGGCGGTGATCATCGGCGACCCGGCGCTCGCCGTTCACGGCCGGAGCGGCCTGCTCGAGGTCGACCTCGCGGGGGCCTGGGCGGAATGGTCCGGGCTACCGTTCGTTTTTGCGGTGTGGGGGGTTGGACCGATGAGACGCCGGGGGCTCGAGTCGCTCCTCGAACGGTCGCTCGAGTACGCCGAGGAGCACTGGCTCGAGCTCGTGCCCACCTGGGCGCGAGCGCACGGCGTCTCGGTCGACCAGACGCGGGAGTACCTCGGGAAGACGCTGACGTTCCGGCTGCAGGAGCCGGAGCGCGCTGGAATGCTCGAGTTCCTGCGGCGTGCCGCCGCCGCTGGGTTGCTGCCACGGTGCGGCGAGGTGTGGCATGCGGCCTGATGCGGCGTTCGACGACCGCCCGGTGCGGCCGTCACGGGCAGAGGTCGAGCGGCCACTCGCCGACGCGGTTGCGGGCCGGCGGTTGGCCGGCGAGGAGCTCGAGCTCCTCTTCGGGCGCGCGACGTTCCACCAGCTCGGCGCGGCCGCGAACGCCGTCCGGCGGAGGATGAACCCGGGCGTCGAGGTCACCTACATAATCGACCGGAACATCAACTACACCAACGTCTGCGTGTACCGGTGCCGGTTCTGCGCGTTCTACCGCAGGCCCGGCGACGGTGACGCGTACGTGCTCCCGTTCGAGGCGATCGCGCGCAAGGTCGAGGAGACCGTGGCGGCCGGCGGGACCGGCATCCTCCTGCAGGGGGGCGTCCACCCCGACCTGCGGATCGACTTCTACGAGGGCCTGCTCCGGCAGCTCAAGGACGCGTTTCCGGCGGTCCACCTCCACGCGTTCTCGGCGCCGGAGATCTGGTACATCGCGAAGGTGGAGAAGCTGCCTCTGTCCGAGGTGATCGCCCGACTGCGAGCCGCGGGTCTCGCGTCGATCCCGGGCGGCGGCGCGGAGGTGCTGGAGGACGAGACGCGCCGGCGGATCTGGTCGCGCGCCAAGGCCTCGACCGCGCAGTGGCTCGACGTCCACCGCGAGGCCCACCGGCAACGGATGCGCACCACCGCGACGATGATGTTCGGGGTCGGCGAGCCGACCGCGGCCCGCGTCGAGCACCTGCTCCGGGTCCGTGAGCTCCAGGACGAGACGGGAGGGTTCACGGCGTTCATCCCGTGGACGTTCCAGGAGGAGAACACCGCGATGGAAGGCGAGGTGCCGGTATCGGGAGGGTTCGACTACCTGCGCACGCTCGCGATCTCCCGCCTGGCGCTCGACAACGTGCGGCACGTCCAGGGATCGTGGGTGACCCAGGGCCCCAAGATCGGTCAGACCTCGCTCTTCTTCGGGGCCGACGACCTCGGGTCCATCATGCTCGAGGAGAACGTGGTCGCCGCCGCCGGAGCGCATCACAGGATGTCGCGCGACGAGATGGAGCGGGTGATCACGGACGCGGGGTTCGTGCCCCGCCAGCGCCGCACGCTGTACGAGCCGCTCTAGCCGGCCCCGGCGGCGGCACGCTCGCCGCTACGTGGCGGCGCGGTCCGGGCCGCTCAGGTCGGGGGCGCCCGCGACGCCGCGCTCCCCGGCCTCTCGCGCGCCCGGCGGGATCGGCTCGAACTGGTCACGCCGCCGGAGCCCGAGGCGGTGGAGCGTGAACCTCGCCAGCATCCGGACGATGCCGAGCCCGTAGACGATCGAGCGCCACACTCCGATCTGGGACGCCTCGGGGAAGTAGCGGGTCGCGATCGGGATCTCGCAGACCGTGAGGCCGGCGATGACCCCCTGGGCGATGATCTCCGAGTCGAAGACGAAGTCGTCCGAGTTTTCCGGGAACCGGACGGTCTCGAGGTACCGCCGCGAGTACGCGCGGAAGCCGGAGTGGAACTCCGTGAGGCGCAGCCCCAGCACCGCGTTCTCGAGCCGGGTGAGCGCCAGGTTGGCGACGTACTTCCAGCGCGGCATGCCGCCCTCACGCGTCCTCCCGCCCAAGATCCGGCTGCCGAACACGGCGTCGGCCTCGCCCGCGGCCAGCGGCTCGACAAGCCTCGGGATGATGCGCGGGTCGTACTGGTGGTCCGGGTGCACCATGACGACGATGTCCGCGCCGCGGGCGAGCGCCTCGCGGTAGCACGTCTTCTGGTTTCCGCCGTACCCCCGGTTGGCGGCGTGGCGGAACACCGTCAGCCCCAACCTGTTCGCGACCTCGACGGTGTCGTCCCGGCTCGCGTCGTCGACCAGGATCACCTCGTCCGCACACCCATCCGGTATGTCGGCAACGCACGCCTCGAGCGTCTTCGCGGCGTTGTACGCCGGCATCACCACGATCACCTTGCCGGTCCGGTTCACAGGACCAACTCTCGGGTCGGAAGCACCGCCTCGTGCGGGCGGGGGACGATCGGAGAGCGGGGGCGGCGGCCTCTCGGGAGCTTCGACACGGCGCAAGGATAGCGCGCCCGAGATCGGCTCCCGAACCCGCTAGACTACCGGCGTGCCCGCGACGCAGATCGTCCTGGGGGTTCTCGGCGCCGGCGCGCTGGCACTGACGCTCCTGGCGTCCGGAGCCCGCGTTCGGCGCGCGCTGAAGGTGCCGACGTGGCCGTCGCTCCGGCTCCCGCTCGACTTCCTCGCGGGGAGCTGGCTCTTCGCGACCGTGTCGCTCGCGCTCGGTCTCTTCCACCTGTGGGGCGTGGCCTCGCTCATCGGCGCAGCGGTGTGCCTCGGGGCGCTCGGCCGATTCCGACGTACCGGGTGGCGATGGGGGCCCGCCCTGCCGTCGGCCATCGCCGGCCTCGTCGTCGTGCCGGTGGCCGTGGTGACGCCGTTCTTCTACGACGCGCTCGTGTACCACCTCGGCCTGCCGTGGCAGGCACTGCAGGAGGGTGGACTCTCCGCCCACCCCGAGGACCTGTTCGCGGCGTTTCCTCCGGTCGCGCAGCTGGTGGACGCTCCGCTCGTGGCGGCCGGGCTCGACCGGTCGCCGGCGCTCCTCCACTGGTTCGGCTTCGTGGCCGCCGGCGCCGCCCTGTGGGGGCTGGCGCGGGCTCTCGGTGCGCCGAAGTGGGCCGCGCTGGCGGCCGGCGCCTGCCTCCCGCTCTTGCCGTGCTCGGCTCTCGTGCCCGGACTACCGGCGGCGGAGGCGTGGTGCCTGGGCGGAGAGATCGCGGCGTTTGCGCTCGTCGCTCACCGTACGTGGCGGCCCGGGACCGAGGCGCTGATAGGTCTCTCGGCAGGGGTTGCGGCGGCGGCCCGCATGCAGGGGGTGCCGTGGGCGCTCGTGGTCCTCGCCGCGGTCCTCGCCCGGACGAGGCGTGTGAGGCCGCTCCTGGTTGCCGCCGGAGGCGTGCTACTCGGATCGGCGCCGTGGTGGGTGAAGAACTTGGTCCTGCTCCGCGATCCGCTCGCGCCGCTGTCGTGGCGGCGAGAGGGCGTGGAGACGCTGTGGCGGGACGCGGGGTCGGCGCTGCACCTCGCCCGCAACATCACCGAGCTGATCCGGATGGCGGCCGTCGCGCTCGTGCCGCACGCGGCGTACCTCGCGGTGCTGCTCCTGGCGGCGTTGCTCGCGACGACGGTGCGCGCCCGGGCGTCGGACCGGATCGTGGCTCTCGCGGCGGTCACGGGGGTCGGCGTGTGGGGTCTGACCGGCAACCTGCCGAGGTTTCTCACCGTCTCGGCCGCGCTGCTGGTCGGCCTGGCGGCCGGCGCTGGCGGCCGTTCGTCCGCGGGAAGGTGGGTCTCCACGGCCGCCCTGGGCGTGACGCTGGCCCTCGGGCTCGCCGTCTCGCTCTCCGAGACCGTGCGCTGGCGGGCGCTCGCCGCGGCGTTCGAACCGACCACCGTCGCCCGGGCCGAGCTCGTCGTGAACGACCCCTTCCCGGCGTTCGGAGCGGCTCGCACGCTCCCCGGCGACGCCCGGGTGCTCTTTGTCGGCGAGCCCCGCGGGTTCGGCTTCCCGCGGCGTTTCGTGGCGCCGTCGCAGCACGACGTGTCGCCGCTCCGCGGCGTCCTCGAGGCGAGCCGCGCGCCGGCCGACGCGTGCGCGGAGCTCCGCAGGCAGGGGTTCACGCACCTCCTGGTCAACTGGGGCGAGCTCGCGCGCCTGACGGGCGGGTACCCCGTCGCGCCG
>Ga0335070_10005219_pt1 | contig 15270 bp, 14 predicted proteins | sample Lox_Sample_13_FD_206722 | JGI IMG/M metagenome (GOLD analysis project Ga0335070, IMG submission 206722) | Soil microbial communities from Loxahatchee National Wildlife Refuge, Florida, United States - Lox_Sample_1.3 | ecosystem: Environmental > Terrestrial > Soil > Wetlands | place: USA... | reverse complement strand
CTCGGCCCCGCTCCTCGCCGGCTTCCTGCTCTTCCAGCGCCAGTTCGTCCAGAGCTTCATGCGCGCGGGCATCCGGTGAGCGGCCTGCGTCAGGCGCCGGCCTCCTCTACGACCGTGAGATCGGCGGCCCGCCAGACGCTCAGTCGTTTATCCGCGTATATGCCTCCCGTGTGGTGACAGCGCTCGTCGATCTCGTGCAGTGGACGCGGCAATGAGAAGGGAGGCCGCTCGAGATTCAAAGGGCGCCACGAGCCCGTCACAATGTCTTCGTTCTCGCGGGGGCCGACAAAGGTCGTGGTCACGAGGTAGGTGGCGCTGCTCCGCCGGATGTTCTCCAGACAACGCGCTATATCCCGCGTGGTCAGATGCACGAGGCAGTCACGGGACAGGATGACGTCGGCGGCGGGGAGTGGGTCCGTGGTCAAATCGAGCTTCATGAAACGAATGCGCGGGGAGCCGAAGCGCTTCTGATTGCGGGACACGAGTGCTTGCACGATATCCGCGCCGACGTATCGATCCACCTTCTCTGCGACGGGCCTGATCCAGTTGAAGTCTCCGCACGGGACATCGAGGAGGACCCGGCAGGCCAGGCCGTCCAGCACCGAAAGCAAATCGTCCATGAACGCGGCGCCACGTTCCTTGGTGGAGCCGGGCCCAGACAGAGATTCCTCGCTCCCCCACGCATTGGACTCGTAGATCGACTCGAAGGTTTGCTCCATGCCAGAGCGGGGCTTCCGAATTCGGCGGGACAGCCAGCGGGGCAGATCCATCAAGACATCTCCGAGGCGCCACCCCCGGAAAGATCGAGACGAAAGCCCTTGACGGCTATGCCTGGCGCGGGCTCGAAGTCGAGGTCAGGGAGCCGATGGAAGCCCATCCGTACGTAGAGGCGCATCGCGGCCTCCATCATGTCGGTGGTATGCAATGTGAGCGCCCTCGCTCCCGACTCACGTGCTCGCCGTACACACTCCTCCATGAGCAGAGCACCAATCCCCTTGCCGCGCGTCGATGGCGCTACGGCAAGGAGGCGCACCTCGGGTAGAGCCAAGGTCACCGACCCACCACCTGGCCGGACGATCTCCGTTCCTGTCGGATAGAGCAGTACGGAGCCGACGATCCGCCCGTTTTCCTCCGCCACGATCTGCGTCTGCGGCGGCGCGGCGGCCAGCGTGGCCACGATGTTCTGACGGTAGCGGTCCCAGAGCGCCGGCGGCATCACGGCGCCGTACTGCTGATAGGCGGCCAGAGTCACTTCTTCGATGCCGCCGGCATCGTCCCGACGCCCATCGCGAACGTGCAGCCCCTTCATCGCGGAACCAGCAAGGATTCGTAGACATCCAGATCGCTACGCGAGAAGCAGCAGAACACGACCTCCTCGAGCGTCGACGATGCAGCAAGCGCGTCACGCACCGTACCGACCGCGACTTGGGCCGCGAGCTCGATCGGGTACCCGAAGGCCCCGGTGCTGATGCTTGGGAAGGCGATCGATCGGAAGCGGCGCTCCGCGGCAATGGCAAGACTGCGGCGATAACAAGACGCGAGCAGCGCCGGCTCTCCGTGCGCGCCGCCTCGCCACATCGGCCCCACCGCGTGGATGACGAAGCGCGCGGGAAGCTGGTGCCCGCGCGTGATCTTCACGTCTCCCGGCTCGCATCCTCCGAGGAGCCGGCACTCATCGAGAAGGCCCGGCCCGGCCGCCCGATGGATGGCGCCGTCGACACCGCCTCCGCCAAGAAGGGACGAGTTCGCGGCGTTGACGATCGCGTCGACCGAGAGGGTGACGATGTTCGCCTGGAGCGCCCGCAGCTCGCCCGTCACACGCTCCCTCGCCACTCAGAGCCAGCCGGAGCGCTTGAAGCGGTAGTAGAGGTAGACGCACACCGCGGCCATGCCCGCCACCACCACCGGGTAGCCGTAGCGCCACTCGAGCTCCGGCATGAACTTGAAGTTCATGCCGTACACGCCGGCGACCATGGTCGGCACCCCGATGATGGCCGCCCACCCCGCGAGCTTCTTCATGGCGTCGTTCTGGTTGACGGCCGTCAGGGACAGGTGCGCCTCGAGCGCGCTTGTCAGGAGCTCCCGGAGCGTGTCCACCTGCTCGTTGATCCGGATCGCGTGGTCGTAGACGTCCCGGAAGTACGGCCGGGTGTCCTCGGGGATCAGCGGCATGTCGAAGCGCACGAGCCGGTTGCAGACGTCGACGAGCGGCGACACGGCGCGCTTGACATCGACCAGGTTGCGCTTGAGATCGTAGATCTGCTGGACGGTGTTGCGGTCGAACTCGTTACTGAAGATCTCGTCCTCGAGGCGCTCGAGCTGGTCTCCCAGAGCGTCCAGGACCGGGAAGTACTGGTCCACGATGAAATCCATGATGGCGTAGAGGATGTAGCCCGGTCCCTTGATCAGGTGCTTCGGCGTGCTCTCACAGCGCGTGCGGACCGCGGTGTAGGACGGCGTGTTTCCGTGCCGGATGGAGACGACATAGCGCGGCCCGACGAAGAGATGGGTCTCGCCGAGCTCCACGCGCTGCTCGTCGGGCGTCAGGAGGGCGGGGCGGAGCACGACGAAGACGGAGTCGCCGTATTGCTCGAGCTTGGGGCGCTGGTGGGCGGCCCGGGCGTCTTCGACGGCCAGCTCGTGAAGGCCGAACTCGTGCTGGATCTGCTGGAGCAGCTCGGGGGCGGGATCGTGGAGCCCCACCCACACGAAGACGCCCGGCTGCTTGAGAGCTTCGCTGATGTCCGGGATGGCGACGTCACAGACGCGGTGCCCGTCCGCATAGGCGACACAGGCGACGACGCCGTCCGTTGGAATCTCCGGCACCTTATGTACCTCTCACTCTGGTCCTAGCCTCCCCCTCACCTTCTCCCCCTCACCTTCTCCCCCTCCTCACCTTCTCCCCCTCACCCTACCCTCTCCCCCTCCGGGGGCGAAGGATTCGGAGGGGCGAGGGAATCAGGGGGTGCCTCCGTCGCCGACCAGGACGAAGGGCGCCCAGAAGGACGGGTGCGACGTGGCCTGATCGCCCATGAGCTTGAGTTGGGCGGTCCGGAGGGCGGCCGCCCTGCCGAGCGCGGCGTTCTTCCCATAGGCATCGAAGAGCGTGGTGGTGAGGACCACGGTTGGCTGCGTCGCCACCGCCCAGTGAGAGACCAGAAGCGAGCGCGCGCCCGCGTAGAAAAAGGCCCGCGCCAGTCCCGAGAGACTCTGGCCGCCGAGCCTGCCGTCGGGCGCCGCGGTATTGCAGGCCGAGAGCACCACCCAGTCGGCGTCGAGCTTGAGCTGCGCAACTTCACCGGCGTCGAGCAGCCCGTCCTCGTCGGCCGTGGCCGTTGCCGGTGGAGTGAGCGCGAGGGCGGGCTCACCCTTGCACTTGAGCTCGCCCGGCAGGAGGCCGTGCGTGGCGAAGGCCACCACGCGGAACTGGCTCAGGTCGGTGCCACGCACGCGCTTCTCAGTGGCCTGGGCGCCGAGAACCACGTCGCCCTCGGGCGCCTTGAGCGCCTGCGCGATCTGGCGCAGCTCGCCGGCCGTGTCACGCAGCCGCGGCAGCCCGCGAACCAGCTCCACGTCCACGGCATTGCCATCGCGGCAGAGATTGCCGAGCGCGACGAGACTGCGCGTATCGCCCGGCGCCCCGCCGAAGGCCGGATCGCCGAAGCCGATGAACGGTTGCGGCGCCTTGGAGCGCCCGGCGACGGCGCGAAGGCTCTTCAGCGAGCCCGTGGACGGCAGCACGCTGATGGGCATCTGCCGGCCGAGAAACGCCATCTGACGGTAGTCCGCCTTCTCGGGGGGACCCGACGGCGCCTGCCCTGCCTGGGTCACGAGAAGCCCGAACGGCAGGCTCAGGAGGGGCCCCGCGGGCACGACGATGAGATGGGTGGCGCCCTGCAGCCCGGGCGCCACCGGCGCGAGCAGATCGGCGTAGAGGCGCTGCGCCGCCGCAACGTCGAAGGCGCGCACTTGGCCATCGGCCAGATCCAGTCCCTGACGCAGCTCGCGCACCGTCTTGTCGAGCGCCTCCGCGGTGATGGCGGCGCGGTGCGCGTGCACCTTGCCGTCGCGCACGAGGAAGACATAGGTCGCATCCCGCGTGGTGAGCACGGAGAGCAGGGCCTCGCCCGGCTTGAGCAGCGCCTTCAGCTCGGCCAGCGGCAGAGGTTTCGGCGCCACGAGCCCGGCGTAGCGCGGGAAGTCCGCCTGGAGCTTGGCCTCGCGGCTGGCCACTGCCGCCTCGGCCGCCTGCAGCTCCTGCTTCATCTGCTCTTCGCGGGGCGCGTCGCGCTTGTCGGCGGGGGCGAGCGTCATGAGGGCGAGCTCGCGCCGCGTGGTGTCGCGCTTGCGGAGCGCTTCCTGGTACTCGCGCGCAGCGGCGCGCAGTGCCGGGTCGGCGGTGTCGAGCCTGGCCGCCATATTGGTGATGGCGCGCGCCGTGTCGCCCTCGCGCGGGATCTGGGCGGCGGCGAAGGCCTCGGCGTGGAGCGCTTCGCGCTGGGCGGGATCGGCCGCCGCCGCCTCGAACAGCGCGTTCATGAACGGCACCATGGTCGCCGGCCGCACGCGACTCTGGGCGACGGGATCGGTGGCGCGGATCTCCGCTTCCTTTCGGAAGGCCTGAAGCGCCGCCGGCATATTGCCTTCGGCCCGGCCAACACGGCCAAGGTCTTGATAGGCGCCCGCAGCCGTGACTGAATCGCCGAAGAGCAGCCGCCGCCGCTCGAGAGCGGCCTCGAATGCCTTCCGGGCATCGGCGTAGCGCTTCTGCTCCAGATGGATCCGGCCCAGCCATTCGTACGACTCCCCCACCCACCAGGCACGGAACTCGGCATCTTGCCCCGGTCTCTGGACGATGGCGAGCGACCGCGTCACGCTCCGCTCGGCCTCGTCGAGCCGCTTGAGCCCGAGCTGAACTCGGCCCAATGAGACGAGCGCGTGGGCGAGAGGCGAGGTCTCGGCGCCTCCCCGCTGATCACGCAGGCGGACCGCTTCCTCCGAGTACGGCAGGGCCACCGTGTCGCGACCGCGCGCGTGCTCGGTATTGCCACGATAGGCCAGGCACATAGGCAGGTCGCCCGCCACGAAGGTCTTCCTCGCCAGCGGGTCGGCGCGATTGTAGAGCTGCTCGGCCTCCTCGAAGCGGTTCTGGTATCCGATATTGAGCGCGATCCAGCACATCGTCCGCCCTGATCCCGGCTGGTTGGGTCCGCCCGTCTTCTCCTCGATCTCGAGCGCCCGTCGGAAGGCATCCTCGGAGCCAATGTAATCGCCCGAGTAGTTGCGAAGCGTGCCCAGACGGTAGAAGAACGCATGGGCACCCACGTCTCCGACTCCGGTGAGCTTGCCGCTGGCGTCCACCATGGTCTCGGCACGCCGGATGGCGGCCGAGAGCGAGCCCGAGGCCTTGGCGGCCTCGGCGGGTGGCCGCTTGCCTTCGAGCACTTCGACGGAGGCCTCGAGCACCGACAGGTTGGTGGGGAAGGTCTCGACGCCGTAGCCGCGGTGGCCGATGATGACCCCCACGACCAGGGCGCGGAAATCGCCGTCCTGGCGCCGGCATTCGCGAAGTGCCGCCTTCGTGCTGGAGGCCAGCGTGGTTGGCTCCACCGCGCCACAGCCACCCAGGCGGGTGGAGAAACTCTTCTCCCACGCGCTATCGGTCAGGAGCTTGTCGACTGCGTAGCCATGCGAGACCCCGAAACGGCGAATCTCGCCGCTGGGCTGCGTCCAGCCTTCGCAGAAGAGGCTGTAGCGCGTGTAGCCGCCGAGGTCCGAGCGGCTCTCGACGAGGCGTAATTTGCAGCTCTCGCCGGTCCGGTTCTTGCCGACGGCGAGCTCGTCGCCGACGCCAGCCAGGGCATCCGCCGCGTGCACGGGCCCAGCCGTCGGCGGCCCGAGCGCCGCGAAAAGAACGGCCGCCGCGACTCCGCGAAGCGCACGCTTGGTGCCCATGGCTCACCAGCCTACCTCAAACGCCGGCCCCTGCTCCACCCACTCTCGGGGCCTTGTGGCGCGACCCGCCTTCGTCTAGCATCGGGCGGGTGAAGGACCTGTCCATCCCGCGTTTCGAGACCGATCCAAAACCGGAAGACGTCCGGTTCCTCGAGGACCAGCTCTACCTCTACAACGTCGAGCGGACAGGGCTCGACGACGGAAAATGGCTGACGATCTTCGTCCGTGACGACAATGGACACATCGCCGCCGGCCTCCACGGCTGGACATGGGGTGGCGGAGCCCGGGTCCAGGCTCTCTGGGTGCGCTCCGACCTTCGAGGCCACGGATTTGGCACGCGCCTCCTCGCCGCGGCGGAAGCCGAAGCCGGAGCGAGAGGCTGCGACCGGATCCTCCTGGACACCTTCAGCTTCCAGGCGCCGCTCTTTTACCAGAAGCACGGCTACGAGATCGTCAGCCTGGACGAGCACACCCTGACCGACCACAAGCAGTACCACTTGAAGCAGCGGCTCTAGAGACTCCCTCTCACCCCTCATGCCCCCTCACCCTGCCCTCTCCCCCTCGGCGGGAGAGAGGGGATCGGGAGACAGACATGCGCGTACTCGTGACCGGTGCGGCCAGCGGGATTGGGCGAGCGACGTGTCTCAGGCTGGCGCGCGATGCCAAGGCGCAGGGTCGCGCCGCCAGGATCGCCGCGGTGGACCTCGGGCCCTTGCCGGGACTCGACAGCCTGCTCGCCGAGCTCAAGACCCTGGGCGCTGAAGGGCTGCCGATCCACGCCGACATGGGCTCCGCCGATGCGCCGGCCCGCGCCGTGGGCGAGGCCGTGTCCGGCTTCGGCGGGCTCGACGGCATCGTGAGCAATGCCGGCATCAACCGGCCCGGCGCGCTGATGGATTACGCCGTCTCGGACTGGGACGCGATGTTCGCCGTCAATACGCGCGCGACATGGCTCCTCGCGAAGGCGGCCTACGCGGCGCTCAAGACTTCGCGCGGTGCCATCGTCGCCATCGCGTCCATGTCCGGCAGCAATGCCCACGCGAATCTCGGAGCCTACGGGCCGAGCAAGGCCGCCGTCATCATGCTGGTGAAGGTGCTGGCCCAGGAGCTGGGGCGTGACGGCATCCGCGTCAACTCGGTCTCTCCCGGCATGGTGCGTACCGGCATGACCGCCAGGGTCTACGCCGACCAGCGCATCGCCGCCGAGCGCGATGCGCTCGTGCCGCTCGGTCGCGTCGCCACGCCGGAGGATATGGCCGACGTCGTCGCCTTCCTGCTCGGGCACGACGCCCGCTACGTCAACGGCCACGACCTCGTGGTGGACGGCGGCGTGACGGGGAATTTCCTCGGCCGCCTGCCCGGGCTCCAGCAAATCACTCGCAGCTGATGTGTTAGGATCGCAGAAATCAAGCAATCGAGCAAAGGAGCCCGCCGGTGACCGTCAAGCTCGGAATGTTCACCATGCCCTTTCACCACCCCGATCGTGACTATGCGACCATTCTCGCCGAGGACCAGGAAGCCGTCGTTCTGGCGGACCGTCTCGGCTTCACCGAGGCCTTCGTCGGCGAGCACTTCAGCTCCTGGAGCGAGCGCATCACCTCGCCCCTGATCTTCTTCGCCACGCTCATTCCGCGCACCAGGCAGATCCGCTTCGGCACGGGCGTCATCAATCTGCCGCAGCTTCACCCGGCCACGGTAGCGGCGCATGCGGCCATGTTCGACCAGCTCTGCCAGGGGCGCTTCATCATGGGCATCGGCCCGGGCGGGCTCGTCAGTGATCTCGAGATGTTCGACGTAGGCCAGGCGGAGTTGCGGCCGCAGATGGTGATCGAGTCCATCGAGACCGTGCTCAAGCTCTGGTCCCAGGACCCGCCCTACGAGATCGACGGCAAGTTCTGGAAGATCTCGCTGACCAAGGGCATCTGGCCCGACTTCAAGGTCGGCTACATCCCGCGCCCATTCCAGAAGCCGCACCCGCCCATCGCGCTCTCACTGCTCACACCGAATTCGAGCAGCGGCAAGACCGCCGGCGAGCGCGGCTGGATCCCCATCTCGGGGCAATTCTTCCACCGGCGCTATCTCCGCGGCCATTGGGAGAAGTATGTCGAGGGCTCTGAGGCCGTGGGCCGCCGGCCCGATCCCGATATCTGGCGTGTCTCGCGCAGCATTCTCGTTACCGAGACGGACGCGGAGGCCGAGGACTATCTGGCCGATCCGAACAACGGCCTGTCGTTCTACTACACCTTCTTCCGTCACAGCTTCTCGCAGGGCCGCAAGGCGCTCTTCATGCTCAAGCCGGATCTCGAAGTGCCCGACGAAGACATCACCATGGACACCATCAAGCGGGCGCTGATCATCGCGGGCAGCCCGCGTCGCGTGCTCGACCAGCTGGTGGCGCTGCGGGAAGAGACCGGGCACTTCGGCACGCTCCTGATGGGCGGCCACGACTGGGACAAGCCCGCGCTCTGGAAGCGCTCCATGGAGCTGCTCGCCAACGACGTGATGCCGAAGTTTTCGCGTCACGCGTCGGCTGCGCCGGTGCGCGTCTGACCTCGCGGCGTCTTCCGTATCTCCCCCTCACCCTGCCCTCTCCCCCTCCGGGGGCGAGGGATTCTGAGGAGTCCCTCTCCCCCCTGGGGGAGAGGGTAGGGTGAGGGGACCAGGAGTCGAGGGGGCCAGGAGTCGAGGGGGCCTGGAGTCGAGGGGGCCTGGAGTCGAGGGGGCGATACTCCGCGGAGCTTCAGTACAAGTGACAGGCGACGAGCCGGCCGCTCTCCGACCGCAGCGGCGGCTCTTCGGTCGCGCACTGAGGCAGGACGTAGGGGCAGCGCGTGTGGAATCGGCAGCCGCTCGGCGGATTGAGCGGGCTCGGCACCTCGCCCGAGAGGACCGCCTCCTCCGTCTTCGTGTCGAAGTCGATGGGCAATGCCGCCGCGAAGAGAGCTTTCGTGTAGGGGTGCTTGGGCTCGAGCGCGATCGCCGCCGCGTCGCCCAGCTCCACGAGCTTGCCCAGGTACATCACCGCGATGGTATGGCTCATGTGCGCGACCGCGGCGAGATCGTGGGAGATAAAGAGGTACGAGACGCCCAGGCGCGTCTGGAGATCGCGCAGGAGGTTCAGGATCTGCGCGCGGATGGACACGTCGAGGGCCGACACCGGTTCGTCGAGCACGATGAGCTTCGGCGACAGCGCCAGCGCCCGCGCGATGGCGATGCGCTGGCGCTGCCCGCCCGAGAACTCGTGCGGGAAGAGATCGGCGGCCCGCGCCGGAAGTCCGACGACATCCAGAAGCTCCCGCACCCGGTGGCGACGCCCGGCCGCGTCAGACTGCTCGTTGATCACCAGCGGCTCCGCAATGATGGAGCCGACACGCATGCGCGGGTCGAGCGAGGCGTACGGGTCCTGGAACACCGCCTGGACGGAACGGCGGTAACGGCGCCGCGCCTCCGTCTCCTGCGCGGCTAGGATATCCTCGCCCGCAAAGCGGATTTCCCCGGCGGTCGGCGGTTCCAAGCCGAGTATCAGCTTGGATGTGGTCGTCTTGCCGCAGCCCGATTCCCCCACCAGTCCGAGCGTGGCGCCGACGTCCAGCGTGAACGACACGGAGTCGACCGCCCGCACCAGGCCCTCCGACAAGCCGAGCATCCCGCGTCGAACGGGAAAGTGCTTGGTCAGGCCCGAGACCTCGAGAAGCGACACGGCTACGGTTGCCTTGCCGGAGTCATGCCGGGGTGTGAAGCCAGCAGCGGGTCACCTGCCCCTGCGCCACCGTGATCTCCGGCGGCGCCTCGGCGCGGCACCGCTCCATGACGTGCGGACAGCGCGGCGCGAAAGCGCATCCCGTCGGCAGCCTGGCCAGATCGGGCGGCTGGCCCTCGATGGCGGTGAGCCGGCCCAGCCTGGCGCCGAGCCGCGGGATGGACTCGAGGAGCGCCCGCGTGTACGGATGCGCGGGCGACTGGAAGATCCGTCGCACCGGTCCCACCTCGACGATGCGGCCCGCGTACATCACCGCCACCCGGTCGCAGATCTTCGAGACGATGCCCAGATTGTGCGTGATGAAGATCATGGCGAGGCCGTGCTTCTCCTGCAGCTCCTCGAGGAGCTGGAGATACTGCGCCTGAATGGTCAGATCGAGGCTGGTGGTCGGCTCGTCGGCGATGAGCAGGCGCGGCGGCGCCGCGATGGCCATGGCGCCGACCACCCGCTGGCGCATGCCGCCGGAGAGCTGATGGGGAAAGGCGCGGAGGCGCTCCGCCGGCGACGGGATGCGTACCGACGCGAGCAGGCCGGCGGCGCGCTCCTGGAGCGCCCGGCCACGTAGCCCGTGGTACATCGACACGGGCTCCCGCACCTGTCTTCCGATCGAGAACACCGGGTTGAGCGAGGACATCGGATCCTGCAGGATCATGCCCACCTTGCGGCCGCGGAGACGCTGCATCTCCTGCTCGGTCTTGGTCAGGAGGTCTTCGCCGTCGAGCAGGACGGACCCGCCCACGATGCGGGCGGCCGGCCGCGGGACCAAACGCACGATGCTGAGGCAGGTCATGCTCTTGCCGGAGCCGGATTCGCCCACCAGCCCCAGCGTCTCCCTCGCCGATACCGTGAACGACACGCCGTCCACCGCCTTGACCGTGCCCCAGCGGGTGACCAGATGCGTGTGGAGGTCTCGAACTTCGATGACGGGTGGCATTGTCAACCGGACCCCACCGGTTCGCGATCTCTCCGTGCCGGCTCGTTGGGCCCCTTCATTGCGCTCAGAGCTGGCGGAGCTTCGGATCGAAGGTGTCGCGGAGCCAGTCGCCGAGCAGGTTGAAGGCGAGCACCACGAGCAGGATGGCAAGCCCGGGAAACATGGAGACCCACCATGCGCTGGTCACGAACTCGCGGCCCTCGGCGATCATGGAGCCCCAGGCGGGGGTGGGCGGCGGAATGCCGGCTCCGAGGAAGGACAGCGACGCCTCCACGATGATCACGTAGCCGATCTGCAGCGTGACCAGGACCACCAGCGTATTGAGGGTATTGGGGAAGAGGTGCCGCGTGATGATGCGCCAGGCGCCCGCTCCGGCGAGCCGCGCCTGCGCGATGAAGTCGAGATGCATCAGCGTCAGCACCTGGCCGCGGATCACGCGCGCGTAGCGGGCCCAGAGGATCACCGCGATGGCCACGACCACATTGGTGAAGCTCGGCCCCACCGTGACGGCCAGGATGAGCGCGAGAAGAATCACGGGAAAGGACATCGTCGCATCGGTCATCCGCATGAGCGCGGTGTCCACCTGCCCGCCGTAGTAGCCCGCCACCAGTCCCACCGCCGCTCCGAAGGCGCTGGCCACGAGGACGGTCAGCACGCCCGCCGCCAGCGAGACGCGAGAGCCCCAGACGATGCGCGAGAGCATGTCACGTCCCAATCGGTCGGTGCCGAGCGGATGCGTCCAGCTCCCGCCCTCTTCCCAGACCGGCGGCTTGAAGCGGTTCCGGAGCGATTGATTGAACGGATCGGCCAGGCCCAGCAGCGGTGCGAGCACGGCGAGAAGCACGAACACAGTGATGATCCCGAGCGAGACGTAAGGAACGTTCCGGCTCCGGGACGCGGGCGCCGTCGGCGCGGCGACCTCGGCGAGAACGAGCCCGCCGCCCGGCGTGTCACCGGGCATAGCGGATCCGTGGATCGATGACGGCGTAGAGACAATCGACGCCGAGGTTCACCACGGCCACGATGGCGGCGGTGGTCAGCACCACCGCCTGGATCACCGGAAAATCGCGCGAGCTGATGCCTTCGTAGGCCAGGCGCCCGATGCCGGGCCACGCGAAGACCGTCTCCACCACGATGGCGGTGGTGACCAGGATCGCGAAGTAGATCCCGGCGAAGGTGATCACGGGGATGAGCGCGTTCTTGAGCGCGTGCACCCACACCACCTTGCCCTCCACCACGCCCTTGACCCGAGCGAGCTTGACGTACTCGGAGTCCAGCACCTCGAGCATGGCCGAGCGAAGGAGCCGCATCATGCCCGCCACCACGAACCAGCCCAGCGTAAAGCCCGGGAGGATGTAGCTGGAGAATCCCTCGTTGCCGGCGGCGGGCAGCCATTGCAGCCGACCCGCGACGAACTCGACGAGGACGATGGCGACCCAGAAGGTGGGCAGCGACTGCCCCAGCACCGCGATCACCTGGGCCGCCCGGTCGACACCGGTTCCCTTCTTCACCGCCGCGAGGACGCCGAGCGGAAACGCGATGGCGAGCGAGACGCTCATGGCGAAGGCGGCCAGGCTCAGCGAATTCGGCAGCCGCTCCCGGATGAGCTCGCTGACCGGGCGGCGGGCGCGGAGCGACATGCCGAAGTCGCCCGTCACGGCGTGCCCGACGAACGACAGGTACTGCGCCAGATACGGCCGGTCGAGACCGAGATACCGTCGTGCCTCGGCGTAGTCCTCGGGTGTGGCGGACATGGGGAGGATCAGCTGGAGCGGATCGCCGGTGGCCCTCGCCAGGATGAAGACGACGACCGACAGGATGGCGAGAGCCACCAGCGACTGAAGCAGCCGCGAGAGGACGAACCGAATCACACGAAAGAGCGCGCTACTTGCCCGAGGCCAGCTCGTCGAAGAACAGGTCGTACATGACCGAGCCGGTATTCCACTTGCCGAGCTTCTTCCCGGTGGCGTACGCGGAGTGCAGATAGACGATCGGCATGCCGGAGTGCTCGCTTCTGATGCGAGTGTAGATGTTCCGCATCAGGGTATTGATCTTCTCCTTGTCGGTTTGGCGCATGACCTGGGCGATCATGCCGTCCACCTCGGGGTCGTTCACCGTGTCGTTGGCCTTGGCCGGCGTATACGCCATCTTCTCCAGCAGCGCATACGTGCCGATCCAGTCGCGATTGGCGATGTTGAAGTAGCCGACCGAGCCCGGCGTCTTCCGGTCGACCCAGTTCTTGCGAAACGCCGGGTAGTCTACGGGCACCAGCTTGATCTTGATGCCAACCTTCTCCCAGTAGCCCGACACCGCCTCGGCGAAGGTCTTGCCCTCGGGCAGCCCGGGGAGCTGATAGGCGTAGACGTCCAGGGGGAATCCCGCGGCGAATCCGGCGTCGGCCAGGAGCTTCTTGGCCCGCGCGGGGTCGTACGGGTACGCCATCTCCGGAGTCACCTTGAAGCCGATGTCCTTGAAGGACCACGAGAGCCCGAGCGGGACGGCAGCGGGATCCGCCTTACCCGCGAAGACGGACTGCGCGACTTCCGCGCGGTCGATGGCCAGGTTCATCGCCTCGCGCACCCGCTTGTCCTTCATGGGTGCGGGCAGACCGTCGGGACCAAGAATCCACCACATGGTGAGGATGGACTCCTCGCGGCGGAAGTGGACGGGGAAGCTTTCCTTTTCCAGCTCCTTGACCCGCTCGCGGCTCACGTCGGCGACGTCCACGTCGCCCCGGCGCAGGAGCGCGAGACGCGTGGTCTCCTCGGGCACCAGCCTGAAGATCATGTTCTTGTACTTCGGCGTGCCGATGCGCCAGTGATTGTCCACGGCGGTGAGCTTGATGTGCGAGCCCGTCACCTGCTCCACGAACTTGTAGGGGCCGCTGCCCACCGGCTTTCGGGCGAAGACGTCGTCGCCGACCTGCTCGATGTATTTCTTGGGCAGCACCATGCCCTCGGTGGAGAGCGAGCGCGAGAGGTACGTGGGGATGATGAGCGTCGGATCCTTGGTGACGATCACCACGCGATCGGGCGCCGGCGTCTCGATGGTCTGGATGAGCGTGCGGAGCGGCCCCGCATAGCCCGTGGTGGACCGGGGGCCGATGTTCCGCATGATGCTGAACTTCACGTCTTCCGAGGTCACGTCGTCGCCGTTGTGGAACTTCACGCCCTTGCGCAGGTAGAAGGTCCAGCGCTTGTAGTCCGGCGAGTTCTCCCACCGCGTGGCGATGCCGCCGTCCTTCGACGGCTGGCCATCGAGGGTGGTGCCCACGAGGTAGTCGAACATCATGGAGAGGTAGTACTTGACGAGGTGGCCGCCCAGGGCCGGGTCGAGCGTCTCCGTGGAGAAGCTCGACAGCGCGATGGTCAAGTCCGGCTTGGCCTGCGCCCAAGCCTGCCCTGCAATGGCCGGGACCGCGAGGACCAGGGCCAGAAGGGATACAGCGACACCTCGGCTCAATCGCCTCATGAGTGGCTCCTCCGTTTGGGCTTCAGGATGCGCGCGACCGGCGCGCCGCCAAGACCTTACCCCGAAGCCCGGCCGGACAGCAAGTGTCCAACGCCGATCACAGCGGGCCGTTCGGAGTCACCAGGATCTTGCCGCTGCGCCCGCCCTGCTGCGCGTGCGCCAGCGCTGCCTTGATCTCCTCGATGGGATACACCTGCTCGACGGGCGCGGACAGGGTGCCGTCCAGGATCTGGCGGCCGAGGTCGGCATAGATGGCGCGCACTTCGGCCAGCGAGCGCGTGGACAGCGCCCGCCCGAGAATGAAACCGACGAGGGTCTGTCCGCCGGAGATCAGCGCACTGCGCGCCATCACCGGATCCTCGCCGCTCATCGATCCATAGCTGCACACCACTCCGCCGTCGCCCAGACACGCCGACAGCCGTGTGGTCGCCCGCCCGGACACCGCGTCGAGGCCGAGCCGGATCGGCGCGCCGCCCGTGCGTGCCTTGACCCTCTCGGCCAGATCCGCGCTGTCGACCACGCAGGCGTCGGCCCCGAGGGCTTCGAGCTCCGCGAACAGCGCCTCGCGCCGCACCACGTTCATCGTCTTCACCCGGCGCCCACGGGCGAGGCGAATCACGAGCCGCCCCACGGCCGAGTTGGCGACGTTCTGAATCACCCAGTCGCCCGGCTTCAGGTCGACGATGTCGGTGAGCATCAGCAGCGCCGTGGGAGGATTGATGCGCAGCATGGCCCCCTGCCGCAGGTCCATGCGCGGCGGCACCGCGATGACGTCGTCGCCCTTGACGCGCCGCTGCTGCGCCCAGTTCTCACGTTGCAGGTTGATGACCAGGTCGCCCGGCTTCACGTGTGTGACGCCGGCGCCCACCCCGATCACGCGGCCGATGCATTCGGCTCCGGGCGTGGCGGGCAGCGTCGGCCTGAGGCGATAGCTGCCCTTGCAGAACGAGACATCGGCCGGATTGATCGGAAACGCGAGCACGTCGAACACCACCTCGCCGGCGTCCGGCGCCCCCACGTCGGGCGCCTCCACGCAGCTCGCGACGTCTTCCGGCTGTCCGTAACGATCGATCACCACCTGTTTCATTTGGAATGGCCTCAGTCAGCGGTGTTGAGGGGGTTCATCCTCATTCTACGGCGGCGGGCGCCG
>Ga0335070_10005218_pt1 | contig 15272 bp, 11 predicted proteins | sample Lox_Sample_13_FD_206722 | JGI IMG/M metagenome (GOLD analysis project Ga0335070, IMG submission 206722) | Soil microbial communities from Loxahatchee National Wildlife Refuge, Florida, United States - Lox_Sample_1.3 | ecosystem: Environmental > Terrestrial > Soil > Wetlands | place: USA... | reverse complement strand
CTGTGGCTTGCGCGGATCCACCGCCGAACCAGGCGTTGAACGCCGGGATCGGCCCGGCCGGCAGGTAGGGCCAAAGGATCGCAAGGTTCCAGGCAAGGCCGAGCGGCCCGACCAGCGCCAGGGCCCGCGGCCTGAACAGCACAGCAGCGACGGTCAGGGTCGCGCCGAGGATCACGAGCTGCGGCGTGAAGGATTCCAGGGAAACGAAGAACGGCACCTGCGGCACGAGACGAGGAAGGAAGCTCGCCACCGTCACGCCGATGACGCCGAGCTGGACCGCGAGCTTCACCGGATAGAGCAGGCTTCCCAGCACGCGGCCCGACCCCGACGACATTCGGCCATCCCTCAACCTGTTGCTCCGCCCGCGCGATTGCATTACTGCCGCGGCGGCTACGGTACCGTCCGGGTGATCTCGCCCAGAAGCGGCAGATGATCCGAGCCGACCGCCGGGCCGGGCCGCACGTTGCGCGCGGCGATTCCGCCCCGGGTGAAGATCTGGTCGATCGGCAGCCGGAAGGCGGCCGGCGCCCAGGTCGGCCAAGTGAAGGCGAGCCGGCCCCGGTTGTCCAGACCGCTCACCGCGCGGAAGTCCTGCTGCAGGCCGCTCCAGGGTGCGCTGTTGAAGTCGCCCATCACCACGAGGTCGCCCGGCAGTGTTTTGAAATAGGCGGCGGCGGTCGCTTCCTGCTGCATCTGGAAGCCCTCGCGGAGACCGATCAGCGGATTGATCATCTGCAGCTCGGCCACCGTGATCGGCACGCCTTGCCACTCGAGCTTCGCCCAGACCACGGTCGGCAGCTTGCCGTCGATGCGGTCGGCGAAGGAGTCCGTGATCGGAAGCTTGGAGAACAGCGCGACGCCGCAGCGGAACACCTTGCCGACGCAATCCACGTGATAGGGATAGACGGTCTGCAGCGCCTCCAGGTCGCGGCGCCATTCGTTGGTGGTTTCGACCGTGCCGATCACGTCGGCGCCGCTACCCAGCAGGTAGCTGACGGTTTCCGGCCGCTGCTCGCTCATGTACCAGAGATTGAGCGAGAGGACCTTGAGCGGCGGCGGCGCGCCGGCGGCCGCGACCTCGCTCGCGGCCGGAGACGGCAGGAAGGGAAAGAGCGCAATGCCGTGCCAGACGATGAGGGCGAGCGCCACCACCATCCAGCGGCGCATGCCGAGCAGCAGGGTCACGATGAATCCGAGCAGCGCGGCGGCGCCGAGCTGGGCCGAGAAATGCTCGAAAAGCCCGAGCAGCGGCATGGCCCCCCGCGCGAACGGCGCCACGGTCGCCACCAGCAGGCCGAGCACCGCGGCGCCCACCAGCGTCCGGACGCCACGCCAGAACCAGGATGATTCGCGGCTGCTTCGATTGGCCTGTGTGAGGGGCATGAGTCGCAGGGGCCTGGATCGCGGAAGGCGAATGACGGATCGAGGGTGACGAATCGTGGGCCAATCTATAGGCTGTGCTCGGTCTTGCAAGTATCCGGCGTGCAAGGGTCTGGCGCGCATATGCCAGGATGCCGGATGGGGACAAGCCCGTGTGGTGGATCGATGACGGGCAGATTCATGGTTAATGCGCAACAAGGTCGCGTTCCGTAACGCCGGGCGCGGCCGGCTTCGGCATGCCGCGATCCTGCTCCTCGCCTGCGTGCCGGCCGCGCCGCAGGTGGCGTCGGCCGAGAACGGCCCCAATCCCCTCGCCGGGGACTACTTCGTCGGCGCCTCGGTCTTCCTGTTCGAGCGGACGGTGCTCTCGGCTTTCGCGCCCCCCGGCAGCACCGACATGACGCTGGATGCGGGCGCCGTCGCCCTGGCCGGCGAGAATGCCGGCGACGAGAGCGGCTCCGCCGCCATGGAGGCGCTGGTCGGCTGGATCAATGCCTGGCTCGGCGCGAAACCCGCCGGCGCCGCGAGCCCCCTGCCGGCCGGTTTCGGCGCGGATCGGCGCCGCGCCCTCGCCTGCCTCATCTATGGCGCCGATCCGCAAAGCCACGGCGACATCGCGCAGCATGCCGGCCTCGGCGGCGAGGACCGCAAGGCCTGCGTCGCGCGCTATCAGGATGCAGCAAAGAAATGGGCGGGCTGGCTGCAGCCGTTCCGCAGAGTCCCGGGCGCACCGGCGCCGATGCGCGCCGCGCCCGAGGGAGCGCCTTCCGAGGGCGAGCCGGTGCTGCGCCTCGCCTTCGCGCCCACCCTGGACGACGCCGACCAGGCGATCGCCGACGCCATGCAGAAGAACGGCCTCTTCCAGGTATTGGCCGACGACCTCAACGCCACCCTCGCGATGCCGCGGCCGATGACGGCGCTGCTCACCCAGTGCGGCGAGCCCAAGGCGTTCTACAACCCCGATCGCGGCGAGGCCGTGCTGTGCTACGAGCTCCTGGCCGAGTTGCTGAAGGCCGCGCCCTAGGCTCGACGCTTCCTCTATTCGTAGTGCCGGCCGAAGCGGTTCTCGAGGAAGTGGTCGAGGTCGCACATCTCCTGGCGGACGAAGCCGGATTTCGGCAGCCGGCCGTCGAAGTGGAGATCGACCATGGCGCAGATCCCGGCGGCAGTGGTGATCTGGATCGCGCTCATGAGATGGCCCCCTTTGGACCCATTGGAAACTTCCTTGGCGTAGATCTTCTTGGCGTAGCTCTCCTGGGTGAGCCGGCCCTCCCGCATCCCGGTGGCGGTGACGAAGATCAGCACCACGTCCTGGTGGGTGATCGGAAGCGACTGCTCCATGATGTCCTTCAGGAGCTCGCGGCGGTTCCGGAGGCGGAGATCCTCCAGCAGCATCTTCATGACCGAGCAATGGCCGGGATAGCGCACGGTCTTGTAGTTGAGGCTCTCGACCTTGCCCTCCAGGGTCTCGCAGAGGGTGCCGAGGCCGCCCGAGGTGTTGAAGCATTCATAGTCGATACCGTCCAAGGAGAAGTGCTCGAGGCCTTCCATCGGCATCATCTCCACCGCGCGTCCGTCATGAATCGCCTCGCAGGGATTGCAGTACTCGTTGATGAGACCGTCGGTGGACCAGGTGAGATTGTATTTGAGAGCGTTCGCCGGGAATTGCGGCAGGGCGCCGACCCGCATGTGGAGCTGGCGCAGGCTGTCGAACTTCTTCGCGAGATGGTGGGCGACGATCGAGATGAAGCCGGGCGCGAGGCCGCATTGCGGCACGAAGGCGACCTTCGATTTCGCCGCGACCTTGCGCACGGCGCGGGTGGTGGCGACATCCTCGGTCAGGTCGAAATAGTGCGCACCGGCTTCGGCACAGGCCTCGGCGACGCCGGGATTGAGGAAGAACGGCAAGGCGGAGAGCACAGCCTGCTGGCCCTCCATCGCCTTGTGGAGAGCCTGGCGGTCCCCGACATCGATCTGCAACGCTTTGGCGCGGTCGCCGGCGGCCTGCTTCAGGAAGGCCGGGTCGGCATCCGCCAACGTGACCTGATAGTCACCCGTGGCGTGCAGCAGGTCGACGATCGCCCCGCCGATCTTGCCCGCACCCAGAACCAGGACCTTGCGCTGCATCTCTATATCTCCCCCGTTAAAACGCGGATCGTGAAATCGTGAAGACGAGGCCGCAGGCTATCCGCGACCTCGGGCTTGCTTGAAGCGCGCGAAAAGGCGAAAAGCTGGGATCCACCGGCGAATTGACGGTTTGCCCATGGCGAAACGCAGCCTCGACGACACCGACCGGAAGCTGATCGCACTGCTCCGGGCCAATGCCCGCACGCCGACCGCCGCTCTCGCGCGGAATCTGGGCCTATCGCGGAGTGCCGTCCAGGAGCGGCTGCGCCGGCTGGAGCGGGACGGGGTGATCCAGGGCTATACCCTCACCCTCGCCCATGAGGCCGACAAGGGCGGGGTCTCGGCCCAGGTCCTGCTGACCCTTGACCCGAAGCTGCAGGACCGGGCGCTGGCGGCGGTCAAGGGCCTGCCCGAGGCGACCGCGGCCTATACCGTCTCCGGCGCCCACGACGCCATCGTGATGCTGACCGCCCAGACCTCCGCCCATCTCGACGAGGTGCTGACCCGGATCGGCAAGATGCCGGGCGTCAACCGCACCACCTCCTCGATCCTGCTCTCCACCCTGTTCGAGCGCGGCTAGAAGACCAGATCGGTCTGGGCCACGCTGGCGTTGTGCACGGTGGCGAGGGTGACGTAGTTGTTGCCGCCGCCGTCGCTGTCGAACTTGACGACCGTGTCGGTGCCGCTCTGCTGCAGCTGGAGATATCCGGCCGTGAACGGATTGGTCCCGAGCGGCACGTCGAAGTCACTGAAGAGATCGTGGATGTCGATCTTGTCCTTGCCGGTCTCGAAGTTGTTGATGGTGTCGCCGCCGAGCTGGCCGAGGTCGCTGGTGTTGGTGAGCGTGTAGCGGAAGACATCGGCCCCGGCGCCGCCGTCCAGCGTGTCGGCGCCGAGCCCGCCTTCCAGCACGTCGTTGCCGGCGCCGCCGATCAGGAAGTCGTTGCCGTCATTGCCGTGGAGCGTGTCGTTGCCGGCGCCGCCGTCGAGGTGGTTGATGCCACTGGTGCCGCTGATCACGTTGTCGAGGGCGTTACCCGTACCGTCGAGGTTGGTCCCGATCAGCACCAGATCCTCGACGTTCTTGCCCTGGACCGAGAGATCGACGGTGATGAAGCTCTCGATCGTATCGTGGCCCTGGTTGGGCCGCTCGAGCACATGGTCGTTGGCGTTGTCCACGATGTAGATGTCGTTGCCGGTGCCGCCCGTCATGGTGTCGGCGCCGGCGCCGCCACTGAGGGTATCGTTGCCAGCGCCGCCGGAGAGCGTGTCGTCGCCAGTATTGGTGCCGATGATGAGATTGTCGAGGGCGTTGCCGGTGCCGATCGAGGCGCCGGCACTGTCGTTGAACACCAGGTCCTCGACATTGGCGCCGAGCACATAGTGAAAGTAGGAGGAATAGACCGTGTCGTGGCCTTGACCCGCGAGTTCGGTGACCTTGTCGCCGGCACTGTCCACGTAGTAGGTGTCGTCGCCCTTGCCGCCGGTCAAGACGTCGTTGCCGAGCCCGCCGTCGAGTGAGTCGTTGCCGTCACCGCCGACCAGCTTGTCGTCACCCCAATAGCCGGTCAGCGTGTCGTTGCCGGCGCCGCCGTTAAGGACGTCGTTCTCGGTGCCGCCGTCCATATTGTCGTTGCCGTTGCCGCCGTAGAGCACGTCGTTGCCGGCGCCGCCGCTGATCAGGTCGTCGCCGTCGTTGCCGTAAACGACGTCGTTGCCGTTCTTGCCGTTCAGGGTCTCGCCCCCGGTGCCGCCGGTAATCACGTTGCCGAGGTCGTTGCCGAAGCCGACCCCGCCGGCGCCGGTGAAGGTGATATTCTCGACGTTCGTCGAGAGGACCTGGAGATCGATCACCATGCCGCCGGCGCAAAGGATGGTATCGATGCCGCCGCCGGCAAGCTCGGTTACCGTGTCGCCGGCATTGTCGATGACGTAGGTGTCGTTGCCCGCCCCGCCGGTCATGGCATCAAGGCCGGCGCCGCCGTCGAGCACATCGTTGCCGGCGCCGCCGTCCAGCGTGTCGTCTCCGGAGCCGCCCTTCAGCAGATCGTCGCCGGCTTGCCCGGAGATGCCGTTGTCGCTGGAATTGCCGTCGATCTCGTTGTTCGCGGCATTGCCGGTCCCGCCGATGTTGCCGGCGCCGCCGGCGAGGTACAGATTCTCGACATTGGCGCCGTGGAGCGAGAGATCGAAGGTGATCGAGCTGAGGATCGTGTCGGTGCCCTGGTTCTTGCCCTCGACGACGATGTCGCCCGGGTCGTCGACCGCATAGAGGTCGTTGCCCGTGCCGCCCGCCATCTTATCGGCTCCGGCGCCGCCGTTCAGATAGTCGTTGCCGGCGCCACCCGACAGCGTGTCGTTGCCGACATCGCCGAACACCTGGTCATCGCCGGCGCCGCCGGCGAGCGTGTTTTTCCCGGTATTGCCGAAGACCGTGTTGTTGCCCGCATTGCCGGTGCCGTTGAGGTCGGCGGCGCCGAGCAGGTACAGGGACTCCACGTTGGCGGCGAGGGTGTAGGTGACGGAGGAGTCCACTTCGTCGTTGCCGCCGTTGGCTGACTCGATGACCTTGTCGCCGGCATCGTCCACGAAGTAGAGATCGTCGCCGGCACCGCCGATCATCTTGTCGGCGCCGGTGCCGCCGTCGAGCTGGTCGTGGCCGGTGCCGCCGATCAGCGTGTCGTTGCCGCCCAGGCCGTAGAGCCAGCTGCCGGCGCTGAACTGAGCGGCCGAGATGACGTTGTCCGAGGCGTTCCCGGTTCCGGTCGAGGCGTTGATGTCGAGGATCAGGTTCTCGATGTTCGCGCCGAGCGCATGGAGGCTGTCGAAGTCCACCGAGGTGATGACGGTATCGACGCCGCCGTTGGGGGCCTCGGTGACGACGTCGCCGTAATTGTCGACATAGTACGTGTCGTTGCCGGCCCCGCCGGTCATGTGGTCCGCGCCGGCACCGCCATAGAGCGTGTCATTGCCCTTGCCGCCGTCGAGAGTATCGGCAGCGCTGTCGCCGTAGAGCGTGTCGTTGCCGTCGAGGCCGGAGAGCGTGCTGGCGATGCCCTGATAGGCGTGGATCTCGTTGTTGAGTGCGTTGCCGGTGCCGTGGCCGGCGGTGCCGCCTAGGCGCAGGATCTCGACATTCGCACCGAGGGTGTAGTCGATGGTCGAAAGAACCGTGTCCGTTCCCTGGTTCTTTCCCTCGATCACCACGTCGCCGGCATTGTCGACATAGAGGTAATCGTCGCCGGCACCGCCGATCAGGGTGTCGGCGCCGCTGCCACCGTCGAGCGTGTCGTTGCCTGCGCCGCCGTCGAGCTTGTCGGTTCCGCCACCACCGGTGAGATCGTCGTTGCCGGTGCCGCCGATCAACCAGTCATTTCCGTTATAGCCGTTGATGAAATCGTTGCCGGCGCCGCCGGAGAGCTTGTCGTCGCTGTTATCCGTGCCGACGATGCTGTTGTCCCGGGCGTTGCCGGTGCCGGTGACCGCGCCGGAGACGCCGCTGAAATCCAGGTTCTCGACATTGGCGGTCATCGCGTAGCTGTTGATATAGGCGAAGACCGTGTCGTTGCCCTGGTTCGCCAGCTCGACCACCTTGTCGCCGGAACTGTCCACGTAATAGGTATCGTCGCCGAGGCCGCCGATCATGACGTCGTTGCCGGCCTCGCCGTCCAGGAAATCGTCGCCGCCCGCGCCGATCAGCGTGTCGTCGCTCTTGCCGCCGTCCAGCCCGTTGCCGATGGCGTTGCCGATGAGAACGTTGACGCCGTCGTTGCCGGTTCCGTTGATGGCGGTGCCGGTCAGGGTCAGGTTCTCGACGTTGAGCGGGTTGCTCGAAAGATCGAAATTGACCGAGCTCATGACGGTGTCGATGCCGCCGCCGGCCTGCTCGGTGATGGTGTCGGTGGTGGTGTCGACGATGTAAGTGTCGTTGCCGTCGCCGCCGATCAGGGTGTCGAACCCGCCGCCACCATCCAGCACATCGTTGCCGGCGTCGCCTTTGAGCGTGTTGTCGCCGACATTGCCGGTGATGTGGTTGGCAAGCGCATTGCCGTATCCGTTGACCGCCCCGCCGGTCAGCACCAGATCCTCGACATTGGCTCCGTGGACTGTCAAGTCCAGGCTGGTCGCGCTGAAGATCGTGTCGTGGCCCTGGTTCTTGCCCTCGGTCACGACGTCGGAGGCCGTGTCGATGAAGTAGGTGTCGTCGCCGGCGCCGCCCGCCATCTGGTCCGTGCCGGCGCCGCCATCCAGCGTGTCATTGCCAGCGCCGCCGGACAGCACGTCGTTGCCGCCGTTGCCGTTGACGTTGTCATTGCCGGCACCGCCGACGACCGTGTCGTCGCCGCTGTTGCCGTAGAGCGCGTCGTTGCCGGCACCTCCGTTGATCTTGTCGTCGCCGAGGCCCGCCTGGATGAAGTTGTCGAGGGCGTTGCCGGTGCCAGTCACGTTGCCGGGTGCGCCGTTGAAGATCAGCACCTCGACATTGGCGCCGAGCGTGTAGCTGGAGATGCTGCAATAGACGAGGTCGCCGCCCTGGCCGGCCTTCTCCACGATCTTGTCGCCAGCGTTGTCGACATAATAGTCGTCGTCGCCGAGGCCGCCGATCATCACGTCCTTGCCGGTGCCGCCGTCGAGCGTGTCCGAGCCCGCTCCGCCGATGAGCACGTCGTTGCCGCCGGCGCCGGTGAGATTGTTGTCGGCGCCGTTGCCGGTAATCGTGTTGTCGAGGTTGTTGCCGAGGCCGTTGACGACGCTGCCCGCCAGGATCAGGTTCTCGACGTTGGAATCGAGCGGATGGTTGATGTCGTATTCGATGCTGGTGATGACGGTGTCGATGCCCTCGCCGAGGCTCTCTGCCACGATGTCGTTCGCGTCATCGACATAATAGGTGTCGTTGCCGGCATTGCCGGCCATGAAGTCGGCGCCGGCGCCGCCGTCGAGCGTGTCGTTGCCGGCGCCGCCGCTCAGCGCATCGACTCCGCCGTTGCCGTGCAGGACATCGTTGCCGACGTCGCCCAGCAGCGTGTTGGCCGCGCCGTTGCCGGCGATGACATTGTTCAGCGCGTTGCCGAGACCGTTGATCGCGCCGGCATTGGTGTCGAGCACGAGGTTCTCGACATTGGCGGCGCTGGCGAGGGTGTATGTGAAGACGGCGTCAATGGTGTCGACGCCGCCCTTGGCGGATTCGACCACCTGGTCGTTCCCGTCCTGGACGAAATAGGTATCGTTGCCGGCGCCCCCGATCATCGTGTCGCCGCCGCTGCCGCCGACCAGGGTGTCGTTGCCCGCGCCGCCGATCAGGGTGTCGTTGCCGTCGTAGCCCGAGAGCGTGTCGTTCCCGCCGGCGCCCTTCAGCGTGTTGTCGGCCAGATTGCCGTTGAGGTGATTGTCGATGCTGTTGCCGGTGGCGTTGAGGGCGCCGGCGCCGAGCAGGTTGACCTGCTCGATATTGGCGCCGAGCACGATCGAGACCGAGGCATCGACGATGTCGTAACCCTGGTTCACCCCCTCTGTGACGACATCGCCCGGATTATCGACGATGTAGATGTCGCCGCCGGCGCCGCCGATCATGTGATCGGCGCCGGCGAGGCCATCGATGAGGTCATTGAACGCCGTGCCGACGAGAACGTCCTTCGACGCCGTCCCGAGGATGGTGGACATGTCGTCTCCCTGCCTGACCGCCCAGGTTGCAATCCGGGCCCCAAGTGGGTTTCCGCTATCACATTCGGGGTTCGAGGGATGATTTCGCCCCGCGAAGCGCGAAGCAGGGCGTTGGCATGCTACGCGACGGCCTGCCAAGAACCGCCGGATCGCAATTTTTGCGAAGGAAGTGAGTCGGTTACGGGTGACCGTCGATTTGCCACCGGCGTGCGGCGCGCGCAATTCCGGTCCGTGGGGACTGCCGCTGCATTCGTTTTCCCTCAGATCGTTGCAGGCGGTGTCGCGCCTATTTGATGGGTTTTGATTGGATCTTTGGAGAAAATGAACCGTCCAGCCTGGCGCCGAGACTCACACGTTTTCCGCGATGTAGAGATCGAACGGGACCAGGAACTGGGTTGGCTGCGCCGGCGCGAGCTGGGCGGGGTCGCCGATCGCGGCGGCCATGGCTTCGACGGTGCGGGCGGCGATCTGGCCGGTCCGGGTGGAGATCACGGCCGTGAGGATGCCGTCGATCAGGGCGTCGCGGGTCTTGTCGCTCAATTCGTTGCAGACGATGGCGACCGGCTCGTGCTGCAGCCCCTCCGCCCGCGCCTCGCGTGCGGCGTCGATCACACCCTCCATGCCGCCGCCGCAAATGTAGAGCCCGACGAGGTCGGCGTTGCGATCCAGCAGATCGCGGGTCGCTTCCTGGGCGATGCGGGCATCTTCCAGGTTCACCAGTGATTCGAGCAGCCGGAAGCCCGGGGCGTGTTCGCGAAAATAGCTGCGGAACGAGATCTCGGCGGTCTCCTGGCAGAGATAGCGGTGGGTTCCGACGATGATCCCGACCTTTCCCTGTCCATTGGGTCCCTGTCCATTGGGGCTGGGCCCGTTGGGCGTCCTGCGGGACGCGGTGTTCGCGATCATCCAGGCGGCGGTGCGGCCTTCCTTGCGGCTGTCCTGGCCGATGAAGGCGGCGCGAGTGTCGGCGGTGAGGTCGGAGATCACGGCGAAGGTCGGCACGCCCCTGGCGCGCAGCCGCTCGATCGCCAACGAGACATGGGGATGGTCGACCGAGACCACGGCGAGAGCATCGACCCTTGCGCCGAGATCGCTGAGGCGCTGGGCGATCACTGCGGGCGAAAGCTCGTCCACGAACTCCACCACCGGCTTGCCGCGGATGTCGCTCCGCGCCCGGGTTGCCGCCGCCAGCTCCTCGCCGAAGCCCTGATAGAACCGGTCGCCGCGGCCCTGCAGGAGGAAGCCGAAGGTGCGGGACGGCGTGCCGTCGCGCAGGCGCTGGCGGATCAGGCCGGCGGCGTGGAAGCCGATCGCCTCGGCCGCTTCCAGCACCCGCTCCACCGTCACCTCGCGCACCGGCAGGCGCCGGTTCAGCACCCGGTCGACAGTGGCGACGCTGACGCCCGCCGCCCGGGCGAGGTCGGGAATGGTCGGTCGCTTGCTCACGATGGATCGCTCCCCAGGAGTCGGCCACCACCGATTGGCCGTCATGCATCATATCACAATGCTTGCAAGCTATCAAAAGACATCATTTGCCGAAGCAAAGGAGGGAAGCGGGGAATGGAAGACGGGGAATGGAAGACGGAGAACGGCCCCGGACCCGCCTGTTCACAGCCGCGCGAGGCGGTGATTTTTGCAGGCGCGAACGGCGCAGGATCGACGCGCGGCCTCACGTTCAATTGTTGACAGGCGTGCAGCGGAACCCGTGACAAATGTGTGAATTTGTCTTAATCCAGGCTCCTGTGGGCAGAGGCCGGCGACGGGCTTGAGGAGATGCCTGAGCGCCGGAAGCCGGCGGGGAGTCCCGAGAAGCGCTCCGGTGAGCAGCGCCCGGGAAACGAGACATGCGATTGAACTCTTTTGCATCGGACAGGCCGGGTTTGAGCGGACGCGCGAAGCGTCGGCGCCTAAACGCGCAAACCGTGCTGCGCTGGCTCACTCCGCTCGCCGCGAGTATTGCGCTCTATGCCGCCGTCTACAGCGTCTGCCGCTGGGTGTTCGACGTCCAGATCGTCTGGGAGCGCATGCCCTACGACTTCGCGCTGCTGACGGCGATCGCCTACGTGCTGTTCGCGGCGTCGCGACGGATCTGGGCCTATCTGCTGCTGCTGACCGTGCTGGTCGGCGTCGTCTATATCGGCAGCGCCGCCAAGATCGCCTATCTCGGCCGGCCGATCATGCCGGACGACATCTACAGCGTCTCGGCCCTGTTCCGCATCCTCGGTGCCTGGGGCTGGGTGATCGTTGCGGTACCGCTCGGCACGATCGGCGCGCTCTTCCTCTTCAACCTGCGGCTGACCGGACGCCTTCGGAAGACGGCGCTCTCGGCGCTCTTCATCCTGCCGGCGGGCGCCGCCGCGGAGAGCCCGGCGCTCTATCACGCCATGGATCAGTTCTGGGGCAACACGCCCTGGGACCAGCGCGAGAATTTCATCTGGCGGGGCGCCACCGTGCACCTGACGCAGGAGTTGCTGCGCGCAGTCGCGACCCGTCAGGCGCCGCCGAAGGCCGATGACGTCAACGCAGCGATCGACCGCCGCCGTGCCGCGGCCGGACTTCCGTCGATGACAGATCCGGGGGTGCAGTGATGCTGAGCCGCCGTCGCCTCCTCAACGGCATCGCGGCCGGTGGTGCGCTCGGCCTCGGCGGCATGGCCGCCCTGCCCGGCGCCCGCGCTGCCTCGAGCGCGCTCTTCGGGTCGTCCGGCCTGCGCAACATCCATGTGGTGCTGGAGGAATCCTTCTGGGATCCGTCGCCGCTGACTGCGACCGGCGTGGCGCAGTCGCCGATCGATCCGCGGTTCCTGCAACTCTGGGCGGCGAGCGGCTACACCCGCGCGCTCTCCCCGGCCTTCGCCGGGCAGACGGCGAATGCCGAGTTCGAGATCCTCACCGGGTTCCCGCTCGACCGCGCCTCGGTCAAGTTCGAGGAAGGCTTCAACGACCACGTGCCGGCGCTGCCGCATCTGCTGCGCGAGATCGGCTACCGCGCCGTCGCGTCGCATCCGAACTCGCCGGGATTCTGGAACCGGCAGGTCGCCTATCAGAAGCTCGGCTTCGAGACCTTCTGGTCGCTGCCCGATTTCATCCAGGACGACATGGCCGGGCCGTTCCTCTCCGACAAGTCGCTGCACGCGCAGGTCGGCGAGAAGCTGGCGAACACGGCGGACGGGCGCCCGGTGTTCGACTACATCGTCACCTTCTACGGCCACTGGGCCTATGACGCATCGAAGTTCCGCCCGCAGGTGATCTCGACCAAGTCGCACGTGGACGAGGTCCAGGCCTATGTGAACACCGTCCACTACAAGTCGCAGGAGATGATGGACGCGGTGGCGCACATCCAGGCGTCGGACCCGGATTCCATCATCATCCTGTTCGGCGACCATCTGCCGATCCTCGGCCAGCAGTTCGCGGGCTACGTGGAATCCGGTTTCCTGGCGAAGAGTTTCGGCGACTTCACGCCCGACATGTACGCGCGCTCGACCGCGACGCCGCTGATCGTCATCGACGGGCAGAAGGGACCGCTGAAGCTCGGCAACGTGCCGATGTACCGCCTGGGGCGCGTCCTCCTGGACCTCATCGCCTATGACCGGCCGAGCATGCTCGACCTCGCTTTGCCGCCGAGCCAGAACCTCAAGGACACCGTGCTGCGGCCCCTGCCCGGCGTGGTCGTCAGCTATCGGCCGGACGGCCTCGACCAGGCCAGGGTCTGCCTCCCCGACCAGCCTGCGGACCAGGATGCCGAGGTCGTGGCCTGGCTGAAGGACGTGAAGCTGATCGCGGCGGACATCTTCGACGGCCGCAAATACGCCCTCCGCGCGATCTCGGCCTGATCTCCGCCTTCGCACCCGTCTTGGTGATTGCCGCTCGGCGCCGCGCTGGCTACAGTCGCGGCGTCTTCGATCTTGTTTCGTTGTGATGGGCCGCACCAAGGAACGCCGCTCCCTGCCGCCGCTGAACGCGCTCCGCGCCTTCGAGGCGGTGGCCCGCTCTTTGAGCTTCACCCGCGCTGCCGAGGAGCTGCTGGTCACCCAGAGTGCCGTCAGCCGCCAGGTGAAGAACCTGGAGGATATCCTCGGCGTGGCGCTGCTGCGCCGGAAGGCCAATCTCGAGCTGACCGACGAAGGGAAGCGCCTCCTCCCCGTGCTGACCGACGCCTTCGACCGCATCGATGTGGTGGTCGCCGGGTTCAAGCGGCAGTCGAAGAAGCCGCCCTTGACCTTGAGCCTGCCGCCGACCTTCGCGCGGCGCCTGGTGCTGCCGCTGCTCCCGGAGTTCCAGCGCCAAAACCCGGACCTCGAAATCCGCATCGAGACGCCGCCGGTCAATGTCGACTTCCGCAACTCCGGGCACGATCTCGCAGTCTTCTTCGGCGAGGTCGAGACGCCCTCGGAGATGATCATCGACCTGCTGATGTCGGACCAGTTCACGCCGCTGGCGAGCCCGACGCTGATCAAGGAGGCGGGCTGGGCCGATCTCGGCGCCATGGTGGCGAAGGCGCAGCTGCTGCACATCCGGCAGGGCAACGACCCCTGGTTCGACTGGCGGCTGTTTGCGCGCCAGACCGGCCTCACCGGGGTCCGGGTCGAGCGCGGCCTGGTGCTGGAGACGGCGGACCAGGCGGTGCAGTCGGCCTGCAGCGGCGGCGGCGTCGCCCTTGCCGATCCGCGGCTCTTCCAGGAGGAGATCGCCCAGGGCCGGATCGCCCCGGTCTTCGACGTCAAGGTGAACTCGGGGCGCCACTACTACCTGGTGAGCCGGGCCGAGGAGATCGAGATCCCGCGGATCGGCGCCTTCCGTGCCTGGATCACCCGGCACTTCGCGGGGGCCTAGGATCTCGGCTTCGCGCGGCCGTCGCCGATGAGGACGAAATAGGCGAGGATCCCAAGACCGAGCGCCGCGAGGCCAAAGCCCAGAAGCGCCATCGGCTCGAAGTCGATCACCTTCTCGGCGAAGAGGGCGAGGCCGAGGCCGAACACCACATCCAGGCAGAGCAGGATGATCACCACGAAGTGCAGCTGCGCCCGCGGCGGGCGGCGGGCGGACTTGGCGGGCGCCCCGGGCTTATTGGGAGCAGGCTTTTCGGGAGCTGTCCTTTCGGGAGGCAGCAGCCCTTCCGGAGGGGATGGAGGCCCGGCGTACTCCATCCCGAGGGTCAGCGGCGGGGCGGCCGCTTCCGGGGCCGCATCCCGCGTGCTCGTTGAATCCGTGGCCAAACTTTCCCCGATGCGCGACTTTGCCGCCCCCACGCGGCTCCGACCAGCCCCCGCTAAGCCCGTTGGAATGTCAGCGGAAGCCCGAAGCCCCGGGTATGATCGACCTTCGCCGGAGCGGCTTCAATCGTTAATTTTGCCCTGGCAGTCTGCTTGCAAAGAGGCGGTCAGGCCCTATATATCCCTGCGGATCAAGCGGTTTACCCGTCGGGATGGGCGATCGGAAGCCGGTCCGGGCGGGGCCATATTCGAACATCGAAATTGGGGATCCCCTGGCGGTGCCTTCAGTCAAGGGCCGCGCGATGGGATCTGCTGAGGAAAGGACTGTTCCATGAGTAAAGTCATCGGCATCGATCTCGGCACCACCAACTCCTGTGTCGCCGTCATGGAGGGCAAGGACGTCAAGGTGATCGAGAACTCGGAAGGCGCGCGCACGACGCCTTCGATGGTTGCGTTCACCGACAACGGCGAGCGCCTGGTCGGCCAGGCTGCGAAGCGCCAGGCGGTGACCAATCCGGAAAACACGCTCTTCGCCATCAAGCGGCTGATCGGCCGGCGCTTCGACGACCCCATGACGAAGAAGGACGTCGATCTCGTCCCCTACAAGATCATCAGCGGCGACAATGGCGACGCCTGGGTCAACGCCCAGAGCAAGAAGTACAGCCCGTCGCAGATCTCCGCCTTCATCCTGCAGAAGATGAAAGAGACCGCCGAGAGCTATCTCGGCGAGAAGGTCTCGCAGGCGGTCATCACCGTTCCAGCCTACTTCAACGACAGCCAGCGCCAGGCGACCAAGGACGCCGGCAAGATCGCCGGCCTCGAGGTGCTGCGCATCATCAACGAGCCGACCGCGGCGGCGCTCGCCTACGGCATGGACAAGAAGGGCAGCGGC
>Ga0335070_10005217_pt1 | contig 15272 bp, 12 predicted proteins | sample Lox_Sample_13_FD_206722 | JGI IMG/M metagenome (GOLD analysis project Ga0335070, IMG submission 206722) | Soil microbial communities from Loxahatchee National Wildlife Refuge, Florida, United States - Lox_Sample_1.3 | ecosystem: Environmental > Terrestrial > Soil > Wetlands | place: USA... | reverse complement strand
CCGCGCCTTTTTGCCGCCCCCGGACGCCGCATCCAGCTGTATGTCAGAAGAAACTGTAAGGATCGATATCGACCTGGAGGCGGAGCGAACCGGTCAGCTTGATCGGCGCCAGCCAGTCGCGGATCAAAGGCTGCGGGGCGAGATCGCGCCGGCATTTCATCAGGAAACGCCGGCGGTGGCGCCCACGTAAGAGCGCTAGCGGTGCCGGTGCCGGTCCCAGCACGGTCACGCCCTCGCCATGCGGTGCACGCGCCGCCACCTCGCGCGCCAGCCGATCGACCGCCTCGGGACTGTCGCCCGACAGGATCAGGGCCGCCAGCCGGCCGAACGGCGGCATGCCGGTGCGCTGGCGGTCCCGGGCCTCCTCGGCCAAGAAGCGGTCGCGGTCGCCGCTCACGAGGGCTTGCATCACCGGATGTCCGGGGTCGAAGGTTTGCAGCAGGACCTGGCCCGGCCGCTCGGCCCTGCCGGCCCGGCCCGCCACCTGGTGCAGCAATTGATAAGTGCGCTCGGCCGCCCTGAGATCGCCGCCGCCGAGCCCCAGATCGGCATCGACCACCCCCACGAGGGTCAGCATCGGGAAGTGATGGCCCTTGGCGACGATCTGGGTTCCGATCAGCAGATCGACCTCATGGTCTCGGATGCGCCGCACCATCTCCTCCGCACCCCGAACGGAGAACACGGTGTCGCTGGTCATGACCGCCAGCCGTGCCTCGGGATGGAGCGCCACCGCCTCCTCCGCCAGCCGCTCGACGCCGGGCCCGCAGGCGGCGAAGCTGTCGGCGGCGTTGCAGGCGGGGCAGGCCGGCGGCCGCTCCGCCATATAGCCGCAGTGGTGGCACTGCAAACGCCCGCGGAAGCGATGCTCGACCAGCCAGGCCGTGCAGTTGGGGCATTGCAGGCGATGTCCGCAGGTTCGGCAGAGCGTCAGGGGCGCGTAGCCGCGCCGGTTCAAGAACAGCAGGGCCTGCTCGCCGGCGGCGAGCGTCTCGGCCAGCGCCTTGCGCAAGGGCGGCGCGATCCAGCTCTGGCGCGGCGGGGAATCGCGCCGGAGATCGATCGTCGCAATGCGCGGCAGGCTGGCGCCGCCATGCCGATCAGGCAGATGCACCGCGCCATAGCGCCCCAAGGCCACGTTCTGCACCGTCTCGAGCGATGGCGTGGCCGAGACCAGCAGTACCGGAAACGAGCCCTGATGCGCGCGCACAACCGCCATGTCGCGCGCCTGATAGATGACGCCATCCTCCTGCTTGAAGGCGGACTCATGCTCCTCATCGACGACGATGAGACCCAATTCCGCGAAGGGCAGGAACAGGGCCGAGCGCGCGCCCACCACGAGCCGCACCGCGCCCTCGGCGACCGCGCGCCAGGTCCAGCGCCGCTCGGCGCTGCCGAGATCGGAATGCCATTGCGCGGGCTTGGCGCCGAAGCGCTGCTCGAAGCGCGCGAGCCACTGCGCCGAGAGCGCGATCTCCGGCAGCAGCACCAGCACCTGACGTCCGGCCTCGAGCGCCGCGGCGATCGCCTCGAAATAGACTTCGGTCTTGCCGGCGCCGGTCACGCCATCGATCAGCGTCGCCGAGAACACTCCCTTCTTCACGGTCTCGCGCAGATTCTGCGCCGCCAGCGCCTGCGCCGGCTCGAGGCTGGGGCCGGGCAGGCGCCAGTCGGGTGCCGGCGGGCTCATGCGCGCCGGAAGCTCCACAGTCTCGACCACGCCCGCGTCGACCAGGCCCTTGACGACACCGGTCGAGCAGCCGGCTTCGCGCGCCAATTCGGAGAGCAGCCGTGCCGGCCCTTCCTTGAGCGTGTCGATCACGCGCTGGCGCGCCTCGGTCATGCGGGCGGGGAGCTCCGCGTCGGCACGCAGGCGATAACCAGTCAGGGCTCGCGGCGGCTCGAGGGCGGCGGAGACGCTCATCGCCATGCGCAGGACGGCGCCGGGCGGCGCCATCGAGTAGCCCGCGACCCAATCGACGAAGCGGCGGACTCCCGCCGGCATGGGCGGCGCTTCGAGTCGCTCGGCGACATCCTTCAGGCGTGCCGGGTCCAGTTCGCCGCCGCCTTCGCCCCAGACCACGCCGACCGTCTCGCGTCGGCCCAGCGGCACGATGACGAAATCGCCCGGTTCGAGCGTGAGATCGGGTGGAATCCGATAGTCATAGGCGCCCGCCAGCGGCAAAGGCAGCAGCACGCTCACGCTTTGTGCCGCGCCGGTCTGCCCGGGGCTCGAACTGGTGCCTGATTCCGCCATCGGCTACACTCTGACAAAGATGCAGTCTAAGGATGGGTTGCCCGAGTCGGCCAACCAAGCCGACCCCACTGGAGCCCACCATCTTCCCCGGCCCGAGGATTCTGGAACCGCCCGCATGAAGTTCTTCATCGATACCGCCGACATCGCCGAGATCCGCGACCTGGCCGCCACCGGCCTGGTGGACGGCGTGACCACCAACCCCTCGCTGGTCCACAAGTCGGGCCGCAACTTCTTCGAGGTGGTGAAGGAGATCTGCGCCGTGGTCGATGGGCCTGTCAGTGCCGAGGTAACCGCGACCGAACATGCCAAGATGCTGGCGGAGGGCCGCAAGCTTGCCAAGATCGCCGACAATGTGTGTGTGAAGGTGCCGCTGACCCAGGACGGGCTCAAGACCTGCAAGGCGCTGCGCAACGAAGGCATCCTGGTCAATGTCACCCTCTGTTTCTCGCCGGCCCAGGCCCTGCTCGCAGCCAAGGCCGGGGCCAGCTTCATCTCGCCCTTCGTCGGCCGGCTCGACGATGTGGGCGCCGACGGTATGGGCCTGATCGCCGACATCGTCCAGATCTACAATGCCTATGATCATATCGAGACCGAAGTGCTGGTGGCCTCGGTGCGCCATCCGATCCATGTGATCCAGGCGGCGAAGATGGGTGCCGACGTCGCCACTTTGCCACCGACGGTGCTGCGGCAAATGTTCAACCATCCGCTCACCGACAAGGGCCTCGCGGCGTTCCTCGCCGACTGGGCCAAGACCGGGCAGACCATCCTCTAGGAGCGGAACAGCGCATCATGACCCAGACGCCCGAAGAAGACGCCGGCCGCTCCCGCGAGGCTGCGGGACCGGACAAGGGCAGCGCTTCGTCCGGCGGCTCGCGTGGGGCGCGCGTCACCGCCGCCGAGGTCATGGAATATCTGCAGCGCCATCCCGAGTTCCTGACGCAGCATCCCGACCTGCTCGACGCCTTGAAGCTGCCGGGCCGGCGCTCGGGCGATGGCGTGGTCGACCTGCAGCAATTCATGGTCGAGAAGCTGCGCCGCGAGCTGCAGCGCTTACGCGGCGACCAGGACGATCTCCTCTCCAACAGCCGCGACAACCTCGCGACCCAGACCCGGGTCCATCGCGCGGCGCTGGCACTGCTCGAGGCCAAGAGCCTCACCAACCTGATCGAGATCGTCACCACCGATCTCGCGGTCATTCTCGATGTCGACGTGGTCACGCTCTGCCTCGAGCGCAGCGAAGGCCTGACGGAGCCGAGCCGGATGGACGGCGTTCAGCTGCTCGATCGCGGCGCGGTCGACGGGCTGATCGGGCGCGACCATGACGTGATGTTGCGCGACGAGGTCGCGGGCGACCCCGCTCTCTTCGGTGGCGGCGCCGGCCTGGTGCGCTCGGATGCGCTGCTGCGGCTGAAATTCGGCGAGGAAATGCCGCAGGGGCTGATCGCCTTCGGAACACGCCATCCGGGATATTTTGATTCCGGCCAAGGCACCGAGCTTCTCGCCTTCCTCGCGCGCATTCTCGAACATTGCGTGCGGTCATGGCTGGCCTCGACCCGCTGAGGCTGACGCTCGAGCCGGCGCTGGCACGCGCCATCGAGGATTGGACTGCCTGGCTCACCCATGAGCGCCGGGCCTCGGACCACAGCATCGCCGCCTATCGCCGCGATCTCGCGAGTTTCCTCAGCTTCCTCACCGAGCATCAGGGTCATCCGCCGGGAATCGAGGATCTGCGCCGGCTCGAGCGCGGCGACTTCCGCGGCTGGTTTGCGCGCGGAAGCGATCGGGGTCTCAAGGCCGCCTCCAATGCGCGCGCGCTTTCCGCGCTCAAGAGCTTCTTCCGCTTCCTGGCGCGGCGCGGCCTGGTCGAGAACGCGGCGCTCGGGACCTTGCGGCCGCCGCGCCTGCCCCGCTCGGTGCCGAAGGCGCTCTCGGCGGCCGAGGCCCAGGATGTCGTGGACGAGGCCGGGGCCTATGCGAGCTCGCCCTGGATCGCGCTGCGCGACCGGGCGCTCTTCATGCTGCTCTATGGCGCGGGGCTTCGCATCGCCGAGGCGCTTGCGCTCGATCGCCGCGACCTGCCGACCGGCAAGACGGGCGCCATGACCGAGCTGATGGTGACCGGCAAGGGCTCGAAGCAGCGCCGCGTGCCGCTGCTGCCCGAGATCCGCGCCGCCCTCGCCGACTATGCGGCCGCCTGCCCCTTCGGCGTCGCCGCGACCGACCCGCTCTTCGTCGGCGCGCGCGGGCTGCGCCTCAGCGCACGAGTGGCCCAGCGCGAGCTGGCGCGGTTGCGGGCACTCCTGGGATTGCCGGACACGGCCACGCCGCACGCGCTGCGCCACAGCTTCGCAACGCACTTGCTGGCCGGCGGTGGCGACCTGCGCACCATCCAGGAGCTCTTGGGCCACAGCTCGCTCAGCACCACCCAGCGCTACACCGATGTGGACAGCTCAGCCATGCTGGCGCTCTATGGCCGCGCGCATCCTCGGGCCAAGCGCGCCGCGACGCGGAGAGAACGATGAAACGTCGCGCCCTTCTGATTGCCGGTGTCGCCGCCACGTTCGGCCCGCTGTTGCCGAGCGCCGTCTCGCAGGCCGATGATTCGGTCGCCGATATCATTCTGACGGAGATCGAGCGCCGCCTGATCGCGAACTACTATCAGCGCAATTATGATGCTTGGGATGCCGAAAATCGCGGCAATGGCCGCAAGAACAAGGGCCTGCCGCCGGGCATCGCCAAGAAGGGCACGCTGCCGCCGGGTCTTTACAAGCAGCTGGTGCGCAACGGCTCGCTGCCGCCCGGCCTCGGTGCCACGCCCTTGCCCTATGACCTCGCCGTCCAGCTCCCGCCGCGGCCTCCTGGTCAGCGGCTGCTGATCGTGGACGACAAGGTGCTGCTGGTGCAGGAGGCGACCAACTTGATCCTCGACGTGCTCACGGTCGCCGCCGTCGACGCGATCCGGAACAACTGAGCCGGCCCGCGATGAAACCGGCAGCGCTCGTCATTCGTCAGAGCCGCATCGAGGACGCCGAGAGCGTCGGCCGCATGGCCCGCGCCTTCGCCGACTATCTGCGCGGGCTCGGCGACGAGACCGATTTCCGCTTCGATGCCGAAGCCTTCCGCCGCGATGGTTTCGGCCCCGATCGCGCCTTCGCCGGATTGATCGCCGAGCAGGATGGAAAGGCGATCGGCTATCTCCACTATTGCTTTGGCTATGACGCCGACGCGGCGGAGCGGGTGATCCACATCGTCGATCTCTGGGTCGAGCCGCAGGCACGGGGGCTGGGCGCCGGCCGGGCGCTCATGCGGGAAACCGCCCGCATCGGCCGCGACAGGAACGCGACGCTGCTGTTCTGGGCGGTTTACAAGCCGAACCGGCTGGCTGCGGGATTCTATGAGCGGCTGGGCGCCCGCTATCTGCGCGACCTCGACTTCATGACGATCGAGGTTTCCAGTCTCTAGACGAGGAACGCCGAGCCTCGCCCGCAAGCAAGAAAGCGGTCTGGTCGGATCGCCCTGCCACAGACGATATTTCAGATCGGGGGTTCGCCCGACTTGCTCGGTGGCGAGGGCGCGCGCGGCGAAAGCGTCGAGATTGCCGGGCAGCAGGATCAGGCCGCGATCCTTCCATCGGCTGCCGGAACCGACGGCGAGACGTCTTCCAGGCCGATCCAGGCCTTGATCGGCAGATGATCGGAAGCGACGCGCGCCAGGGGCGTATGGTGCACCTCGATGCGCGCGATGAGATGATGCGGGTTCCCGAGAATTCGGTCCAACGCAAACAGCGGGAAATGCGAAGGAAAGCTCGGCAGTGCCGCGGCCAGCGGCCCGAAGGCCGGATCGAGATTGCGCAGCGAGGAGCGCTTCCCCAGCCGCCATTCGTTGAGATCGCCCAACAGCAACGTCGGCCGGTCGCTGCGCGCGTCGATCGCCGCCAGGATCGCCTCGGCCTGCTGCAGGCGCGACCGGCGCAGCAGCCCCAGATGGGCGGCGACGATCCGCAAGGGCCCCGTGCTCAGATCGACATCGACCACCAGCGCGCCGCGCGGCTCGACGCCCGGCAACGCGATCTGGTGAACGTCGCGGACGGTTCCTTCGCGGAACAGCAAGAGGTTGCCATGCCAGCCATGCGCTTTCGCATGGCCATTGACCGGCACGGGGAGAAGACCGCATTCGCGTTCGAGGCGGCGCAGATCGAGCAGCCCGGCGCGGTCGCCGAAGCGCTGATCCGCTTCCTGCAGCGCGATGATGTCGGCACCGATCTCGCCGATCACCGCCTCGATGCGGGCGGGGTCGAAGCGTTGGTCCAGGCCCACGCATTTATGCACATTGTAGGAGGCGATGAGCGTATCGGCTTTGGCCTTGCGGCCCGAGTGATAGGCTTTTCTTTCCTGCTGCAAGGCGGCGAGAATGCGGGACGACAGGCGCTTTCCGCGCGGCTCGCTTGTTCCCTTCGACACAGACGTCAGAACTCCCACCTCAGAATTGCGCGCAGCGGCACTCGGCCGAGTTCCGGGGCGACCCCGCGACAGGGGATAAGCATGCCTGGATCGAGGACAGGATTCCACCCTGAGACCCGGCCTTGCGAGCCGATTTTTGCGAGCGAACGCACCCGGCCACAGATAGGGTGCCCGTGCGGCCTCCGTCAGGGGCCGCGCCATTCAATCGCACAAAGCCCCCCATGATCTCGCCAGGCTCTCCGGCCCTGGGTCCCGGATCGGCCGTTATCATCGCCGGATAGGCTTAATGGCTCCTTACGGGAGGCGCGTCAGGCCCGGCGGACGGCCTCAGACATGGATCGCCCTGCCGTCGACGGCGAGCGCGGCCTCCTTGACGGCCTCGTTCAGGGTCGGGTGGGCATGGAAGGCGCGGGCGACGTCCTCGGCCGAGGCCTGGAATTCCATCGCCATCACCACCTCGTGGATCATGGTGCCGGCATCTGCCGAGATGATGTGGCAGCCCAGGATCCGGTCGGTCTTGGCATCGACCAGGATCTTCACGAAGCCGTCGGCCTCGCCGGCGCAGCGCGCCCGGCTGTTGGCCGTCATTGGGAACTTGCCGACCTTGTAGGCGATGCCGGCCGCCTTGAGCTCCTCTTCCGTCTTGCCGACGGTCGCGACTTCGGGGTGGGTGTAGACGATGCCGGGGACGGTCTCGTAGTTCACATGACCCGCCTGGCCCGCCAGGATCTCCGCCAGCGCCACGCCCTCCTCTTCCGCCTTGTGCGCCAGCATCGGTCCGGCGATCGCGTCGCCGATGGCATAGATACCGCGAGCATTGGTGGCGAAATGGCCGTCGGTCTTGATCCGCCCCTTCTCGTCCTTGGCTACGCCGACGGTCTCGAGCCCCAACCCTTCGGTGTAGGGACGCCGTCCCACGCAGAGCAGCACGACGTCGGCATCGAGGGTCGAGGCGTCGCCACCCGCCGCCGGCGACATCGAGAGCGTCACGCCGCTGGCGCCGGCTTGGGCGCCGGTCACCTTCATGCCCAGACGGAACTCCATCCCCTGCTTCTGCAGCATGCGCTGGAACTGCTTGGCGACCTCCCCATCCATGCCCGGCAGGATGCGGTCGAGATATTCGACCACGGTCACCTTGGAACCGAGCCGGCGCCAGACCGAGCCCATCTCGAGCCCGATATAGCCGGCGCCGATCACGATGAGATGGCCCGGCACCGGATTGAGCGACAGGGCGCCGGTCGAAGTCACGATCCGTTTCTCGTCGACCTGGAGGCCCGGCAGCGGCGTCGATTCCGAGCCGGTGGCGATGCAGATGGCCTTGGCGGAGAGAGTCTGGTTGCCGCCGCCCTCGAGCGCCACCTCGATGCGGCCGGGACCGGCAATGCGGCCGCGGCCCTTGATGTAATCGACCTTGTTCTTGCGGAACAGGAACTCGATACCCTTGGTCAGGTCGTCAACCACCTTGTCCTTGCGCGCGAGCATGGCGCCCAGATCGAGCGTCGGCGCCGCCACGCCGATGCCGTGGGCGGCCAGATGCGATTTCGCTTCCTCATAGAGGTGCGAGGATTGGAGCAGCGCCTTGGAGGGGATGCAGCCGACATTGAGGCAGGTTCCGCCCAGTCGGCCGCGCATCTCGACGCAGGCCGTCTTGAGCCCGAGTTGCCCGGCGCGAATCGCAGCGACATAGCCACCCGGCCCGCCGCCGATGATCACCAGGTCGTAGGCCGTCTCGGTCATGGAATGTCTCGCCGATTGAGGAAGTCAGGAGAGGCTCAGCGCCCGACCAGGACGCAGGCCCTTTCGCGCTGCTTGCCATAGCAGGTCATGCGATCGAAGGCCCGCCGCGGCACCGGGAAATCCGTCATGTCCCGGTGCGTTTTGCCCTTGTCCACCGCCACCCAGGGATCGTTCACATAGACATTCTCCGGATCGAAGCCGGTCACCACCACCCAGTGGGCGACATGATCGCCGTGGATGTAGTAGGTGCTGACCAGCACGATCGGAATCATGCCTTGCCGAAAACGAGCCTCGAGCTCGGCCTGGGACAGCCTGCCGTAATGGATCGGGATGCCGGCGCGCTTGGCCTCGGCCAGGTCGCGCTCCTGGAGCACGCGCATGACTTCCTTGCGCTCGGCCGAGCGCGTGCGCTCGCCCATGAAGACGTCGCGATGGTTGACATGGACTTCGGACTTGAAGCCGCGGCGCCCCACTGCCAAGGCGAGGGCCACCGGCCCGCAGCCGCCATGTCCACCGGAAGGACCCGAGAAGACCGAGGTGGCCTCGCGCCAAAGCTGCAACTCGCTGGCGCGGTCGAAGGGCGCCCTGGGATCGAGGGCGCGCAGCGACATCAGCACCGAGGAGGGCCCGCAGGTGAAATCGGTGGTCTGCCGGTAATGCGGGATGCGCCGCTTGGGCGCAACCGCCTTCTTGGCGCCGGCCTTCGCGGTTCGCTTCGCGGCAAGAGGCTTCGCGGGCCTCGGACGCTTCGCCGCCGCGCGCTTCGTCTGCTTTGCCATGTCCCCCAGGGTCCCGGAGACGCTCAAATCTCGAGCAGCATGCGCTGCGGGTCCTCGATGCACTCCTTGAGGCGCACCAGGAAGGTCACGGCCTCGCGGCCGTCGACGATGCGGTGATCGTAGGAGAGGGCCAGATACATCATCGGCCGGACCTCGACCTTGCCGCCGATCGCCACCGGGCGCTCCTGGGTCTTGTGCATGCCGAGGATGCCGGATTGCGGCGGGTTGAGGATCGGCGTCGACATGAGCGAGCCATAGACCCCGCCATTGGAGATGGTGAAGGTGCCACCCATCAACTCGTCCAGCGCCAGCTTGCCGTCGCGCGCGCGTTTGCCGAAATCCGCGATCTTCAGCTCGATCTCGGCGAAGCTCATCCGATCGGCATCGCGCACCACCGGCACCACCAGCCCCTGCTCGGTGCCGACCGCCACGCCGACGTCGTAGTGGTTCTTGTAGACGATATCGTCGCCGTCGATCTCGCCATTGACGGCCGGGATCTCCTTGAGAGCGACGATCGCCGCTTTCACGAAGAAGGACATGAATCCCAGTTTGATTCCATGCTTCTTCTCGAAGGCGTCCTTGTAGTGATTGCGGACCGCGAGCAGGTTGGTCATATCCACCTCGTTGAAGGTGGTGAGCATCGCGGCCGTGTTCTGGGCCTGCTTGAGGCGCTCGGCGATGCGCTTGCGCAGGCGGGTCATGCGCACGCGCTCCTCGCGCGGGCCGGCCGCAGGCACCAAGGCCGCCGCCGGGGCGGCGGCCACACCGGTTGCGGTCGGCGTCTGGATCGGCGCCGCAAGGCGCCCTTCGCGCTCCAGATAGCCCAACACATCGGTCTTGGTGATGCGGCCGGTCTTGCCGGTTGCGGGAATCTGCTCCGGGGCCAGCTTGTGTTCTTCCACCAGCTTGCGCACCGAAGGCGCCAGGCGATCGGGTTGAGACGCCAGCGGCGGCGGCCCGGCGGGGGCCGCGGCCGGAACCGGTTCGGCGGCGGGCTTCGCGGCCGGTGCCGGCGGGGCGGCGGGCCTGGCCACTGGCTGGATCGGCTCCGGTCCGGTGGCGACTGCCGTCGCGGCAGCGGCGGCGCCATCGCCGATGACCCCGACCACGGCACCGACCTCGACCGTATCGCCGGCCTTGGCCCGGATCTCGGAGAGCGTCCCCGCCTTGGCGGCGTAGACTTCGAGCGAGACCTTGTCGGTTTCGAGCTCGAGCAGCGCCTCGTCGACCGCGACCTTGTCCCCCACCTGCTTCAGCCACTTTGCGACGGTCGCCTCGGTGACCGATTCGCCCAGGGCGGGAACGACGATGTCTGTGGCCATGGGAACCTCGTGGCGTTCGTCGGGAGGGGACCAGAAGGCCCTATTTCAGTGAAAAGCTAGGCGGAGGTCAAACCGAGAGCGTCGGCGACGAGCTGCGCCTGCTCCTTGAGGTGGCGCTTGAGCAAGCCGGTCGCGGGCGAGGCTGAGGGCTTCCGGCCGGCATAGGGCAGCCGCGCCTGGCGGCAGCCGGCCTCGCCCATGACGCGCTCGATCTCCGGCGCCACGAAGAACCAGGCGCCCATGTTCTTGGGTTCTTCCTGGCACCAGACGATCTCGATCTCGGGCGAGAAGCGCTTGAGCTCGTTCTTCAACGCCTTGTCCGGGAACGGATAGAGCTGCTCGAGGCGCAGGATATAGACGTCCTTGATCCCTTGCTTCTCGCGTTCCTCGTGGATGTCGTAATAGACCTTGCCCGAGCAGAGCACCACGCGACGGATGTCCCGGTCCGCGGCGAGTTGACCGTGCATTTCGTCATGCAGCACGCGATGGAAGCTGGTGCCGTTGCTCATATGCTCCAGCTTCGAGACCGCGAGCTTGTGCCGAAGCAGCGATTTCGGCGTCATCGCGATCAGAGGCTTGCGGAAGTTGCGGTGCAGCTGGCGGCGCAGCACATGGAAATAGTTCGAGGGCGTGGTGCAGGCGACCACCTGCATGTTGTCCTCGGCGCAGAGCTGCAGATAGCGCTCCAGGCGCGCCGAGGAATGTTCGGGGCCCTGGCCCTCATAGCCGTGCGGCAGCAGCATCACCAGGCCCGACATGCGCAGCCATTTGCTTTCGCCCGAGCTGATGAACTGGTCGATGATGACCTGTGCGCCGTTGGCGAAATCGCCGAACTGCGCCTCCCACAGCACAAGCGCGCGCGGCTCGGCGAGACTGTAGCCATATTCGAAGCCCAGCACCCCCGCTTCCGACAGCGGGCTGTCGATGATCTCGAGCTTGGCCTGCTTGGAGCGGATGTTGTTGACGGGCAGATATTCGTCCTCGTTCTCCTGGTCGATCAGCACGGCATGACGTTGCGAGAAGGTGCCGCGGCCGACATCCTGGCCGGAAAGCCGGACCGGCGCGCCTTCGATCAGGAGGCTGCCGAAGGCGAGCGCCTCGGCGGTCGCCCAGTCGATATTCTCCCCGCTCTCGATCGCCTCGCGCTTGGCCGCGAGTTGGCGAACGAGCTTCCGGTTGAGGTTGAAGCCCTGCGGCACGGCGCAGAGCGCGCTGCCGATTTCCTTGAGCTCCTGCAGCGGCACGGCGGTCTCGCCGCGCCGATCCTCGCCCGAGGCGATCTCCAGGCCGCTCCAGGCCCCTTCGAGCCAATCGGCCTTGTTCGGCTTGAAGCTCTTGGCGACCTCGAGCGCCTCCTCGAGATGCTTCTGGAAGTCGGTAACCATGCCCGCCGCCTCGGCCTGGCTCACCACGCCCTCGCGCGCGAGCCGCTCGGCGTAGACCTGCCGCGTGGTCGGCATTTGCGCGATCCGCTTGTACATCAGCGGCTGCGTGAACATCGGCTCGTCGCTTTCGTTGTGGCCGTAGCGACGGTAGCAGAACATGTCGAGGACCACGTCGTGCTTGAAGCGCTGGCGGTACTCGGTGGCGATGCGGGAGACATGCACGACCGCTTCCGGATCGTCGCCATTCACGTGGAAGATCGGCGCCTGGATGATTTTCGCCACTTCCGAGCAATAGGGGCCGGAGCGCGACTGCACCGGGTCGGTGGTGAAGCCGATCTGGTTGTTGACGATGAAGTGGATGGTGCCGCCGACGCGATAGCCTTTGAGGTCGGAGAGATCGAGCGCCTCGGCCACCAGGCCCTGGCCGGCGAAGGCTGCGTCGCCATGAAGCAGGATCGCCGCCACCTCGTTGCGCTCGAGATCGCCGCGCTGCTCCTGCTTGGCGCGCGCCTTGCCCAGCACCACGGTGTTGACCGCTTCGAGGTGCGACGGGTTGGCGGTCAAGGAGAGATGCACGTTCTGGCCGTCGAACTCGCGGTCGGACGAGGTGCCGAGATGGTATTTCACGTCGGCGGAGCCCTGCACGTCCTCGGGGTTGGCCGGATTGCCCTGGAACTCCGAGAAGATCGCCGAGAAGGGCTTGCCCATGAAGTTGGCCAGCGTATTGAGACGGCCGCGATGGGGCATGCCGATCACGAACTCCTTCACGCCCAGCTGGCTGCCGCGCTTGATGATCTGCTCCAGCGCCGGGATCATGCTTTCGCCGCCATCGAGGCCGAAGCGCTTGGTGCCGGTATATTTCTTGTCGAGGAACCGCTCGAAGGTCTCGGCCGCGGTCAACCGCTCGAGGATCGCGCGCTTGCCCTTCTCGGTGAAGGAGGTCTGGTTGCGGATGCTCTCGACGCGTTCCTGGATCCAGGACTTCTGCGCCGGATCCTGGATATGCATGAACTCGACGCCGATGTTCCCGCAGTAGGTTTCCCGCAGGATCGTCATGATCTGACGCAGCGTCGCATATTCATGGCCGAGCACATGGTCGATGAAGATCGCCCGGTCCATGTCGGCCTCGGTGAAGCCGTAGGAGGCGGGGTCGAGCTCGGGATGCTTCGGACGCGGCTTCAGTTGCAGGGGGTCGAGATTGGCCTCGAGATGACCGCGCACGCGATAGGCGCGGATCATCATGAGGGCACGGATCGAATCGGTCGCAGCCGCGCGGATCGCATCGCCATCGACACGCTCCGTGAGCTTGGTGGCACCGTTCTCGCGCGGCGCCACCGCCGCGGCGTCATGGCCGTTGAAGATCACGCCGGTCTGGCGCGGCGCCCAGCTTGCTCCTTCCAGATCCTTGGCGACATTGGGCGCGTCGTCGGCCAGCTCCGCGAAGAAGCTACGCCAGGAGGCATCCACCGACTGCGGATCCTCGAGATAGCGGGCATAGAGCTCGGTGATGAAAGCGGCGTTCGGGCCGGAGAGGAAAGTTGTGGGGTCGATTTGCATCTTAGGTTCGGTTGTTGTTTCAGGAGCCTTCGAGGCCCTCGACCCTGTCAACATGGTTAACAGGGTCTTACGGCCGGCGACCTCTTCCCCCGAGAAGGGCGCCGGCCGGAAAACCCGTCGGACCGGGCGTCCGGCCCGGCGGGCCCATGGCTAGCGCAGTACCTTTAACATTGTACTGCCAAGGCTTGCCGGCGACTCCGCGACGGCGATTCCGGCGCTCCGCATGGCCTCGATCTTGTCGCCGGCGCCGCCCTTGCCGCCGGAAATGATGGCGCCCGCATGGCCCATGCGCCGGCCCGGCGGGGCCGACACGCCGGCGATGAAGCCGACGACGGGCTTTTTACGCTTGTCACGTTTCAGAAATTCGGCGGCGTCCTCTTCGGCCGAGCCGCCGATCTCGCCGATCATGACGATACCCTTGGTCTCCGGATCGCCCAGGAACATCTCCAGGCAATCGATGAAATTGGTGCCGTTGACCGGGTCGCCGCCGATGCCGATGCAGGTAGACTGCCCGAGCCCGGCGGCGGTGGTCTGGGCGACCGCCTCGTATGTAAGCGTGCCCGAGCGGGATACAATCCCGATGGCGCCCCGCTTATGGATATGGCCCGGCATGATGCCGATCTTGCAGGCGTCGGGCGTGATCACGCCCGGGCAGTTGGGGCCGATCAGGCGGGTCTTCGAGCCCTGGAGAGCGCGCTTGACCCGCACCATGTCGAGGACCGGTATGCCCTCGGTGATGCAGACCGCGAGGGCCAGCTCGGCCGCGACCGCCTCGAGGATCGCGTCGGCGGCGAAGGGCGGCGGCACATAGATGGCCGAGGCCGTGGCCCCGGTCTTCTTCACCGCATCGGCGACCGTGTCGAAAACCGGCAGGTCCAGATGGGTCGTGCCGCCCTTGCCGGGCGTGACGCCGCCCACCATGCGGGTGCCATAGGCGATCGCCTGCTGGCTATGGAAGGTGCCTTGCGAGCCGGTGAAGCCCTGGCAGATGACCTTGGTGTCGCGATCGACGAGGACGGCCATCAGGCTGCCTCCTTGACCGCGCGCACGATCTTCTCGGCCGCATCGGCGAGATTGTCGGCGGAGAGGACCTTGAGACCGCTCTCGGCGAGGATCTTCTTGCCGAGCTCGACATTGGTGCCTTCGAGGCGCACCACGAGGGGCACCTTCAGCGCCAGCTCGCGCGCGGCCGCGACCACGCCCTCGGCGATGATGTCGCAGCGCATGATGCCGCCGAAGATGTTGACCAGGATGCCCTTCACGTTCGGGTCCGAGAGGATGATCTTGAAGGCGGCGGTGACGCGCTCTTTGGTGGCGCCGCCGCCGACATCGAGGAAGTTCGCGGGCGAGCTGCCATAGAGCTTGATGATGTCCATCGTCGCCATGGCGAGGCCGGCGCCGTTGACCATGCAGCCGATGCTGCCGTCGAGCTTGATGTAGTTGAGGCCGTGCTTGCTGGCCTCGATCTCGGCCGGATCTTCTTCGTTCTCGTCCCTGAGCTCGGCCACCTCGGCATGGCGGAAGAGGCCGTTATCGTCGAAGTTCATCTTGGCATCCAGGGCGACGACGTCGCCCTTGCCGGTGACGACCAGCGGATTGATCTCGACGATCGAAGCGTCGAGCTCGTTGAAGGCGCGCCAGGCGGCGGTGACGAACTTGACGCAGGATTTTACCTGCTCGCCTTCGAGGCCGAGGCCATAGGCGATTTGGCGCGCGTGATGCGGCATGAGCCCGGTCGCGGGATCGACCGGCACCTTGATGATCTTGTCGGGCGTCTT